>Ga0194123_10000088_pt1 | contig 179740 bp, 172 predicted proteins | sample TA2MahsurfametaG_5_FD_155479 | JGI IMG/M metagenome (GOLD analysis project Ga0194123, IMG submission 155479) | Freshwater microbial communities from Lake Tanganyika, Tanzania - TA2015023 Mahale A surface | ecosystem: Environmental > Aquatic > Freshwater > Lake | place: Tanzania: Lake...
CTGACCAATCGGGCCGATTGAGAATCTCGCAAAACCGCTGCCAGAACTTTTGCTCCAGAGCGCCAACTGCGAGATAGCGTTGATCCTTCGTCGCATAAACCTGATAGCAGGCCGCCCCGCCGGTAATTAACTCCGCGCCGGCTGTGGGTTCCATGCGGCGCTGATTCAGTAGGCTTAATGCATAAACATTTAATGCCAAAGTGCCATCGGCCATGGCCACATCGAGAAAACGTCCTCGGCCATTGAGCTTGGCATCGAAAAGGGCCGCAAGAATCGCGGTGGCCGCCGAGAGCGCACCGCCGGCAAGGTCGGCCGTCTGGATTGTGCCGATCGTCGGGGCACCATCGTGCGTGCGGTTGTGGTGGAGTGCGCCGCTTAAGGCTAAATAATTTAGATCGTGACCTGCCTTATCGCGATAGGGGCCGGTCTGGCCATAGCCTGATAGCGCGCAATAAACCAGGCTGGGCCTGACCGTAGCGAGCGCCTCGTAGCCCACACCCAGCCGTTCCATTACACCGGGCCGAAAGCCCTCCAATACGATATCGACACCAACAACCAATCGCCTGACGATCTCCACAGCGCGCGGGTCACGCAGATTCAAGGCAATTGATTTTTTTCCGCGATTGAGTAAATCAAAAAATCGGCCACCACCAAATCCTTCAAGATCGGCTTCCTCGCGCATGAGATCGCCGCCATCGGGCCGTGTTGCGTCGTCGACACGAATAACTTCAGCACCGAGGTCAGCAAGAATTTGAGAACAATAAGGGCCAGGAAGGAGTCGGCTGAAATCGAGCACCCGCACAAGAGCAAGCGGGAGTCCCGCATCAGCCGCCGGTGTAGGCAATGACTCAGGGGTTGGGAGCATCTTCGGGGGTCTCAATTTAGGGCTGGAAAATTGGAAGACGCCGCATACTGGGGCCAACGACTCTTACGAAGTCAAGATCAGCCGTAAAAGGCCGAGGTCCACCCATATGATCTGGGCGGGCAGACCAGGCGATACGCCAAATATCCACGCAAGACGCATGACTATGCCGGCGGCTTAGAGGCGCTCGAAAATTCCGGCAGCCCCCATGCCTGTGCCAATGCACATGGTGACCATGCCATAGCGCTTCTGGGTTCTTCTTAAGCCGTGAATCACCGTGCAGGCGCGAATAGCCCCCGTAGCGCCAAGTGGGTGGCCCAGGGCAATGGCACCGCCCAGTGGGTTGACCTTTTGCGCATCAAGCGCAAGTTCCCGAATGACTGCCAAGGCCTGGGCGGCGAAGGCCTCATTGAGTTCGATCCAATCGAGGTCTTGGGCCTTGATGCCGGTCTTTGCAAGCACTTTAGGAATAGCAGCCACAGGCCCAATGCCCATGACATCGGGGGCGACGCCTGCAACACTAAAGCCAGCAAACCTTGCAAGCGGTGTGAGCTGATAGCGCTTGACCGTAGCAGCAGAGGCCAGTACCAGAGCGGCTGCACCATCCGACATTTGGGAAGAATTTCCGGCGGTAACTGAGCCCTTGGTCATGAACACAGGCTTGAGCTTGCCAAGTTTTTCAAGGCTGGTATCTGCGCGCGGGCCTTCATCGCGATCCATTGTCATAGTGCTGTGCTTCACATGACCTGTTGCGAAATCGGGCTGGTGGCGATGCACTTCAAATGCAGAAATCTCCGCTGTAAAGAGACCGGCCTTTTGCGCGGCAAGGGCTTTTTGGTGTGACTCCAGCGCAAAGGCATCTTGGTTATCACGCGATACTGACCATCGGGTAGCAACGTTTTCAGCCGTCATACCCATGCCATAGGCAATGCCAAGATTCTCTTGCCCCATAAAAACGGCCGGGTTCATCGCGATTTTGTTGCCCATTATCTGCGGCATCAGGCTCATCGATTCGGTGCCTGCGGCAATCATGAGCTCGGCATCGCCAAGCGCAATGCGCTGGGCGGCGAGGGCAATTGACTGCAGGCCCGAGGCGCAAAAGCGGTTAATCGTCATGCCGGGCACGCAGTCTTTAAGCCCTGCAAGCAAGGCCCCGATGCGCGCCACATTCATCCCTTGTTCGGCCTCCGGCATGGCGCAGCCCACAATCACATCGCCAATCTCTTCGTGATCGAGTTCTGGCAGTGGCGCCAAGGCCGCACGAATTGCGCTTGCCAGCATGTCGTCGGGCCGTGTTGTTTTCAGGGCCCCGTTTTTTCGGCCTACGGCAAGCCGTTTTGCCGAAACAATATAAACCTCTTGAAGTGCTTGTGTCATGAGCGTTCTCTGTGATTAGTTTCTCAAGGCCTTGCCGGTCTCGAGCATGTGCTGGATGCGGGCCTGGGTCTGTGGGTTTTTCAAAAGCGCCACGAACTGCTGGCGTTCCACTTCAATGATCCAGTCTTCGGTGACCAGGGTTCCGGCATCGACATCGCCGCCGCACAGTGCGGTGGCAGCCGCCAGTGCGACCTTGTAATCGTGGTCGCTGATCATTTTTCCGGCGTGCATGTTCACAAGCATCATGGAAAGATTGGCAATGCCGGTTCGGCCTGCAACGGGAAATGGCGCAGGCGGTGCAGGCGGTGCAAAGCCTGCATCGGCCATGGCGCGCGCCGAATTGATTGCAATGTGCAAAATCTCGTGTGGGTGAAACACCACTTGATCAGAGGGTTTTCCAAAGCCCATATCAATGACTTGCAAGGCGCTTTTGGCCACCTTGGCCATGGCAATCGTGGTGAACACTTCCTGAATGAAGGGAAACACTTCTGCGGGCGTTGGCCCCTGTGCGGCCCACTGGGCTGCACGCACTGCAAACTCTTTGCAACCGCCGCCTGCAGGAATAACGCCTACTCCTGCTTCGACCAAGCCTGCATAGGTTTCCAGGGCCATCACCCGGTGGTGGGCATGCATTAAAAACTCGCAGCCACCGCCTAAAGCCAGGCCCTGTGCTGCAGCCACCACGGGCACCCGGCAATATTTCAACGCCTGCGAGCAGACCTGAAACTGGGCCACCATAGCCTCAAGGCTTGCGAAGTCTTTCGCGGCGCAGGCTTTTCTGACCTGCTTTAGGTTTGCGCCCACTGAAAACGGCGGCTCATGCCAGAGCACCACACCGTCAAGTTGTTCCTCCGCCACTTTAAGCGCAAGGGGAATTTCGGCCAGTACATCATCGTCCACGGTATGCATTTTTGATTTGAACGACAAAATACCAATGCCTTGGTCTTGCTGCGGCAATCGCCACAAACGAACACCAGAGTTTTCAGAAATAGTTTCGCCTGCCCACTGCTCTGGCTGTCGCATCTGGCTTGCTTCGAGTTCACCAAGCAGACGTTGCGGAAAAATCTGGCGCTGATAAACCGTTAGCACCGAGCGTGGCGAGCCGTTTTTATCTGCGGGAGAGTAAGAGCCCTTAGGGGAATTCACGCTTGCGCGTTGAGGGTCTCGTGCCCAATCCGGCAAAGACACTTTGGCAATTGTTTTGCCGGCAGCAACATCGGCCTCAATTGCAGCGGCAATGGCCTGCCAGCCCGCTGCCTGCCAGGTCTCAAAGGGACCCATGGCCCAGCCAAAGCCACAGCGAAGCGCGGTATCAAGCTCGCGGGTGCTCTGGGCAATATCTTTTAGGTGAAATGCACTGTAGTGAAAGACATCGCGAAAGATCGCCCACAAAAACTGCGCCTGCGGGTGATTGCAGTCACGCAGCGCCTTGAACTGCTCGGCCGGGTTGCGTATGCCTAAAATCTTTTCTACTTCCGGGTCAATGGCCGCATCACTTTTCCGGTAATCCTTGGCTGCAAGGTCTAGCACCAAAATCTCTTTGCCTTGCTTGCGATAAATTCCTGCGCCGGTTTTCTGGCCAAGCGCCCCTCTCTCAATTAAGGCAGTCATCCAGGCAGGAAGCCTGAAGATGGAGTGCCATGGGTCATTGGGCAGCTGCTGATCCATGGTGTTGACCACATGGCCCAAAGTGTCTAGGCCCACGACGTCAACAGTGCGATAGCTTGCGCTTTTGGGCCGGCCAATGCGCGGGCCGGTTAAAGCATCCACCACATCAAGCCCAAGGCCAAAGGCCTGGGTGTGATGCATGGTGGCTAGCAATGAAAACACGCCAATGCGGTTGGCAATAAAGTTAGGCGTATCTTTTGCGCGCACTACCGTTTTGCCTACTGCTCTTGTGAGCCAGGTCTCAAGGGTGTCAAGCACCACAGGGTGGGTGGCTGCGGTGGGAATGAGCTCAACTAAGCTCATATACCTTGGCGGGTTAAAGAAGTGAACGCCGCAAAATCTCGAGTGCAAATTGGCAGGAAGCTCTTTGGCCAGAGCCTCAATGGAGAGGCCCGAGGTGTTGGTGGCAAACCAGGTCTGCTCTGAAATATAGGGCGCAATCTTTGTGTAGAGGCTGCGCTTGATATCCATGCGCTCGGCTACGGCTTCAATAATGAGTTGGCAGCCACCCAAGGTCTTTAAGTGGTCATCAAAGTTGCAGGCTGAAATTCTTGTGAGCACCCGAGGGCTTGCAATTGGCGCAGGCTCCAGTTTCTTGAGTCGATCAAGCGCAGCTTTGACTATCTGGTCTCGATCGCCCTCGGCAGAGGGAAGGTCGAATAGGGCCACATCGAATCCGGTATTGGCCAGGTGGGCCGCGATCTGGGCCCCCATGACACCTGCGCCAAGCACGGCAGCTTTTTGAATCAAAATTGGTCTCATGACATTTCTTTAAGCAAAATAATCAGTAATTAGAATTGGGTCTCTTTCAGCGCATTGACCGACTGTCCACCTTGCGTAATGGCGACGCTGAGTCCCGGTGCCTGACTCAGTAGATGCTCAGCGTAGAAACGAGCAGTGGCAATCTTGGCAGAGTAAAAATCCTGGTCTTCTTTCTCCCTGGTCTGGGCAACCAGCAGGCTCCGCGCCATCTGCCAACCACAAAGCACCAGACCACAGAGTCGCAGGTAATTGACGCTTCCGGCGAATACCTCTTTGGTCTGCGTTTTGGCATGGGTCGCAATAAAATCGGCAACTCGCTGCAGGGCCTCACGTCCGGTTTGTAAATGTACCGTCATCGATTGAGCGGCAAAGCCATTGATTTTCGCTAACTGAGCCTCGGTCGCCACGATCTCTCTCAGGATATGGGCCAAGGTAGAACCGCCATCGCGCAGGGTTTTTCTGCCAACCAAGTCATTGGCTTGAATGGCCGTGGTGCCCTCGTAGATCGTCAATATGCGCGCGTCTCGATAGAACTGCGCGGCGCCCGTCTCTTCAATAAATCCCATGCCACCATGGACCTGCACACCGAGGCTTGTGACCTCAATCGACATTTCGGTTGAGAAACCTTTCACAATCGGTACTGTGAAATCATAAAAGGCAAACATCTGCTTGCGCACTTCTGGATCGGGGTGGTGTTTGCTCAGGTCGCAGGCGGCAGCAGAAAAATAGGCCAATGCCCTTGCTCCCTCGGTGTAGGCCCGCATGGTCATGAGCATGCGCTTCACATCGGGGTGATGAATGATGGCGACTGGATCGGGGCCATCGAGGTCCTTCGACTGCACACGTTCACGCGCGTAGGCCACCGCCTTTTGATAGGCGCGATCGGATATTGCAATGCCTTGAACACCGACTGCAAAGCGCGCGGCATTCATCATAATGAACATGTATTCCAAGCCACGGTTCTCCTTGCCAACCAGGTACGCCGTGGCTCCTACATCATCGCCAAACTGCAGCACAGCTGTTGGGCTTGCCTTGATACCGAGTTTATGTTCGATCGATATGCAATGCACATCATTGCGGTGGCCAAGAGTGCCATCCGCATTGACCAATATCTTTGGCGCGAGAAATAGAGACAGGCCTTTAACGCCGGATGGTGCGCTTGGGCAACGGGCCAGCACCAGATGAATGATGTTCTCTGTCAGATCATGCTCGCCATACGTGATGTAGATCTTGGTTCCAAACAGCCTGTAACTCCCATCGGCCTGGGGCTCGGCACGGGTGCGAACTGCAGCCAGATCAGAGCCTGCCTGCGGTTCTGTGAGGTTCATCGTGCCAGTCCACTGCCCAGAGATCATCTTGGGGAGAAACTTGTTCTTTAACTCGTCGCTGGCGGCCGTTAACAAGGCCTCAATCGCTCCATCGGTCAGCAACGGCGCCAAGGCAAACGAGAGGTTTGCCGCATTGAGCATCTCTGAGGTGGCTGTGGAGATCAGTTTCGGAGCCTCTTGGCCACCGTATTCCTCGGGGTGACTTAATCCTTGCCAGCCGCCTTGCACAAATTGTTCAAAGGCCTGTTTAAAACCAGGGGTCGTGGTGACCGAGCCGTTTGCAAATGAACTTGGTTGTTTATCGCCCAAGTGGTTTAGTGGGGCTACGACCGCTGAGCAGACCTTTTCACACTCACCCAGAATTGCCTGCGCAGTATCCACGTCAAAAGACTCACGCCCAGGCAGCGTCGCCAGCGTCCCGAGTTGACCCAAATGCTCAATTGCAAACATCATCTCTTTTATCGGCGCGGCATAACTCATGGCGTTCTCCTAAAGCTTTCAGTATAAAGCGGTCCACCCTTGCAAGAACAATACTCGGACCAGATTACGGGCAGTTGGTGAGTTCAAGATATGCCCAAGTAGCGTTGGGTTATGCAGTGTATTGCCATCCTGTTTCTGTCAGAAATCGATCATGCGCCAAAGACACTCTGGCGAGAGGAACGCGCCACCATGCGTAACCGAATTCATGCGATGCGCGAGGGGCTGGTGCAGGGGCTTGGGTGTATCAATGGCCTAATGCAGAGACTGGGGTGATTCCGTTACTCTGTTACTCCGTTGCTCTGTTACTCTCATAGACAAGCATTACGCTACACAGAGCAGAGAAGAAGGAGTCAACGCCATGCTGAAGCTCTCCACCGTCACGTGCGATTTCCAGATCGTCGTCTCGTCATCCTGGCGCTTTCATTACCCGCTCGAGGAGTTGCGCGGGCAGCTCGGCACCCTCTCGGGACGGGTAACGGGCGTCACGCCCGAGATACGGCCGTGTTCGTACCAGCGCTATCACGAGATCAAAGAGGTGGTGGACGTATACAGACTCGAGCATTGGATGGCAGTCGATGATGCCGTCAACGAGTTCCCGCCCGAGTGCGAGAACCTACTGGCCTGCGACCCACGCCACGGGCTACAAGAGAGAGACGCCCGCGCGCTGCGGGAGTGGCTGATGCAGTCTGCATGACCAAGCCCATTTATTACCTTCCCGGCGCCAATGGTCAGCTTCACTCGGGGCTGGGCCAGGCATTAATGGAGCGAGGCTTTGAACCGCTGGGGCGCGCATCCTCATGCTCTCGCCCATCCTCGGGGCATTCGAGAACGAGGCCACGGGCCAGGCCTTCGTGCCACCGTATGCAGACCGAATCTTTGCAATGGCACAAAGAGGAACCTTCCCCACGCCACCGCAGCTCACCATTCACACGGGCAGCGAAGACTGGCAGAGCCCGCCCGCGAGTGCACTGGCCTTTGGGGACCTCACAGGGGCGGCGGTTCACATTGCCCCTGGCCGCGGCCACATGCTGGGGAAAGACTATGTGGGGCCGCTGCTCGATGGGTGGTTGGTGGGTTAGTGGGTCGCTGCAGATGCAATCAGCCCTTAGTTCGACATCGGCTTTAGGGATGCGAAAGTCAAAATCCTCACAAACAAGAGGATTTCAAGTAGGAAAAGGGTGCAATCGGAGAATCCTTACGATTGAATGGATTTATTTGCCAAGCGCGCCGACCTGGTTCAAAATCCTCACAAACGTGAGGACTTATTATGAAAATCCCCATCGACAATGCAGCAGCCATCGGCAAGGTGGTCCGCGCCAGCCGCAAGGCACAGAAGATCCGCCAAGACGATGCAGCGGGCAGCATCGGCGTCAGCGAGAATTTTCTGGGCAAGATTGAACGCGGCAGTGAGTCAGTGCAGTGGGGCAAGCTCTTTCAAGTGCTCGAAGGTCTGGGCATTCGGGTCATGGTGGACGTACCCGAGAGCGTTGCCAACCACTTGAACGAACCCGTGACTCCCAGGAATAAGCCATGAGTGGCCGCTCCTTGCGAGCATCGATCAACCAGATGGAGGTTGGCACCTTGCAAGAGGTGGCTGGCCTATGGAGTTTTCAATATGGAGCAGGCTGGCTTGGCAACCCAAGGGGCTTCGCACTCAGCCCGCATCTGCCCTTGACCGCAGAGACCTTGCTGGACGGTGCAACCAAGCGGCCCGTGCAATGGTATTTCGACAACCTGCTACCGGAGGAAGGCCAGCGCATCCTGCTGGCCGGTGACGCCGAGCTGAATGCGGCAGATGCCTTTGGTTTGTTGGCCTGGTACGGCGCGGAATCCGCAGGGTCAGTCACCTTGCTAACGCCCGAGGCTGCGCCGCACATGGCAGAGCCATTGCGCCCGTTGCCCGACGATGCACTGGAGGCGCGAATTCAGCAGCTGCCCAAAGCACCGCTGACGCATGCGGCCATCAAACGCATGTCGCTGGCGGGCGCCCAGCACAAGCTGGCGGTTGTTCTTCAGAATGACGCGCTGTTTGAACCCGCTGGCGCCACACCCTCTACCCATATTCTGAAGCCGGATCATCCGGATGGGGGCTATCCCCATTCCGTGATCAATGAATGGTTCGTGATGCGGCTGGCCAAACGACTGGGACTTGATGTGCCCCATGTGCACCGTCGCTATGTGCCATCACCGGTCTACCTGATTAATCGCTTTGACCGGATTCCAGACAGTCAAGGCTGGCAGCGCCGGCACGTGATTGATGCCTGCCAGCTCCTGGGGCTGGATCGCAGCTTCAAATACAGCCAGGGCAGCATGGAGAATCTCGCGGCACTGGCCAATGCCTGTCGCAGCCCGGCCGTCGCGCGCGCCCGGCTCTTTGGCTGGCTCGTGTTCAATGTGCTGGTCGGAAATAGTGATGCCCACCTGAAAAACCTGAGTTTCTTGGTCTCGCATGAGGGAGTTCAGTTGGCACCGTTCTACGACCTGCTTAGCGTGGCCACCTATGACAGCGCCGCCTTCGACAAAAAAGGATGGCCTGCAAAAACCCAGCTCGCGTGGCCGATTCTGGGTGTGCGGCACTTCTCGGACATCAACCGTGGTCTGCTTTTGGAGGCGGGTGCGTCGTTGAATCTGGCCAAAGGCACGGCCCAGCGACTACTTGAACATCTGCGCAGCCGCGCTGTGCAAGAGGCCGAAGCGCTGTATGCCGAGGTCGAAGCCGAGAACGCCCAGATCGCCAGCGCACGCCCCGAGTTGTCTGCCACGATGGCGGGTGAATCCCGCTGCCTCAGGGCGATTTTGCACACGGTCCTAAAGGAGATGGCCAACCAGATCGCTTGATTTCCGAATGGAAATTCTCGTGAGGGCCCGAGGCACCAAAACGAGTCGACTAACCTCAGACCATGATTTGGTAGTGATCCGCCAAGACCTTCGGTCGAAGCGCCCTCCTGTCCCTCTCCATGGCGACCAGCCCATAGCTCGACATCGTCTTTGGGGTGCGAGACAAGTTTCCCTGTCGCCGACCCGTCATTTGAGCAAGCGCGCTGATTGACTTCGGTCGACTCTCTCGGATGACCCTCAGCAGATCTCGATTCTGATCGCTCAGCACCTGGGCGAGTGACTGTATTGAGGTAAATCAGATCTTTGGGTCTGAGGGCTTAGGCTTTAATACGCCGCTTGCAATAGCCAATACCCTGGCACGGATTTCACTTTGGCTTGCAATGCCGATCTTGATGACTTTTGGCTTCATCGGAGTTCTCGCATAACTTGGTCTACGTCCTTAAAAAAATCACTCAATAACTCGTAATATATTAGTAGCTGAGATAAAAAGAAACGACAAGCTAGAACGCTCTCACCTATCGAGTGACGAGAAAATCAGCTACGAGTCTGAGATCAGGATCACTCTGTGATCCATAGCGTTGGCCAAAATGTTGAGAACATCACTCGCACTTCAATCAACACGAGGCCGCCTATGTGGAGATCCCCCGATTACGCCATGAGCACCGCATCAAACAACACCCTGATTAAGGCCTACCAAGAAACGGAGTACCTGGTCACGCAGGGGCACTCCTTTGTGCTCAGGGTCGACACCTCAAGCCCTGAACTCGCCGGCCTCTACAAAGCAAAGGGGGCTTCTTGTGCGGCCTTCATCACAGCCTGCAACCCCTATAGCAACCTACTGAGTAGCGAAGAAAACGCCAAGCGCCAGGCCAACTTGGCCGCTGAACTCAAACGCAGAAGCCTGTGCTTCTTTGCGGGCGTGGGGCAACACCCATCTGGCAACTGGCCGGGTGAGCCGAGCTTCTTGGTCATTGGGCTCGCACTCGAGGCCGCAAAAAATCTGGGCAAGGCTTATGAGCAAAACGCTGTCATATGGTGTGGAGCCGATGCTGTGCCAAAGCTGGTTTTGCTAAGAGGAGTTTGAGATGCATGGACTTCTTCTATGCCACACAGGGGCACATCCCAGACGCGTTTCTAAAGCCCATTGCACCGCGCAGGCAGGGCGAAGAGGTGGAGATGGAGGCGGACCTCACATGCCAAGCCATTTAATTCTCTCTGGATGTAACCTGTGCTCCGCTCTATTAACCGAACCCACCAGCCATGACCATTCGCACACTTCGTAATGGCAAGCAGTTGGAGTTCTGCTCCGTGCAGACCAAGTAGCGTGAGGCGGGTGAGCACCTCGTTGGCTCTGAACAACTTTCTTCATAAAACTTCTTGACACTTCAAAGCCAACACCATAGAATCGCAACGTACATAAAGAGTCTGGGCTGACGCCCTCGCCAACCTGCCCTTCCCGGGCAAGGTGGTTCGCCAATTGGCTATGTGACCGGCAACGGTAACCAAGCGGGAAGCGTCAGCCCTCTCATCCGCAGAGGGCTTTTTCATTTCTGGCCCTCCGCAATCGTTCTTTAACAACATGGAGGAGTACCAGCATGGCGAAAATCGTCGAGAACGGACAATTCACGTCCGTCGCGGTTGAACACAATGGTTCGCAGTTCCGAATCTGGCGGTTCGACCGAGCGCAGCGCGAGTACGAGGTCTTCTGCAACAAAAAGGGTGGTCTCTCGGTCACCTTTAGAGATGTCGATGCAGATGAACTCGCAGCGGACCTCGAAGCAGTTCACAAGGGGGACACCACCCCCGAGGCCCTCGAGGCAAAACTCGCGGCAAAGATCGATGCCTTCTTGGCAAGCATCGAGCAGTAAGGCAGTGCTCCAGGGGCCCCGCGCCCCTGGATGCAAGACGGGGGATTTATTTCCAAATTGCCAGCCCGTGCATGTTGCAGAACTGGCTAAACAAGGAGAATCAGAATGACACAAGCAATTGATTTGCAGTTTCGGCCCCAGTCGTATTTTTGGGCCAAGGAGCGTGGCATTGCCCTGGCCAGCGACATCAAGGGCGCCAACCGCAGACACATTTATGAGATGGCCCTTCAGAATGACGAGGCAGACCAACTCAGCCCCGCATTCAGCCAGCACGCGCTGCACGAAGAGGACCGCAGGCTCATGGGGCGTATTCACCCCTCCTTCATGGGCGGGGAATACCTACCCAACACCGGACGCCAAGAGGTCGAGATTGCGAGAATCACTATTGCTTCGACCACTCGCGATGTCACCTGTGTCTATGCGCGCCCACTGGGCCGACGCATTGCCTATCGCATCGTCGATGAGTACAACGGCGACACCATCACGGGGCCCGCCGAACGCACCAGCATCCAACCCCTTGGACTTGGGGCCTTGGTGAAGTTTTTTATCACCGGGTGGGACCTTCTGCAGTGCCTGGATTACAACTTCGGTGAAGACGGCTACCCCAGGGAAGAGACCCATGCCTTCATCGTGGATGCGAGCAGCAGTTTCTACTCGGAGTTTGGTCGGGCCATCACCGAGGAAGTTGATCGGTGGCTCGATGAGAAGCATGCCAACGACCCGCCCGAGGAGGAAGAGGATGACAGCGCTGAACGAGTCTCGACGGAGATCACTGCCAAGGTTGTTGGCATGGGCTCTGCGGGTGAGGGCCAGCCTCTAGATCTGATGAACCTGCCGTTTGACCCCGCTGAGGCGGCAGCGAGAGCCTGCGGGAAGCGGCAGACAGGCAAGTAGGCTTGGCACGCTTGATGCTCTATTAAAGCCAAGACCGACGGTTCTCTGACAACCACACACACGGAACCCTATCCATTGGGTCAGAGCAAACCTGTCGGTCTTTTTTACTTTCAGCAGATCACTCCCTGATCCACCCCAAGGCGCATAGTCGCCCCCTCTTCTTCCAGAGGGACACACATGCGCATCGACCTTGAAGTTCACCTTCTTACCGGCGTCTCGATTGGACTGACTCACCAGTCCACAGACTTAGGCGAGCAGATCATCACCCTCGACCTGATAGTGCTACGGTTCATCGTGGGCCTGGTGCCCGAGTCTGCTCAGGCAGCCAAAGATTGACGAAGTCATTGTGGTCGGGACCACCGCTTCGCTCAGGCGATCAAATCAGGCGTGACATTCGGGAGGCTCAACGTCATTGCCCTGTTCCAACTGAGCCATCCAGGCATCGGCCTCATCGGCAGTCACATGTAAACCGTTTTCACGAAATGCTTCCCAAGCCTTGAGTGTGTCCCGGCGGAATGCCTCTCGCTTCTCTTCGCGATCCAAGTACTGCGCAATCGCCTCGCGCATGAGCCAATGTGAAGAACGTTGCCGCGCATCTGCCAAGCGCTTCACACGGGCTTTGGTGTCCTCGTCAATCTTGATCGCCACGGGGCGAAGAGCGTTTTCGGTCATATGGCGTACCTCAGCGAAGTATTGTTAGGTATTACTTTGCCACCCTTAATTGATACCGGCCAGCGGAGGCGCGCCACTTGGGACGAACCCCGTGGCCGGGCTCTTTACCCCTTTTATTTAGTACAGTTATTTGTAACAGTAACTGTGTTATAATAAGCCCATGGACGCCGACACCCCAGAACAAAAGCACAGCCTCGATGAGCTCAGCGCCTTGGTGGGCCTGCCAAAGCGCACCATCCGCTACTACATAGGCTTGGGGCTGGTGGCCCGCCCCCTGGGCGAAACCAAAGGCTCTTACTACACGGCCGAGCACCTGCAACAACTCGCACAGGTGAAAACGCTCACCGAATCGGGCGTCAGCCTCGAGCGCATTGGCAGCCTTCTCGCTCAGGCCGATCAGCCTGCAGCCGAGCGCAGCCTCACGCCGGGGCAGCTCACGGTGAAGTCGCACATTCACCTGGCCGAGGGCATTGAACTGGTTGTCAACGGCGCCACAGCAAGCCTCTCGCCCGAGGAAATTCGGGCCGTGGCCCATGCGGCCCTTCAGAAAATCTCTGCGCTAAAGGACAAAAAATGAACACAGCCATGGCCTATATGGACTCAAACGGATCCATCCCCCCAGTGCTTCAGAGCGCGCACTTAAGAGGCCGCATTGTGGGCTTGGTGGCCCACATGACTGTGGAGCACTGCTATCGCAACGCCAGCAAGCGCGAGCTCGAAGTGAGTTACACCTTCCCCATGCCACCGGCGGCGGTGCTCGCCAGAGTGTCGCTCACGCTCAATGGCCAGTGCCTGCAGGGCATGGTGCGAGAGAAGGACAAAGCCAATGAAGACTACGACACCGCTATTGAAGATGGCGACTCCGCGGTGCTGGTCGAGCAGGCAGGCCCCGGGCTCTACACGGCCACCTTGGGCAATCTGCTCCCCGCTGAAGAGGCTGTGATCTCCTACGAGTGGGTCATGCCACTGCAGGTGCGCGCAGGCACCGCCCGGCTCACCATCCCCACAGCGGTGAAAGACCGCTTTGGCAACCCCAGCAAAGAGGCCAAGCTTAAGTCCGAGCAGGTTCCCCGCCAGAACGCACTCGTTGAGTATCCATTCACGGTCGAGATCGACTTTGATGAAACGGCAAGCGCTGCTCGCATTAGTTGCCCCGATCACGATGCGGCCTCGGTTGCTGTCATTCAGAGCGAGGCGGCTGCGATCAAGCGGTTGAGCATCACCGAAGATGCCTTCCTCGATCGCAACCTGCATATTGTTCTGGAAGACATGCCTGCGATTCATCAGTGCTCGCTCATCGATGCGGGCGAGGAGCTCTTCTTTCATGCCACCACGCCCTCTCCTGCACCGAAGGCTGCAGGCCCGGTGGCGATCAAGCTGCTCATTGACTGCTCGGGCTCCATGCAAGAAGAGAACGCCATTGCGCAGGCCAAACGCGCGGCCACCACTTTGCTCGAGTGCCTGGGCACCGACGACTTTGCCTCCTTGAGTTCTTTTGGTAACCACACCTTCCATGCCAACGAGACCATGCTGGCCATAGACCCGAAGAATCTTGTAGCGCTCAAGAAGGCAGTGGGTGCACTGGCGGCCAACCTAGGGGGCACGGAGCTCGAAGCGGCCATGATCGAGACCCTTCGCAAAGTCACCGCGCCGCAGGGGGCGCCGGCACCATGCATTCTGCTGATCACCGATGGCGCAAGCTGGGCACACCGCCGCATTGTTCGCGCGGCAACTCGCGCTGGCTGCAAGGTCTTTTGCATTGGTGTGGGCAGCAACCCCGCCGAGAGCCTTCTGCACGAAATCGCAGTCCACACCGATGGCGACTACACCATGCTCGCCCAGTCCGAGGACATGAAGCCCAGTGTGCTGGCCATGCTCAAGCGCATGAGGCAATCGAGTGGCTTGAAGGCCCAGACCAGCTGGGCAGACCGGCCGCACCGCTGGGTCTACCCCTCTGAGGCCACATCGCTTTACTGCGATGAGCAGTTGCACTTCTTTGGGCGCACCCGCAAGGAATTCCTAGGCGAGGCCTGGGCGCAGACCACCCCCGAAATCACACTGAGCAACTCCGGCGACTCGGGGCAGCCCATGCAATTGAAGTGGTCCGCAGCGGTGGTCCGAACCGACCCCGCCATGGCCAAGCTCATTGCCCAGCGCGAGATGATGGTCTCGGCCGCACCCGAGGCGCTCGACATTGCCCTGCGGCACCAACTCATTAGCGAACAGACCAGCATGATCATTGTTCACGAGCGAGACGCCGCAAACATGGCGCTTGGTTTACCGGTGCACACCGCAGTCGATCACATGTCTTCGATGAACATTGCGCGGTGCATGAGCGTCTCGACTGTGATGCACTGCATGCCGAGCAGTGCCGAGCTCGCTCAGCGCACAGCGGCCGTGCGCTTCTCGCCACCAGACAATGCCGACTCAAGTGCACAAGGGCCCGCCCTGTGGCGAATGGCCCCACTACGGGATAACATCACGCCGCTCGACTCGGCCTTCGAGATACCCGACTTTCTTCGCAAGCAGGCGGAGGCCAACACGCCCGAGGAGACCCAGAGTTCATCTGCAGATAAGGTGAGAAGCCCAGCCGATCAACTGGCGCTCTTCAACAGAATCCTAGAGCGGATCAACCATCTAGACCGGGCCTTGTTCGACTGGCACCGGGGTGTTGACCTGCCATCGCGCCTGCGGCTCATCATCGCAGTCGAAGACGTCAGCAAGATTTCTCTCACTCTTGCGGCAGCCCTGCTCTACATGAACAAGGTGATTGGCACAGAGCAAAAGCAGCTCAATGCACGGGCCGTCGCGCTGCTGAGCCAACTAATTGAAGAGGAGTACGGTCGAGTCAACGTTCTCACAGACCCGCGCTTTGAGGCGATTCGACAGGCACTTGTTGGCATCACCGCGGACACCTGGCCGGCGCACGGGGAGCGTGAGCGGGTTTGATTATGGTTCAGATCGTGATCTTCGAGAATTCACAGCAGATGGGTTGCCTCTACCGGATCGTGCAGGCTTCGCAAGACATCACCCACCAGACGCCTCATGCATACGTTAGGCACCAGGGCGCCAAGTACGCCAAGCGAGAGGCTTACGACTGGAGCACACAGGGAAAATTTGCCAGCGAACTGGCACTGGCGCTGGACCAACAACCCTTCTTCTGGGAATGCCAGGCAGACAAACCAGCAAAACATCTTGGGCGCCCTCCCCGGCACGAGGGCTACGCCTTCTGGGTTACCACTGCCGCCTCGGCCGAGGTGGTCTATTCAAAGCTGATCTCGGGGGAGATTCGGTCTTAGGCGATGCGCAGGGCCGAATCCTGAGACCAAGCAAGTCACTTCCAGCTTAGTTCGAGCTTCCGGTTGTGAGCAGCACAATCACGCAGATATAGGTTGATTAGGCTTTGATAGGGGATCCCGACCTGCTCAGATATGGCCTTGAAATAGTCAATTGAATCCTCATCGAGCCGAATGGTGATCTGCTTCTTTAGTTGCGATGCGTAAGGATTACGTTGTGCCGAACTGAAGTCATACTCTTTCCGCATTTTGGTCTCCTTATGGGTACTGCCTAGCCTCTGACGATGTCGCCTTTCGAGCCGAAACTATTCGAATGACGCCTCCATCTAAGCGATAGCAATGGCAAACGATTAAGAGGCGAAGGGTGCATCCAAGACCTAAGAGCACAAACCGATCCTCGTCCTCGGAGTGATCTGGGTCGCCAATAATCCTGGCCCTCTCATCAAAGAAAACTGTACGAGCCTCTTCAAACGACACCCCATGCTTTCGCTCGTTCGCTAATGCCTTCTTTGGGTCCCATTCAAACCTGATTGCCATAACTACATTGTAGTTTGCTATCAGTTTACGCTCAAGCCAACTCCAGCAGGATCACTCCCTGATCCACCCAGTGTGGATGATGAGGGCATGCCCCCAAATAACCTTCTTCCCTTCCCCAAGACCCCCGTTCAGGCCATTGTTCCTACGGAGCTCACCATGGTTCACGAAATTCAGCGAGACCAAGTCAGTCTTGATCTACTGCTAGAGAAAATCTCTATGGCGGGCTTCGAGGCCCGAATCGAGGACGACGACATCTACTTTGTCGGCACAGGCTGCAGCACAAGGGTCGATATCCTGCCCGAGGCCGGAGTGGTTCGCATTCGCGGGCTCTACATGCTCAATAACCAACTCAACGACACCGCGGCAGACGCCTTCTGTGCCTCCCTAAACAAGCGGCTCACCGTCTCGAAGTTCGTCACCCACCGCTGGGACGACGGCGACCTGGGCCTCTTCATATCCCACTGCGTGCAATACAACTTTGGTCTGAACATGCCGAACCTGCTCTTTAGTGTTCGCAGGTTCATCGAGTCGTGTCAGAGCCTCTACCGGACCGACATCCTAGGAACGCGCTTCGACCCCGATTTCAAACCAGCCGAGCTCGAACTGGTCAGCGAAGATGTGGTTGCAACGATGCAGTAGAACTTAAAGACTCGCCGCCTGGCGGTGGCGGGTGCGAACCTCATCGGCCAAATTCTTCGGCGAGACCACTTCTACATCGGGCCCATACCGCATCACATCCATTACAAGCTCACGGCTGTCCGAGTAAGGAAAGCCAACTTGCCAGCGCTTGCCCACCCACTCGCCCTTCTGCTGAGGATGCCAGACCTCGGCCGACACCCAACGACTTATCGTCTCCGAGAAGCGCAAAACGGCGATGGCCGTGGGCTTGCCCGAGAAGATGCCATAGCCACTGGCCAAAACCTCATCAAGGTCAGCATCATCAATCTCAAGCGCTGCGGCCTTGCTCATACGCGCCTCAACAATGGCGTCCATCGAGAATGTCGAGATGCGCTCTCTTAGGTGGCAATAGGCGTCCACATACCAATTGTCTCGGTAATGAACCACGCGCTGGGGCGAGATGACACGCTCTGTCGTGTCACCACGAGACCGCCCCTTGTAGACAATCTTCAGCCGCCTTCTCTTCAATGTGGCATCGACCACCTTCGTGAAGTGCTCGGCCGGCATGCGACGTGCCGCCATCGAAAGCAGCCGAAATCGTCGAGCAATCTGACTGAAGGCTTCGTTGGCATCAACGAGTTTCTCAAAGCGCTTTCGTATGGGGTCGAGTGCACCGCCCAAAACCGACTGAGTCCCAAGGCCTTCGAGCAGATGGCTCAGCGAGAGCAGGGCCAGAATCTCGTCCTGACTGAACCAGAGGCCAGGCACCTCGTGTTTGGTCTTGGGGTCGTTTGCGGCTCCTGCGGTGCCCTCGCTAATCAGCCGGTAGACCTTCTCGGTGGGGTCGTAGCGAATCTCGGCGCCGTACTCATCGCGCAGAAAGCTGATGTCGCGCTTGAATGTGGGTTCGGCCACTTCAAACTTCGCGAGCAGCTGCTTCTTGGTGAGTTTGCCGCGCTCCTTGAGAAGCGCAATCATCTTCAGGACGCGGTCTGTTTTTGACATGGCCTAAAGTCTAACCAAAGCGCATTAATCTGGCGATAAACCTGCAGGGCGGGTGCCTGCCAATCGAGTGGATCAGAGATCGAGAGAGAGTTGTGGGGCATCGGGCTCGGCGCGGGACTCTCGCAATTCGTCGCGCCTGCCGAGCCGAGACGCATGCCGCTCAACAATGGCCCCTCTCGCGGCACGAACATCGGGCCGGTTTCGCCTCTCGTAAAGGCGTTGCTTGGCCAACTTAGTGGCTGCAGCCAAATCAACAACAGGCTGTGGAATGGGCCGAGGGTCGCGTCCGCTGATTTTAAGACCCGCTCCCGAGGGAAGGCGCCATGGCTCGAAGATCCATGTGCTGGGAACCCCTCTTAGATGGGGCAGCCAGAACCGCACGAAGTCTCCGCGAGGGTCGTGGTCTTGGGCCTGTTTGATTGGGTTGTAGACACGGGTGGTATTGATTCCAGTGGTCCCAGCCTGCATCTGCATCTGACTCCAGTGAATACCAGGCTCATAGTCGAGGAATTGCCTCGCCAACCACTCACCCACCGGGCGCCAATGAAGCCAGAGTGGATAAGAGGCAACGGATACCAGCATTGCCCGCATTCTGAAGTTGAGCCAACCTGTCTCCCGCAACATCGTGACGCAGGCGTCCACCATGGGCCAGCCGGTTGCTCCGGCCTGCAGGGCCTCGAAGTGTCGAAGGTTGAAGTCCTCCTCTCGAAGACCGTCATATCCACGGTGCATGTTTTGCCACTCAATCTCTGGCTCGCTCTCGAGTTTCTGAATGAAGTGGCAGTGCCAATAGAGCCGACTCAAGAATGACTGCAATCCGAGCCTCTGCCTCGACTGTGCTGGCAACTCGGCGAGCCGGGCACGGCTCGCCTGAACCACCTCTCTCATGCTCAAGCAGCCATATGCCAAGTAAACCGAGAGACGCGAGCACGCATTCGGCGCCAGCCGTGGAGACGAGATTCCTCCCCTGTACTGTTCGCTTCTTGTTTCAAGGAACTCTTGCAGCACCAGCGTTGCCTGCCCTCGGCCGCCCCTTTGGCGTTTCGGGGCGCTGTGTGCGAGCCCTGCCGGTGTAACCATGCGCAGTGAATGAGAAGGGTAGGAGCGCCAAAAGCGCATCGGCCCGGGACTCGATTTTGGTGCACCCATATGCTGCTCCCAAGCACGTTGCCATCGGTTGCGATCCTTCAACCCCCTGACCACGCCGAACTGCGCAGACTCCTGCCAGGAGACTCCCTTGGATTGGCACCATGCGGCCACAGCAAGATCTCGTTTGTAGGTCCAGGAGTTGCCTGTCTCCTGGTGGGAGTGGATCCTGGGGAATGCGCCTTCTTGCCAAATTTGCTCGAATACTTCAACGGCATTGCCATAGTGAACCTCCACGGCGCCGCTCTGCCGCTGCAACTCAATGTGCAGGTCGTGAAGCGACTCGGCAATAAACTCAAAGTGCTGAAGGGAAACGTCGGGCTGCGCCCATAGTCCGGGCTCGACGATGTAGACGACTCGGATGGGCCCTTGCATTGACGCCCCCGCAAGCGGCGCGTGATCTAGCCAGCGCAGATCTCTTTTTAACCAAACGAGTTCGAAACTCATAACGTTTGGGGAATCAACACGCTCGGCTCAACGAGCGCCAACCTCTTTGAAGTATCTTGAGAAAGACTGGCAATAGCGGGGCGGCTCCTCAACAAGTGGCGCCGGCTGTAACCACCGGACATTGAGATTCGAGAGAGCAGCCTGCGTATCGTCATCGACTGCACCAAGAGTGGAGTAGAGATCTGCGCCTGCCGGCAGCGCATTCAAGAGATCCTCAATACACCCAAGGTATACCAGATCACAGATCTCACTCATCCGAGCAAGCACAAAACTCCAGCGAGCGGCCGACCATGGAAAGCGCGCATGCCCCTTCGGATCAATCACACCCAACCGAAACACCGGATTCTTCGCTGTTGAGGGGACCAAGGACTTCCGTCTCAAGCCCCAGGAGTGGACAAGTTCAACCTCTGAGCGCTGCGCAGTTGCCTGTCTGACTGCATTGGCGTCGGCGAACGCATTGGCTGACGTCCGCGGTGGCGCGGCATAAAGAGTCGGCTCAACCACCCCAGCAGGCGTCGGGCGCGAGTGCATCGCATAGTTTTCAAATGATCGGCTTAGACCCTCATTCTGGCCGTGAGCCAAAAGCTCGAGCGCCTCGTAGGTGGTATCAAGGGGGCTATGCCTACAGTGCCAACTGGCGGGAGCGTACTTCTCCACGTTCCCAGCATTGAAGATGTATGGCTTTGAACTGAAGGTTCCCGCGACCCACTGCCAAGAGAGATGATTCGATGCCAGATCACCATCCAAGAGGTGGCCGTACATCCAGTCTGCCCCAACCCGCCAGGCCACGCGCCTGTAATGCACCACATAGCTCGCAAGCCACATGCGAGCGTGGTTGTGAAGGTATCCATCGCGATACAACTGCGAGACACTCTGATCAATTGCCGCGATCCCAGTGCGCCCCTCGCGGACATCGCTGGGAAGGACTTCTGCATATGGCTGCTCGCAGACAGGTGGGCGCAGACTCTCAAATATCGCCTTACCCCGATGCCGACGAACATGTTGAAAGAACGCTCGCCAGGCAAACTCAGCAAAGAGTTTGTCGCTCTTAGTTAGTGCCGTGCGCGTGCGAATCGCCTGCAGCACCTCTCCCAGACTCAAGAAGCCGTGGGTGAGATAGGGTGACAGGTGGGTAACCGAGCCGCTTAAATGATTGCGCGTTGCCTCATAGCCCTTGGGGTCCACAGAGAGCAGCCTGGCCTCCAAGGCGGCGTCATCTGGTGGAAATTGCATAGATTGAGCCCCCCCCCGCTCACTGCGAGACCCGCTCTGCACACTCCCAGCCACTGCGCCAGGCAGCCTCCACGTTGTCTCCCATGGCCCAGTCTCCGCAGGCGGCCAGACCCATTGATGGATCCCAGAGCGGCCCATAGCGAGTCTCATCGACCGCGCGTGCATAGAGCCAACGGTGCGAAACCGATTCGATGACCTTCACGGACGTAATCTCCTCGAAGGCTTGAATCAACTCGAGGGAGACCTCTTCACCGCTGCGATCAATGTGTTGTGTCGACCACTCTGCGCTGGCATGCAGAGTCCAGACGGGCAGTGGCGTGCGACCTGGCTTGGTCGCGTTGTTTGCAACCCAGGCCAGGGGCCCATTTGCAACAAAGGCGGCATCGAACCCAGTCTGATCGGTCTGCCTCACCGTTGCCATAACAGTCCAGCAGGGTGCCATTCGGACTCTTGCCACCTGCTCCCACCAAGAGGGCGAATGGGCGCCCAGGAGTTGTAGCGTCTGCGCTGGAGGAATCGCCAGCACGATCTGATCAATGCCAGTGGCTCGGGTCTCACCCGACTCGTCAATGACGGACCAGCCGCCTGCCATTTGCTCGATCTTTGCAATCCTGATGTTGAGCCTTACATCGAGTCCCTCCGAGAGCATAGACATCGGAGACGTCATGCGGGGCACACCAATGAAGCGCTGCGTCTCGCGGACCGGGGACTCATCTGAGAACCCAATTTTCACGATTCGTGCATTCCACGGTGTCACAAGGCCAAGAACCTGCCAGCGCGACACAAGCGAACCAAAGCCGTCGGAACGCGCAGTGAAGTACTGCGCGCCGTGGTCACAGAAGCCGTGCTCCATCCTCCGAGACGCCATGCGGCCACTGACACCACGGCTCTTCTCGAAGACGACCACCTCGGCGCCGATCTCCTTAAGACGGGCCGCGCAGGTGAGTCCTGCAGTGCCCGCGCCAACAACGACAACTTTTCGCTTCAGGGGTTTACGCTGCCACTGCGGAGTGCGATGCGGCGTCATCCCAGACCGACCTCGAGCGGGCCGAATCGACAATGGCTGTCTGGCGATGTTTGACGCGCTCTTCTATCGCGTCGGCCACGGTCGACGACTCGAGGTAGTGCTTGATTTCCATTGCGGCGCCTTCAAAGAGTCGCTGAACCGATTTCGTCTCCTTGCTGGGCTCCGTTTTATCGCCGGTGTGACGCGGCCGATCAATTGCGTCGGGGTCCACCGCCTTTGCCAATTCAAGGACGGTGATCTCGTCCGGCGCACGTCCTAGGTTGTATCCACCGCCTGGCCCTCGAGCAGAGACAATGAGGCCTGCCCGCCGAAGTGGCGCACAGAGCACCTCGATGTAGGACACGGACAGACCGGTGTTTCTTGCAATCGCCGTTGTGGTCATGGGCCCCTCCTCCCTCACCGCAAGCTCTGCGGCGATTGACAGGGCCGCCTGCATTTTCCCAGTGATTTCCATCTTCAGAACTCCTCGAAATTGAACCGTTTTTCTTCATTAAACACGACACAAGTGATACACTAGGGCAAATCTTCGCGATTTATCCACTAGTTTCACCCGATAAACCCAATTTAAACGGTACAAAAATGGTTCAACCCAGCACTTTTCGGTCGGGCGTGGCAGCAAGACTCTCCGGAATTCCTGCGCAGACGCTTAGGGTTTGGGAGCGGCGCTACCAGCTGTCTGGGCCAAAGCCAGCAGGCACTCGCCAGCGACTCTATGGCCACCAAGACGTTGAGCGGTTTAGTTTGATCAAGCGACTGGTCGACCAGGGCCAGTCGATCGGAAGCCTCGCCTCACTAGACCTTGATGCGCTTGTGACCCTGCAGGACTCGCTCTCAGACCTCGCAGGCAGGCACAGCAAGGCCTCGGACTCGACTGGCCCAAGTGTCCTCGCCCTCTCAGGGCCTCTTCTCGGTGCTCTCCCGCTGCTTGAGGGTCCCAAGCGTGAGGCGATTCTCAAGGTTCGAGGCAAATCCATTGCTGAACTCCGACACAGCCACCCTCCAGAGGCCGGCCCAATTGACATCCTGCTGAGCGAGCACCCCACGCTGCTCGAGGAGTCTGCCACGGAGATCCTGGCCTTCGTTCGCGACTATCAAGTGCGCAAGGCAGTGGCCTTCTATCGATATGCTCCGAGCACCATCATCCGGCGTCTTCGGTCAGGCGGGGCCACTGTAATGAAACTTCCCGCCGATGAGTCTTCTTTGATTGAGACCTGCAGACACGCCATCAGACAGGGTGCCACGTCCGCACTGGCGACAGGCCCGTTGTCGGGTCAGGGCAAGGCGCCAGGCCCAGAGTTCTCAAATGCTGCCTTGGTTGCACTCTCAAAGGTTGAGACCAGCGTCTTCTGCGAGTGCCCACGCCAACTCGCCCAGCTGCTTCTGAGTGTCAACGCATTCGAGAGCTACAGTGCGGAATGTGCGAACCGTGATAGCCACGATGCGTTCATTCATGCCCGACTGCATGACCAGGCGGGCAAGGCGCGGGCCCTGCTCGAGGAGTCGCTGAGAGACTTACTTGAATACGAAGAGATTGACTTGGTCACCCTTCAGACTCCGAGAGAAGAGTCGTCGAGAGAGGCCTAACCGCGGGAGGATGGACACAAAAAGAGTGCCACCCGCTCGCGCGAGTGGCACCTGAACCATCGCCCCAGCGGGGGACACCGGGGCGTGGATCACACTCCTGGAGAGGAGGTGTTTTCTAGTTCTGCTCTCTCTTACTCTCTTTTAAACCTACTGCGCGCTGGCCACCGGTGTCTTCACAAGGCTGGTGAGTCTGCCACCACTCAGTTCCGGATGGTCTTTGATCATGCTCTTGCCACCCAAGGGCTTATTCACCCCCTGGTGACAGGTGGCGCAGTTCACCTTCGAGATATCGCCGGTGGGTCCGAGCCGATTGGGCGGATGCACTGGCGTGAGGCCCACGATGTACTCATTGTTGATCTCACGCACCATGCGTATGCCATGCCAAGCCGTGACTCGTTGTGGTGGGCTCTGTGACCATTCGGCCACCGCCCTTGTGTTGTGACAATACGTGCAGTTAACACCCAAGCCTTGGGACATGTGCATCATCAGCGCGTAGGTCCACTCGGTCTGCTTGATGGATTGGCGATTGCCAGTGGGCAGTGCGGTGGAGCCATTCACACGAATCTCTTTGTCCTGAAGAAGATAGGGCGTGTAGGGATCGTATGGAAGCGAGGCATTTGCGTTGGCCTCTACCCCGGCCCGATTCTGGCCAGCGTCGTAACCAAGAAGGCGACCAGCCATCTGCGCATCGGGCTCGGTAAACCAGCGCTTGGATGGAAGGTTTTGACCACGGTGGCAGGTGTAGCAGGTCACTCCCGTCTCGCCCACATGCGCCTGCCATTTGGCATTGATTGACTGCGTCATCTGTGTCATTCGACGTGCAACGATCTTGGTGTAGAGCGAGTCGTCGGCAAAGTTCTGCACGTTGTGGCAATAGGCGCAGCCCTGCTCGGGCGCCACCCAGAGCGTCATGGCGACCATGAGTCGATTGAACTGGCCCTCGGTGAGATCGCCCAGGACCTGCACATTCTTGTAGATGTTCTTGGCCAGCGGTCCGCCAGCAGGCGCTGGATCGAGGGCGACGGGAAGAACATTGGCCTTGTCCACCTCGGCTTGCGTGCGCGGATTAATCACCTGCTCCATGCCGGTGCCGCGATAGCCAATCTGCTTGGTCTCCATGGGCAGGCGCTCGCAGCCGGTGAGGCCCAGAACCGCCAATGCAAGGCCGGCGAGAGTGATGTTTCGAATTGATTTCATGAGCACTCTCCTGTTTATCGAGCGATGGCTGGTGCAGCAGCACCACCGGGTGGAAGTGCACCGGCCGAGACCGCATTGGCCGCTGTGGATGGATCATTCACCGGGCCCCAGATTTCGGGATACGGGGGCGCCACGCCATGCTTGACGGCCCAGAGATACCAGTTGTCGACCACCGTGCCGGTGAGCAGAATGCCAATGCCACCGGTGATGCAGGTGAGCACAGCAAACCACCAGGCCCAACGGTGAATGGATTCCATGGTGGCGTTAAAGCCCATGGTCCAGCGCCAGAAGAGACCGGCGCGCTCCGATGCGGTGCCGCGATCGACAATTTGCTCGATCTCGCGCTCACCGCCGTAGCGGCTCACGGCAAGAATGGTTGCACCGTGCATGGCAAACAAGAGCGTTGAGCCATACAGGAACACAATGGAGAGCATGTGAAAGGGGTTGTAGAAGAGATTCCCATAGCGCAGCGAGAAGGCCGCTGTCCAATCGAGGTGGGAGAAGACCCCCCAAGGCACGGCCTCTCCCCAACTGCCCATGAGAATGGGGCGGAAGAATCCAAGAACCAGGTAGAGCCAGATGGCCGCGGCAAATGCCCAGGCCACATGCGTGCCCATCTTGAGTTGTATGGCGCGCCGATACGTGCGCATCCACCAGAGAAGGACCGAGACCGTGATGAAGAAGCCCGAGAACAACCACCAGCCGCCCTCATTGAGCGGTGGAATAGAGAGGCCGTATTGCGGTGGCGGGGGATCGACCGATAGCCAGAAGAGTTGGCGAACGAATTCGATGGGGCTGTAGTTCACCTGCACCAGGTAGTTCCAGCCAATGGCGGTAAAGCCAATTAGGAAGAAGATGAGCGAGGCCAGCCCCAAGAAGCCCAAGTAGATTGGGCCAATCTGCGCATTGCCGATGCGGCCAAGAATATGCAGATGGAGTGGCTTGAGCAGTCGCTCGTTGTTGTCGCGTGGGCGATCGAGGGGCACGCCCATATAGCTGGGCGCCTCGACCTGAACCTGTGTAAATAGATTTTGATAACTAGCCATGGTGGATCTCCAGATTCATTCCCGTTCTACGACCAGATGGGCAGACGCAGCCACCAGCCCCACCACTCCGGCCAGCCCTTGGTCCAGAAGGGGCCGCTGATGACAATGCAGACCGCGCTGAAGAATCCTGCAGAGAGTGCAAGGAAGAGTCCGAGGCGGTGAATTCCCAGGGTGCCGATCGAGTAGCCAATCGTGTCGCGAAAGAAGGTGTCCTCATGCTCGGGGGCCTTCACCACCTGGCCATTGCCGGGGTTGGTGGCCGAGAGAATGAGCGAGCCGTGCAGCGCCAGTGCAAAGGTGGTGGCAAAGAAGAGGCTCACCGCCAGCATATGGGCCGGGTTGTAGTGAAAGTGCAAGAACTGGTAGCCCACATTGGAGACCCAGTCGAGGTGACTCAATATTCCGTAAGGGAAGCCATGGCCCCATGCGCCAAGAAGCAGCGGCCGAATCACCACCAAGGTGACGTAGGCAAAGATTGCAACGCCAAACGCCACGGGCACGTGATAGCCCATGCCCAGCTTGCGGCAGATCTCGACTTCTCGAAGTGCCCAGGAGCCAAAGGCACCAATGGCACAGACCGTGATGATCTGCCAGAGCCCGCCTTCAAGAAGCGGCGCGAGCCCCAATCCGTATTTGAGATCGGGCGGCGCGATACTGATCTGCCAGAGATTCCAAGTGGGGCCCTGTGACGCACCATAAAGGATGAGTCCAGTCCCCAAGAATGTGAAAAAGATGGTGGTGACACCGAAGAACCCCACATAGAAGGGGCCGACCCAGAAATCGAATAGGTCCCCGCCCAACAAGGTTCCACCACGAACCCTGTACTTCTTCTCAAAACTCAACATAGCCATTGTTTCTCTCCTTCGCGGGGTTCAGTGAGCGACTCGGCGCAGCACGCCAAGCCACCCACTGTCCAGCCTTTGTTGCTTACTTCTTCGGCATCGACGAGTTCTGAACCGAGGCCTTGTAATCGGCCTGGCTCATACCGTCCATCCAATTGAACCGTGCAGTGCTGAGCAGAATGAGGTGAATCATTGCTGCGAGACCGAACAGAAAAATGCCCTGTACCAACATGGCACGGAGCGGATCGTAGAGTTTCCAAATTCGCCACATGATGTGTGCTCCTAGAACTAATTGATTTGCGACATCAGGGTGTAAACCGCTGCCCTGACACCACCGGTTAGGCTCTTGCTGTCCTCGGCTCCGGGAAACCATGAACGCCAGTTCAGCATCATCAACTGGGCAACAACCGCCACGATGAAGAAGACCGAAAAGATCGTTGCGAACAAGGCTGCAAAGGCCAACATTTCGGCCCTGCCGCCTTCCCGATGCGTGAGCTGACTGATCTGATTCATAAAATTCCCCTCAAAGCGTTTGGATTAGTAGAACCAGGGACGCCACGCCCAAACCAAAATGTGGGCGAGTACCGCGATGGCGCTAAAGCCAACCAAGCCCTGCATGTAATAGGTGTGGAACTCTTGGGCTTCCTCGTCCGTCAGGCCGGAAATGCTCGTGTTATTGCTCATGGGAGGTTCTCCTTAGAGTTGGCCAAAACGACCAAATCCACGCTGAGCCCGCGTGGAGTGGGCATCCGCAGCACCGTGCCACGACATCTTGTTGCTGAGTCGGTCCTGCCGCTCAACCTGTTCTGTATTAACAACCGGGGGATGGGTTGGAAAGTTTTCACGGGGACACTCATGCAACCGCCCCCGCGTAGAGCGCCTCGTAGGCGGCGGTGAGTCGCTCGCGTGTGATGCTGTCCTCGCCCGCCTCGCGGGCATCTCGCTCTGCTCGATCACGAAGGCGCTTGGCCACCGAGATTTGGATAAGCACCGGCTGGGCCGCCACCAACTCGGCGAGTCGATTCTGTGCGTCGGCCTCCCAGGGAAGGCTGCGCTGGGCCGTGACACTTGCACCGACCGGCGTGGGTTCAACACGGTCCATGTCGGTGCCGAGCGGGAGGATATGAAAGAGTGCATCGAAGAGGGCGTTGCAGACCTCTTGAAGCAGATAGACGGCACCGGCATATCCCATGAAGGGCGTGCCCGTGTGGCGACGAATAATGGCGCCGGGAAACGAGGCAGGGATGTAACTGGCACGGCCACCCACTTCAGCCAAATACATGCGCTCGTTGTATGAACCAAAGAGCACGAGCGGCGTCTTGGTCTGAACGAGTTCGCGAATCTTCGCGTTGTCGGTCTTCTGCCCGGGACAACGCGAGATTGCAAAGTTGCAGGGCAGGCCGAGGTCCTCTTCGAGGTAGAGGCGAATGCCACGGCTGTGGGTCTCGTTGGCCACTATGCCAAAAGTCGAGGTGGCAAAGAAGTCTTGGGTGACCGAGCGCCAGAGGTCCCAGATGGGCTTGATAGTGGTGTGTTTCTCACGCTCAATGAAGGGCTCAGGGTCGAGTCCCAGCAGTTCGCCCAGACTGCGCAGAAAAGAGGTGGTGCTGTGCAGTCCAATGGGCGCCTGGAGGTACGGGCGATCCAGTGCCTCGCAGAGCAGGCGACCAAACTCGCGGTACATGCAGACATTCACATGGGCCTCGGCCAGCTTGGGAATGTCTTGCAGGTGACAGCCCAACGGAAAGACGATGTTGACCTCGGCTCCAATGCCCTCGATGAGGCGGCGAATCTCTGCGAGATCGCTGGGCATGTTGAACATGCCGTAAGCGGGCCCAAGGATGTTCACCTTGGGCTTGGTGTCCTTGCTCAGCGGCTTGGCAGCCGGGACCGCGCGCGGACCATACTCCTGCCAGAGCCAGAGCATGGCGCGATTGGCCGACTGCCACTGGTCTTCATCGATGGTGCGCGGCAGAAAGCGCGCAATAGATGTGCCCTCGGGGGTGACACCGCCACCGATCATCTCGGCAATTGAGCCGGTGACCACCACGGCGGGAAGTTCGGGATCGAGCACTGCATGGGCCCGCTTCATGGCACCCTCTGTGCCCTCGCGGCCCAACTGCTCTTCGGCTAGGCCGGTGACCACAATGGGGAGTTCGTGCGGGGGAAGTGCATCGGTGTAATGCAGCACCGAGGTGACTGGCAAATTCTCACAGCCCACGGGACCATCGATCACCACCTGCAGCCCCTTGACCGCGGTGAATACATAGACCGCACCCCAATAGCCGCCGGCTCGATCGTGATCGAGCACCATCATGCGCCCATCTCCTCGGCCTTGCGCTTGGCCGCTGCGCGCTCATTCTTGCGACGCATCATGCTCTTGAATTCGGGATAGGCCTGGGGCTTGTCTTCCCAGACGCCGGCCTGATCGCCCATGCCGGCCTCACCGAAGAAGCTCTTCATGGATTCAAATCGGGGGCGATTGCCCATGGCTGCATTGATGACCGTTGCCAGAGAACCGGCACCGGCCGCACCCATGAGCGGTCGGGCCGAGATGAGGTTGGTGAAATACAGGGCGGGGATGCAGGCCTGCTTGGCCGCCTGCACCACGGGGGTGGTTCCAATGACCAAGTCGGGCGAATGCGCATGCATTGCCGCAAGGTCATTTTCGAGCGATGCGCGGTACTGAACCGCCACACCACGCGCCTCGAGCCATTGGCGATCGGCCGCACTTGCATCGGTGCGAGGACATGCCGTGCCGACATAGGTCACCGTGGCACCACTCTCAATGAGTAGGCGCGCAACGATTAATTCAGAGCCCTCGTAGCCACTGACTTGAATGCGCCCTTTGATGGGCGTGCGGGCGAGCGCTGCTGCAATTCCTGGCAGCACCGCCTGCTTGGCGGCATCGATCTTGTCTTGGGCCACACCCGCAGCCCGGCCAATCGATTCGATCCAGCTGGAGGTGCCCTCGTAACCGACCGGTGCCGAGCCAATAATGGGCCGGCCTGCTGTTTCGAAGACGCGCATGCAGCCGGTATAGAAGGGATGAATGGCCGCCACCACCGAGCAGTCGAGCGCGGCATAGAGTTCGCGCCATTCGCGGGTGGGCACCACAGGGCCCACTGCAAGGCCCATGGGGGCAAGCATCTGGGCAATCACCATGGGATCGGCGGGGAACATCTCGCCAAGAAGCGTGACCGTGGGCAGTGCGGAGCGACCCTGGCGGGGCGCTGCGACTGGGCCCGACTGAATCTCGGTCACGGCGTAATTGAGCATGGCCGCTGAGAGAACATCTTTGGCCTCGGCATGGGTGGGAACACCAAAGCCGGGGACATCGATGCCGATGATTCGAACGCCATTGATCTGATCGGGCAACAACTGCAGTGGCACGCCACTGGCTGTGGGCACACAGAGGTTGATCACCACAATGGCATCGAGTGACTCGGGATCGGCCTGGGCATAAACCGCATCGCGAATGTCTTCGAAGAGCTTTCCGGTGACGAGTGTTTCGGAATTAAAGGGCACATAGCCCACACTTCGACGCGCGCCATAAAAGTGCGAGGTGAAAGTGAGGCCATAAACACAGCAGGCCGAGCCCGACAGGATGGTGGCGGTGCGGCGCATGCGAAGGCCCACTCGAAGCGAGCCAAATGCAGGGCACATGCTCTGTGGTTGGTCGTGCGGGCCCGTGTCTTGCAGCGATTTGGTTTTGCCACAGGTGTGTTCATTGGGCGCGACCACCGCCTGCGATGGACTCGACGGGGTCGGTGCCACGGGGGTGATGGGGATGGCGCGTGCGTTCATTGCTTCTAGGCCTTGTCGTAGATGACCTCGAGCGATGGGCGAACGCATTCCTCGCGTCCCATCATGTCCACAATGGTGGCGGGCTCGAGCACCACATTTCGACCCACCGAGTCGGCCGAAAAGAGGCCAAGCAAGTCGTCTTGCGAGAGGGGCTTGGGGCGCACCGGTGGGGCCTCGGCCACATTGGTGGCCAGGGTTTCGAACATGGGTGCCCACTGCGTGCCAGGCCGGCCAATGATTTCGTAAGAGGCGCTCTTGCGACGAATGTCCTCATGTGCCGGTATGGCAGAGAGAACCGGTATGCCGGCTCGCTCGGCAAAGGCCGCAGCCTCTCCAGTGCCGTCGTCTTTGTTGATGACCATTCCAGCCACGCCCACATTTCCACCGAGCTTGCGGAAGTACTCCACCGCTGAGCAGACGTTGTTGGCCACGTAGAGCGACTGCAAATCGTTGCTGCCCACCACAATGACCTTCTGACACATGTCACGCGCAATGGGGAGACCAAAGCCACCGCAGACCACATCGCCCAAGAAGTCGAGCAAGACGTAATCAAAGCCCCAGTCGTGAAAGCCCAGTTTCTCGAGGGTCTCGAATCCGTGGATGATTCCGCGACCACCACAGCCGCGACCGACTTCGGGGCCACCGAGTTCCATGGCAAAGACGCCATCGCGCTTGAAGCAGACATCGCCAATGGAGACGGCCTCGCCGGCAAGCTTCTTCTTCGATGAGGTCTCGATGATGGTGGGACATGCCTTGCCACCGAAGAGCAGGGAGGTGGTGTCGCTCTTTGGATCGCAGCCAATGAGCAAGACCTTCTTGCCTTGCTGGGCCATCATGTAGCTGAGGTTGGCCAGTGTGAAGCTCTTGCCAATTCCACCCTTGCCATAGATGGCAATGATTTGCGTGGCCTTGGTGACCTCGCCCGTGTGCACGGGATCGGGCTCCACAGCCGCCTCGGCCTGCAGCCTTGTCTTCATCTTGAACTGCACTGGCGCGCCGGCCAGATTGGTGTCCGCCACGCTCATTGAATTCCCCTCCAATCCATGACCACCTTGAGGGCCGATGGATCTTCAAATGCGCATTGGTAGGCCTCGGCCGCATGGTCTGCGCCGAGTTGATTGGTAATGAGTCCGTCGAGATTGAGAGCGCCATCGCGCACCATTGCAGTGACTGCTTGGAGGTCACTGGGTTGCCACTGCGCGGCCACTTGAAGAGAGAGCTCGCGCATGAAGGCCGGGGCGAAATCAAAGCTCAACGGTTGGCTATAGAAACCTGCAAGCACCAAGCGACCACCGGGCCGAAGGTGCGCAATCCACTGATTCATGGCATTGCCGGCACCACTGGCATCGACAATGGATTCAAACATCTGGCCCTTGCTCGAAGCGGGGTCGCGAAGGATGTAACCCTGGGCACCCTCGAGGCGCTCGGCCTGGGTATCCCAGACAGTGGGGTTGCCGCCGCGGGCAACAACAATGCGGGCCATGAGTCGGCCCATGACACCGTGGCCCACGATGAGATCGGGCAGATTTGCACCGGCCATTTCAACGGCGTGATAAGCGGTGGCAGCCAGTGCGAAGAGAACGCCCTTCTCTTGAAGATCGGGGCCAATTTCCACGACACGATCGGAGGAGGTGACCAATTCGGATGAGGCCCCGCCAAACAGACCGCGCACCGGCCCGTAGCAGTTGGCTCCGGGCACGAAGACCACGCTGCCCATTTTGATGGACGACTCTGCGCCCGCCTCGATGACTTCGCCCACGGATTCGTACCCCGGCACGAGTGGATAGCCCATGCCGGGGAACGGGGGCATTTCGCCGGTGTAGAAGAGTCGCTCGGTGCCGGTGCTGATGCCGCTAAACCAGGTGCGAACCCGGACATCGGCGGGACCCAGGGCACTCAGTGGCAGTTCGGCAAGACGCAGTTGGCGTGGGCCGTCGAGTAGAACGGCCTTGGCGGTGTGTGCAGAGGCGGCTGTCACTGCGCGGCTAGCCCTGACTTAGACAATATAAGTGCTTCATGACACCCCAATCGTATGCTTTTGTTGACGCATGTCAATGTCTTTTTAAGTTGACACATATTGCGGAGCATCATTGGGGCCGCGACCACCGCTAAGCTCATGAACGGTCGGAAGAAATGTCGGCCACGAGAAGGCCGGTCTGCACCGGAATGGCCGTCTTGATCACGCGGATGGTGTCAAAGCCCGCCTCCATGAGCATGGCCCCGAGTTCTGCGGGGGCCCGTGCGCGGCCTCCTCCCATGGCAAGAAGGTAGAGGCCGAAGTAGGCATCGCCCATGGCCGGCGCACCGTCGGCCTGCGCCATGGGTTCGGCAATCAGCAGTCGACCGCCGCCCTTTTGCCGGAGTAGATCGGCGACCCGATGCAGCAAGGCCTGGGCGCGGTCATCGGGATGGTCGTAGAGCACACGCACCAGACTCACAATGTCTGCGCCCATGGGCAGTCGGTCGGCAAAGAAATCCCCGCCCTTGCAGGCAATGCGGTTTGACAGACCCAGGCCGCGAAGCCGCTCTTCGGCGGCCAATGCAACCGCTGGCAAATCAAAGACCGAGAGTTGCAACCCTGGATGGGCCTGGGCGACAGCCTGCGCAAAACGGCCCAGTCCACCACCAATATCCAAGAGGTGCCGGTGGCCAGAGAAATCATAGGCATCGAGAACCTGTTGGGCCACGAGTGGTTGGCTCGCCGCCATGAGTTCGGAATAGTCACCGACATCGTCAATGCCCAGGCCGCCCTCGCGATGCTGTCCATTGGAGGCGTAGGCCCAGTAGCGACGAAGACGGGTCTGTGGATTGGGGTCTCGCAACAGGGCAACCGGATCGGCCAGATCGAGGTAGACATCGGCATGGTGAAGCACCATGGATTGAATGGCCTCGCTCTCGGCGAGCACCTTGCCCAGCAAGCCAAGGCCGAGTTGGTCGCGGCTACGCCACTCCAGAAGTTCGAGCGAGATGCCCGCCTTCGCGAGCAAGCGCATTCGCTCCTCGGTCAATCCGGTGAGCGCAACGAGTTGTGGAATCGAGCGCGAGTGGGAACGCAACGAGTCGACCACGCCGAGCTTGACCAGGGCATAGAGAACCTGTGTGTAACTAAAGCCCGCCACCAGATCAAAGAGCCGGCGGGACTGGCGACGAACAATCCAGCCAAAGAGTGGGCTTCTCGAGGCCCAGCGCTGGAACGACTCGTTGCCGATTAATCGATCGCGAAGATCAATCCAGCCGGAGTCGGTGGAACTGCTCATGCGTTGGACGCACCGACTCGACTCGGACTGCCAGAGACAAGGGCGCCACTGCTCATCTGACGCACCACCGACACGCACTCATCGGGCAGCAGGCGCTTGGCCTCGGCCAGCACCATGCCGCGAAGACGCAAGGCGCCGCGGCAGCTGGGAATGCTCCCGACGGCCCGTGTAATGAGCCCATTGAAATGATTGAGTGCGCCCTCGAGGCCGAGCTCGCGCGCGGCACTCGGACGATCGTGGGTCTCGTCTTGATGCGAGGGTTTGCCGAGTGCCTGTACATCGAGCAGCACATCGCGAATGTCATCGGCCACCTGATAGGCCTCGCCCAGTGCATCGCCCAGGCCCAGCCAGCTTCGGGGATCGGCGCCAGACGAGGCGGCACCTCCGGCGGTTGCCGCCGTAAAAAGTGAGCCTGTTTTCTCGCGCTGGTAAGTGACCAGATCGGCCTTGGGCTCACACTCCCAGGCCTGGCCGGCAACGATGCCACGCGCGGGGCCCACCGCCTGCTCCAGAATGCCAATGGCATCGGCCAGACGCTCGGCATGCTTGGGGCGAGAACCTGCCAGTGCAGCAAAGGACATCACAATCAGACCGTCGCCTGCGAGCACCGCAATGCGCTCACCAAAGGCGGCATGCACCGACGGCTGGCCGCGACGAAGCGCCGCATTGTCAAAACAAGGCAGGTCGTCATGCACCAAGGAGGCGCAGTGGATGAGCTCGAGCGAGACAGCCATTGCATCCGATAGATGTGGGTCGTCATCGCCGCAGGCCATGGCCACGGCCAGGCAGAGTTGAGGTCGAATGCGCGCGCCACCAGGGAACACCGCATGGCGAATGGCTCGGGTGAGCCGCGGAGGACTCGATGACAGCGCCGACCGCTGCAGGGTCGCTTCGAGTGCCCGCTCAATTCTCTGTGTCAGCATGGGCCTTTCTTTCTGTCATTTTTAGTTGTCGTTGTGTACTGTACTAGACATTAGACATAACAACCGGGCCCGTCAACCCTGTTGAAAACATGAGCCCACCCCCACGGCCCAGCAATATCGAAGACTTCGAGCACCATCTCGATGGTCTGCATTGGCACGGCTGGCATCGCCCCCGGCTCGGTGGAGAGCCCATGCTGCTGCTGCTTCACGGCACCGGCGCCGACCGCAGTTCCTGGGGGCCGCTGCTCGATGCGCTTCCGTTGACATGGGGGGTGATCGCGCCAGACCTTCCCGGCCACGGGCAGACGCAGTTCGATCGACGGCAGTCGTTGGGCCTGCGAGAGATGGCCGTGCTCAGCCAGCGCCTCCTCAAAGCCATGGGCATGCGCCATGTGGACATGGTGGTGGGCCACTCGGCGGGTGCCGCAGTGGGTCTGGTCATGGCACTCAATGAACGCGAGATGCCCTGTGGCCGGCTCTATGGCCTGGCTCCCTCGCTGGTGCCGCCGCCGGCCTTCTACACGCAGATGCTCGGGCCACTGCTTGGGCCACTGGTTCTATCGAGTCCAAGCCTGCTGATGCTCGGTGGACTGGCGCGCTCCTCGCTGGTGGTCGATCGTCTGCTCGCATCGACAGGCACCGTGCTCAATGCGGATCGGCATGCCCACTACCAGCGGCTCTTTGCACAGTCTTCACACCTGCGGGGTGCACTCGCCTTCATGGCAGCGACCGACCTGCCCTCTCTTCTTGAAGAAGCCCAGGGTCTTGCCCTGCCCACCAAACTGCTTGCGGCCCGCGACGATCCATGGATTCCCGCCGAACCACTCTCGCGTGTGATCGACCAACACCTGCCGAAGGCAGTGGTCGATTTAGAGTGGCGAGATGTTGGAGGGCACCTCTTTCACGAGGCAGACCCAAAACCAGTGGCCGAGCGCCTGGTCTCCTGGATGGCCACATGAATGCCACGTGCCTGCGCAGCCGGCAGCGGAAGGTAGCGCGCCGATAAGGCACTGGCGAGGCGTTTTGCATTGGGATCGGGCCGCATGGCGGTGTCAATGAACAACCGATGCAATGCAAGGGGTGCCACCCGACGCGCCATCTGCTCGGCCTGCTCGAGGGCCTGGGCTCGACCCGGTGACCCATCAAGACATAGATTGGCGCGGCCATCGGAGAGCACCACCCAGACCACATCGTTGCCGGACTTCACCAGCGAATGCGCCAATGAATGGCCCAGGGCAAATGCAGAAGCAATGGGGCTTCCGCCGCCACCGGCAAGCCCCGTGAGCGCGCGCCTTGCTGCGAGAAGGGATCGAGTGGGAGGAAGCAGTAGCTGCGCGCCTTTGCCACTGAAGGCCACCAGTGCAACGCGATCGCGACGGCTGTAACACTCGGCAAGGAGTATCTCGACTGCTCCCTTGGCTTCGCCCAGGCGTTGCAGGGCGGTGGAGCCCGAGGCATCGACCACGAATACCGTGGTGACGGCACGCGCCTGCTTATAGCGCCAGATGTGCATGTCATCGGGCCGAAGCGCCAGAAGCCCATTGCTTGGATTGCGAATGGCCTGATAGGGAACGGCCTCGCGAATGGTGGCCAGCAAGGCAAGGCGATCCTCGGGGCCCCTGGGGCGCCGATGCTGAGTGCCGATGCGACGCCCATGGGCGCGTCGACCGCGCACCATCTGACCCGCACCACTGTCTTGCGGGGCCGATCCGCGAGACTGGGATGCCCGCTCGACCGCGGACTGCCAGGCAGCAAGCAGGCCCGCGGGCAGAGTGGCCGATTGGGTATCGACCGACATCTCACTGGGAGGCTCTGCGCTCTGCGCCATGGCGTCTTCGGGTGCAGGCCAATCCTCCTGGGCTTGCTGCTCTTGCGTCGAAGCGGCGTTGTCTTGTGTCTCGCTGGCCTTTGGCTCTTGCGTGTCTTCTTGTGACTCCGGCTCGGCTTCGGATTGGTCTTCCTGTTCTTGCATGGTGGGGAAGACGCGCGCGTGCGCGATGAGACAGAGATTGATTGCCCAGGCCCAGTCCTCTTCGGTGGCGCTCGACCGCCCCTCACGCAAGGCTCTGCGCTTCATCGCTGCCAGGGCCGCGAATGCGGGCCGCATGGAGTCAATGGCCATGGCCTGCGCAAGGACCAGAGTTCGCTCGATGAGCGTTGAATCAATGAGAACCGCCGAGTGGCCTTCGGTCTCGAATGTCTCAGAGGCTGGCCATTGCGAATGAATGGCCCAGGCCTGGGTCTCATCGCGAAGGTCTACGCAGTAGCCGAGCCGGTCGGCCAGTGCAGGCCGCAACGGGGGTTCATCACTGGTGGACTCATCGAGCATGACGAGTGCAACCGACCGCGCATCAACGGCCCCAATCAGCGGTGCGAGCAGACCACTGGGCATGCGCTCGGCCATGGGCACCACCACAAAACCACCCCTTGCACGTTCAAGCAAACCTTGGCGCCAGATGGGCCGGCCTTGGGTGAGCGACTCAATGGCATCGATTCCCGAACGGAGTTGATCGGGGTCGGTGTGCAGGGCCATTCGAACAAATGGCAGATTGAGTTGCCGCGCCTGGGCCTCGATGCGCTCGAGGAGCATTTGACGACGCGGCCCTGCAGCGGCGCGAATCCATAGGCCACCGAGCGCGGGTGGGTCCATCATCAGGGTGTCCACCATCTGCGAGACGGTGTGAAGATTGTTCAGAGGGTCTCCAAGACCATGGCGACTCGGACCGATGAGTCGGTCTCATCGAGTGGGTCGCGGCGAAGCCGATGCCGAAGGACCAGCGGCGCCACCTGCTTGAGGTGCGAGAGGTGCACGCGCTTTTGCCGATTCAATGCGGCCGCGGCCTTGGCCGCACGCATCAGACTGAGCTCGCCACGAAGTCCATCGGTGCCCAGTTGCATGCAGATCTCGGCCGCCTTCTCGAGCATGGCATCGGGCATCTCGACCTTGGGCAGCAGGCGCCTTGCGGCCACCAGCTGTTCGCGAAGGGCCGACTGCTGGGCTGCCACAGAATCGAGAAAGGACTGCGCGTCGCGATCGAAGGCCTCTCGCCGACGAACCACTTCCATGCGCTGGGCGAGGTCTCGGGGCGTGCGGACTTCCACGGCCAGACCGAATCGATCGAGCAGCTGCGGACGCAACTCACCCTCTTCGGGATTGCCACTGCCAACCAAGACAAAGCGTGCGGGGTGCACGACACTGAGGCCTTCTCGCTCCACCCGACTCTCGCCGAAGGCCGCGACATCAATGAGCAAATCAACAAGATGGTCTTCGAGCAGGTTGATTTCATCGATGTAGAGAAAGCCTCGGTTGGCCTTGGCCAGGAGGCCGGGCTCGAAGGCCTTCACACCAGCAGTCATGAGTTTCTCGAGGTTGAGCGCACCGAGAATGCGGTCTTCGGTGGCGCCGAGCGGGAGATCGACCACGGGCACAGGAATGCTCTGGGTCTTGGGGCGCTTGCCCGACTCTTGGGCCTTTAAGCAGGCTGGGCATTGGCCGCAGCCCTTGTCTGCCGAGGCCTGATAAGGGCAGTCGACCACGGCATCGATCGGCGGCAATACAGCCGCGAGTGCACGCACGGCGGTGGATTTGCCGGTGCCGCGGTCCCCCAGAATAAGAACACCACCAATGAGTGGATCGATGGCGGCAATGAGCAGCCCAAGCTGCATTTCGTCTTGGCCCACCAGTGCAGTGAAGGGAAACGGCTGGGCACTGGCCTGCAGGCCGCGACAATCGGCTGGTTTCATTCCCCTACTCTGCACAGAGAAGGGCGGTCAGTCAATGTTTCCTGATAGGTTTGGTTGTCCGAGACAGGCGGCTACCCCAAGCCGTCGGCCTATGCAGCGTGCTGGCGCTCGAAGTGAAGGATGCGGATGCGATCGCTACTTGGATAAAGCGCGCGAATGGTGCGCATGGCCTCGGTCTCGCACTTGCCGTAGACCTGGGCGACGATCTCGGCCTGCTCGCGAACCGGGTTCCATGGCGCGGGCTGGTGCTCGAAGCGAATCTTCGCGTAGTGCCAAGTGACCCGCTTGTTGCCGTAACTGGCCAGTCGGGAACGTTTGGCCCGCCAGCTGCGTTTGACCGAGAACTCCCTTGGCTGGGTCTTCTCGGACTCGGGGGTGAGGTAATCGTATTCGGCCTTCACCGCCACAATAAGGGTGGAGAAAAGCAGCGTCCAGCACCAAGTGAATTCGGCAACGATGGCACAGAGAAGAATGATGAAACTCACTCCGATCCAATACTTGGACCAGAGCGAACCGATGGCGCAGCCCAACCGCGCCGTTGAAAACTGGCGAATCCCCCGAAGCATTGCAAGATGCTATTTCAGCTTGGAAGAGCGTGAACACAAACCCCCGCGGGGTTCGGGGGCGATTTCCGCGGCGACCCCTACCCCGATGTCACACCCTGCCTTATCAATCCAGGCGACGCTGGAGCCGCACCATGAGGTCCATGCGCCTGTGCAATACGGCCAGCACCAACGCGGGCATTCCAGGTCAAAGTGGACACCCGCCGCTTTTATTCTCATTCAAAATCAACAACTTATATGAATTCTGAGCCGCTTTAGTGAGGGAGCAATTAACTGATGGGCGCAGGTCATAATCGCAGCGACATCTCAGCGGAAATGCCTGCGTTGCCATTCAAAATCTTGCTCAGCGTTACGCGGGCGACAAATAGAGCTGGGGCAGCCTCAGTAACGGTCATCCCCTCCGGAATCCATTCACGAAGAACCTCTCCGGGGTGTGGTGGATTATGCATTCTGCTCATGTTGCCAACTCCTGTCAGTGATAGTCCTGATAGTCCAATTGTCCAACGTCGCCATCATCAAACTTAAAAGTCAGTCTCCAGTTCTCATCTACTGCTATTGCAAAGTGCCCAATCAACTTTCCGGACAAGGCATGCAACCGCCAACTTGCTACTGCTGTATCGGTGACGCTCTTTGCACTATTTAATACAGCCAATTGAATTCGAAGAATTCCTGCTTTCTTTTCAGAGCGTCTCTGCTGGTCTTCACCCGGGTCTTTAGCGCGTGTAGCGACTCTGGCCGGGGGCCAGTAGCGGCGATGAACGCGTCTACGACGTCACTTAAACCCATGACCGTCTGACCGACAGAATTCTTCTAGGTGAGTTAGCTCAATACTTTGTCGATTCGGCATCCACGTCCTTTGAACTACAAGTAAGTTGCTCTCTTCGCCTCATACTTCTCTCGAGTCAGCACACCCTTCTCATAGAGGGCATGCAGCTTCTCTAGCTGATCTAAGTCATTGTGAATCCCACCGGACTTTGACACCGACAACGTCGAAGCCAAGACTCCGAGTCTCTCGTTTTCTTCAGTGACAATCTTGTAGGTAAAGAACGCATCGAGCAGCCACCAGACGCCCCATATCGCCAGGAAGATGTAGCCGACCAATAGGATCAAAGTCACGATACCGATAGCGAAGAGGATGAGCTGTGCAAGCCCTGTCTTCACTCTGCCGAGGTAGAGTCTGTGAACTCCAGCCCACCCAAGGAACCACCAAAGCAGATAGGCAGCGACTACGCTTTTGCCTGTCAGATTGACTTGAATTGATGTCGTTTGCTGAGCCATTCGAAATTCACTTATCGGTGGTTGTGGGTTCAGGAACGTAGCTTAGCCCTTGCTGCTGCCTCTTTTTTTTCTACTGCTCCGTTACTCTCAGAAGTTTACTAAGTTCGTCTGGATGTAACGCTGGTGACTGTCGATGAATCATTGCGTGACAGTTCGCACAAACGGGCACGATGAACTTATAGAGTTGATCGAAGGTCATTTATCACCAGACTCAGTGTTTAGACCTGCATCTTTCTTCTGCTGCTCTCGTTTCTGCTTCTCTTTTTTGAGGTCGTGAAACTGATGAAGGGCAAAGACAAAAACAAGGCAGAACACTCCGACCTCTATCCAGATGCCCATGTCCTTCTCCTACCTCACCATTGCTAAACAGAGATTCTTCATATCCGAAGACTGAATGCTGTAACAGTTGCTTCGTTGCTCACCGACTTGTGCCAGACACATATTCTTCAAGTCTGATGAACCGATTGAGTAACAGTTCGACTTGTCCTTCTTCACCAATGCGAGACAGAGATTCTTCGAGTCCTGATTCTGTATCGAGTAGCAATGAGATGCAGGGTTGGCAAAGACTGCGGTGGTCGTGAGGAGAAGACTGAGAGAGAGTAGAAGATGAGGTCGAAGATGCATGTCGGTCAGTACCCAGGAATTGCTGGTCTGTTTTGCGATGCTTTCTCCTCGTCCTTCTCACCGCATCCAGAGAGTGCCGTCATCGATAGAAGAACAACAAGGAACGCATGAAGAACTCGCACTCACATCTCCTTACGACTGCCAATCAATTTTGATAATGACGAAGGCAGTCCAAAACCAATTCCCCCTCCTAAGAAGATTTTTGCTCCCTCGATAACGGGGGGAGACATCTACATGTGGAAAGTACAGGACTACCCCTCATTCCCGCAACCCTCTCTCAACGAACCTCGTATGATGTTGCTGCGCTGGGTTCCGATTTAGGAGTGGCTTGGGTGCGCAGGCAGCAATAAACTTTTGACTCATCATCAGGTCACGACTTCAATCAAACGAACTGCTTTGCTACTTCTGAATTGTTCGCCAAGAAGCAAGCAGGAACAAAGTTCTGGTGCGAAACCGAGGTTTAGGAATTATGGTCTCGGTAGACCGAACCTCTCGACTGCATTCTCATGCGCTACTCGCCTCAGAGTCTTCGGCGTTAAATAGGGCAAGAAATCCCGCCTAATTTCTTCAACTATTTCCCCGTACTTCCCATCAAGACCACAACAAGGATCCGTACCAACGAAGAATCGAGTGGGATGACGTTCAATTACCTCAGCCCATTCGGGGCGAAGTCCATTTCGGTTAAAAATACGCCCTCCCGCGGGCGGGGGCACGTGGATCATGCCGCCTGATGAGATCTCACAAACAACATTCGGATATTTATCAAAGAGCTTTCCCAAAAGATGAGGGGGCGTTCCTGACAGGCAATGCGAGAGGATTGTGAGCGCCTTCGGATAGCGCTCGGCAATGACTGCAATCTCGTCATACCCGCCGTAAATTCCCCCCATCGAATGAATCTGGACAAATCCTCCATATTGGCTTGCAATTTCATACATTTTATTAATAACTGGGCTATCCAGGGGAATGCTACGTCCGAAGGCGCCAGAAAACTGTGTCTTATTCTTGACATGAATTTCACCAAACCCCTTTAGTTTTCCCTCCTTGAACAACTGTTCTGCCGTGCGAAACAGTTCTGTAAACGCACTCTGATCCAGAATGGAGAGCCCACTTTCTCCGCGGCTATTAAATACGGTCAGCCATGCCTCATTGCCTATAGCGCTAATGTATCTAGTGCCCAACTTTTCCTGCAGTTCTGTCTGATAATTACCAACCCCGCCGCCCCACCTAACATTATGTTGTTCCATGTAGCGGAGAATGTTACGAGGAGTACTCCCGCCGATTCCATAGACGTGCATATGAAGGTCAGCTAGGGGAATAGACTTTGCCAATTCACGAGTCTCATCCGTTGGCAAGGCAGCCTGCGCGGAAGTTGTGGAAATAAGAAGAATCGACAACGCAAGATTTCTAAGTTTTTTAACCATGCTCTAATATCCTGGTATCGCAGGTCGGTTTTGCGATGCCTTCTCCTCGTCCTTCTCGCCGCATCCAGAGAGTGCCGTCATCTCTACAGGTGGAAAGTACAGGACTACCCCTCATTCCCGCAACCCTCTCTCAACGAACCTCGTATGATGTTGCTGCGCTGGGTTCCGATTTAGGAGTGGCTTGGGTGGACGGGCAGCAATAAACTTTTGACCTTATTGCTCTTCCAAGCCCAAAAATGAAAAAACCCATTGAAATTCAATGGGTTATTGGTAGCGGGGGTAGGATTTGAACCTACGACCTTCGGGTTATGAGCCCGACGAGCTGCCAGACTGCTCCACCCCGCGCCGAACAATTGAAAAGTATACATGAACTACTGTCCCGACTGCGCAGCGCCCATCGAACAACGCATCCCCGACGACGACAACCGCCTTCGCGCGGTCTGCTCCCATTGCGGCGCAGTGCACTACGAGAACCCCAAACTGGTCTTGGGCACGCTGCCGATTTGGAACAACAAGATTCTTCTCTGCAAGCGCGCCATTGCGCCCCGCTCCGGCTACTGGACACTGCCGGCCGGTTTCATGGAATTGGGTGAGTCGACCACCGATGGTGCCCATCGCGAAACACTCGAGGAGTCGGGTGCCGATGTGGAGATGGGCCCGGTCTTTGCGATCTTTGATATTCCGCATGTGGCCCAAGTCCACATCTTCTTTCGTGCACAGATGCGCAGCGAGACCCTGGACCCCGGGCCCGAGACCACCGATGCACGACTCTTTGGCATCGGAGAGATTCCTTGGGACGACCTTGCATTTCGTTCCGTGCGCGCTGCACTTGAACTCTTTATTGAGGACCAGCGGCTCGACCGCCACATGGTGCACCGGCAGACGATTCTGATATGACCGAGCCGCCACCAAACCGCCTGGCCTGGATCGGCAACGACGATCCCTTCCCCGATGTGGAGTTGGCCTGGACGGAGGAGTTGGGTGCCAACGGACTGCTTGCAGCCAGCGAGGCACTCAGTCCCGACATGCTGGTGCGGGCCTATCGCCTGGGCGTCTTCCCGTGGTCGGGGCCCGGTGAGCCCGTTCTCTGGTGGACACCCAACCCACGAATGGTCCTGCAACCCCAGCAGTTCAAACTGCGGCGATCCCTTCGACAGGCGATTGCCCAGGCGCAGCGAGAGGGCCTGCGCCTGACCAGCGACCAAGACTTCGCCCAGGTGATGAGTGCCTGCGCAGCGCCCCGCCCGGGGCAGGCCGGCACCTGGATCACTCCAGCCATTCATCGCGCCTATGGCAGCCTTCATGGCATGGGCCTCGCGCACAGCGTGGAACTCTGGGCCGGTGAGCGATTGATCGGTGGGCTCTACCTTGTGAACCAGGGGCGAATGCTGTTTGGCGAGAGCATGTTTAGTCGACAGCCCAATGCCTCGAAGATCTGCCTGGCCGCCCTGGTTGCATGGGCTCTGCGGCACGACTGCCCACTGATTGATTGCCAGCAGCAGACCGAGCATTTGGCAACACTTGGCGCGAACCCCATTTCGCGTGCAGAATTTAGCTCATGGATCGCAAGACTCGTCGATCAGCCCCCGCCTCCGTGGGACCGCACGCCCATCGACTGGGGCGTGTTCGAGACTAGCCATGGCTGACCTTCGCGACCTTCCAATCAGTCAGTTGCAGTTTTATGTGACTGCGCCCTACCCCTGCAGCTATCTTCCGAGTCGTCGCGCTCGCTCGCAGGTGGCCACTCCCAACCACCTGATCACACCCGAGGTCTATGGTGACTTGGTTCAGTTGGGTTTTCGTCGCAGCGGCGCCTTTGCCTACCGTCCCTACTGCGACACATGCCAAGCCTGCCAACCACTTCGCGTGCCCACCGCCACCTTCAAGCCGAGTCGCAGCCAGAAGCGCACATGGAATCGCCTGAGCGATGCATTGATTGCCCAGGAAGAGCCATTGCAATTCTCGGATGAGCACTACGCGCTCTACCTCGATTACCAGGCCGGTCGTCATGCGGGCGGTGGCATGGACCAAGACAGCCGCGACCAATACGCACAGTTTCTTCTTCAGAGCCGAGTCGACACACGATTGGTGGCATTTCGGGCGCGCTCGGGCGCACTCAAGATGATCTCACTCATCGATGTGCTGCCCGAAGGACTCTCGGCGGTCTACACCTTCTACTCACCCAGCGACAACAAGGCCTCCTATGGCACCTACGGAATCCTTTGGCAGATCGCCGAGTCCCAGCGCTTGGGCCTGCCCTATGTCTATCTGGGGTACTGGATAGGCCTGAGCCCGAAGATGGCCTACAAGAGTGGCTTTCGTCCTGCAGAGATTCTCGTTCAGGGCTGCTGGCAGCCCATGGAATGAGCGCAGGCCTCTTCTCTCTTTATCCCCTCGCGCGCCCTCTTCTCTTTGCCCTACCGGCAGAGACCGCGCATGACGTGAGCCTCTCGGGCTTGGAGTTTGCCAATCGTTGGATGGGGGCCCTTCTGCCCGAATCGAGGCCGATCCCCCGAGACCAATCCGAGCAGGGGCCCATTCATGTGGCGGGCCTGAAATTCTCAAACCGCGTGGGACTCGCAGCTGGGCTCGACAAGAATGCAGCGCATATCGATGCACTGGGCCGTTTTGGTTTTGGCTTTATCGAGGTGGGCACCGTGACACCGCTTGCTCAACCGGGCAATCCAAAGCCGCGCATGTTTCGAATCTCTGGCGCACAAGCGATTGTCAATCGATTCGGATTCAACAACCTGGGCCTGCAGGCATTCATTGAGAACGTGCAGCGCTCGAAGTGGGTGCAAGAAAGGCGCGGCATCTTGGGCCTAAACATTGGCAAGAATGCGGCGACACCGGTGGAATTGGCACTCGACGACTATCGCATTGGTCTGGCGGCAGTCTTCCCCTATGCCGACTACATCACCATCAACATTTCCTCCCCCAACACCAAGGCACTGCGAAGCCTCCAGGCCAGTGAGACCCTTCGGGCGCTGCTCGAGCCACTTCGAGAGGACCAGGCACGGCTCTCGCAGCAGCACAGCAAACGTGTGCCACTTTTCTTGAAGATTGCGCCCGATCTGGACACCGATGAGATTGATGCAATTGCCGAGACATGCAATTCAATTGGAATTGAGGGCCTCATCGCCACCAACACCACTCTCGATCGCGCAGCAGTCGATGGAATGCCCAATGCCACCGAGACTGGAGGACTATCGGGCGCACCGCTGCTTGGGAAATCCAACACGGTGCTCGCACGATTCAAGCAGCAACTCCTGCCGACCACCGCACTGATTGGCGTGGGGGGCATTGCCAGCGCAGGCGATGGACAGACCAAACGTTCCGCGGGCGCGGACCTGGTGCAGGTCTACTCGGGCTTGATTTACCGGGGGCCTGGGTTGGTGGCGGATTTGGCAAAGGCCCTCTGAGCCTGCCAAGTGACATAACGCTCTGAGAAGGGCTTGCTGCTCGGGCCCGGAAAATCTCGAAAGTCGGTCCAGCCGTTGCCCGGACCAAAAGACCCAATGCGGCCGCGCTTGCCCGCCCATAGTCGCAAGACACGATTGGCCACGCCAAACACCAGCCGGTAGAGCTTGGGACGCGTTGCGAGAAAGACCCATGCGGAGAGTCCGAGTCGCTCTATCCACGGGCGCAGGTGTCGCTCGAACTGACGCTCACGAAGTTTTCGCAGGAGATCGGGCAGCGGGATCTTCACGGGACAGACCACATGGCACTCACCGCACAACGTTGCCGCCTGCGGGAGATCCAAGGCCTGCTCAATGCCTGTGTAGGAGGGCGTGAGGACCGAGCCCATGGGCCCGGGATAGACCCAGCCGTAGGCGTGGCCTCCGATCTTCTGATAGACCGGACAGTGGTTCATACAGGCCCCACAACGAATGCAGCGGAGCATGTCTTGGAAGTCTGTTCCCAAGAGGCTCGAGCGCCCACCATCGACAAACACAAAGTAGAGGTGGTCGGGACCATCGGGCTCGCCGTGGGCACGCGTGCCGGTGAGCAATGACACATAGTTGGAGATGGACTGGCCGGTTGCGGAGCGAGTGAGGAGCCGGGCCACCGTGGCAAAGTCCTCGAGCGTGGCGAGCACCTTCTCGATTCCGGTGACCACCACATGGACACGCGGCATGATGGTGACCATGCCCTCGTTGCCCTCGTTGGTGACCAAGGCCACCGACCCGGTCTCGGCAATAACAAAGTTGCCTCCGGTCACGCCCATGTCAGCGCCAAGAAACTTCGGGCGCAACTGTTCACGGGCCTCGCGGGTCAGTTGAGGAATCTCGGTGAGCTTGGGCTTGTCGTGAACTTTAGAGAAGAGTTCGGAGATCTCTTCTTTGTCCTTGTGAATCACTGGCGCGATGATGTGACTCGGCGCCTCGTTGTTATTGATCTGCAGAATGTATTCACCCAGATCGGTCTCAATGGGCTCAACGCCGGCCTCTCGCAGGGCTTGGTTCAGCGCCATCTCTTCGGAGACCATTGACTTGCTCTTGGTGACCGTCTTCACCTCGTGCTTGCGCGCAATTTCAACAACGATCTCGGAAGCCTGGGCAGCCGATTCCGCAAAGAGCACCGTGGCCCCGCGGGCCGTGGCCTTCTCCTCAAACAACTCGATCCAGAGATCGAGTCGCTCAATGGTTCGATTGCGTCGATCCACCGCTGCCTCACGCGTGGCTTCGAAATCGATTTCTTGCATGGCACTGGCGCGGGCCGTAACGAACTTCTCGGCGAGACGACGCAGATTGCGTTGCAGACGCTCGTCGGCAAGCTTCTCTTTTGAGCGGGCCTGAAAATGAATCGACTGAACCAGCATTTAGTCTGTGCCTCCAGAAGGAACCAAGGGGTCGATCTCACCGGCCAAGACCTGCGCCACATGGAGCACCTTGGTGCGGTCATCGCCCAGTCGACGCAAGCGGCCTTCAATATTGAGCATGCAGCCAAGGTCTCCGAGCACCACGGCCTCGGCGCGTGTGGCCTGAATATTGGAGACCTTGTCATCCACAATCGCAGAAGAGACATTGCCATACTTCAGTGCGAAGGTGCCGCCAAACCCGCAGCAGGCGCGGGAATCTTTCATTTCTTTGACCTGCAGGCCAGGGATCTTCTTGAGCAGCTCACGGGGTTGGGCCTGCACACCGAGTTCTCGCAGTCCGCTGCAGGTGTCGTGATAAGTCACGCAGCCTTGTGAGCGACCGGGTACCTCCTCCATTTTCATCACTGTGTGGAGAAAATCGGTGAGCTCATAGACCTTGGGCGCCAACTCATTCATGCGGCGGCGCAGGCCCGGGTCATCCGAGAAGAGTTCGAGATAGTGGGTCTTGATCATTCCCCCGCATGAACCCGAGGGCACCACGACATAGTCATAGCCCTCGAGCTGATCAATGACCCGCTCGGCCAGACGATGGGCGGAGGGACGGTCTCCCGAGTTGTAGGCGGGCTGGCCACAACAGGTCTGATCGGGGGGGACAGTGACCTCGCACCCGGCATGCTCAAGAAGCTTGATGGCCGCGAAGCCAATCTCCGGTCGCATGAGATCGACGAGACAGGTGACAAATAAAGCGACGCGGGGTGCAGACATAACCAACTTCCCTTTTGTAAACTCCCATTCTGCCACTAGCGAACAGCATGAGCCTCACCTCCCAGCCCATTTCCCCTACACCGCCCGCGATTCAGGTCATCGAGCGACTCAGCACACTGCTCGCCGTTCTTGCCAAGCAGTCCGAGCCGGTCTCGCTCAAGGCGCTCTCGCAAGAGACCGGGCTTCATCCATCGACTGCCCATCGAATCCTCAATGACCTGGTCTTGGTTCGCATGGTCGACCGCACCGAGCCGGGCTACTACCAGCTCGGCATGCGGCTTTTGGAGTTGGGCAACCTGGTCAAGGCGCGGCTCAATGTGCGCGATGCCGCTGCCGTTCCCATGCGGGAACTCCATCGGCTCACCGGCGAGACCATCAACCTATCGGTTCGGCAAGGCGATGAGATCGTGTATGTCGAGCGCGCCGTCAGCGAGCGCTCAGGGATGCAGGTGGTGCGCGCCATTGGTGGACGCGCCCCTCTTCACCTGACCTCCACAGGAAAGCTCTTTCTCGCGGTTGAGGACGCCCGTCAGGTTCGTTCGTACTCGATGCGAACCGGCTTGGCCGGTCAGACACGTAACAGCATTACCGATGTGGGCGGACTAGAGAAAGAACTCGCTGCAGTTCGTGCGGCAGGCTACGCCCGCGACAACGAGGAGCTTGAGCTGGGGGTGCGCTGTATTGCCGCCGCCATTCGAGACGATGGTGGACGACTGGTCGCAGGGCTTTCTATTTCAGCCCCCGCCGATCGGGCCAACGACGGCTGGGTAGAAGCACTGCGACAGACCGCCGATGAGATCTCACGGTCTCTGGGCTTTGGGAAAAACCAGGGCTAGGCGCGGGGTGCGGCTGCCGCCCGATTGGCCGGCGGTTTGGTTTCGGCCTGCTGAATCAACCAGCGGCGAATCATCTCGGCGTCTCGAACACGCTGCTGCTTGCCGGCGGCATCGAGCATGATGACGATGACCGGCCTGCGCTCCACTTCGGCCTGCATCACTAGACAGCGGCCCGCCTCGCGAATGAATCCGGTTTTGGAGAGACCCAACTCCCAGGTGTCTGCGCGAACCAGGGAATTGGAATTGCGAAACTGATGCTGCTTGCCACCCACCCGAACCAAAAGCGCGTTGGCGGTGGAGTACTCACGAATCAGCGGCACCAGATAGGCCTCTTCCACCAACCGTGCAAGGTCTCGGGGTGAGGCCACATTGCCGGCATTGAGCCCAGTGGGCTCCACGAAGCGAGATGCGGTCATTCCGAGTTGGGCCGCCTTGATATTCATGGCATCAACAAACGCATTCATTCCGCCGGGATGAGTTCTTCCCAGCGCATGGGCCGCACGGTTCTCAGAGGACATCAGGGCCAGGTGCATGAGTTCACCGCGCGAGAGCAGTGTGCCCACGCGCAGGCGGGACTTCACACCCTTCTCAAGATCGGCATCTTCCTGAGAGATCTCTATGAGATCGTTCATAGAGAGATCGGCCTCGGCCACCACCAGGGCGGTCATGAGCTTGGTGATCGAAGCAATGGGAAGAATGGCGTCGGGATTCTTTTCAACCAAGACCTCGCCAGAGATCTGGTCCATCACCAAGACCGCAGAGGAATTGAGCTTCGCCTCTGAGAAGGCGCTCTGAACACCAATACGGCTGTGGTCTGACATTCGGTCGTCGGGGTTGCGCGCAACCCGCGCCACGCGGGCCTTATCGGACTTCTTCTTCGCGGTCTTGCTCGCCTGCTGAGTGGACTTCTTCTGCGCAGTGGCTTTCTTCTGGGCATTGGCCGGGCCAGACTGTTTGGCGTTGCTCTGCTTCTGCCCCGGCTTTTGCTGGTTTGGATTGGATTGCGCCCAGGAGGCATTGCCCCCGGCGAAGGCCGCGGAAATGGCAACTGCGATGAGTGAGGCTTGAATTCGATTGGCCAAAAGAGACCCCTTAATGACGGACTGGCGGCAGTTTACCAAGGTTTTCCAAGAATGCAAATTAAAAATTTATTTGTTTTCCGATACTTAGAAGAGACTCCGCAGAAAGTTTTGCAATTTGATCGCTAGGGCCCTCAAAAAGCGGTCGATCAGCGACGCGACTCCCGCTCCTCGGCGATCTCACCACCGAGCGCTTGGACTCCTTCACGCAACCGCAGGCAGGCCTGATCGAAACGCGCTCGCAGTGCAGCATCCGCAGACTTATGTATCGGCAGCTTGATGCCCAATTCCAGGTGGCGCCGGGCATTGGGGTCGCCTGGCACAGGTGCCGAGGGAAGGCTGTAGATGCGAAGTTCGGGGTAATCGCGCGTGAGTTCCTCGAGCAGGCCAGTCACCGCTGCCTCGAATAGTTTGTGGACCACCATGGAGTGGTCGATCTCTGCGGCCTCTTGGAACCAGTCGCGGTAATGGGTATCGAGCACCCACTCCATCATTGGCCAGGCCATCACGGGAAAGCCTGGAAGGAAATAGTGGCGCCCGATGGCAAACCCAGGGATGCGGTTGTAGGGATTGGGGACGATGTCACTGCCCACCGGGAACTCACCCATGCGCAGTCGCTCGGGCGTGAGCGGTTGGCCCGACTCCGCACTGCGCAGAGCGATGAGCTCGCGCGCCTGCGGGTGGAGTTCGAGTGCAAGGCCAAGGGCCTCGGCCGCGGCCTGGCGGGTGTGGTCATCGGGTGTGGAACCAATGCCGCCAAAACTAAAGACCAGATCCCCACTGGCAAAACTGCGCCGAAGGGTCTCGGTGCAACGGCTTCGATCGTCACCCAGGTAGATGACCCATGAGAGCGAGAGGCCGCGGGCCGAACAGATTTCTTTGGCCTTGAGGAAGTGCCGATCCTCTCGTTTGCCCGAGAGAATTTCATCGCCGTTGATGATCAAACCAATGACGAGCTTGTCGCGTTGTGGCATGGAAACGGAATCCGAATTTAAGAACGAAAGGAGGACTGCAGCTGGGCTTGGAGCGTAATCCAGCTTTTCTGCAGCCGCTTGGAAGAGACCGGAGTGGGCGTCTTGAGCTCCTGGGCGAAAAGCATGATCCGCAGCTCCTCGAGCAGCCAGCGAAACTCCTCGGCCTCACTCGACCATTCACCCCGATAGACCTTGGCCCAGCGCCAGAAGGGGTCAGCGACCGATCGCCACTCATTGAGTCGCTGAAGGTCTCGGGCGGGGTCGGTGCGCATTCGATCGAGCCGAACACCAATGGCTTTGAGATAGCGCGGCAGATGCCGCAGCCGCTCGTCGGGGGTCTCGCGCAGAAAACCGGGCTGCAGGAGTCGGCCAAGCTGTTCACGGATATCGGCCACTGCAGCATCGCTTGCCTTCAAGGCCCCGATGCGTTTCTGCACCTGCTGCGCCTCGACCAGCATTCCCGAGAGACTTCGCAGGGCCTCTTGGGCAATGAGCATGAATCGACTGCGGCCCTCGCCCAGTCGCTGGGCAAAGGCCTCGGCTGTCGGGGGCCAGGGTGGCTCCAGAAATGCGCGGCGAATGGCCAGCGCGGCGATGGCCTCGACCGGGTCATCGGACTGGCCCGCACCCACCCAGGCAAGACCGAGTTCGCGATTCTTCTGTATGTCTTTGGCCAGCGACTTCAATGGTTCCTTGAGCCCGAATGCAAAGAGCCGTGTGAGGCCCCTTGCATGCCGCTCCTGGGCAGCCACGCGGTCATCGAGCATGGTGAGGCAGACATGGTCGCCGCGGTCCTCGATGCACGGATAGGCCAGCAGTTGCTGGCCTGCGCGCTCAATTCGCGTGGGCCACTGCAACTCTCCAAAGGCCCACTCGCGATGCGGCGTCTCGTCGACCTCGGGGGCAAAGGCCTGTTGGGCCTTCTCACCCAGTTGGTCTCGAAGCACTGCAAGGTCCCTGCCCTGACCAAGCAGGCGGCCGTGCTCATCGACCACGCGAATAAAGGCATGAAGATGGGCGGGCACCGACTCCCTGCGAAAGTCATCGAGTGCGGGACGAATGCCGGTCTGCTGTGAGATGTCTTCAATGAGTGCCTTGAGCAGGCTCTGGCCTGCGCAATCCTTGGACCAGCGGTCACAAAAGGCCAAGGCATATTGCTCAAGCGGGAGGCACTCGCGGCGAATGCGCTGCGGCAGGCTCTTGAGGAGTGCCACGACTTTGTCCTTGCGCATGCCCGGCACCAACCATTCAAGCAACTGGCCATCGACTTGATTCAATGCAGAGAGGGGAACAGTGAGTTGGAGTCCGTCGTCGCTGGCCCCGGGGTCGAATCGGTAATCCACCGCAAGGCGCAGACCCGACTGCTCGAGTTGTTTGGGGAATTGATCGGTGGTGATGCCTGCGGCCTCATGGCGCATGAGGTCCTCTTGCTTGAGCATCAGGCGCTCGCGCTCGGCCGGAGCGGCCCCCCGCCACCACTGGGTGAGCGAGTCCAAGTCCACCACCTCGGGTGCAAGTGCACTCTCGTAGAACGCCACCAGCAATTCTTCATCGACCAGCAGGTCTTGGCGACGCGCCTTCTGTTCCATTCGCTCGACCTCGCGAATCATCTTCTGGTTGTGTCGGAAGAAGGCCAGGTCGGTTTCCATCTCTTGGGCCACCAGGCCCTCGCGAATCATGATCTCTCTCGCCTCAATGGCCTGCTGAGGACCAAGCTGCGCCCATGAGACACGGCGGCGCTGAAAGATGGTCAGGCCATAGAGCGTGCCCCGTGAGTAGCCAATGACGCGGCCGGCCTTCTTCTCCCAGTGCGGCTCGCTGTAACTCAGCTTGATGAGGTGCGAGGCAGCCGCCTCAACCCACTCCGGTTCGATGGCCGCGATGGTTCTTGCAAAGAGTCGGCTCGTCTCCACCTGCTCGGCGGCCATGAGCCAGCGTGGTGGTTTTTTGGCCAAATGAGAGCCCGGCCATATCGCAAACTTCACCTCGTGGGTGCCTTGCCAGAGCCGGTCGCGTGCGGAGATGCTCGCGCCCTGATCGCCGGGCGAATCAATTCGAACACCAATGTTCGAGAGCAGTCCCGAGAGAATGGCCTGGTGCAGGCGAAGATCGTCGGCCTCGCGCTCGTTCTCCTTCCAGCCTTGTGCCAGCACCCAGTCATGGACTTGGCGGTGAACATCACGCCACTCCCGCACGCGAAGGGGCGAGAGATAGGCCGCCTTGAATGACTTATCGAGACTTCGGTTGGATAACTTCTCTGTGAAGGCCGAGTCGGTGAAGGACCAGAGCTTGAGCCAGCTCTTGAACTCACTGCGCTCATCGGCAAATCGCCGATGCGACTGGTCGGCCGCCTGCTGCTGATCGAGCGGCCGCTCGCGAGGATCCTGAATCGAGAGCGCCGCCACAATCACCATCATCTCGCGCAGGCAGCCGTTGCTTCGGGCGGCAATCAGCATGCGCCCCAGCCGAGGGTCCAGTGGCAACTCGGCCATCTGCCGGCCGATTTCACTGAGCCCACCGTTTGAATCAATCGCCCCCAGCTCTTTGAGCTGCGCAATGCCATCGGCAATGGCTCGCTTGGACGGTGGGTCAACGAACGCGAAGTGCTCGACATCCAGGAGGCCCAAGAGCTTCATTCGCAAGAGTACCGCTGCAAGCGAGGATCGGTGAATCTCTGGGTCGGGGTGGGCTGGGCGACCGGCAAAGTCGGCCTCTGAGAAGAGGCGAATGCAGACCCCTGCAGCAAGGCGGCCGGCACGACCCGCCCGCTGCGCGGCCTGGGCCTGACTGATGGGTTCGATCTGAAGCTGCTCGACCTTGCCGCGAATTCGGTAGCGCTTGACGCGGGAAAGGCCCGTGTCGACCACATACCCAATGCCGGGGACGGTCAGTGAGGTCTCGGCAATATTGGTCGCCAGTACCACGCGACGCCGATTGGTGCTCTGAAAGATGCGCTCTTGATCGCCCTGGGCCAGTCTTCCGTAGAGCGGCAAGACATCCCAGTCGCGCGCGACCGATGCGCGACGAGACAATGCTGCCGCCCGCAGATCACCCAATGCATCGACCACGGCACGAATCTCACGCTCGCCGGGAAGAAAGACCAAGACATCGCCCAGCCCCGTCCCCCTCCAATCGTCGAGTGCCTCCTCGATGCCGCCGACCACACGATCGATCAGGTCCTCGCGCTCATCGGCCGCGGGCCGCCAGCGCATCTCCACCGGGAAGAGTCGGCCGGAGACCTCAAAGACAGGGGCGGGCTTGCCGTTTGAAGCGAAGTGCTTGGCGAACTTAGCGGCCTCAAGGGTGGCCGAGGTGATCACCAGCTTGAGATCGGATCGCTTCTGCAGCAGGCCGTGGAGATGGCCAAGGAGAAAATCAATATTCAGGCTGCGCTCATGGGCCTCGTCGATGATGATGGTGTCGTACTGACGAAGCATGGGATCGGCCTGGCTCTCGGCGAGCAAGATGCCGTCGGTCATGAGCTTGATGGGAATGCCTGGCCGAGACCGATCGTTGAAGCGAATCTTGTAGCCCACCTTCGCGTCCGGCCCCTCGCCCAGGGTGCTTCGCAATTCCTGCGCAACTCGGCGTGCAACGGATGTGGCAGCGATTCGTCGGGGCTGCGTATGGGCGATGGTTCGGCCTCTGGCGGCTCGACCGGCCGCCAAGGCGATCTTTGGAATCTGAGTGGTCTTGCCCGAGCCCGTCTCACCGCAGACGATCAACACCGGATGGTCTAACAAGGCCTGGGCAATGTCCTGCCATGCGCGGGCAATGGGGAGTTCTTCTGAGAACTCAAGACCGAGCACCTGGGCACGTTCAAGAATGGAGGCCGTGGAGGCCTCGGGGCGCAAAGTCACAAGAAAATTATAATGAGTTGATGTCACGAGCCAAACCCACAATGCCACGCACCGATCCCATCGAACCTCTGCCCGAGCCCGAGGCATCGGCGGGTCCCGCTATTGCGGCGATCGGCACCGTTGCGGAGCGAGCTGCCTTTGTCAATTGGCTGCGCAGCGTTGCGCCATACATCCACGCGTTTCGCAACAAGACATTTGTCGTGGCCTTCCCTGGTGAGTTGGTGATCGACAATAGCCTGGAGTCACTGGTTCATGATCTTGCGCTGTTGCAGGCCATGGGAATGCGAATTGTTTTGGCCTATGGTTCGCGACCTCAGGTTGAGGAGCAGTTGCGACTGCGGCAAATCGCCGATGCCTACAGCCATGGCATGCGTATCACCGATCGCTCCGCTCTCGAGTGCGCCAAAGAGGCCGCAGGCGAGTTGCGCCTTGATATCGAGGCGGCCTTCTCGGCCGGCCTTCCCAATACACCCATGGGCAATTCCAGGGTGCGCATTATCAGTGGCAACTTCGTGACTGCACGGCCCGTGGGCATCATCGACGGCGTTGATTTCGAACACACCGGCTTTGTTCGGAGGGTCGAGTCAGACTCCATTCGCCAGGCCCTGCTCAGCGGCTCGATTGTTCTTCTCCCCCCACTGGGTTTCTCACCCACTGGCGAGGCCTTCAACCTCACGCTCGAAGACGTTGCCACCAGTGTTGCCATTGCCCTGGACGCAGACAAACTCATATTCCTCACCGACGAATCGGGCATGCCGCAGGCGCGCCAGCAGGGGATGGGAGAGATATCCGAAGAGCAGGCCGAACAACTACTTGCCCTGGGCCAGCTCGGTGAGAATGCTGCCTTCACCTTGAGCCATGCCTTGCGAGCATGCCGAGGCGGCGTGGCCCGTGCCCACATTGTTCCGTATCAACTCGATGGCGCTCTTCTCATGGAGCTCTTCACGCACGATGGTGTGGGGCTCATGCTGGTAGAAGAAACGCTGGAGGCATTGCGGCCCGCGAATGTCGATGATGTGGCGGCAATCGCTTCGCTGCTCGAGCCCCTTGAGGCGGATGGCACCTTGGTGGCCCGCGGCCGCGCCACCATCGAGCGTGACATCGATCGCTTCACGGTCATCGAGCATGACGGTTTGATTTTCGGCTGCGCCGCGCTGTATCAATACGGCGAATCCACCATGGGCGAACTCGCCAGCCTCATGGTTCGATCAGACACCCGTGAAAAGGGCGACGGCGAACGCCTTCTGAAGAGCATTGAATCGCAGGCGCGTGCGGCCGGACTGCAGAGCATCTTCGTTCTCACCACGCGAACCACTCACTGGTTTATGAAACGCGGGTTTCGGGTGGCGAAGGTCGATGAACTGCCGCAAGAGCGCCAGGCTGGCTACAACTGGGACCGCCGCTCACAGATTCTGATCAAGACCCTCTAGTCGCCAATGCTGGCGTAGAGCGGCCTGGGGGTCTGGCCATCGAGCCAGGCCGAGCCCAAGAGCCCCGGGGCCGACTCAAATCCTTCGTCGAGCCAGACGGCCACAGCAGGAAGTGCAGTTTTATCATCGGCCAAGACCACGCCGCCCAATTCATGCGAATTGCAACGGCAGAACTCGGGCCACTTGGGCAGCCGAACACTCACCATTTCATCGGTACAGGGGCCCGGCTTGGCCACGGCCCCCACAGGTGCAGCACCGACTACCACCGCCACCAACGTCTCGGCTGAATCGATCTCTGTGGATCGCGGCTGGAGATAGAGGACCTCTTGTGCCTGGTGCTCGACCGCGCAGACATGGCCAGGGGGAAGTTTTGCCAGTAGGGCTGCCATGCGAGGAGAGACCCGAAGGCCCGGCGCGGAATCGTGTATTCGTGGAATGGAGACCGCACGCTGACGAAAGAGGCGCTTGAGAAGGTTGAGGCCGCTTCGCCGCAAATCCAACTGAGTCTCGGGCAGATGCGAGGCCGCGGCAAGTGCCGCGATGAGACGCGGTGCATCGAGCGCATCGGGGCGCTTGGGCACCGCACGCGCCTGCATGCTCTGGCCGGTGCTTGGGCGCGGCACGGGGTTGGTCTGGGTGGGTGCGGGCGCGGCCACCGAAGTCACCACGGGAAGCATCTCGGTTCCACGAAGATCGGCCGCGGCCCTCTCGGCACGCAGGCTGTCGAGGCCCGCAAGAAGGCTGTCGAGTGCCTCGGTGACGTTTTGGTTAACGGACATGTCGCGAGACGTTGACGAGGCCAGCAATCATGGAGTGCTGCTGACCACGGACCCTGGCCAGGGCGTCTTCCGTGCGATCGAGTGCGGCCCGGGCCTCGGCGAGGTCCTCCTCGCGATTGGGGCCGTCGGGGTCCAGACTCAGGTTAAGCACGTTCTGACGCATCTCCTTGAGATCGGAGAGGGCCTGCTCAAGAACCTTCTCTGAATCAAAGAGGCGGGTCTCCATCTCCTCGATGGTGCTCGGCAGTGGCTTGGCCGCGTCGGCCTCGGGGGGCGTTGAAGCGGTATTGGTCGAGGCAGCGGTCTCTCCCGAGGGCTCGCTTGCGCTCGATGCGGCGACTGCACCCTCCTCGGATGTGGCCTCAGCGTTGACGGTGGACCCACCCTCCGCCTTGGCCGACTCCGCCGCAAGGGTGGGCTCGGAGCCTGCGGCACTCGAATCGACTGCAGGCGCAGCCAGCGAAGGGAGATCTCCGGTCTGACTCGCACCACTGAGATTCACACCGCCAAGATGCGGCGCAATCAAATGACCCGCCACCGACCGACTGGCCAGAAGGCGTCGAACCGCAACCGCCACCATGGCGAGGTCAATGAGCGCAACAAGGAGCACCCCCACGGCAATCGGGCCCCAGATCACCAGGCCAGGAACGCCGGTGGACATCCATCCCTCGACAATGCGAATGGCGCGCAGCGAGGGCTCTGCCATGGACTGCAATATGCCGCCCAGCCAGACCCAGAAACTGGCATGAAGCCCGGTTGCGCCGGTCTGTGGTGGAAGCCAATAGGTGTCGGTTGCGTGCATGCCCAGGCCCGCCAGCAGGCAGGCCACCGAGAGCAACAACACGCGGTGCGCGCGCTTGGCCCTGAAGCTCAGGCGCTCGGCGGCTTCGTTGAAAACAGGATCGTCGGAATTAGGCAGGCTCATCGGGACTCCAGTCTATTCGATCTGCCCAATAGGCCTCTCGAAGATCGCCATTGGACTTGGTAATCACGAGATAGTCGGCAGGCCGCTCATGCAGTGTTGCGCTTCGAGACCGACGAGACTCCTCGGGTTCGGCGGTGAAGGTGGTGTCGGGCTCGCGAACCAAAACAGCATATCCCGCGGCGATGCCAGTGGCCAGTGGGCCAATGGTCAGCAACTCAACCTGTGACATAGGGACGATCCGCAGAACCGACTCGGCCGTGAGCGCATAGCTCTTCCCAGCCCTCTGCAGGGTCAGTTGAAGGGCACTCACGCAGCCACCTCATTCGGGTCTTGGCCCTTTTGCGGGGCCTCTCGACGCCAGATCGGGGTGCCACCACACTCTTTGGCAATCTCGTCCATGATCCTCTCGTGGGCCGCCCACTCCTCTGCACTGGGCTGCACCACAGGAAGATTCAAGGCTGCCAAGTCAATGGCATTCGCTTCCGAATCGGCATCGCCTCGGGAGACTTGAATATCGAGGCTGTCTTGTCCGCGGGTCATAGCAAGCCAGACCTCGGCAAGCAGCTCTGCATCGAGCAGGGCGCCATGCAATAGGCGGTGGGTATTGTTCACCCCATATCGCTGACAAAGGGCATCGAGCGAATTGCGTTGACCCGGATGCAGATCCCTGGCCATTCGCAGGGTGTCGACCACCTCTGCAGCGATGGACTCGAGGGGCGGCCGACCCATTCGCGCAAGCTCGGCATTGATAAATCCGGTATCGAACGGTGCGTTGTGAATCAGGATCTGGGCGCCCTCGACAAACGAGATGAAACGCTCCGCCACGCTTGCGAAGAGGGGTTTGTCTTCGAGGTCTTGAAGACGGAATCCGTGGACCTCGGTGGCCCCGGCCTCGATCTCGCGCTCGGGGTTGATGAGCTCATGAAAGCGCCGACCCGAGGGGCGGCGGTTGATTAACTCCAGACAGCCAATCTCAATAATGCGATGGCCGTCTTCGACTCTTAGGCCGGTTGTTTCCGTGTCGAGAACGACGACTCGCATGAGGCTACCCAGGCATAAATGGTTGGCAGAACAAAGAGGGTGAGCAGGGTTCCCATGCTCATGCCTCCGACAATGACCCAGCCAATCTCCTGTCGACTCTCTGCACCGGGGCCGGAGGCCAATGCCAGTGGCAGCGCACCGCAGACGGTGGAGATGGTGGTCATGATTATCGGTCGAAAACGAAGGGCTGTCGCCTTGAGGGTCGCAGCGAGAACATCCATGCCCTCTCCGCGAAGCTGATTGGCAAATTCAACAATCAGAATGCCGTTCTTCGTGATCAGCCCGATGAGCGCAATGAGGCCAATCTGCGAATAGACATTGAGCGAGCCCTGTGTGAGCCAGATGGTGAGCAGTGCGCCGGCCAGTGCCAGCGGAACAGTCACAAGAATCACCAGCGGGTAAACAAAACTCTCAAACTGGGCGGCCAACACGAGATAGATGAAAAGCAGGGCCAAGATGAAAACAAAGACGATGGTCGACTGGGAGTCTCGGTATTCGCGGGATTGGCCGTTGTAATCGAGCTGGTAGTCTGAGGGCAGGACCCTTCGTGCCGTGTCCTCGATGGAGTCGAGCGCCTCGGCAAGGGTGGCCCCCGGTGCCAGGTTGGATGTGATGGTCACCGCCCGTTGCTGCATGAAGTGATTGAGTTCTCTGGGTGCAACGGTCTCCGAGACACGCACCAGACTTGCGAGCGAGACCAGTTGACCATCGCGGCCGCGGACATAGAGTGACCGAATATCATCGGGCGTGCTGCGGCCTTCGGGCGAGAGCTGAACAATCACATCGTATTGCTCATTGCCACGCTTGAAGCGGGTGATCTGTCGGCCACCCAGAAGGGTCTCTAGGGTGCGGCCAATGGCCTCTACCTGAACGCCGAGGTCGGCCGCACGCTCGCGGTCCACCTCGAGTCGAAACTCGGGCTTGGTGATCTGAAGATCGGTGTCGACTCCCTGCAGCATGGGGTTCTTCAATAACTCCTGTCGCAGTTGCTCAGTGACTGCGGCCATCTCGGGAATCTCGGCCGACGAGAGCACAACCACCTCAATGGGCTGGGAACGTATGTTCTGACCCAGCGATGGGGGCGTGACGACAAAGGCATTCACCCCCGGAATGGAGAGGGCCTGCGGCTGAATCTGCTTGGCAATCTCCTGGGTGCTTCGACTGCGGTCCTCCCACGGCACCGGACGCAGGAAGGCAATGCCCTTGTCTACGGTTGGCGTGCCGGCAATCACAAGAAACTTGTCGACCTCGGGGACCTTCTCGAAAATGGCCTCGAGCCGCAAGGAGTAGCGGGCGGTGTAATCGATGGAACTGCCCTGCGGGGCAGAGATGATGGAGACCAGAAAGCCACGGTCTTCCACCGGCGTGAGTTCCTTCTTCACCAGAAGGAAAAAGCCAATGCCCACAATGGCAACGCCCCCACCCACCATGGCGATGAGCCGGCGGTTCTCAATGATGGTGGACAGTAGGCTGGCGTAACGGGCCGCGAGCCCCGAGAAGAAGACATCGAAGCGGTCGAGCTTCTCATGGACCCAGCGCCAACGATCCTGCTCGGGGGGTGGAGGCTTCTTGCCGAGCAGCCGCGAACACATCATGGGCGAGAGTGTCAGGGCGACAAATCCAGAGACAAGCACCGCACCTGCAAGTGTCAGGGCAAATTCAGTGAAGAGTCGACCCGTGCGGCCCGATGAAAAGGCCATGGGTGCAAAGACTGCAGCCAGGGTAAGCGTCATGGCCACGACTGCAAAGCTAATCTCCTTCATGCCCTGAATGGCCGCTGCAATGGGCTTCATGCCCTCTTCAATGTGACGAGAAATATTCTCAAGCACCACGATCGCGTCATCGACCACGATGCCAATCGACAGCACCATGGCCAACAGGGTGAGGGTATTGACCGAGAAGCCCATGGCGTACATGAGGCCAAAGGCCGTGATAAGCGAGACGGGGATGGTGACGATGGGAATGATGGCGGCCCGCATGCTTTTGAGAAACACAAAGACCACCAAGCCCACGAGCAGAACCGCCTCGAGAATGGTGATGATCACCGCCTTGATCGATCGGTCAATGAACACCGAGTAATCGTTGGCCACCTGCAGGTCAACGCTCGACGGCAGGTCTTGCAGCACGCTGGGCAGCGACTTCTGCACGGCCGATGAGAGCGTGAGCGGATTGGCCGTGGCCTGCTTGATCACGCCCATGGCCACGGTGTTGCGCCCCTTAAACCGCGCCACGCGCTTCTCGTCCTGGGGGGCAATCTCAATGCGTGCGACATCTCGCAGACGCACCAGCGCAGAAGACCCACGGGGTGACTTGAGAACAATACCCTCGAACTCCTCGGGCGTCTGAAGGTCGGTGGGGGCCATGACGGAAAACTCGCGGCCTGGGGTCTCAATAAGCCCCGAAGGAACCTCGACGTTCTGCCGACGAAGGGCCTCTTCGACATCTTGAATGGAGAGCCCTCTGGCAGTGAGTCGATGGGCATCGACCCAGATGCGCATGGCAAATCGACGGTCACCGAAAATTCGCACATCGGCTGCACCAGGAAGAGTCTGGAGCCTAGGCTTGACGACTCGATTGGCGAGGTCCGAGAGTTCAAGCAGGCTCAGGGTCTCGCTGTTGAAGGTCAACCAGATAATGGGCTGGGCATCGGCCTCGACCTTCGAGACCACCGAATCGCTGACCTCATCGGGCAGTCGAGAGCGCACACGTGCCACGCGGTCGCGAACGTCCGAGGCCGCGCTGTCGGGGTCGCGATCGAGTTTGAATCGCACCGTGATCTGAGATCGTTCTGCACGCGAGATCGAGGTGAGCACCTCAATGCCCTCGATTCCCGCGATGGAGTCCTCAAGGGGCTTGGTGACCTGGGACTCAATGATTTCTGGGGATGCCCCGCGGTAATCGGTGCTGACCGTGACCGCCGGCTCGTCGATCTTCGGGTACTCACGAACCGAGAGTTTGCTCAGGCTCACCAGGCCAATCAGTGAGATGACCAGCGACAGCACGGTCGCAAAGACCGGCCGCTCAATGCAAATCTCGGAGAGCCTCATTTTTTTAGAGGGCCGGGCCCTTCCTTCGCAGGCTGGGCCGTCAGAATCTTCACCGGCTGACCGGGCCTGCGAATCTTGAGTTGACCGGCAATCACAACCTGGTCGTCTTTGGCGAGACCCGACACCACCTCGACCTCTTTCTCAAGCCGAGTACCGAGCTTCACTGGCACCTTCTCGACTTTGCCATCCACCACTCGCCAGACAAAGAAGCCTGCCTGCTCGCCGACGAGTGCTTCTTCTGAGACCAGGAGTGCTGCAGGTTTCTCTGCAAGCGAGAGCCTGGCCCTTGCGAAGAGGCCCGACTTCAAGGCACCACTCTCGTTGACCACCACGGCACGAAGTTGAATGAAACGGCCTTCGGCGTCAACGCGGGCATCTATTGCAGAGACGGTGGCTTTGACGGGTTTGGGGAGTTGTTCGGTCTCGATTGAAATGGCCTGCCCCACACGCAACTCACGAAGGAAGCGTTCGGGCACTCGGAAATCGAAGAAGAGTCGAGAGCTGTCTTCTACAACGGCAACCACCTCGCCGTCCTTCACATAATCGCCGGGGCTGTGCTGCCGCAGGCCCACAACCCCTGCAAAAGGCGACTCAATTCGCGTTCTGTTGAGGCGGGCCTTGGCGAGGTCACGCTTGGCTGCGGCAATCTCTGCATTGGCCTTGGCTTCATCGAGTGCACGTGAGCTAATAAACTGCCGAGCAAATAAGTCTTGTGCGCGTTTGTTATTGGACTCCGCCAGCGCGGCTTCTGCCTCGGCCTGGGCGAACTCGGCGCGGGCCAGGCTGTCATCGAGACGAATCAACAAGGCGCCCTTGGCCACGCGCTGTCCGTCTCTGAATCCAATCTCTGCAATGCGGCCCGCAATCTCGGGTCGAAGATCGACCGACTCGATGGCGCGGAAAGCACCGGTCACCGAGAGGGTCTCAGCGATGTCCCGTTGCTGCACGAGGCCCACTTCCACGGGCACCACCGGTGGCCCGCTGGGCCCCTTGGGACCCGCCCATGGGTGCCATCCCTGCTTCCATATAAGAAGGCCCACCAAGAGGATCGCGATTCCAATCATGCCCCATGCGCGAGGCCCGACCTTGCCACGAAGTCCGGCGGGTATTTCGGGGATGCGAGGTCGCATGGCTGCGGATGACTCCTTGAGAACCTAGGTCAAACCCCTATTCTCGTCTTTTTGGCGTCTCAACGCTGTGGAACACCTTTATTGGCAAGCGCATCGGCGCGCTCATTGCCGGCATTGCCCGCATGGCCCTTGACCCAAAACCATCGCACCGTGTGTCGGGCCAAGGCCGACTCAAGGGCAAGCCAGAGGTCTTGGTTGGCCACCGGCTTGCCAGCTGCGGTCTTCCAGCCCTTGCGCTTCCAATTGGGCAGCCACTGCTCGATGCCGTTTTTCACATACTGCGAGTCGGTGTGAATCTCCACCTGGCAGGACCGCGTGAGCGCATTGAGTCCCTCGATCACCGCTCGCAACTCCATTCGGTTGTTGGTGGTCTCGGGTTCACCGCCACAGAGTTCTCGTTCGGCCTCTCCGAACTGCATCCAGACACCCCAGCCACCCGGCCCTGGGTTGCCCTTGCATGCGCCATCGGTAAACAGAACAACGGCTGAACTGGAGGCCAACGGGCCCGACGCGCTCATATGGGCCTTCCATTCATATTCATACAGGCCGCCCTATCACCTGACCCACCGAAGACTGCTGGGTCTTCTTCCACTTCGCACTCAGAAGCCGCATGCCAGCCCGCCGCTTGACCGCAGTGATGCAATAGGCCGCCCCAAGCGCAGGCCACCAACGGCCGCCCGCTGACTCCATCCACTCGAGTCGATCCAAGCCTCGTTGGGTCTGGCAGACGGGCCGATACATTCCCATGGCACCGGCTTCCACAGAGAGGTCGAGCAGTCGGCACCAATCTCGCAGTCGCCCCGTGGAGATCCAGTGCAACTCCGCAGCAGGGAAGCGAACCGATGCGACCGGGCGGTGCAGGGACCAGAGGCTCATTGGATTGAGGCCCACGACCACGAGTCGGCCCTCTGGAATGAGAATGCGATCGGCTTCGCGCACCAGTGCATGGGGGTCTTGGCAGACCTCCAATGCGTGGGCGAGGACCAGGAGGTCGGCGCTCTCGGATTCAATGGGAAGACTGGTCGGAGAGCAGACGAGTTCGGGTTGGTCTTCCACCGCGAAGTCAGCGGCCTTGGGGGCAAAAAGTGAGATGCGTCTTCGATTGAGTATGCGATTGTTGCGAAGGGCATCGAGTCGACTGGGCCCGATCTGAAATGCCTCATAGCCAAAGGTGTCTTGAACTTGCGAATCGATCCAGCCCTGCTCCAAATTCAGCAGGCACTGGCCCATTGGCCCATCGAACCAACGATCCCAGGAATGAAACGGATTTCGCTCGGTTCGAGTCACAATAGAGGGTCTTGCATTGGTTTTAGGATCGAAGGAATGGATGTCATCGAGATTCCCGCTTTCACAGACAATATCATCTGGGGCCTTGCGGAAGACCGGCAACTGGTCGTGGTCGACCCGGGCGACGCCGCGCCGGTTGTCGCGTATTTAAAGGCGTCGGGTGACTCGCTCGCCGGCATCCTCATTACGCATCACCATGCGGACCACACCGGCGGCATTGAGTCGCTGGTGGACTTCGCAGGGTGTGAAAATCTTCCTATTTATGGTCCTGCGTTCTGCCAGGCCCACGGCGTGAATCGCGCAGTGAGAGAGGGCGATGTCGTTGAGTTTCAATCACTGAATATTCGCCTCCAGGTCATGGAAGTTCCTGGTCACACCCAAGACCACATTGCCTACTTCGGCTTTGTTGCAGATTCGCAGCCCCGGCTTTTTTGTGGAGACACACTCTTTGCGGGTGGATGCGGTCGACTGCTCGGTGGCACGGCAGCACAACTCCACACCTCCCTGGAGCGGTTTAAAGGCCTACCTCCCGAGACCATGGTTCACTGTGCCCACGAATACACCCTATCGAACATGAAGTTTGCTGCCCATGCCCTGCCCGATTCTTCTGAAGTGCAGGCACGACTCACCGAGGTGATCTCACTGAGGGAAGCCAACCGCTCCACTCTTCCGAGCCGACTTGAAACAGAACTGCAGACCAACCCGTTTCTTTTGGCCCAAAGCCTTGATGAATTCACGGCCCTGCGCCAAGCCAAGGATGTCTTTCGTGCTGCTTGAAGGCTCGGCCATGCGAGGGCGCGGCTCGCTCGGCTTGCTTGCAAGTCTAATGCTGCTTCATGGATGCGCCACCACAGAAGGGCCCCATAGTGCCGCGCCCATCTCGAGCACCACGGCCTCATCGACACCCGTCGGCGCAACAACCACAAGCAACGCTGTCGTTCCAAATGCGAGCGCAAGCGGTGTATCGGAGAGCAGCAGCCTGCCGCTACCGAGTATCGGTGCAGCCGTCGGTGCAAACCTGATTGATCGAATTCGCGGGCAGTTCTCTCTTCCAGAACTCAACGACCCCATCGTTCAGCGGCATGCCCGACAAATTGCTGCCAACCCCGACTACCTCAAACGGGTCTTTGACCGCGGAGGGCGCTACCTCCACCACATCATGGAGGAGATTGAGGCGCGCAGACTGCCTGCCGAGCTTGCCCTGCTTCCCATAGTGGAGAGTGCATTCAATCCCGAGGCGACATCTCGCGCCAAGGCGGCAGGCCTCTGGCAGTTCATGCCAGCAACCGGCCGCGCCTTTGATCTGTCCCAGAACTGGTGGCAAGACGACCGCCGCGATGTCATCGAATCGACCCGCGCCGCGCTCGACTATCTTCAGCGCATTCACGAGATCACTGAGGGCGACTGGTTCCTCACGCTGGCCTCCTACAACCGTGGCGAAAATGCCGTGCGTCGTGCGGTCAAACAGAGCAAGGCACGCGGCAAGAAGGGAGACTTCCTGAGTATCAAGCTGCCCAAGGAGACTCGAAACTATGTACCCAAACTCGTGGCCCTTCGCAATGTCCTTCGCAATCCATCGGCCTATGGTGTGGAGTTGCCGTTCATTGAAGACAAGCCCTATTTCACGGCCATCGAGAAAACCGTATCGATTGATCTATCGTTGGCTGCTGCGCTCGCAGAGATGTCCATCGAGGACTTTCAGTCGCTGAACCCGCATCTGCGTCGACCGGTGATTACCGTGAGTCGAACCAACCGTGTTGTTCTGCCCATTGAGAAGGCGCAGCGATACCAACAGAATTTCGAAGAGTATGTGGCGCAGAAGGCGCCCCTGGTGAGCTGGAAGCCCTATACCCTCGGCAAATCCGAAACGTTGCAGTCGCTGGCTCGCAAGGCCGATGTCTCCCCAGAGACGCTGGCCAAGGCCAACGGCCTCAAGAACGCCAATGTCCAGTTGTTGCCCGGAACGGTTCTACTCGCGCCCTTGGTGGACGAAGACGATGCAATGGCGCTGGAGACCGCCTTGGCCCGGTTCACCGGGGCCAAAACCATTGAGAAGGTAATGATTCCGGGTCGAACCTATAAGGTGCGCAAGCGGGACACCTTGGCGGTCATTGCCAAAAGGTTTGGCACCACTGCAGCCAAACTGCGGGAACTCAATGAGCTGGCCGGAGAGCCCCGGGTGGGAACGGAGATTAGAGTGGAACCCTCGAGAGCCCGAGTGCTGGTCACCGACTCAAAAGGTCAGGCCCGACTCACCGTTCGCTGACCAACGAGCAAAGACCGCGAGAACTTAAGCCACTCGCGAACTTAAGCAGTGACCTGAGGAAGGTGCAGTGAGCGAATACGCTTGGCGAACTGCTCCAACGCCGCGCTTCCACTGGCTTCGGCCTGCTGACACCAGGCGGACAACGCTGCCACAGCCTGCTCCAGAGTGAGGCTGCGCTGGGCCCAGATGGCCTCGAATGAATCGCGCATCTCGCTGGTCTTGGCGTTCAAGTCTTTAGAGACGGCCTTCGAGAGTCGAGCAAGCTGCTCGTACTTGGTGGAGAGCACGGCCTGGATGGTCGCGGCATCGATTTCCACTTTCGCCGGGATGACCTGCACAGCCGGCGGGAGGGCACGGGGCTTGGCAAGCCCCAGCATTTGAAGCGTGCGAATGTAGGCCCAACCAATATCGAACTCGTACCACTTCGCAGAGAGCTTTGGTGAGGTGGCATACGAATGGTGGTTGTTGTGAAGCTCTTCCCCACCAATGAGGATGCCCCAGGGGAGGATGTTGGTGCTGGCATCGGGGCTCTTGAAGTTGCGATAACCCCAGAAGTGCCCCACCCCATTGATAATGCCGGCGGCAAAGAATGGGATCCACATCATCTGAACCGCCCAGACGGCCACGCCGGCCGCACCCATGAGCAAGACATTGATCACCATCATGAGGGCAACGCCCATGGCGCTGTGCTTGGTGTAGAGATTGCGCTCGATCCAGTCGTCTGGGCAACCGTGGCTGTAGCGCTCGAGGGTCTCTTTGTTTTTGGCCTCGAGGCGGTAGAGATCTGCGCCCTGCCACATGACGGTGGGGAGGCCTTCGACCTGCGGGCTGTGCGGATCCAGGGGGGTTTCGCACTTGGCGTGGTGCTTGCGATGGATGGAGGCCCATTCGGCCGTGACCATTCCGGTGGTCAGCCACATCCAGAAACGGAAGAAATGCGAAACGATTGGGTGGAGCTCAACGGCGCGGTGGGCCTGGCAACGGTGCAAGTAGATGGTGACACCCGCGATGGTGATATGGGTAACCACCAAAGTGAAGACCACAATCTCGAGCCAATTCCAACCAGTGACTCCATAAGCCAAAAAGTCGACGAACGCTTCCAAATCCATTCCTTCCAAAATATTTAACGGCCTATTGTCCCACTAAGCGGCTTTCTCACCAACAAAGACCCATAAAAACCATCGGTTTCCGTGCGATGCGGCCAGAGGCGCAGGTCTCCGCTGGAATTAAAGGCCCGCCAGGCGCTCGGCAGACTGATTTCGAGTCGCTCGAAGGCCGCCTCGAGCCTCTGGCGCTCGAATTCCGGGTGTCGCTCCAAAAAGGCCTCCACCTGGGCCTCGTTCTCGGCCACGGAGGTGCTGCAGGTGGCATAGAGCAACCGCCCCCCGGGTGCGAGCAGTGATGCAGCTGCATCGAGAATCTCGGCCTGCTGCGCAATGAGCTGGGCCTGGGTCTCGGGGCTCTGACGCCACTTCAAATCGGGATTTCGGCGAAGGGTCCCAAGGCCGGTACATGGGGCATCGACCAAGACCATGTCGGCCTTGCCCTTTAAGCGTTTCACCCGATCATCGCGGGAACCCGAAATGGCAATGGGCCAGACATTCGAGAGCCCACTGCGAGAGAGACGGGGCTTGAGTCGCGCAAGTCGGGGGGCCGAGCGGTCGAGCGCGTAGAGGCGGCCGGTATTGCGCATTAGGGCACCCAATGCGAGTGTCTTGCCGCCGGCTCCCGCACAGAAATCCACCACCAGGCTGCCCCGCTTGGGCGCGCTTGCCCGGGCCAGGAGTTGGCTGCCGAGGTCTTGGACCTCGAAGCCCCCGGCTTCGAATAAGGCAAGACGACCCAGGGCCGGTCGCCCCTCTACACGCAGGGCTTCACCCAAGACTCCAATGGACTGGGCCTTGATTCCGTTGGCCTCGAGGGTCTGGAGAACCTCTGAAACACTGGCTTTCATGGTGTTGACCCGCAGATCGAGGCTGGCCGACTCGGCCATGGCTTGCGCAAGAGCCGCAGCCTCCTCGGTGCCAAGCTGTTCAAGCCAATCGTTGAAGATCCACTTGGGAAGGCTCCAGCGGTCGGCGGGGTGGGGCTGGGACGCATGGGCGTCGATCGCACGCAAGAGCCAATCTCGCTCCGCCAAGGACATCTCACTGACAATTCGAGAGAGTCCCACCGAGGCCTCGGCGGCCAAGAGGGCCAGTCGTCGTTGAGCGGTGGACTTTGCAAATTCCCCCTCGGCCACGATGCGCCGCCAACTGCCCCAGTGCCGGGTGGCGGCCATAATTCCTTCGGCCAGAAACTGGCGCTCCTTCGAGCCCAGTGACGGGTCGGCCCGCAAGACCGTTGAGAGAAAGACATCGAGTGGCTGGGCAAAGCCCACCATCTCCTCGAGCAACTGCCCGAGCCGATCAATTCGATCGTTGCCCCCCATGCCACCGGAAGCGCTTCGCGACTTGGCGCCGGGCCGAGCGCCCCGCTCGTTGCGCTGGGCCTTGCGGTCGGAATGGCGAATGGGACCCGACTTGCCAGCAACCTTGCCGGGGGACTTGCCAGCCACCTTGCCGGAAGACTTGGTCGAGGACTTCAATGGCCTTCGCCCGCATCCAAGAGCGTGGGATGCAGATGCCAGGGCGAGAAGGACAGGGACTCGAAACCGGGACGGGACTGGCCAGGGCGCCATCCCTCATCGGTCCATTGCATTCGACCCGAGGCGGCCGCCGCGATGGCCTGGGGATAGACCCGATGCTCCATCTCCAAGACCCGGGCGGCGAGCGACTCCGCAGTATCGGTTGGCAAGACCGGCACCAAGGCCTGCGCAAGAATGGGGCCGTGGTCGAGTGTGGGCGTGACACCGTGGACAGTGAGGCCATGAAAGCGCACGCCATCGGCCAAGGCACGCTCGTGGGTATGAAGGCCCACATAGGCAGGCAGCAGCGAGGGGTGAATATTGAGCATTCGACGCGCAAAGCGCGCGCAGAAACCTTCGGTGAGGATGCGCATGAAGCCGGCCATCACGATCCAATCGGGCTTCACCGATTCAATGCGATCGGCCAGTGCGGCATCGTAAGCCTCTCGAGAGGCAAAGGCTCGATGGTCGAGTGCCTCTGCAGAGAGGCCCCTATTGCGGGCGAGTTCGAGTCCGGCAGCCTCTGGCTTATTGGAGAGGACCTGAACAATCTCAATGGGGAAGTCGTGCCGGTCCAGCCAGTCTGCCAAGGCCAGCATGTTGCTGCCGCGTCCAGAGATAAGAACCGAGAGTCGAGTGCGCACCAAGGCCATTGTAAGAGCGATTTATAATCAGGCCTTTTCCAAGCTGCCCTTATGCGCACCTGCCGCGGGCTCCCACCGCTCTCCCCTTCCCTGTCGCTCAATGCCGCCTCGAACGCGAATCTCGGCGCCCATGTGCCCATCGGGCGGGCGATCACGATCGGCAGTTTCGACGGCATTCATCTTGGTCATCAGGCACTGATTCAAACCACCTGCATGGTTGCGCGCAGAGACTCATTGACTGCCACGCTTCTTAGTTTCTATCCCCACCCGCGCCGCTTCTTCAACCGCAGCGTGCGGCTCGCTCGCATCCTGCCCCTGCGAGACAAACTCGCCCTCCTGGACTCTATGGGTATCGATGAATGCCGACTGCTGGCCTTCAATCGCTCACTCTCAGAGATGGCCGCCGAGGACTTCGTGCGCAATCTCTTGGTGGAAGGACTTGGCATGCGCCATCTCTCCGTGGGAGAGGCCTTCCGATTTGGTCACCGCCGACAAGGCGATACCGATTTGCTCGAGCGGCTTGGGCGCAGCCTGGGTTTTGCCGTCTCGGTTATTCCCGCAGTGCGCGATGAAAAAGGTGTGGTCTCGAGCAGTCGCATTCGTGACCACTTTGAAGCCGGCCAATGGCAAGAGGCCATCGAATGCCTTGGCCACGGCGTAGCGCTTCGGGGCCGTGTTCAACGCGGCCAGCAGCTCGGCCGCACCCTGGGATTCCCAACGCTCAATCTGCGCATGCCCAACGACTTGGCCATCTCGGGCATCTTCTCGGTCTGGGTCGATGGCCTTGGGGGCCAGAGACGCGCTGGCGTCGCAAGCCTTGGCCGCCGCCCCACGGTGGAGAACGCCGGACGCATGCTGCTTGAGGTCTTTGTCTTTGACTGGGAAGGCGACGCCTATGGGCGCGATGTTTGTGTCACGCTAGTGGACTTTATTCGCCCAGAGGCCCACTTCGAGAGCCTCTCGGCAATGACCCAACAAATGCAAAAGGACCTCGCCCAGGCGCGTGAGCAGCTGAAACAATGAGTCAAGAAAAAGACGCTTCGAACGAAGGCGGCCAGTATCGCCAGACACTGAATCTCCCAGAGTCGGCCTTCCCCATGCGTGGGGATCTCGCCAAACGCGAGCCCGGCTGGGTGAAGCAGTGGCAAGACCGAGGCGTCTACATACGCATTCGCCAAATCACTGCAGGCCGCCCTCTCTTTGTTCTCCACGATGGACCGCCCTATGCCAATGGCGACATTCACATTGGCCATGCGGTCAACAAGATCCTCAAGGACATGATCGTCAAGTCCAAGACCCTGGCCGGCTTCGATGCCCGCTATGTGCCAGGCTGGGACTGCCACGGGATGCCCATCGAGATTCAAATTGAGAAGAAGTTTGGCAAGGGCCTTCCCACCGCAGAGGTCCAGGCGAAATCAAGGGCCTATGCGCAGGAGCAAATCGCGCGACAGAAGTTGGACTTCATTCGCCTGGGCGTGCTCGGCGATTGGGACCGGCCCTACAAGACCATGGATTTTCAAAACGAGGCCGATGAAGTCCGCGCCCTCAAAACGATTGTCGAGAAAGGCTTTGTCTTTCGAGGACTCAAGCCCGTGAACTGGTGCTTCGACTGCGGCTCTGCGCTGGCCGAGGCCGAGGTGGAATATGCCGAGAAGACCGATCCCGCCGTGGAGGTGGCCTTTGGCTGCCCAGAGGCCACGGCCAAGGCGCTCGAGAAGGCCGCGGGCGTCGTACTCAAGGGCCGTGGTGCAGCAGTGATCTGGACCACCACTCCGTGGACCCTGCCTGCGAACCTCGCACTCAATGTTCATCCCGAGCATGAAATTGCCCTGGTTCAAATTGCCGCCCACCCCCACTTCCAATGGCTGCTCATCGCGAAGGAGCGGCTGGAAGCCTGCATGCAAGACTGGGGGCTCGAGGGCCGTGTGATAGGAAGCCTGCCCGGCGCATTGCTCAAAGACATGGTGTTTGAACATCCCCTCTTTCATGCGCACGCCGGCTTCGCGCGTTTCTCGCGAGTGATTCCCGCCGACTATGTGGGGCTCGATACCGGTACCGGCATCGTTCACTCTGCCCCCGCCTACGGTGTGGATGACTTTCAAAGCTGGCGAGACGATGGCCAGTCCGATGCGGATATCTTGAACCCTGTGATGGGCGATGGCCGTTATGTCGAGGGCCTTCCACTCTTCGGAGGGCAGCATATTTGGAAGGCCAACCCAGTCATCGTCGAGGCCTTGCGTGGCTGCGGCAGCCTCATGCGCGAAAAGAAATATGGCCACAGCTACATGCACTGCTGGCGACACAAGTCGCCCATCATTTATCGGGCCACCAGCCAGTGGTTCGCAGGCATGGACCGCAAGCCCGTCGATGGAGGCAAGACCCTTCGTGAACTCGCCATGGCGGGCATTGAGGCCACGGCCTTCTACCCGAGTTGGGGCAAGGCGCGGCTCTCCGCGATGATCGCCAATCGCCCCGACTGGACGCTCTCGCGTCAACGGCAGTGGGGAGTCCCCATGGCCTTTCTGGTGCACAGAGAAACCGGTGCCCTGCACCCCCAGACCCCAGAGATTCTCGAGCGCGTTGCCAGCGCGATTGAGGCCAAGGGAATTGAGGCCTGGCAGTCACTGACTGTGGGCGAACTCCTCGCAGGCCTGGAGGGGCCGGCATCGGCCTACGAGAAAAACAAGGACACCCTGGATGTCTGGTTCGACTCAGGCACCACGCACGACACCGTCTTGCGAGGCTCTCATGCAGATGCATCGGCTTTCCCCGCCGACCTCTATCTTGAAGGCAGCGACCAGCATCGAGGATGGTTTCATTCATCGTTGCTCACCAGCTGCATGATCAATGGCGAGCCTCCCTACAAAGCGCTTCTCACCCACGGCTTTGTTGTGGATGGCGAGGGACGCAAGATGTCGAAATCGATGGGCAATGTCATTGCGCCCCAAAAGATTTCTGAAACACTTGGCGCCGACATTCTTCGCCTCTGGGTGGCGGCCACCGATTACTCCGGTGAGTTGTCGATTTCCGACACGATCCTCAAGCGCATTGTCGAGGCCTACCGACGGCTTCGCAATACCCTGACATTCCTGCTCGGCAATCTTGCAGACTTCAACCCCGCCACCGATCGCATCGAGTGGGACGAGATGGCCGAACTCGATCGATATGCCGTGGCCCTTGCGCGGCAGATGCAGACCGAGGTCTTGGGGCTCTACGCCACCTACTCTTTTCACCCGGCCGTGGCGCGGCTCACGTCGTTCTGCTCCGAAGACCTGGGGGCCTTTTATCTAGACATCCTCAAAGACCGGCTCTACACCACGCCGAAGTCGGGACAGGCGCGTCGCTCGGCACAGACCGCGCTATGGCACATCACGGAGAGCCTTCTGCGCCTGCTCGCACCGATTGCCTCGTTCACAGCCCACGAGGCCTGGACCATTCACCGAGGAGAGGCCGATGAGTCGGTCTTTGCGCAGACCGCGGCTCCCTTGCCCGAGTTCGCCGATGCCGAGGAGTTGCTGAGCAGTTGGTCTCAGGTTCGATCAATCCGTGCGGAGGCCATGCGATCCATCGAGAAATCACGCGAGGCAGGTGCCTTGGGCTCCTCGCTGCAGGCGCGACTCGAGATCGAGGCCGATGCAAAAACCTTGGGCATGCTCGAGCGCCTGGGCGATGAGCTTCGTTTTGTGATGATCACATCGGAAGTGGTCCTGCGGATCTCGGCCGATGGCGCACTGAAAATCCAGGCCAGTCCGCTGACGCATACCAAGTGCAGTCGATGCTGGCATCTGCGGGCCGATGTCGGATCGAAAAACGATCACCCATTGCTCTGTGGTCGATGCGTTGGCAATCTGAACGGCCAGGGCGAGAGGCGGCTCTTTGCCTAGGACCAACGATTCCCCGACCCCGATGACAAGGCGGGGCCGCACGCCGTCGGGAATGATGCCTTGGCTCATGCTGAGCCTCCTCATCGTCGGGCTCGACCAACTCACCAAGCTCATGGTGGTCAATCGCTTCGCCTACGGCGAGAGCCTGGAGATCACTGGATTCTTCAACCTGGTCTACGTGCTCAATACTGGGGCAGCCTTCAGTTTCTTGTCCGACGCGGGCGGCTGGCAGCGCTGGTTCTTCGTTGCCCTGGCCCTGGGGATCACCGGCTTTTTGGTGGTCATGCTTCGCAAAGGGCACCAGCAGCCGCTCTTTGCCACTTCGGCGAGCCTGATTATCGGTGGGGCCATTGGAAATCTCATCGATCGTCTCGCCACTGGCGCGGTGGTCGACTTCATCGACCTGCATGTGGCGGGTTGGCATTGGCCGGCCTTTAACATTGCCGACAGCGCCATTACAGTGGGTGCTGTGTTGTTCATTCTAGATGAGTTTCGACGCGTCAAACGCGAGGCACCCAAATGACATTGCAAGGGCATCACCTGGTTCTCGGTGTCACCGGCGGCATTGCCGCCTACAAATCCTGCGACCTCGTTCGTCGCCTCATCGAGCGAGGCGCCAGTGTTCAAGTGGTGATGACCGAGTCCGCCTGCCGCTTTGTGGGCACCGCAAGCTTCACCGCCCTCTCGGGGCGACCGGCCATGACCGATCCCTGGTCCGGTGCCAACAACGGCATGCCCCACATCGACCTCTCGCGCGAGGCCAGCGGCATTCTAATTGCACCGGCCACGGCCGACTTCATGGCGCGGATGGTCAACGGACAGACCAATGACCTTCTAAGCAGTCTCTGCCTCGCGAGCGATCGACCCATATGGGTGGCGCCCGCGATGAACCGACAGATGTGGTCTCACCCAGCGACGCAGGCCAATGTCGCCCTGCTGCGCGAGCGGGGCGTGGGCATCTGGGGGCCCGGCAATGGAGAGCAGGCCTGCGGCGAGACCGGCGATGGGCGAATGCTCGAACCGCTCGAGATCATCGCCCACCTCGAGGCGGCCTTGCAGTCCATCGAGCGGCCATCGACACCACCCCTTCGCGGCCTTCTGTCCAAACGGCGTGTGGTGATCACCGCAGGGCCCACCTTCGAACCCATCGATCCCGTTCGTGGCATCACCAATCGATCGAGTGGGCAGATGGGCTATGCAATTGCCCAGGCCTGTGCCCAGGCCGGTGCCGAGGTCACTCTCGTGAGTGGCCCTGTGAGTCTTCCCACTCCAATGGGTGTGAATCGGCTCGATGTGACCACCGCCCTTGAGATGCAGGCTGCAGTCGACCAGGCGCTCTCCAGTTGTGGCCCCAGCGATGTCTTTATCGGGGTGGCTGCAGTGGCCGACTGGCGACCCATTGCGACACGCCAGGACAAGATCAAGAAGGAGACTGGCGGAAGCCTTGCCTCACTCGAGTGGATTGAGAGCCCCGACATCTTGGCCGGTGTCGGCGCACGCCCGCCCAGCCAGCGCCCGTTCACTGTTGGATTTGCCGCCGAGATTGGTCAACTCAGTGGAATGGGTGAGGCACTGCAAGCCAAGCGCAAACGCAAGTCCGCCGATGTATTGGTGGGCAACATTGCCACCGAGTCGCTGCAGAAGTCGTCCGCCGAATTGATGATTTGCGGCCCCGACGACACAACGCCTTGGCCGCGTCGGGACAAGGCCGTTCAGGCGGCGAATCTCGTCATTGAAATTGCCAGGCGCCTGCAGGAGGCCGAGTCGAATTGATGCCGATTGCCGTGCGCATTCTTGATGAACGCCTTCGAGGCGGCCTGCCCAGTTATGCCACGCCCGGCTCGGCAGGACTCGACCTTCGGGCCGCACTGGAATCTGCGCTGGTCTTGCAGCCAGGTCAGACAGAACTGATCCCGACGGGCCTGTCGATCTACATTGCCGATCCGGGGTTCGCCGGACTCATCCTTCCCCGCAGTGGTCTGGGCCACAAGCACGGTATTGTGCTGGGCAACCTGGTAGGACTCATTGATGCCGACTACCAGGGCCCCCTGATGGTGTCGGCTTGGAACCGCGGACAGTCGGCCTTCACGATTGAGCCCATGGAGCGGCTGGCGCAGTTGGTCATTGTTCCTGTGGTGCAGGCACGCTTTGAAGTGGTAGATGCCTTCGAATCGAGCCAGCGCGGCCAGGGCGGTTTTGGAAGCACCGGCCGCTAGGGTCTGGGCGCTGCGATCTAATTACCGGGATCTAAGCACTAGGCCTCAAAGCCCTCGACCACCATCAGGTAGCCCTTCGCGTTCTGAGTACGGCCACCGACAATGGCCTGATAGGCGGGCGATGCGTACCAATCCTTTGCGGCCTGCACGCTGGGGAACTCAATGACGACATTGCGCGGGCCAATTGGCTCTCCATCGAATACATGGACTGCACCACCACGCACAATGAATCGACCACCAAAGGGCGTGAGCGAGGGTGGAACCTGTGCTGCGTAGGCTTGGTAGCCCTCGGGGTTGTGGATATTGAGGTGTCCGATGACATAGCCCTTGGCCATTGAGATCTCCTTGAAGTGTTCGATTGATTGGGTGAAACGGTGAGAGGAAAGAAGCGTTCGTGGCCCTCGGCTCCCTCGGCTCCCTCGGCCTATTGGGCCAGGCGATCGAGAAGTGCCTGACCGTCCTTGGCAAACAATCGAATGCCATCGGCCAGTTTTTCAGTGGCCATGGCGGAGTCGTTGAGGCCGTAGCGGAAGTCGGGCTCGGTCATGGGCTTGCCGTTACTCTCCCTCGCCGGGGCAGCCTCGGCCCGCATGGGCGCAAAGTCTGCAGGCACCGGCATCGCTTGGAGTTGCGAGAGAATCTCGGGGCTGACCGTGAGCAAATCGCAGCCCGCCAGGGCAAGCACCTGCTCGGGGGTGCGAAAGCTCGCGCCCATGACCTCTGTCTTGACGCCGCGGTGATTGTAGTCGGAAAAGATTTCTTGCACCGAGCGAACACCGGGGTCATCCTGCACGGACTCCCAAGTCTCGCCCTTGGCCTTGTGCCAGTCGGTAATGCGCCCCACAAAGGGGGAAATCAGCGTCACACCTGCATCGGCACAGGCACGTGCCTGCGGCATGGAGAACAAGAGCGTGAGGTTGCAATGAATGCCGCGGAGTTCGAGTTTCTCTGCTGCACGAATGCCTTCCCATGTGGCGGCGACCTTAACAAGCACCCGGCTGGCCTCAACACCAGCCGCCGCATAGCGCTCCATGATCGACAGCGCCTGATCAATGGTGGCCTTGGTATCAAAAGAGAGCCGCGCATCGACCTCGGTCGAGACGCGGCCTGGAATGACACAAAGGATCTCGATCCCAAATGCCACCAGCAGGTCGAGCATTCGCTCGTGGGGCGAGCCATGGTGGCCAGAGACAATCTGCGAATAGAGACTGGCCCCCGCGGGCTGGGCCAGGGCCTTCAGAATAAGGCTTGGGTTGGTGGTGGCGTCCCGCGGGGCGAAGCTGGCCATTCGGGTGAAGTCACCCGTATCGGCCACGACCACCGAGTGTTCTCGGAGCGCTTCAAGTGCGTTCATTGCATCAAAGAGTTCGACTGTAGGGAAAAACAAAAAAGGGCATGAAGGGTTGCCCCATCATGCCCGATTTTGGGTGAAAACAGCCTTAGGTGAGCATGTCGGCCCAGATGTTCTGCGCCCAGTTCAAGGCATGCTTGCCCTCCACCTCGTTGGCAACAGTGGAGAGGCCACCCGAACCTGCAACCGTGACCATGGTCTTCTTCTCTTTGTCGAAGGTGTGGACACTGGCGACGTGGACCACATTGGCGGAGTCCACGAAGCTGTAGCAGGTATTGGCCATCATCGGCGCAACGGGGGCGCGGCCATTCATGATTTCAATAATGGCGGCGGCGGCCGTCTTGCCATGCTGGTTGGCCATGTGGCCGGACTTCGGCATGGCAGGCGCCGAGAGCGTGGCATCGCCCAGAACATGGATGTTCTTGAATGCTGTGGACTCCATGGTCATCCAATCGACGCCGCACCAGAGGTTGTTCGCATTGACCAGACCTGCTCCCCTGGCGAGATCACCGGCCTGGTTGGGCGGAATGATGTTGATGACATCGCCCTTGACCTTGTCGCCGACCTCGGTGATGAGTGTGCGGCTCTTCATATCGATTTCATTGACGACCATGTTCGGCGTATAGGTGATGATTCCACCGTAGAGTTCCGTCCAGGCCTTCATGAAGAGGCCCTTCTTGGACTGCACATCGGGGTTGGCATCGAGGACAAGAACCTTGCTCTTGGGCTTGGCCTGCTTGAAGTAGCTGGCCACCTGGCAGGCGCGCTCGTAGGGGCCTGGGGGGCAGCGATAGGGTGCCTTGGGAATGGTAAGGATGTAGGTGCCGCCATCCTTCATGGCCTCGAGCTGAGCTCTCAGCGCAATAGTCTGTGCACCGGCCTTCCACGAGTGGAGAACCGTCTTCTGGGCTTCCGCATCGAGGCCCTTGATGGCGCCAAAGTTGAAGTCGATGCCCGGCGATACAACGAGGCGGTCGTACTTCATGTCGGCAATCTTTTTCATCGAGACCTTCTGGTTGACGGGATCGATCTTGGTGACTTCGTCATTCAGAACCAGAATGCCGCGCTCGCGCAGCCCACGGTAGTCGCGCTTGATGTAGTCCATCTTCACAGACCCACCCAGCACCAGGTTGGAGATGGGGCAGGAATAAAACTCCCTCTCGCGCTCGATGAGCACCACCTCGATGGCACCGCCACTCCAGTGGCTGAGGTACTTCGCTGCAGTTGCACCTCCATAGCCACCGCCGATGACGATGACCCGGCCGAGTTTCTTTTGTGATGCACCGAAGCCTTGGGTGGTTTCGCAGCCTGTGAGGAGCCCTGCTCCGCCAAGGACGGCCGCGCCTGCGCCTGCTTTGAGAAGGCCGCGACGGCCCTGATTCGATTGACTCATGATGTCTCCCTGAACTGAATTCGTGTGTGTGTCTGCAATGCTGCCGACGACCGTGGACCCTTGAGGATTACTTCTTCTGCGCAGCGAAGTAATCGGCCAGCTGCGCGATTTGCTCATCGCTGTAGCCCTTGGAGATCTGGTGCATCAGGGTGGCGGCACGGGTGCCATTCTTGTAGGCCGTCATGGTCTCGATAAAACGGCCGCGCTCCCAGCCGGCAATGGAGAGGGCGCCAGCACCCACCGCCTTCCCATCGGTTCCGTGGCAGTTGGCGCAATTGGCAGCCATGTAACGAATCTTGGAAAGATCGGTGGCCTGAGCAGCCCCCGCAAAAGCAACTAAAGCGGCTGCAGCCGCAATCTGACGAATAGACATGAAGTCTCCTCTCCTTATGTATCTATCTGTATGTGTAGTTTCCGGGAAACAGCGCAATCTGCAAGCGCAAACGGACACTTTTCGCTCAAGGAAAACCCTAGCCGAGGTCTATGAGGCCTCTGCCTCTTCCTCGAGTGGCTGCTCGGGCGGCCGCTTTGCGCCTGCCTCGTTGGGCAGGAACTGAAGCTCCACGGTCTCTCCATCGTCGGCCAGATCGATGTCAACACGGCCTCCGTTGGCAAGACGTCCAAACAAGAGTTCATCTGCGAGTGCCTTGCGAATTTTCTCTTGGATGATTCGTTGCATGGGCCGCGCGCCCATGGCCGGGTCGAAGCCCTTCTTGGCCAGGTACTTGCGCAAATTCTCGCTGAAGGACGCCTCGACCTTCTTCTCTTGGAGTTGGGACTCGAGCTCGATGAGGAACTTGTCGACCACGCGAAGAATGATTTCTTCATCGAGCGAGCGGAAGGAGATGGTTGCGTCGAGGCGATTGCGGAACTCGGGCGTGAAGACACGCTTGATCTCTTCCATTTCGTCGCCCTGCTGACGAGGATTGGAGAAGCCAATAGAACGCTTGCCCAGAAGCTCTGCGCCGGCATTGGTGGTCATGATGAGAATGACATTGCGGAAGTCCGACTTGCGGCCGTTGTTGTCGGTGAGCGTACCGTGGTCCATGACCTGCAACAAGATGTTGAAGATCTCGGGATGGGCCTTCTCGATCTCATCGAGGAGCAAAACCGAATGCGGCTTCTTGTGGACCGCCTCGGTGAGTAGCCCGCCTTGGTCGAAGCCCACATAGCCCGGGGGCGCCCCAATAAGACGCGAGACCGCATGTCGCTCCATGTACTCCGACATGTCAAAGCGAATGAGTTCAATGCCAAGCAGGAAGGCGAGTTGCTTGGCCACCTCGGTCTTGCCGACACCCGTTGGGCCGCTGAGCAGGAAGGCGCCAATCGGTTTGTCGGACTTGCCCAGGCCAGAGCGGGCCATTTTGATAGCGGCCGTGAGCGCATCGATGGCCGGGTCTTGGCCGAAGACCACGTTCTTGAGGTTTCGATCGAGCTTGGCCAGTATCTGCCGGTCGTCGGTGTTGACGGTCTGGGGCGGAATGCGAGCAATCTTCGAGACGATGTCCTCGATTTCGGCCTTGCCAATGGTGCGCTTTTGCTTGCTCTTGGGAAGAATGCGCTGGGCCGCACCGGCCTCATCGATGACATCGATGGCCTTGTCCGGAAGGTGGCGATCGTTGATGTAGCGGGCAGAGAGCTCTGCGGCTGCAGTGAGTGCCCCCGCCTGGTACTTCACGCCATGGTGCTCTTCAAAACGAGACTTCAAACCCTTGAGGATTTGAATGGTCTGGTCGACCGAGGGCTCGTTGACATCGATCTTCTGGAAGCGGCGCGAGAGGGCATGGTCTTTCTCGAAAATGCCCCGGTACTCGTTGTATGTGGTGGCCCCAATGCAACGTAGGCTGCCCGATGACAGGCCGGGCTTGAGGAGATTGCTGGCATCGAGCGTACCGCCCGAGGCCGAACCCGCCCCAATGAGCGTGTGAATCTCATCAATAAAGAGCACGGCGTTCTCGTCGGCCTTGAGCTGCTTCAACACGGCCTTTAGGCGCTGCTCAAAATCACCCCGGTATTTGGTGCCGGCGAGCAACGCACCCATATCCAAGGAGTAAACGGTGGCGTTCTCGAGGATGTCGGGCACCTGCTTTTCGGTGATGCGCCAGGCCAGGCCCTCGGCAATGGCGGTCTTGCCCACACCGGCCTCACCCACCAACAGGGGGTTGTTCTTGCGGCGGCGGCAGAGCACCTGGACCACTCGCTCGACCTCGTGCTCGCGGCCAATGAGGGGGTCGATCTTGCCGTCGAGAGCGAGCTTATTCAGATTCTGGGTGTACTGATCGAGGGGCGTCTGCTGCTGGCCGCCGGCGGCGGCCGGGGCGCCATCGGGGGTCTCCACTGCGGGCTCTTCGGCGCCGGTGGGTGGTGTCTGACCCGCCTTGGTGATGCCATGGGCAATGAAGTTGACAACATCGAGTCGGGTGACACCCTGCTGGTGCAAGAAGTACACGGCGTGGGAGTCCTTTTCACCGAAGATGGCCACGAGCACATTGGCGCCGGTCACCTCTTTCTTGCCGTTGGAAGTGGACTGGACATGCATGATCGCCCGCTGAATGACGCGCTGAAAGCCCAAGGTGGGCTGGGTATCGACATCGTCGGTGCCTTGAATCACCGGCGTGTTGTCACTGATGTGCGTGAGCAGAGACTTGCGCAGGGCGTCCATGTCGACGGCGCAAGCCCGGAGGATCTCGGCCGCGGAGGGGTTGTCGAGCAGGGCCAGGAGCAGGTGTTCAACGGTGATGAACTCGTGTCGTTGCTGCCGGGCCTCGACGAAGGCCATATGGAGACTCACTTCCAGTTCTTGCGAAATCATGCTTCCTCCATGACGCACTGCAGGGGGTGCTGGTGCACCCGGGAAAAACCGTTGACCTGCTCTACTTTAGTCTCAGCGAGTTCCCGTGGGTAGACGCCGCAGACGCCGCGTCCCTCACGATGCACTCGAAGCATGACCTGGGTGGCCTGTTCGCGGTCCATTGAGAAGAATTTTTGCAGAACGATGACCACAAATTCCATCGGGGTGAAATCATCGTTGAGGAGCCAGACGGTAAAACGTGGCGGCGGAGCAACTTTGGCTGGCGCCTTCTCCAGGACTGGCGCACCGCCATCGCCAGGGAGGGCAGGAAGTTGGTTCGGCATGGGCCCTAGTTTAGATCGATTCCGGTGTAGACAAACCCTTCGGCAAGGAATATATTGAGATGTGGTATTGCGCTTCGCATGGCAGGGATGTCCTCTTGACGTGCGGTTTATTGTTTTTTTGAAAAAGGTAGGTACGCAGGAATGTCTACAGGTACAGTCAAGTGGTTCAACGACGCCAAGGGTTTTGGTTTTATCACCCCCGATGAAGGTGGCGAGGATGTTTTCGCACACTTCTCCGCAATCCAGACCAATGGGTTTCGTTCGCTGAAAGAGGGCCAAAAGGTTCAGTTCGACATCATTCAAGGCCCCAAAGGCAAGCAGGCATCGAATATCGTTCCCCAGGGCTAAACCCCTTCTGAACGTTGGGTCGGGCGCAAACAGCGCCACCGGCCCATAAAGAAGCCCCGGCAGAAATGCCTGGGGCTTTTTTCTCTCTGGCGAGGCCTTCTTACATATGGGCGATCATGACATCGCCAAAACCCGAGCAAGAGACCTGGGTGGCCCCGTCCATTAACCGAGCAAAGTCGTAAGTGACTTTCTTGCTGGTGATTGAGCGCTCCATCGAGGAGATGATGAGGTCGGCCGCCTCGGTCCAACCCATGTGACGAAGCATCATCTCGGCCGAGAGGATGAGCGACCCAGGATTGACATAGTCTTTTCCCGCGTACTTGGGCGCGGTGCCGTGGGTAGCCTCGAACATGGCCACCGTATCAGACATGTTCGCCCCCGGGGCAATGCCGATGCCGCCCACCTGAGCGGCCAGGGCATCCGAGATGTAGTCGCCGTTGAGGTTGAGGGTGGCAATCACATCGTACTCGTTGGGTCGCAGAAGGATCTGCTGAAGGAAGGCATCGGCAATGGAGTCCTTCACTGTGATGGTGTTGCCTGTCTTGGGATTCTTAAAGCTGCACCAGGGGCCGCCGTCGATGGGCTTGGCCCCGAATTCATTCTGTGCCAGGGCGTAGCCCCAATCGCGAAAGCCTCCTTCGGTGAACTTCATGATGTTGCCCTTGTGCACCAGCGTGACCGAGGGCTTGTCGTTGTCGATGGCGTATTGCATGGCCTTGCGCACGAGCCGCTCGGTGCCCTCTTTCGAGACGGGCTTGATGCCAATGCCCGAGGTTCCCGGGAAGCGGATCTTCTTGACACCGAAGTCTTTGATGAGGATGTCGATGAGCTTCTTCGCCTCTGCAGAGTCGGCCGCGTACTCAATGCCTGCATAGATGTCCTCGGAGTTCTCACGGAAGATCACCATGTCGGTCTTCTCGGGCTCCTTGAGGGGACTGGGAACGCCTTTGAAGTAGCGCACAGGCCGCAGGCAGACGTAGAGGTCGAGTTGCTGGCGCAGCGCCACGTTCAGCGACCGAATACCGCCGCCCACGGGTGTGGTGAGGGGGCCCTTGATAGAGACCACATAGTCCTTGAGCAGCGAGAGGGTCTCATCGGGCAGCCAGACGTCGGGCCCATAGAAGCGGGTGGATTTCTCACCGCAGAAAATCTCCATCCAAGCAATTTTTCGCTTGCCGCCGTAGGCCTTGGCCACGGCCGCATCCACGACCTTAATCATGACCGGGGAGATATCCACCCCAGTGCCATCGCCCTCGATATAGGGAATGATGGGCTGATCGGGAACGTTCAGCGAATGGTCGGCATTGACCGTGATTTTCTCTCCGACGCTGGGGACGACAACTTTGCTCGACATGACAATCTCCGAAGAATTTTTTCTGTGAAGATATTCTACGGTCAAGCGCCCCCAGGAAACTTCCCTTTCTAATAATCGAGCCAGCTCTTGATGTTGATCAAATTTCCCTCGCCTCGAATCGCCTCTGATACAGACGCCAGCAGCATTTGGGCGGGTCTGTCCGGCCGGCAGGCCAAAGCAATGGTGAGAGCCCTCCTGGCCGCCTCGTTGGCCCTTGGTCTGGGCCTTGGCCAGTCCATGGCCGCGGGCAGGGGCGGCGTTGCGGCCGATTCGACCGGGCCCATTTCCCTGCAAATAGGGGCCTTCAGAATCAGTGCGGAGGTCGCGGCCGAGCCCGATCAGAGGGCACGGGGACTTATGTACCGCGAGTCCCTGGCGCCCGACAGCGGCATGGTCTTTGTCTTCGAGCGGCCCGAGCGCATCTGCATGTGGATGAAGAACACGCCCCTGCCATTAACAGTTGCGTTTATTGATGCGGGCGGGGAAGTCATCAACCTGGCCGACATGCGGCCAAGAACCGAGACCCCGCACTGTGCAATGCGCCCCGCCCTCTACGCGCTTGAGATGGAGCAAGGCTGGTTCGAGCGACGCGGGATTGGCCCGGGTAAAAAAATCAAAGGGCTGCCCCAACCGCGGCAGCCCTAATCAATCGCTCATTGATTGCTAAGCGATCACCGACCGATCACTAGCCCAACCGATCCCTAACCGTTGCCTCCGTGTTCCTTGAGTGCTTTAGGCAAAGTTGGTCGAAGCAAACTCCCAGTTCACCAGGGCCCAGAAGGCATTCATGTAGTCGGGCCGCTTGTTGCGGTAATCCACATAGTAGGCATGCTCCCAGACGTCGCAGGTGAGCAGGGGCTTGTCGGTGGTGGTCAGTGGCGTGGCCGCGTTGCTGGTGTTGACGATATCCAATGAGCCGTCGGCCTTTTTGACCAGCCAGGTCCAGCCCGAACCGAAGTTGCCAATGGCGCTCTTGGTGAAGGCCTCTTTGAACGCATCAAAACCTCCCCACTTGGCATTGATGGCGTTGGCCAGTGCGCCGCTCGGCTGACCGCCCCCCTTTGGAGAGAGACCATTCCAGTAGAAGGTGTGGTTCCAGACCTGGGCCGCGTTATTGAAGACCCCACCCGAAGAACGCTTGACGATGTCCTCGAGGCTGGACGACTCAAATTCGGTGCCCTTGATGAGGTTGTTGAGGTTGGTCACATAGGTCTGGTGATGCTTGCCATAGTGAAACTCGAGGGTCTCTTTTGAAATATGGGGCGCCAATGCGTCCATGGCGTAGGGAAGCGCGGGAAGTGCGTGTTCCATTGTTGTTCTCTCCATTGCGGGGTTAAAAGCAAGCGAAGGGAGGATGCTATCTGAACTCCCCCCGCCATAACCCCATCGGAGGCCGTGCAATCGCCGCCTGAGTCGCTGCCTAAATCGTCCCCCTTCCTCGCTGCCCTAGTCGAGTCGCCCGGTTCGTCGGCCGTCAGACCAGAGAAGCCCCACCTCTGCGCCGGGGGGACTCTGCGCCGCACTCACGATCGGCCGACCCGACTCGTCCACGACCATTGCATAGCCGCGTGAAAGCACCGAGAGCGGGTGAAGTCCAGAGAATCGGCCCAGCGTCGCCTCAAGCCGCGCTCCGAACCGATCGCGGAGTCGACCCGACTGCGCGCGCCAGGCCCGGGCCAGTTGAAGGAGTTGTTGCTCGCGAAGCCGCGCCACCTCCCGCGGATTGCGCAGGCCCCTGGCGGCAACATCCACAGTCTGCTGCAGAGTCTGTAGGCGGCCCTGCATGCGCTGCCGCCAGTTGCGAATCTGAATATCCACGGCCTGCAAGAGTTCGAGTTCCCCCTGGGCCAGCCACTCCGCTGCAGCGGTGGGCGTGGCAGCGCGGTGGTCGGCGACAAAATCAACCAGAGTGGTGTCCGTCTCATGCCCAACCCCACTCACCACGTAGACGGGCAGTGCCGCAACAGCCCTCACCAGGGCCTCGTCATTGAAGGCCCAGAGGTCTTCAAGCGACCCACCCCCACGGACCATTGCAAGGGCCTGAATCCGGCCCCTTTGGGCATCCTCTCGGGCCTCTGCCAGAGCCTTGAGGAGTGTGCTCGGGGCCTCCTGACCCTGAACCAGGGAGGCATAGACATTGACCTGAAGTCTCGGGGCCTGCCGACGAAGGGTGACGAGAAAATCTCGAAGGGCGGCACCCGCCAGGGAGGTCACAAGACCGACCCGGGCAATGGCCTGAGGGCGATCCATGCGCTTGGCAGGATCGAATAGGCCCTCGGCCTCCAACCGCGCCTTGAGCTGAAGAAAGCGCTCATAGAGGCCTCCTTGACCGGCCTGCCGCATGGCCAGAATACGTAGTTGAAACTCGCCTCTCGGCTCATAGAGCCCCACACTGGCCTGGACCTCGACCTGATCCCCCTCCTTGGGCATGAAGCCCAGCGCGGCGAGTTCTCGCCGAAACATCACGGCCCTGACACTGGCATGGACATCTTTAAGAGTTAAATAGGCATGGCCACTGGCGGCCAGCGTGAGTTGGCCGATTTCCCCCCGAACCCATAGCGCCGGGAACTGCATGGCGAGGCTTTGACTCACCAGGCGGTTCAGCCCGGAAACGCTCAGAAACTCTTGGTCCGACACGGTCAGATTCCGTATTTCCGGGGCTTGCGAGGCGGGACTTCTCCACAAAAGCCGGTGCCTGCTGGAGGGGACGTCACAAAACTGCCACAGCAAAGCGGTTTGGGCGGGACAATGGCCTTGTATGCAAAAAGAAACATTTTAAATAATTGATAAATATAGGTTTTTATTTTTATGGCCACACGATTTGGGCGAGGCCCAGTGCCTGCGTGGAAATTGTGCCTAGCATAAAATAAGGCGTTGCCAACTCCTAGAAGCGCCCCCAAGCCATTTATGTCCACAGAATTATCCACAAGCGCTTCGGGCCGCTCTTGGCTAGAGGAAATCATCTGGAAACACTGGTTCCTCATCCAAGGCTCAAGGGAGAAGTTGGCGGTCACAGACAAAATAGTTCTCTCCATTCTCGGTCTCGTCTTCCGTCCCCTTGCCCAGATTGTTGTCCGTGTCTCTCGCGGACGTCTAGAGCAGCAGGTCAACGCCCCGAGCCTTCCGGGCATCCCGGTGGTCGCCATCGGAAACTGGATTGTCGGCGGCGCCGGCAAGACCCCGGCCTGTATTGCGGTGGCCACAGCCCTGCGAGACTCTGGACACCATGTGGGAATTGTGAGTGCTGGCTATCGAAGAGATGCCAGCATGGATCGACCACCCCTTGTGCTCAATGAGGAGTCCCTCTCGCAGACGCCCCCTGCCCAATCGGGCGATGAACCTTGGCTTCTGGCTTGGCGAACCGGCTGCCCCGTTGCCGTCCACAAGAACCGGCTTCTCGCGGCCCAGGCACTGTTGGAAGCCCATCCACGGACCAATCTCATTCTTCTCGATGACGGACTCTCACAGGTCACACTGCGTCCTGACATCCGCATTCTTGTCCTCGACGACCGGCTCCATGGCAATGGGCGTTGCATGCCTTGGGGTCCCCTACGACAGTCTTGGCCACCCCCGAAGGCAATGCGGATCGACTTTGTTTTGCTCAATCAATTTCACCGCAGCCACCAGCCCGTATCCGATGAGCGCCGGGCTGCGCTCGATCAACTCCTCGAGGCCTTGCCGTCCATGCCAGAGTTGGGCCCCATGTCCGTTCCACTCTCTGAATTGAGCAGGCCACAGCGCAGCGGTGCCCGGATTCAACGACTCACCCAGCCAGCCCAGACTGTTGTTCGGCAGCCCGCCCTCGCACTGGCAGGAATCGCACGGCCGGAGCGGTTTTTTCAAGACCTCGAAGACATGGGCGTGGCGCTACGCGGCATGCTTCCGTTGCGCGACCACGAACCGCATCCTAGGGCGAAATGGCTGCAGAGCAAGTTCTCTGCAAACGATGACGAGTTGCCACTGCTGATGACCGAAAAAGATGCCGTAAAATTTTTCTTCGAAGAGATGTCGGACCAGGCAAAGCCATCGGTTCAATCGGGCCCGACCTCCAGCCCGGACCTGGATCCTCGCCCGGAGTCTCTTGCGTCATCGTCGTCCTGGTGGGCCGTTTCGCAGTCTGTGGAGTTGCCCGCCGCATGGATTGGCCATTTACTCAACCGAATTCGGAGCGCGCATGGACCCACGCCTGCTTGAGATCCTCGCCTGCCCTCAATGCCAAGGCCCCCTTCAAATGGCGGCAGGCAAGATGATGCTGGTCTGCAAGCAAGAGCGGCTCGGCTACCCCATCGAAGACGGCATTCCGCATTTGCTCGTTCAAGAGGCCCTGACAATCCCCGAGATCGAGATTGCCGCCATGGCAGAAGACGAGCCCCCCGCCGAGTCCCCTCGGTGACTGCCACGCAGTGAGTGCCACCAACTACTGGATTCTGATTCCTGCGCGGCGGGCCTCGAGCCGGCTCCCTGACAAGCCCCTGGCCATGATCGGGGGCCGGCCACTCATCCTCTGGGTGGTGGAGCAAGCGAGAAAGAGCAATGCCGAGCGAATCGTTGTGGCCACCGATGACAGGGAGATTGAGACGGTCTGCACCGCAGCGGGCGTCGAGGTCATTCGCACGCGCGCGGACCACCCGAGCGGCACCGATCGGCTCGCGGAGGCGGCAGCGCAGCTCGGCGCCAGCGACGACCAGATCCTGGTCAACCTCCAAGGCGATGAGCCGCTCATGCCACCGGATGCCCTTCAAGCGGTTGCCAACGCACTGCGAGAGGACCCACTCGCATCGGTTGCCACTGCGATCACGCCGCTCAGCGACGAGGAGTTATTGCTGCCTCAGGTCGTCAAGGCGGTGGTGGGGACCTCTGGCCGCGCGATTTATTTCTCTCGCTCACCCGTCCCCTTTTGGCGAGATCGCTGGGTCTCTATGTCGCAGTTGCACGCCGAACTCCAAACCTCCGCCACTTCCGATTCCGCCACGGGCCTCACAGCCGCTGCCCCAGCCGGCCTTTTCAGGCATCTTGGGCTCTACGCCTTCAGAGCGGGGCCCCTTCAGGCCTTTACTCAATGGGGGGCCAGCCCCATCGAGTCAATGGAGCAGCTCGAGCAGTTGCGTTGGCTCGACCACGGCCATTGCATCACCACTATCTCGCTTCCGAAGCCCCCCCCAGCGGGCGTGGATACTCCCGAAGATCTCGAAAGGGTGAGGCGCCTGCTAAGTTGACCGCTTATACTCAAAGACAGCGCGCCCCCAACCATTACAACTACTAGATTTCGGAGACACCTTCTATGCGGCTCATCCTCTTGGGTCCCCCCGGGGCCGGTAAAGGCACGCAGGCAGCCTTCATCAAGTCACACTTCGGTATTCCCCAAATTTCCACTGGCGACATGCTGCGGGCGGCCGTGAAGGCTGGAACCGAACTGGGCATTGCGGCCAAAAAAATCATGGACTCCGGCGGCCTGGTGAGCGATGAAATCATCATCAACCTGGTGCTCGAGCGCCTCAAGGACGCCGACTGTCGCAATGGTTATCTCTTCGATGGATTTCCACGCACCATTCCACAGGCCCAGGCCATGCGAGATGCGGCCGTTCGAATCGACGCAGTGCTTGAGATCCAGGTTCCAGACACCGACATCATCGAGCGCATGGGCGGTCGACGTGTTCATGTGGCCAGTGGCCGCACCTACCATGTGAAGTTCAACCCGCCCAAACAACCCAATGTCGATGACGAGACTGGGGAACCCCTCATTCAGAGGGATGACGACAAAGAAGAAACGGTGCGCAATCGTCTGCAGGTCTACCATCAGCAGACCAGCCCACTCGTGGACTTCTACAGCAAGTGGTCGAGCACCGGAGATGCGGCCGCACCCAAGGTCTTGAGTATTTTGGGGGTGGGACGCGTCGACGAGATTACCGGCCGCGCGATGCAGGCCTTGGAGTCGGTCTAACCGCCCTTACACCAGCGGTTGCATGACCAGGTCGTTGTCACGCGCAAAGCCCACCACGAAACTCCACGCCATGGGCTCGAGTCCCTCGATGCGCTGATCCACCACCACAGACTTCACGCCATCGTGGGTGATGGGCTGTGCGTAAGGTGAGAATCCAAGCAGAGAAGCGTCTCCATAACTGCCCGCAACATAGCCGGGTCGATACGCCGCCATCACACTGCACAAGCGCTCGGCCCAATCACTGGGTCGAAATGTCTTGCCGTTGCTGGTGCGGCCCACGATGATGAACCGAGCCGCCTGAGACAGGCCGTTGGAATCGGGACGCAAAGAGAAAACCTCAACGAGAAACCGGTATTCTAATGGCGTTGTCTTTCAAACTTTTTGCAGCCCAAAACCCACCAATGTCAACGCTCTCCTCGCACCTGATGCCCACCTATGCCCGCCAGCCGGTGGCCTTCGTGCGCGGTCAGGCAAGCACGCTCTGGGATGTCGAGGGGCGGGCCTACTTGGATGGACTCTCAGGCATTGCAGTCAACACGCTCGGCCACAACCACCCCGCCCTGGTGGCAGCGCTGCGCGAGCAGGTGGGGCAACTCATTCACACCTCCAATCTCTACGAGGTGCCGCTGCAGGCCGAGTTGGCCGACCGACTTGCGGCTCTATCGGGAATGGACAACGTTTTCTTCTGCAACTCGGGGCTCGAAGCCAACGAGGCGGCGCTCAAAATGGCTCGCAAGCATGGGCACGAGAAGGGCATCGCCGCGCCCAAGACCATCGTCTTCGAAGGCGCCTTTCATGGTCGCTCTATTGCCACCCTGTCGGCCACGGCCAGTGCAAAAGTGCAGAAGGGATTCGAGCCACTCGTCGAGGGCTTCGTGCGCCTGCCCATCAATGACCTCGCCGCGGTCGAGGCGGCCGTTCGTGCCGACCCAAGTATTGCTGCGGTCTTTATTGAATCGATTCAAGGCGAGGGGGGCATTCGGCCCGCAACCCTCGACTTTCTCAGAGGACTCCGATCCGTCTGCACCGAGCATGACATTCTTCTCATGATCGATGAGGTGCAGTGTGGAATTGGAAGAACCGGCAAATGGTTCGCCCACCAGTGGGCCGAGATCGTCCCCGATGTCATGCCGCTGGCCAAGGGACTCGGGTCGGGTGTGCCCATTGGAGCGGTGGTGGCCAAGGGCAAGGCAGCCTCGCTTTTTGGCCCAGGAAACCACGGCACAACCTTCGGTGGCAACCCCCTGGCCATGCGCGCAGGACTCGCCACCCTGGCGGCCATCGAAAATGAGGCCTTGCTCGACAACGCCACGCAGCGTGGCGACCAACTTGTGGATGGACTGCGCAAGGGCCTTGCCTCGCACATGGGCAGTGGGGTGCGCGAAATACGTGGCAAGGGGCTGATGATTGGCGTGGAATTGCATCGGCCCTGTGCGGGGCTGGTTGCAGAATCCCTCCGCATGGGCCTACTGATTAACGTCACCCAAGACAGCGTGATTCGTCTGCTGCCCCCACTCATTATCCAATCGCAAGAGATCGAGCAGTTGCTCGAGATTCTCGTGCCCCTGGTGCGTGGGTTTCTCGAGCAATCCGATACGGCCCAGGCCGCTTGATTCAGGTGCCCTATGCCGGCCTCTCATTCCAACCCCCCCCTGCGTCACTTCCTTCAATTTAAGGATTTCTCACCCGAGGTCATCGCCCATCTGTTCGAGCGCAGCCGCGTCATTAAAGACCGCTTCAAGCGCTTTGAGCGCTACATGCCGCTGCAAGACCGAACGCTGGTGATGATCTTTGAGAAACAGTCGACTCGCACCCGGCTCTCCTTCGAGGCCGGCATGCACCAGTTGGGGGGTGCAGCCATCTACTTAAATACCCGAGACACCCAACTCGGGCGCGGTGAGCCGGTGGAAGATGCGGCACAGATTATTTCGCGCATGTGCGACTGCGTGATGATTCGCACCTTCGAGCAGACCATCATCGATCGCTTCGCAGAGTACTCGCGCGTTCCCGTGATCAACGGGCTCACCAACGAATACCACCCCTGCCAAATCTTGGCCGACATCTTCACCTTCATTGAGCACCGGGGCGATATCCGCGGCAAGACCGTCGCCTGGATCGGCGACTCGAACAACGTCTGCAACACCTGGCTACAGGCGGCCGAGCTTCTCGACTTTCAGGTGCGCGTCTCCACGCCACCGGGATACGAGGTCGAGCCAGAGCGTGCGGGGCTTCATTCGAGCAGTCACTTCCAGGCCTTTGCCGACCCCATGGAGGCTGCCAAGGGTGCAGACCTTGTCACCACCGATGTCTGGACCAGTATGGGCTTTGAGTCCGAGAACGAGGCGCGTCGTCGCGACTTTGCCGACTGGTGTGTCGATGCCGAGATGATGGGCCAGGCCAAGCCCAATGCGCTGTTCATGCACTGCCTTCCCGCCCACCGTGGCGAAGAGGTCAGCGGTGAGGTCATCGATGGTCCTCAGTCGGTGGTCTGGGACGAGGCCGAGAATCGGCTTCATGCCCAGAAGGCCTTGCTCGAATACCTGTTGCTCGGCCTCGTTAAAGATTAAAAACCAGGAGTTAAAAACCCACCATGCCCAAAGCATCTGCTCGCAAATCCCCCAACCGCAAATCGAATTCCCGCAAGCCCTCTGCTCGCAAGGTTGTCCTTGCTTACTCGGGTGGGCTCGATACATCGGTCATTCTGAAGTGGCTGCAAGACCACTACGACTGCGAAGTCATCACCTTCACGGCCGATATCGGTCAGGGCGAGGAACTCGAGCCCGCCCGCCAGAAGGCCAAAAAGTTTGGCGTCAAGAAGATCTATGTCGAGGATCTTCGTGAGGAGTTCGTTCGCGACTTCGTCTTCCCGATGTTCCGGGCCAACACCGTCTATGAGGGCGAGTACCTGCTGGGGACCTCGATTGCACGCCCACTCATTGCCAAGCACTTGGTAGAAATTGCCAAGAAAGAGGGGGCCGACTGCATCTCCCACGGCGCGACGGGCAAGGGCAACGACCAGGTTCGATTTGAGCTCGGGGCCTATGCCCTCATGCCCGATGTCAAAGTGATTGCCCCATGGCGCGAGTGGGACCTTCTCTCTCGTGACAAGCTGCTGGCCTACGCAGACGAGCATGGCATTCCGGTGGACTACAAGAAACGCAAGGGCGAGGCACCCTTCTCAATGGATGCGAACCTGCTGCATATCTCGTACGAGGGCGGCGTGCTCGAGGACCCGAGCCGGCCGCCACCGGCCCAGGGCATGTGGCGCCTGACCGTGCCGGTCGAGAAGGCACCCAGCCGGCCTGAAGAGATCAGCCTGGAGTTCGTCAAGGGCGACCTGGTCTCGATCAACGGCAAGAAAATGAAGGCCCATGCACTGCTCGCCGAACTCAATCGCCTGGGTGGAAAGCACGGCATCGGACGGCTCGACCTGGTGGAGAATCGCTACGTGGGGATGAAGTCGCGCGGCTGCTACGAGACCCCGGGGGGCACCATTCTTCTGCGCGCCCACCGTGCCATTGAGTCCATTACTCTCGACCGCGAAGTCGCCCACCTGAAGGACGATCTGATGCCTCGCTACGCGAGCCTGATTTACAACGGCTACTGGTGGTCACCCGAGCGCGAGGCCATGCAGGTGCTCATCGACCACACCCAACGCAATGTCACAGGTACCGTGCGTCTGAAGCTATTCAAGGGCAATGTCATCGTCACGGGCCGCGAGAGCAAGAGGTCACTCTTCGATGCCCGCATCTCCACATTCGATGACGACGGCGGGGCCTACAACCAGGCAGACGCCGGTGGGTTCATTAAGCTCAACGCGCTGCGCATGCGCATTGCAGCCAAACGCCGCAGCTAGAGGAGATTCGAGATGCCAACTTTCGATGCAAGCCTAGAGGCCGACATGACCGAGGTTCGCAATGCGGTGGACCAGGCCAGCAAAGAGATCGCCACGCGCTTTGACTTCAAAGGGTCGAGTGCGAAGGTGGAACAGAAGGAGCGAGAGCTGAGTTGCTATGCCGACAGCGAATTCCAACTCGGCCAAGTGCGCGAGGTTCTGATTGGCAAGTGCGCCAAGCGCAATGTCGATGTGCGCTTCCTCAACCAAGGCGATATCCAGAAGATCGGTGGCGACAAGCTCAAGCAGATTCTCACCATCCGCCATGGCATTGCGGGCGAGGATGCCAAGAAGATCGTGAAGATCCTTAAAGACAGTAAGATGAAGATTCAGGCGGCCATTCAGGGGGACACCGTGCGGGTCACCGGGGGCAAGCGCGACGACCTTCAGGCGGCGATTGCCTTGCTTAAGAAAGAGGTCACGGACCTGCCGCTGACCTTTGGGAACTTCCGGGACTAGCGCTTAAAAGTAAAGCGAACGGCTAGGCGTTAATGCGCGCCCAGGCCGAATGGTTGTGAATGGACTCGAAGTTTTCGGCCTCGATGCTTGCCCGCTCCACTCCAGGAATCTTGCGGACATGCAGGGCCACATCGCGCACCAGGTCTTCGACAAACTTGGCATTCTCGTAGGCACGCTCGGTCACGTACTTCTCGTCCGGGCGCTTGAGCAGGCCCCAGAGTTCACAAGAGGCCTGCGACTCCACCGTGCGAATAAGTTCGGTGGGCGACACTTTTGCACCGGGGGCAATATAGGCCCGAACCCGCACCATCGAGCGCTGATTGTGGGCGCCGTAATCTGAGATTTCTTTCGAGCAGGGGCAGAGGCTCTTCACGGGAACACCCACCTCGAGCACTCGCTCATCCACTCCCGACGCACGATGTGACTCGAAGCCGAGCTCGTAATCCATGAGGCTCTCGACCTTGCTTACTGGCGCCCGCTTGCGAATGAAGTAAGGGGTGCGCACCTCTATGGAGCCCTCGGTGGCCTCGAGCATGGCCAGCATTTCCATCGAGAGCTCTGCAAGACTGTTTGCATCGAGCACCACCCCGCGGCGGCTCATGGTCTCGAGCAGGGCAACGAAACGCGACATATGGGTGCCTTTTTGATCGGCGGGCAGACCCACAGAGAGAGAGAACTCGCCCACACTGGGCTGGGGCTCTGCGTCTTGACCCTGAACCATCATGGGGTAGCGAATACCGCGAACCCCAACGCGATCAATGGGCAGGTTGCGTAGATCGCGGCTTCCCTGCACATCGGGCATGGCCTCCGCACGAATCGACTCTTTCGCACCCAAGACGGTGCGCTGCAAATCAACGGGCTTGTTCATTGCACTAGTTTAAGCGATGAGGCCGCACGCACCGCCCCAGAACCCGTCTGGGCGCGCAATAGCCCTGCGCGCTGTCGGATGGCGGTTTCTATCCCTTTGGCGTCGAGGCCCTCGAGGGCAAGCAGTTTGGCGTGATCGCCGTGATCGATGAAGCGATCGGGCAGGCCCAAATGCAAGAACGGTGTTTGCATCGTTGAATCGGCCATGGTCGTGAGGGCCTCGGCACAGGCCGAGCCCGCACCCGCCATGACGGCATGTTCCTCAACGGTCACGAGGAGGTCGTGGTGATTGGCCATATCGGCCAGGCAATCCATGTCGATGGGCTTGATAAAGCGCATATTGACGAGGCTGGCATCGAGGGCGTCGGCCACGACACGGCAGGGGGTAACCATGCTTCCAAAGGCCAGAATGGCGATGCGCAATCCCTCGAATCCTTTGCCCGCCTCTCTTAATCGCTCCGCCTTGCCGATCGGCAGGGGCGCGAGCGAGTGGCCAGCGGGCGCGCCCGTGCCGGCACCTCTGGGGTAACGAACCGCTGCGGGACCGCCGCAGGAGAGTCCTGTGCTGAGCATGGCTCGGCATTCGGGCTCGTCTTTGGGGGCCATGATGACCATATTCGGCACACAACGCAGATAGGCCAAGTCGTAGGCGCCCGCATGGGTGGCGCCATCGGCCCCAACCAAGCCCGCGCGGTCAATGGCAAATAAAAGGGGGAGGTTCTGTAGGGCAACGTCGTGAATAAGTTGGTCGTAGCCACGCTGAAGGAATGTCGAGTAGATGGCCACCACCGGCTTGAGCCCCTCACAGGCCAAACCCGCAGCCACGGTGACGGCATGCTGTTCGGCAATGGCCACGTCGTGGTACCGATCGGGGAAACGCTCGGAGAACCCAACCAGCCCAGAGCCCTCTCGCATGGCAGGCGTTACAACCACCACCGCAGGATCGGCGGCGGCCGCATCGCAGAGCCACTCGCCAAAGACCGCTGAGTAAGTGGGTTTGGGGGCCGAGACCGCCGGGGTGATGCCCACCTTTGGATCGAACTTGCCAGGGCCGTGGTAGAGGATTGGATCTTCCTCGGCCTGTGCATAGCCCTGGCCCTTCTTGGTAATCACGTGAAGAAACTGGGGGCCTTTGAGTTCACGCAGATTCTGAAGGGCGGGCACCAGGGCATCGAGGTCATGGCCATCAATGGGGCCAAAGTAATTGAAGCCAAACTCTTCAAACAAGGTGGAGGGAGAGACCAGGCCCTTGGCCCCGCCTTCGATCTTGCGGGCGAGGTCGAGCACGGGGGGGAGCACGCCCAGTACCTGCTTGCCCAACTCACGGGCGGCCGAATAAAACCGGCCGGTGAGGAGTCGCGCCAGATACTTACTCATTGCCCCCACTGGCGGAGAGATCGACATCTCGTTGTCGTTCAAGATGACCAGTAGGTCGATGTCCTTGTGAATGCCTGCGTTGTTCATGGCCTCGTAGGCCATGCCCGCGCTAATCGCACCATCACCGATCACTGCAATGTGTCGACGTCGATGGGGACCGTGGTGTTCCTCTTTCTGCCGGGTGGCCAGTGCCATGCCCAAGGCGGCGGAAATGGATGTCGATGAGTGGGCGGTGCCGAAGTGATCGTGCTCACTCTCGCTTCTTCTGGGGAAGCCCGAGATGCCGCCGAGTTGCCGAAGGCTGGACATCTGGTCGCGACGGCCGGTGAGAATTTTGTGCGGATAACTCTGGTGGCCCACATCCCAGACCAAGCGATCAAAGGGTGTGTGAAAGACATGGTGGACGGCAATGGAGAGTTCCACCGTTCCCAGATTGGAGGAGAGGTGCCCTCCGGTGCTTGCAACCGAGTGCAACAGAAACTCACGCAACTCGGTGGCCAGTTCCTTGAGTTGTCGACGCGTGAGCAGCCGAAGCTGGTCGGGACTGTCAATGGTTTCGAGCAGTGCCATGGCTAAAAGATGAACTAGTAAGTCCGTTGAGTCAATGCAAGGGCAATTGCCTCAAGGGGTCGCCGATTATGGCCCAAGCCCTCAATGGCCGCGATGGCCTCCTCGTAGAGCGCCTGGGCATAGTCTCGACTGGCCTGCATCCCAAGAAGGCTCACGAAGGTGGGCTTGCCCTGGGCCGCGTCCTTGCCGGCGGTCTTGCCCAGGGTGGCGGTGTCGGCTTGGGCATCGAGGACATCATCGAGAACTTGAAATGCCAGGCCCACGCAGCGGGCATAGTCATCGAGCGAGGCCATGGACCTCTCGTCTTCACCGGCCGGCCCCACCAGGGCCCCGGCCAGGACGGCCGCGCGAATGAGGGCCCCCGTCTTCAAGGCGTGCATGCCCTCTAGTGCAGATAAAGAGGGTGACTCACCCACGGCATGAATATCAATGGCCTGCCCGCCGGCCATGCCCGCAGCGCCGGTTGCACGCGACACCACCTGAATGATTCGAACCACCCGATGCGGTGGCAACTGCAGTCCGGCAAGAATCTCCATACCAAGGGTCTGCAAGGCATCGCCCACAAGAAGCGCAGTGGGCTCGTCATAGGCCACGTGAACCGTGGGATGGCCACGTCGCAGGGCATCGTCATCCATGCATGGCATGTCGTCGTGCACCAGCGAAAAGGCATGAATGCACTCCAAGGCCGCGGCAACATCAAGGGCGGCCTTGCTGAGTGGGTCGGCACCCGCCGCCTGGGCCGCAGCCATCGAGAGAAGGCCCCTTGCACGCTTTCCCCCATTGAGAACGCCGTGGCGCATGGCGCGCCAGAGCCGCTCAAGGGCTGGGTCGCAGAACTCCGACTCGAGCCCAAGCCGCGGGCGCAGTTGCGCTTCCAATCGATGCTCAATCGATTCACGCCAGAAGTGCGGCAGCCCTAGGGCGCCCCCTGGAAGTTGCTGCTCCACTTAACGGCTGCTCTCGAGTTCGCTGCGACTGACCTCGGACCGGCCCTGGGCATCAATGACTTCGATCTGCTCGACGACTTGATCAAGAAGTGACTGTGCATGGGCGAGCAATGCCGTCCCGCGCTGATAGGCCACCAAGGATTCAGCGAGCGAGAGTTGGCCCGACTCCAGAAGAGCCGACTCCTTCTCAACAGCGGCCATGGCCGCCTCAAAGCTCATCTTCTCGATGGCCTGCTGGTCTTCGGGACTGAGCGCCGGCAGGGCGCTGTGCTCAGGCGCGGGAGGGGATGAACCTTTGGTTTTGGGCATAGTCGACATTCTATTCGCCCCAAGGGCCTGTTCACGGTGCCAATCATGCGTGCCTTCGACGGGTATAATTATCGGCCTTCCTTGGCTAATGAGGGGGCTTCGATGTCTGACGTCGGCACCTTTTCGAGGCTTGAACCAGCGGCCGCACAGCTGCCGGTTTGGGCTTACTTCAATGAGTCGCTTCTTGCCCAAGAGCGACAGGCTTGCTTCCAGGCTGGTCCCGGCTATGTGGGCCATCGCCTCATGGTTCCGGAGCGGGGCCACTTCCACACACTTGCCCATGAAGACCATGGGCGCGTCCTTGTGCATCAGGGCGATGGGGTGGAGTTGCTCTCGAACATCTGTCGCCACCGCCAGGCGGTCATGCTCGAGGGCCGTGGTCAGACCGAATCGATTGTCTGCCCACTGCACCGCTGGACCTACGCCCTGGATGGCCAGTTGCTTGGCGCCCCCCACTTCGAGAAGGACCCCTGCCGCCACCTGCGCCGTCAGTCGCTTGCCGAGTGGAATGGCCTCCTCTTCGAGAGCGATGCATCGCTGCTCAAGGAGCTTCAATCGGTGCCCTTTTTTGAGTATCTCGATTTCAGTGGTTATGTCTTTGGCAAGAGCCAGTCCCATCTCTGTAATTACAACTGGAAGAGTTTTATCGAGGTCTACTTGGATGACTACCATGTGGCGCCCTTTCATCCTGGACTCGGCCAGTTCGTGGATTGCGACCGCCTGCGCTGGCACCTCGGCGAGAACTACAACCTCCAGGCCGTGGGCATTACATCACTGACCGATGCCGCCACCCCCACCTACAAGCGTTGGCACGACGAGGTCCTGCGAATGCACGGGGGTGCACTGCCGGAGTTCGGCGCCATCTGGATGACCATCTACCCCAATATCATGGTGGAGTGGTATCCGAAGGTCTTGGTGGTCAGCCATCTGCATCCCGTCTCACCCCAAGAGACCCTCAATGTGGTTGAGTTCTATTACCCCGAAGAGATCTTCCACTTCGAGCCCTCTTACATGGAGGCCCAGCAGGCGGCTTACAACGAGACGGTGGTGGAAGACGATGAGATTGCGATTCGGATGGACCGCGGACGACGCGCACTGATGCGGGCGGGCCGCAACGAGATTGGCCCCTACCATTCCCCCATGGAGGACGGCATGCTTCATTTTCATGAGTACATGCGACGCCGCCTGGGCGAGGCCATGAACGCCCCCGTATGAATCCCATCATCACCAGCCAAGAGGTGGTGGCCTACGAGGGGCCACTCATTCTTATCGACGTTCGTCACAGCCTGAATGACCCCACCGCAGGAATCATGGCCTATGCCCAAGGGCACCTTCCTGGCGCGGCCTTTCTCTCCGTCGATGAAGAACTCAGTGGGGATTCCAGCCCCGGCAATGGCGGACGCCACCCACTGCCCAAGCCAGAAGATTTCGCCCAACGACTGGCGGAACTCGGCGCCACCGAAGAGACACTCTTGGTGGCCTACGACGACCAAGGGGGCTTGTTTGCGGCTCGATTCTGGTGGCTCGCGCGCTGGATCGGCCACCTCAAGGTGGCCGTGCTCGATGGCGGCCTCAAGGGCTGGCTCGACTCGGGTGGGCCGCTCAAGACCAATGAATTCAAAGCCACCAAGCCGGGTAAGATGTCGCCGCGCCCCAGCCTCTGCCCGCGATGGAATTTAGAGATGATTGAGGCCTGGGTGGCCGCCTCCTCAAATCCTGAGTTTGCCGTATTGCTCGATGCCCGCGCCGCCGATCGTTACCGAGGAGAAGTCGAACCCATCGATCCCGTGGCGGGCCATATTCCCGGCGCCATCAACCGCCCTTATATGAGTAACCTCAATGAGAAGGGCCGTTTTAAATCTGCATCGGAGTTGCAGGCCGAATTCATGGCACTGCTCGGTGATGCCGACCCCACCTCTGTGGTTCATACCTGCGGGTCGGGCATCTCGGCCTGCCATAACCTGCTGGCCATGGAGGCAGCGGGCCTTGCGGGCAGCGCCCTCTACGCCGGTTCTTGGAGCGAGTGGTGCGGTCGGGCCGCGCCCATCGCCCTGGGCGGAAAACTAATTTAAGCGCAAGACCAAATCGGGCAGGCCAGCGGCCTTTGCACGAATCTCATCGCCACGCACCACCGGTCCCACACCGGCCGGCGTGCCCGTGAAGATAATGTCCCCGGGGGCCAGGGTCCAGGCCTCGGAAATCTTGCAGATCATCTCTTCAATGTTCCAGATCATCTGGGCAAAGTCACCCCGTTGGCGCTGCTCACCATTGACGGCCAATGAGATCTCGCCGCTCGTGACCAGCCCACCCAAGGCATCGGCTGGAAGCAATGGTCCGATGGGGGAGGCATGGTCAAACGACTTTCCGATTTCCCAGGGCTTGGATTGCTTTTTCATCTCGGCCTGGCGATCGCGCCGGGTCATGTCCAGGCCCAACCCGTAGCCCCAAATGGCTGCCCTCGCCGCTGCCGCGTCGAGGCGACTGCCGCCGGCATTCAGTGCCACCACCAGTTCCACTTCGTAGTGGAGATCGTCGGTGAGTGATGGATAAGGCCAATCCACGCTGGCATTGGGCGGGCACTCAAAAAGCGTGTCGGGCGGCTTGATGAAGAAGAAAGGCGGCTCGCGGCCGGTGTCGCCCATTTCTTTGGCGTGGTCTGCGTAATTGCGCCCCACACAGTAGACTCGGCGCACTGGAAAACGCTGAGAGGAATTCAGAATGGGCAGTGTTGCGGCGGGAACAGTAGGAAGATTTTTCATGGTGAGAGAGAAGGAATGGGGTCGGGAATGCGAGAATGAATTCTTGGCGGCTGCCTCGAAGCGCTTGTGTCGACTCAATAACTGCTGCCATAGCCCGAGGGCGGCGCCGGTGCATGGTTCTCGAATTTGGTGAACTGCCCCTGGAAAGTCAGGCGCACAGTGCCGATCGGGCCATTTCTCTGCTTGCCAATAATGATTTCAGCCACGCCCTTGTCCGGGGTGTCGGGGCGATAGACCTCGTCGCGATAAATAAAAAGAATGAGATCGGCATCCTGCTCGATGGCACCGCTCTCGCGCAGATCGCTCATCACCGGCCGCTTGTCGGTGCGTTGCTCTACCGTGCGATTGAGTTGCGAGAGGGCAATGACCGGGCAGTTGAGTTCCTTGGCCAGGCTCTTGAGTGAGCGCGTGATCTCGGAGATCTCTGTGGTGCGATTCTCTCCCGATGAACTTGCGCTCATGAGCTGAATGTAGTCCACCACAATGAGTTGCAGCCCCCCAGCAATGCGCGACATGCGGCGGGCGCGGCTGCGAAGTTCCAGGGGGTTTAGGGCGGGGGTCTCATCGATGTAGGCCTGCACACCTTTGAGCCGCTTGGTGGCGTGGGTGAGCCGGTCCCAGTCGTCCTCATGCAGGCGTCCGGTGCGCAGGCGCTGTGCATCGATGCGGCCCACCGAGCAGAGCATGCGCAAGACCAACTGTTCGGCCCCCATCTCCATGCTGAAGACCGCAATGGGCAGGCCTTGATCAATGGCCACATGCTCGGCCACATTGAGTGCAAAGGAGGTCTTCCCCATGCTCGGACGACCCGCCACGATGATGAGATCGCCCCCGTGCATGCCGGCGGTCTTCTGGTCCAGGTCGATGAACCCCGAGGGCACGCCGGTGACATCGGATGGATTCGGATTGTTCGCGAGTTCATCGATTCGCAAGACCACGTTGTTGAGCAATTCATCGAAGTCTGCGGCCTGCTGTCGCCCACGCGCACCTTCTTCGCCAATTCGAAAAATCTGGGTCTCGGCCTCATCGAGAATCTGCCGCGTCTCCTTGCCAGCGGGATTGAGGGCCGTGGTGGCGATGTTGTCGCTCACTGAAATGAGCTTGCGAAGAATCGCTCGGTCCCGAACGATCTCTGCGTAACGACGAATGTTCGAGGCCGATGGAGTCTCAATCGCCAGGGAGTTGATGTAACTCAGCCCACCGGCGTCCTCGGCCTGCCCCAGCGACTGAAGGGCCTCGAATACGGTGACGACATCGGCCGGCCGCGCCGACTGGACCAGACGAGAAATGGCCTCGAAGATCTGCCGATGATCGGCGCGATAGAAATCATCGGCTCGGAGAAAGTCACCGACCCGGTCGAATGCGGAGTTATCGAGGAGGAGTCCGCCCAATACTGCGGCTTCGGCCTCCACCGAATGCGGTGGGAGCCGAAGCGAGGCAGTGGGATCATCGGCCATGGGCAGGACCGATTAACAGCTGCGCTGCGTTACTGCGTGTTGTCGGGCAGAACCCGAACCGTAATGGTGGCCACTGCATCCGTGTGCGGCACCACCTGAATGGGAAACTCGCCAATGGTCTTGATCGGACCATCGGGCATGCGCACCTGGGCCTTCGCAATGGCGTGGCCCATACCGGTTAAGGCATTGGCAATGTCAAAGTTGGTGACCGAGCCAAAGAGACGGCCATCCACACCGGCCTTCTGACGCATTTCCACCTGCTCGCCTTCGAGTTTGCTCGCCACGGCCTGGGCCGCAGCGAGTCGCTCGGCGGCCTGGCGCTCGAGTTCGGCGCGTCGGGCTTCAAATTCGGCAATTGCGGTTTGGGTGGCACGACGGGCCATGCCCTGGGGAATGAGGAAATTACGGGCGTAGCCGTCTTTGACTCGCACCACCTCACCGAGTTGGCCCAGGTTCGAGATCTTTTCCAAAAGAATAACTTGCATGGGTTGTCTCGCTCTTAATGGTTGTCGGTGAATGCCAACAGGGCCAGAAACCGCGCACGCTTGATGGCTGTGGTGAGTTGACGCTGATAGCGGGCATTGGTGCCGGTGATTCGAGCAGGAATGATCTTGCCCGTCTCGGTCACAAAATCACGAAGGGTGTCGATGTCTTTGTAATCGATCTGCTCAATGCCCTCTGCCGTAAAGCGGCAGACGCGCTTGCGCTTAAATAGCGCGGTCTGGGTGGGGCGCTTGGGGCGCTTGTTTTTATCAAATGACTTGCGGTACATGATTGGGATTCTCCAAAACGAAATCGGTAATGTGAAGGTTCAGTGCAGCGGGCTTGAGCGATAGATCGTCGCCGGTCTGAAATGCGCCTCGGCGTGGTGCCAGAAAGCCTTTGACTCGAACGCAGGCATTGGGTGCAAGCGCAGCGAGTCGCTCGGCCACCGACCCCAGGGCGATGCCCGCCGTTGGGTAAGAGAGTCGACGCGACTGACCAGCCTCTGTAACAGAGGACTCGTGCCACAAAATACATTCAAGGCTTGCATGTCCGCTCGGGTTCACTCGCAGGGGCTTGCGCTCTACCAATCGGCCCGAAAAGGCGACTTGGTTCACGCTCGCAAAACCCCGCTGGTGGTCTCGTGGTTTCGCTAGGCTGCTTGTGTCTCGGCAGCGGCCTTGCGGGATTCCTCGCGCTGAATCACCTTCAGCATGGGCGAGGGGCCGGTCTCGGCCTTCTTCATTTTTACAACCAGGTGGCGAAGCACCGCGTCGTTGAAACGGAAGGCATGCTCGAGTTCATCGAGTTCGGCCTGGCCGCACTCAATGTTCATGAGCACGTAGTGGGCTTTGGCAACCTTCTCGATGGGATAGGCCAACTGACGGCGGCCCCAATCTTCCAAACGGTGGACCTTGCCCCCTTTGGAACTGACCAATGCCGTGTAGCGCTCGATCATGGCGGGCACCTGCTCGCTCTGATCGGGATGGACAACGAAAACAACCTCATAGTGACGCATGTGCGCACCTCCTTCTCTTCGTGGGAAAAACCACCTGGATTCACTTGTCGGCCCGGGCAACAAAAACGCAGCCCGAAATGGACAAGAGATAACCGTCAAGAGCCAGTGTGGCAAAGAACCTCTGATTATAGGCCAGCTGGCCTTCTGGGACAAGCCGCCCTAGATCACGGGGGTCTTGAGTGGAAGACCCTGCACATGGGCAATGAGGTTCTCGGCCGCAAGCGAGACCATGCGGCCCCGGGTGGCCCGAGACGAACTCGCAATGTGCGGGGTGAGCACCACATTCTCGAGCTCCAGAAAGCCCGGCAGTAGGGCCGGTTCGCCCTCGAAGACATCGAGCCCTGCGGCGCGAATCTTGCCCGCACGAAGGGCCGCCAAGAGATCTTCGTCCTTGACCACCCCACCGCGCGCGATGTTGATCAGGCAGGCGGTGGGCTTCATCAGATCGATGTCCTTGGCCTGAATGAAGTGATGGGTCTCTGGTGAATAGGGCACCACCAGCACCACGAAATCCGAAGACTTCAGAAGCGTTTCCCGGTCCACCAGCCTTGCACCATTCTCCTGCTTGGCCTGCCCGCGATTGTGATAGAGCACCTGCATGCCAAAACCCGCGCCGCGCTTGGCAATGGCCCCACCGATGCGGCCCATTCCCATGATGCCCAGGGTGGCCCCGTGCACATCCACGCCGGTGAACTGATCAAAAGCCCAGCCCTTCCATTGGCCAGAGCGAACATAGCGCTCGGACTCTGAGACGCGTCGTGCTGTGGCCATAAGAAGTGCAAAGGCGAAGTCTGCGGTGGTCTCGGTGAGCACGTCCGGGGTGTTGCTCAGTCGAATGCCTCGGGCCTTGCATGCGGCTGCATCAATGTTGTTGTAGCCCACCGCACCGGTCGCAATCATCTTGAGTTGGGTCGCGGCCGAGATGACCTCGGCATCGACCTTGTCGGCCACGGTGCAGAAGAGGTATTGCGCCTGGGCGAGTTTCTCGATGAGTTCGGGCTTGGTGAGCGGCGTATCGCTGGACTGGTTCTCAAAGGCGATATCGAAGTGGGCCGATAGGGCCTCGATGGCCTCGGGATAAATGCGGCGGGTGATCACCAGAGATGGCTTGGCCATGCTCAGTCTCGCTCCAGAATAATGATGTGAACGCGGTAGGGGCCATGGGCGCCCAACACGATGGTCTGCTCAATGTCGGCCGTGCGCGAAGGCCCAGAGATAAAGTTAAACGCCCTCGGAAGTTGCCCCAGTTCGTCACGAACCAGCGCAAAGACGTCTTCCATATGGGGAACAATGCGGCTGGCTGGAACGATGGCCACATGGGTCTCGGGCAGAAGATTCATTGAGGCGGGTGAATCCGGCCCCGATGCCATGGCCAAGGTGCCGGTCTCGGCAATTGCCGCGAAACAGCCGGTGATGCCCACCATGTCCGGCGCATCGAGTGAGCGATTCGGTGCACGGGCTTCCACCTGTAGGCCATGTGCCGCCCAGTTCAGGCCTGCATAGCGCGGCCATGTCACCGCCCGATTGCCCAGGCCCTCGAGATTCAAATAGCGGGCCACCGCCTCGGGCACCTGGTCCACACCGGGCACACGAACCACCGAGGCCGAGAGCTTGAGCGACTGGGTCTCAAAGCCCGCAATCTGATCGGCCCGATCGAACGCGGCCGCGGGTTGGGGCCCGGCAGGATGCTCGTCCATATAGGCGCGCGCGCCGGCCCGCTCTCGCGCGCTGGGTTGAGGCCCACGGCCCAGGGAGGCACGAACGCGCGCGAGAACCTTTTCTCGACTATTGGTCAGGGACATGCGGTCTTCTTATATGAGTCTGTAAGGGGGCAAGGGCTAAAATGTACCGTATTGACCCATTTCAACAGAGCCTTAAACCCATGACCCACGTTGTGACTGAATCCTGCATCAAATGCCGATACACCGACTGCGTCGATGTCTGTCCCGTCGACTGCTTCCGCAAGGGCCCCAATTTCTTGGTCATCGACCCCGATGAATGCATTGACTGTGCAGTCTGCATTCCGGAGTGTCCGGTCAACGCCATCTATGCCGAAGAAGATGTCCCCGATGACCAGAAAGACTTCATCGCAATCAATGCAGACCTCTGCAAGGACTGGCCGAGCATTACGCGGCTCGAACCACACGCCGCCGATGCCGATGATTGGGCGCCCGTGAAGGAAAAGCGCCACCTTCTCGAGCGCTAGTTGCGTTGGCCGCGAAATGCATTGAAGTTGAAGTGACTCGGGTCTGGCGCTGGACAGACCACCTCTTCTCATTTCGCACGGCCCGACCTGCAGGCTTTCGATTCACCCCGGGCCAGTTCGCCCGACTGGGCATCAAGGCCGATGCCAGCGAGGCCGAGCCCACCATATGGCGGGCCTACTCAATGGTCTCAGGCCCCTACGATGAATACCTGGAGTACTACTCGATTGTTGTGCCCGACGGCGCCTTCACCAGTCGGTTGCAGCACCTCAAGGCAGGTGACACCATCTTTATGGAGGAGCAGAACCACGGCTTTCTGACGCTCGAGCGCTTCGCACTCGAGGGCGACCTCTGGATGCTGGCCTCGGGCACCGGGCTGGCACCATTCATGTCCATGCTGGCCGACCCGCTCACCTGGGAATCCTTTGATCGAATTCTGCTGGTTCACAGTGTTCGCGAGGAAAAAGAGTTGGCCTATCGCAAGGAGATTGAAGGATTCGGGGGCCACCCCGTCTTTGGCGATTGGGCCCAGAAGCTGCGCTATCAGCCCGTGGTCACCAGAGAGTCCACAAGATTCCCCAATCAGCGCATTCCCACGCTCATTCAAAGCAACGAACTCGAGTCGGTGGTGGAGTGCCCAATGTCTCTGGAGCGCTCGAAACTCATGCTGTGTGGCAATCCTGAGATGGTCCAAGACACGCGTGCCTCGCTCAAGCAGCGCGGCTTTGTATCGGCGCGTTCCTCACGGCCCGGCCAGATTGCCACCGAGAATTATTGGTAGCCACCACTGCCCCCTGGCCACGCAGACATCCCCCTCCCTCAGACCCCTCCCTCAGACCCCTCCCATGGGCTCCTCCCAACAAGATTTAATCAATGCCATTGACGCGCTGCTGCCGCAGACCCAATGCCAGAGATGTGGCTACCCCGCCTGCAGGCCTTATGCCGAGGCCATTGCGCAGAGCGGTGAGGCCATTAACCGCTGCCCACCGGGCGGATCCGCTGGAATCGAGAAGCTCGCGCGACTCACCGGTCAGGCCGTTCTCTCACTCAACGAAGAATGTGGGATGGAGGCCCCGTTGCGGGTGGCACTCATTGACGAGTCCCGATGCATCGGCTGTGCCCTGTGTCCACCGGCCTGCCCCACCGATGCGATTGTCGGCGCCTTCAAATTGATGCATGCGGTGGTGGAGATGCACTGCACTGGTTGCGAATTGTGTTTGCCCACCTGTCCGGTCGATTGCATTTCTATGGTGGCGCCAGAGCCCACCCGTGAGTGGACCGAGGCCGATGCCAATGCATCTCGCAGTCGCTTCGAGAGGCGCCAGACCCGTCGAGCAAAAGAGGCCCAAGCAGCACCGGCTGGTGTGCAAAAGAAAGAATTGCTCGAACAGGCATTGGCCAAGGCACAGGCCCGCCGCGCCTCGGCCACGAAGCAGGCGGGGCGCTGATTTGAACGCGGACAAGCGCCTGGCGATTTTTACGCGGCTCGCGAAGGCGAATCCACAGCCCACCACGGAGTTGGTCTACCACTCCAATTTCGAGTTGCTGATTGCGGTGATGCTCTCGGCCCAGGCCACCGATGTATCGGTTAACAAGGCCACCGAGGTTCTATTCAAGTTGGCCAACACGCCAGAGGGCCTTCTAAAACTTGGCGAGGCCCGAGTGCGCAAATGCATCGAGTCGATTGGCCTCTATAGAACCAAGGCCAAGAATGTCATGGCCACGTGCAGGCTTCTGATCCACCAACACGAAGGCGAGGTACCCGAGAGCCGAGAGGCGCTTGAGGCCTTGCCGGGTGTGGGCCGAAAGACCGCCAATGTGGTGCTCAACACGGCTTTTGGTTGGGAGACCTTCGCAGTCGATACCCATATATTTCGCGTCAGCAACCGCATCGGAATCGCCAAGGGCAAGACCGTTCTTGAGGTGGAGAAACGATTGGAGCGCTCGACGCCTGCAGGCTACCGGCGCAATGCCCACCATTGGTTGATCCTTCACGGTCGTTATGTATGCAAGGCGCGTTCACCCGAGTGCGGCCGGTGCATCATTGCCGATCTCTGCGAATTTAAAGGCAAGACGCCCCATGCTCTTTGAACCCACTCGAGACGAGGTCCGCGGCTTCTTCATTGAGGCCTGGCGCAAGGCCCGTGCGCCCGAACCCCTGACGCCGCTCGAGTCCATCGCTATTGAGTGGATCGGCCTGCATCCCGAATACCACGGCCTGCTCGAGTCGCCCGATGTCGCTCGAGCCGCCGACTTCAGTGTCGAGTTGGGCCAGACCAACCCCTTCTTGCATCTGTCCATGCATCTCTCGCTCTCCGAACAGGAGTCCATCGATCAGCCACCCGGAATACGGGCCGCCCTGCAGCGCCTCTCACAGCGCCTCGACGATCGACACGAGGCCATGCACGCCGCCATGGAGTGCCTCGGTGAGGTCCTGCACACCGCACAGAGAAGCCATTCCACACCCGACACGCAGGCCTATCTCGACTGCCTCTTGCGCCGGGCCTCGGCGCTCGACTGACCACGCAAGAAGACCGGCTTCCAACGTGAACAACCTTCGAATTGACTTCCTCAGCCTGCGGCTTCTTTTGGCGGTGGGCCAGACAGGCTCCATCACCCAGGCGGCCCAACAGTCCAACCTGGCACTGGCCGCTGCCAGCGCAAGGCTCAAAGAACTCGAAGAGCGCCTCGGTGTGGCCCTACTGGAGCGCCATGCACGCGGTGCCCGCTTAACCGAGGCGGGACAGCTGGTGGCCATGCGTGCTCGCTCCATCGAACAAGACCTCAGTCAGATGGGCCTCGAGATCGAGGACCTTCTGCAGGGTGTCACTGGTCATATTCGCGTGGTGGCCAATATGAGCTCGATTGCGGCGGTGCTGCCCCAAGATCTCACCAGCTTTCTCAAGGACCACCCGAGGGTTCGCATCGACCTCTCCGAGCAGACCAGCCGGGACATCCAGAGCCTGGTGGCCGATGGCCAGGCCGACATTGGCATTCTCACCTCGGCCCATTTTCGCGAGGAGCTTCTGGCCAACCCCTATTACATGGATGAGGTCGTGGCCATCGTTCCTGCCAAGGGCCGCTGGCTCAAAACGAAGTCCATTGGGATGGATGACTTCTTCTCGCAAGACCTCATCATTCTCCAAGAGGGTGGGGCCATTGCGGAGTGGCTCGGTGACCTGGCCCGCAGCCGCGGCACCGTGCTTCGTGTTCGCGTGCGAGCCAAGGGCTTTGATGCCCTGGCCCAGTTGGTGGCGGCCGGGCTGGGAATCACCGCCCTGCCCCGTCGCGTGGCCGAGCGCTTCTCCAAACTCCTGCGTCTGCGAATCCTCGCCCTCCCCGAGGTGGAGACCCGGCGCACCATCTCGGTCTGTCGACCCCGCCTGGGCCATCGAGTGGCCGCGGCGGCCGACCTCTTCGACTTCCTAAGCCTTCGTCATACGCGAAGGCTTGGTCGAAAATAAAGAATTCACAGCCCAGGCAGCCGGCAGTAGAGTGACTTCAATAGCGGCCATCATCCGGAGCCGCCCACACGGGGGAATGTCATGCCAACACCTGCCTCATCGGCCGGCACACGGCTTCAGAAGGCCTTGGCCGAGGAGAAGCCGCTCCAAATTATTGGTGCCATTAATGCCAACCATGCGCTGCTCGCCCAGCGGGCGGGCTTTAAGGCCATTTACCTCTCGGGTGGTGGTGTGGCCGCCGGCTCACTGGGCCTGCCAGACCTCGGGATCAGCGGCCTCGATGATGTCCTCACCGATGTTCGTCGCATCACAGATATCTGCGAGACCCCTCTTCTGGTCGATGTCGACACAGGCTTTGGCTCCTCGGCCTTCAATATTGCGCGCACCACTCGCTCACTGATTAAGTTCGGGGCGGCCGGCATGCACATCGAAGACCAGGTGGGCGCCAAGCGTTGTGGCCACCGGCCGAACAAGGCCATTGTGGGCCTCGACGAGATGGTCGATCGCGTCAAGGCCGCTGTCGATGCACGCAGCGACCCCGACTTCATGATCATGGCCCGCACCGATGCGCTTGCCGTGGAAGGGCTTCAGTCGGCCATTGACCGGGCCTGCGCCTGTGTCGAGGCCGGCGCCACCGCCATCTTTCCCGAGGCCATGACCGAGCTCGCTATGTACAAGCAGTTTGCTGCTGCGGTGAAGGTGCCGGTGCTTGCCAACATCACGGAGTTTGGCTCCACACCCCTCTATACCGTCGAGGAGCTTCGTGGGGCCGATGTCTCCATTGTTCTCTATCCGCTCTCGGCCTTCCGTGCCATGAATAAGGCCGCCCAATCGGTCTACGAGGCCGTGCGTCGCGATGGCACCCAGAAGAATGTCGTCTCGCTCATGCAGACCCGCCAAGAACTCTACGACGCCATTGGCTACTGGGACTACGAGAATAAACTCGACGCCCTGTTCAACCAGAAAGGATAAGTTGCATATGTCGAACGTTGCTGAAATGCCCAACGCACCCAAGGCCAAGAAGTCTGTGGCCCTCTCGGGGGTCACCGCCGGAAACACCGCCCTCTGCAACGTGGGCCGCACGGGCAACGACTTGGCCTATCGCGGCTACGACATTCTCGACCTGGCCGCGGCCTGTGAGTTCGAGGAAGTGGCCTACCTGCTCGTTCATGGGCATCTGCCCACAGCGGCTGAACTCTCCGGCTACAAGAAGAAGCTCCATGCCCTGCGTGGCATTCCGGCCTCGGTCATGGCAGCACTCGAGTCGCTCCCCGCCTCCTCGCATCCCATGGACGTGATGCGCACCGCTGTGTCTGCACTGGGCTGCGCCGTTCCCGAGAAGGACGACCACAGCGCCCCAGGGGCCCGCGACATCGCAGACGGCCTCATGGCCAGCCTCGGCAGCATGCTGCTCTATTGGTACCACTACAGCCACAACGGCCGCATGATCGATGTCGAGACCGATGACGACTCCATTGGCGGACATTTTCTTCACCTCCTCCACGGCCGCACCCCGCCGGAAGAGTGGGTCAAGGCCATGCATGTCTCGCTCAACCTCTACGCCGAGCATGAGTTCAATGCCTCCACCTTCACGGCACGTGTCATTGCTGGCACTGGCTCCGACTTCTACTCCGCCATCGCGGGGGCCATTGGTGCCCTGCGTGGCCCCAAGCATGGCGGTGCCAACGAGATGGCCTTCGAGGTTCAGAAGCGCTACAAGGACCCCGATGAGGCCGAGGCCGACATTCGCCGCCGCATAGAAAACAAAGAGGTCGTCATCGGATTTGGCCACCCCGTCTACACCGTGAGCGACCCTCGCAACAAAGTAATCAAGGAAGTGGCGCGTGGGCTGTCGGCCCAGGCAAAAGACATGAAGATGTTTGAGATTGCCGAGCGCCTGGAATCGGTGATGTGGGATATCAAGAAGATGTTCCCCAACCTTGACTGGTTCAGTGCGGTGAGCTACCACATGATGGGAGTGCCCACAGCCATGTTCACGCCACTCTTCGTGATCTCACGCACTTCAGGGTGGAGCGCCCACATCATCGAGCAGCGCGAGGACGGAAAGATTATTCGCCCCAGCGCCAACTACATCGGCCCCGATGACCAGAAGTTCGTTCCCATGAAAGACCGCCGCTAAGGCCATGAACAGCGCCTACAGAAAACCACTTCCAGGAGCCAAGGGCCTCGACTTCTTCGATGCCCGGCAGGCAGTCGATGAAATCGCGCCGGGTGCGCACGACCGCCTGCCTTACACATCGAAGGTGCTGGCCGAGAACCTGGTGCGCCGTTGCGAGCCGGGCGCGCTCAAAGACAGCCTTCGACAGCTCATCGAGCGCAAGCAAGACCTCGATTTTCCTTGGTTCCCCGCACGCGTGGTCTGCCACGACATCTTGGGTCAGACCGCACTGGTCGATCTCGCCGGCCTTCGCGATGCCATTGCAGCCAAGGGCGGCGACCCCGCACAGGTGAACCCCGTGGTGCCCACGCAATTGGTGGTCGACCACTCACTGGCCGTGGAGTGCGGCGGCTTTGATCCGCAGGCATTCGAGAAGAACCGTGCCATCGAAGACCGACGCAACGAAGACCGTTTTCACTTCATTAATTGGACCAAGCAGGCCTTCGAGAATGTGGATGTCATTCCCCCGGGCAATGGCATCCTTCACCAGATCAACTTGGAGCGCATGTCGCCGGTGATTCAAGTGCGCGACGGTGTGGCCTTCCCCGACACACTGGTGGGCACCGACAGCCACACCCCCATGGTCGATGCACTGGGCGTGATCGCCATTGGCGTGGGTGGGCTCGAGGCGGAGAGTGTCATGTTAGGCCGGGCCTCTTACATGCGGCTGCCCGACATCGTTGGGGTCCAACTCAGTGGACGTCCCCAGCCCGGCATCACCGCCACAGACATTGTGCTTGCGCTCACTGAATTCCTGCGCAAATCGAAGGTGGTCTCGGCCTATCTGGAGTTTTATGGCGAAGGGGCGAATGCACTCTCACTGGGCGACCGCGCCACCATCTCGAACATGGCACCCGAATACGGGGCCACGGCCGCCATGTTCTACATCGATGCGCAGACCATCTCTTACCTGCGGCTTACCGGACGCGAAGACGCACAGATTGCCCTGGTCGAGACCTATGCCAAGCAGACTGGCCTCTGGGCCGATCAGATGCAAAACGCGCAATACGAGCGTGTCTTGGAATTCAATCTCTCTACGGTGGTTCGCAATATCGCGGGGCCCTCGAACCCCCACAAACGTGTGGCCACCCAAGACCTAGCGAGTGCCGGTATTACTGGCTCGTACAAGCTAGAGCCCGGCCGCATGCCCGATGGCGCGGTGATCATCGCGGCCATTACCAGCTGCACCAATACCAATAACCCCCGCAACATGATTGCCGCTGGCCTCTTGGCGCGCAATGCCAACCGGCTGGGCCTCACCCGCAAGCCCTGGGTGAAGTCCTCTCTGGCGCCGGGCTCGAAGGCCGTGGCGCTCTACCTGCAAGCCGCAGGGCTCATGCCGGACCTCGAACAACTTGGCTTTGGCGTCGTGGCCTTTGCATGCACCACCTGCAACGGCATGAGCGGTGCGCTCGATCCAGTCATTCAGAAAGAGATCATCGACCGCGACCTCTATGCCACGGCGGTTTTATCTGGGAATCGCAATTTCGATGGGCGCATCCATCCCTATGCGAAGCAGGCCTTCTTGGCCTCGCCCCCACTGGTGGTTGCCTATGCCTTGGCGGGCACCATTCGCTTCGACATCGAGAAGGATTCCTTCGGCACCGATGCAAAGGGCAATCTCATTCGCCTCCATGACCTCTGGCCCTCCGATGAGGAGATTGATTCAATCGTTGCCAAGGCGGTTCGACCCGAGCAATTCCGTGAGGTCTATGAACCCATGTTCAAGCTTCGCGTGGAGACCCAAACGCAGAAGACCAGCCCCCTCTATGACTGGCGTCCGCAGAGCACCTATATTCGTCGCCCCCCCTACTGGGAAGGCGCGCTTGCGGGTGAGCGAGGCCTGAAAGGCATGCGACCACTCGCGGTGCTGGGTGACAACATCACCACCGACCACCTCTCCCCGAGCAACGCCATCATGGCCGACAGTGCGGCCGGTGAATACCTCTCCAAGATGGGCCTGCCCGAGGAAGACTTCAACTCCTACGCGACCCACCGAGGTGATCACCTCACCGCGCAGCGGGCCACCTTCGCCAATCCAAAACTCATCAATGAGATGGTCGTGGTCGATGGCAAGGTCGAGCAAGGTTCGCTGGCCCGTGTGGAGCCCGAGGGCAAGGTAATGCGCATGTGGGAGGCCATTGAGACCTATATGAATCGACGCCAGCCACTCATCATTATTGCGGGTGCTGACTACGGCCAGGGCTCATCGCGAGACTGGGCGGCCAAAGGGGTTCGGCTCGCCGGCGTCGAGGCCATCGTGGCCGAGGGCTTCGAGCGGATTCACCGCACCAATCTGGTGGGCATGGGCGTGCTGCCCCTGGAGTTCATGACAGGCACCACACGGCAGACATTGGGCATCGATGGCACCGAGACCTTCGATGTCATCGGCGATCGACGACCGCGGGCCGAACTCACGCTCGTCATTCATCGCCGCAACGGCGAGTCGGTGAAGGTTCCCGTTCGCTGCCGACTCGATACGGCCGAGGAGGTCTCCATTTACGAGGCCGGCGGTGTCTTACAGCGATTTGCGCAAGACTTTCTCGAGGCCAAGGCTGCCTGAACATGGCGCAGACATTCGCCCAGCAGCTTCGCATTCCCGCCACCTATATGCGGGGTGGCACCAGCAAGGGCGTTTTCTTCAGCCTCGATGAGCTGCCCGATTTTGCTCGCAGCCCCGGGCCGGCAAGAGACAAGCTCCTGCTGCGTGTCATCGGAAGCCCCGACCCCTATGCCAAGCAGATCGATGGCATGGGCGGTGCCACCTCAAGCACGAGCAAGACCGTCATCCTCTCCAAGAGCAGCAGAGCCGACCATGATGTCGACTACCTCTTCGGACAAGTCTCCATCGACTTTGCCTTCGTTGACTGGAGCGGCAACTGCGGGAACCTCTCTGCTGCTGTGGGCCCCTTCGCCATTCGCAAGGGCCTCATCGATGCCAGCCGCATTCCTCAGAATGGGATGGCCATCATACGAATCTGGCAGGCCAATATCCAGAAGACCATCGTCGCCCATGTTCCCATGGTCAATGGCCAAGTCCAAGAGTCGGGTGACTTCGATCTCGACGGGGTGACCTTCCCGGCCGCCGAAGTTCAGCTCGAGTTCATTGATCCAGCGGCCGAAGAGGAAGGCGCGGAAGGTGCCATGTTCCCGACCGGCAATCTCATCGATGCCCTCGAGGTGCCGGGCATCGGCACCCTGCAGGCCACCATGATCAACGCAGGCATCCCCACTATTTTTGTGGAGGCCCAGGCCATTGGTTATACCGGTGCGGAGCTGCAAGATGCGATCAATGGCAGCCCGGAGGCACTGGCCTTCTTCGAGAAGATTCGAGCCCATGGGGCCGTGCGAATGGGCTTGATTAAAAGTCCCGAGCAGGCCAGTGGTCGGCAGCACACACCAAAGATTGCATTCGTGGCCAAACCCGCCTCCTACACCGCATCGAGTGGGAAGTCTGTGGCCGCCTCAGATGTTGACCTCCTTGTTCGGGCTCTCTCCATGGGCAAGCTTCACCATGCCATGATGGGAACAGCTGCTGTGGCCATCGGCGCTGCTGCGGCCATTCCCGGCACCCTGGTCAACCAGGCCGCTGGTGGGAAACCCCGTGATGCGGTTCGATTCGGCCATCCATCGGGAACACTTCGGGTCGGTGCCCAGGCGCAACAGAAGGATGGCGAGTGGACAATTACCAAGGCCATCATGAGTCGGAGTGCCCGCGTTTTAATGGAGGGATGGGTCTTCGTACCCGTGGAACAGATTTAAATTGTATCGCCCAATGAGCAGCCCAGCCATTTGGTGAACAACAAATAGGGCAAGGAGACAACCATGGCAGTGGCATACGCAAATACAAAGCTGGCGGGGGTCCACGCGCAGTCGATTCAATCGCGCGAGGCATTCTGGGGTGGGCAGGCGGCCCTGATCGACTGGTTCGAGAAGCCGAGCCAGGTCTTGGATTTCTCCAAGCCACCCTTCGCCCGTTGGTACGTGGGCGGAAAAACCAACCTCTGCCACAACGCGGTCGATCGGCATCTCAAAGACCGTGCAAGCCAGAAGGCCCTGGTTTACATCTCTACCGAAACCAACGAGGAACGGATCTACACCTTTGCAGAATTGCACCAAGAGGTGCAGACCATGGCTGCGGCCATGCAGTCTCTTGGCGTGGTCAAAGGCTCGAGGGTGCTCATCTATATGCCAATGATTGCAGAGGCCATTTTCGCGATGCTCGCCTGCGCCCGAATTGGAGCCATTCACTCGGTGGTCTTCGGCGGCTTCGCCGCCCCGTCACTTGCCGCTCGAATTGACGACGCCACCCCCGTGCTCATGGTCTCATCGGATGCAGGCATGCGCGGTGGGAAAGAGGTGCCCTACAAGCACTTGGTCGATGAGGCCTGCCGCCTCTCCAAGACACCGCCCAGCAAGGTCTTATTGGTCAACCGTGGGCTGGCACCACTCGACCTGGTGGCTGGTCGCGATGTCGAATACGGCCCCCTGCGTGCGCAGTATGCGAAGGCCACTGTGCCCTGCGAGCCCCTGCTGTCCACCGACCCCAGTTACATCCTCTACACCTCGGGCACCACTGGAAAGCCCAAGGGCGTGCAGCGCGACACCGGTGGGTATGCCGTTGCACTGGCCGCCTCCATGCGCCACATCTACGACTGCAAACCGGGGGAAGCGATGTTCACCACCTCCGACATCGGCTGGGTGGTGGGCCACTCCTATATTGTCTATGCGCCACTGATCAATGGCTCCACCACGGTGGTCTATGAGGGCCTGCCCATTCGTCCCGACCCAGCGGTCTGGTGGTCGATTGTCGAGAAGCATGAAGTCACCACCATGTTCTCCTCACCCACTGCTGCCCGCGTGCTCAAGAAGCAAGACCCAAGCTTTATGACGCGACACAACACCAGCAAGTTGCGCCGACTCTTTCTGGCTGGCGAGCCCCTCGACGAGCCCACCGCACGTTGGATTTCCGATGCGCTCGGTGGTGTGAAGATCATCGACAACTATTGGCAGACCGAGACCGGCTGGCCGATTTTGTCGGCCCAGCATGGCATCGATGTCACCGAGACAAGGTTTGGCAGCCCAAGCTTTCCAGTCTATGGCTATGACGTTCGACTCATTGATGAGGCAAGTTTCAAAGAGGTGGCTGCGGATGAAAAAGGCATGCTCTGCATTGCGCCGCCCCTTCCGCCGGGATGTCTGCAGACCGTCTGGGGCGATGACGACCGCTTCGTGAAGACCTATTTCTCTGCGGTGCCCGGTGCCCTGATGTACTCCACCTTCGACTATGCCACCTGCGATAAGGATGGCTATCTATTCATTCTGGGCCGCACCGACGATGTCATTAACGTGGCGGGCCACCGCCTGGGCACGCGCGAAATCGAAGAGGCCATTCAGGCCCATAGCAACGTGGCCGAGGTGGCCGTGGTGGGTGTGGCCGACTCGCTCAAGGGCCAAGTTCCCGTGGCCTTTGCTGTCTTGAAAGACACGAGCAAGACCGCCGATGAATCAGGCCGCGCGGCCGAAGAGAAGGCCATCATGGCCACGGTGGACAAAGAGTTGGGCGCCATTGGTCGCCCCGCACGGGTCCACTTCGTTAACTTATTGCCAAAGACCCGATCGGGCAAACTCCTTCGTCGTGCCATGCAGGCCCTGGCCGAGGGGCGCGACCCCGGTGACATGACAACCCTGGAAGATCCAAACGCCCTGGAGCAGATTAAGAAAGCGCTCGGGGCGTGGAGTAGCCCGATACAAAGGGCTTGACCGCGCCTGTCTTCAGATCGAAGACATGGCGCTCCACTTTTCCGATGTCTGCGCCATAGACATGGATACTGATGCTCACGCGATCGTCGTGGGCATTGCGCACGGTGTGGATGTCACCCACCAAGGGTGAGACGTAGTCAATCTGACCGGCTACAAGAATCTGCTCGTCGCCGTCGGGAATCACTTCACCCGAGGCCAAACGTCTGTAGCGTTGGCATTTCTCGGCACCCTGATAGACCCCCACCAGGCCCCAGACCGTGTGGTCGTGAACCGGTGTGGACTGGCCCGGACCCCAGACAAAACTCTGGACTGAAAAACGATCGAGTGGGTCTCGGTAGAGAAGATACTGTCGGTAATAAGGGTCACCGGGTTCTTGGTAGATTGGATCGAGCCAATCTTGCTCTGCGAGGAGTTTGGCCAGTGCCTCTCGGGCCTTGCCAACAACAACCGACTCGGTGGTGTCGCCCTCTACGGCCTCGGTCAATGTCGCAATGAAATTTTCAAGGGAATTGTCCATGTGGTTGCTCCGACTTTTTAAACATTATTGTGAGATCTTAATGCCATCGGCGATTCATCCTCATCCCCCACCCCTCATCCTCTCAGACCCATGCGACCCTCTCATTTGATTATTCTGGCTATGGCCAGTGCGGGTTCCGTTCAGGCCCAGCAACGCACGGCCGTCGTGCTCACAGAGGCAGAGATGCAGCTACCCAGTCAATCCAAACTCCTGATTCGATCCGAGACCAAGACACAAGCATTCCAGGTTCGCGAACTGCTCTCTGGCCTCGAGCACCCCTGGTCCATGGCATGGCTGCCCAATGGAGAGATGCTCGTCACCGAGCGGGAGGGGCGGCTTCGTCGTGTCTCAAAGGACTTTCGCCTCGACCCACGCCCAATCGAGGGGCTGCCAAAGAATATCGAAGTGGATGGACAAGGCGGTCTATTCGATGTGGCTGTGCATCCCGGTTTCAGCAGAAATGGCTGGGTCTATCTCTCCTTTAGCGAAGGGCAACTGGGCGGAAGGCTATCGTCTTCAGGCACAGCCCTGGTTCGTGCAAAGCTCGATGGGCATCGGCTGATCGAGATGGAGACCCTTTTTTCCATGCAGCCGAAATCACGGGGCGGTCGACACTTTGGCGGCCGCGTTGTTTTTGATCGGGACGGGTTTCTCTACCTCACGCTCGGAGACCGAGGCGACGAGGACCGTGCCCAGAGAGACAACGACCATGCCGGCTCGGTCATCCGCCTCCACGACGATGGTCGAATTCCAAGCAGCAACCCCTTTGTTGGCAGTGGATCGGTGCCGCCAGAAGTCTTTAGCCGTGGCAACCGAAACATACAGGGCGCGGCCGTTCACCCCGCCACCGGCGCGATCTGGGCCCATGAGCATGGGCCGCAGGGCGGAGACGAGATCAATATTATTCGCGCCGGCCGCAATTACGGGTGGCCCACGATCACCTATGGTGTGAACTACGTCACGGGCACCAAGATCGGTGAAGGCAGCCAGAAGGCAGGAATGGTGCAGCCGATTCACATCTGGGTGCCCTCGATCGCTCCCTCTGGAATGGCCTTCTATTCGGGCAATCGCTACCCCGGGTGGAGCAACAGCCTCTTTGTGGGAGGTCTTCGCTCACAGGCCTTGATTCGGCTCGAGCACCAAGACAATCGAATCGTTGCCGAGGAGCGGTTAATGGTTGGACAACATGGGCGAATTCGGGATGTCCGAGTGGGCCCCGATGGCTTGATTTATCTACTGACCGACGACAACAACGGCAAGTTGCTGCGGCTTGACCCACGCAAATAGATCGTACCGCTAGAGCGAACCGTTAGATCGCTCCCGGGGCCGCAGGTCCTTGGGATCTAGGATGCCATCGGCTTGGGTTCATCGGCCTTGATGCCCACGCGCTCAATGCCCCCCGACTTGTCGAGGGCTGTGACAGTAAAGCAGAGTCCGCTCTGATGCACCTGATCGCCGATCACTGCCGGCTTTCCAAGATGCTGCTGGGTCCACTCGGAGAGAGTGAGATCGAACTCATGCTCTTGTATCGATAAGCCGTAGAAATCTGCAACATCACGCATGACCGCACTTCCCAAGAGGCCAAAGTCACCAAAGGCCTTGCGTTTGGCAACGGGGTCGGCCTGATCGGGCAACAACAGATCTAGGCGCTTGGCCACATAACCCAGGCTCCAGCCTTGAAATACCAGAGACGCAATGACCACCATCAGCGCCAGATGCATCATGGTGCGATCTGGGTCCACGCCCGCCATGATGGGAAAGATGGCAAGAATGATGGGGACCGCCCCACGCAGGCCCACCCATGAGATCAGAGTGGCCTCTTTCCACCCAAAGCGAAATGGCAGCAGGCTAATCCAAACCGCAAGCGGTCGGGCGATGAACATCAATACGAACGCGGCGGCAATGCCCACCCCGAGGTTGTCGAGAAATCGTGCCGGCGTTGCAAGTAGTCCCAGCAACAGAAACATACAGGCCTGAGACAGCCAAGCCAGTCCATCCATCGCGGGGATGACTGTCCTCACATAGCGCGAGCGGCGATTGCCAAAGAAGAGTCCAAAGAGATAGACCGTAAGGAAGCCCGAACCGCCAAAGGCCGTGGAGGCACCATAGAGAACCAGACCCCCCGCCACCAAGAGAATGGCACCCAGCCCCGGGTTGTGTGCAGATTCGGCCTTGAGCCACTTGAGCATCTTGGCGAATGCAAAGTAGCCGCCATAGGCCACCAGCCATCCCAGGCCCGCCTGCTGAACCAGGGCCATGGCGAAATCACCAAGACCAAAGCTCCCCATACCGCTGGCCACGAAACCAATCGCCACTAGGGTTAGAAAGACTGCCATCGGATCATTCAAGCCGGACTCAATCTCCAGAGTGGCGGAGATGCGTTCATTGAGGCGGATGCCTGCGCTGCCCAACAACGAGAAGACCGCGGCTGCATCGGTGGAGGAAACAATCGCACCAATCAGCAATGCATGTGGCCAGCTCAGCGGAGTCAACCAGTGCAAGAGTGCGGCCAGAATCACGCACGAGAGAACAACCCCAAGGGTGGCAAGAACCAGCGATGGCTTGAGGGCCACACGGAACGTGCTCATCTGGGTTCGCAGCCCACCGTCCAAGAGAATGACCGCCAAGGCCACATTGCCAAACCAGAAGGCCAGGCGATGGTCATCGAAGGCAATGCCACCGGGCCCGTTCTCGCCCGCGAGCATTCCAATGACCAAGAAGATAAGTAGAAGGGGCAGGCCGGTGCGCGAGGCGACGAGTCCAGCCAAGACACTGACCATCACCAATGCGGAGGCGATGAGAATCGCCCACCCCATTGGTTCTAAACTGAACATCAGTTAAAGAACTCGCGAACCTTGTCCATCCAGCCCTTGCTTTGGGGGCTGTGGCGATCGCCGCCCTCCTCGAGAGAGGCCTCAAAGGCTTCGAGCAATTCCTTCTGTTTTTCAGAGAGTTTCACCGGCGTCTCCACCAGTACGTGGCAGTAGAGATCCCCCGCGAGACTTGTTCGAACGTTCTTGATGCCTTTGCCTCGCAAGCGAAAAGTCTTCCCGGTCTGAGTGCCCTCGGGGAGTTCAAAACTCGCCTTTCCATTGAGTGTGGGGACATCAACATTCCCACCCAAGGCCGCGCGGGCAAAGCTCACAGGGACCTCGCAATGAAGGTCGTCGGCCTCGCGCTGAAAGACCCGATGCTGCTTGACCGAGATCTCGACATAGAGATCGCCCGGAGGGCCGCCGTTCACACCAGGCTCACCGTTTCCGGCTGAGCGAATCCGCATTCCGTCATCGATTCCCGCGGGGATTTTGACCTCAAGGGTTTTCTGCTTGCGAACACGCCCGACACCATCGCAGGCGGTGCAGGGGTTGGGGATGGTCTTTCCCGAGCCATGACAGGTCGGGCAAGTCTGCTGAATGGAGAAGAAGCCCTGCTGCATGCGCACCTGGCCCTGGCCACCGCAGGTCTTGCAGGTTTCCGATGACGTGCCTGGCTTGGCACCGGTGCCACTGCAGGTGGTGCACCCCTCCCAACTGGGAATGCGAATCTCGGTGGTGTGGCCCGCTGCCGCCTGCTCAAGGGTGACCTCCATTGAGTAGCGCAGGTCACTGCCGCGATAGACGTTCGAGCGCCCACCGCCGCCCCTGCCCCCGCGGTTGGCGCCGCCAAAAATGTCACCAAAGATGTCACCAAAGGCGTCTGCGAACCCACCAAAATCTTGGCCGCCGCCCGCATTGGGATCCACCCCCACATGGCCAAAACGATCATAGGCCGCCCGCTTCTCTGCGTCCGAGAGCATCTCGTAGGCCTCTTTGACCTCTTTGAATTTCTCCTCCGCGCTGGCATCACCCGGATTGCGATCCGGGTGGAACTTCATCGCCAGCTTTCGATAGGCCTTTTTTAAGTCATCGTCCGAGGCATTTTTCGGTACCCCGAGAACGTCGTAGTAGTCGCGTTTGGCCATAAAACCGCGTCGACAAGCTGGTCAGAGCTTAGTCGCGCTTCACCTCCTTGAACTCGGCATCGACGACGTCGTCGGCCTTGCCACCCGCAGCTGCAGCGCCGCCGGCCGCCGCACCACCGGCCCCTGCAGCAGCCGCCTGTGCATCGGCGTAGACCTTCTCACCCAACTTCTGAGATGCCTTCATCAAGTTGTCCGTCTTCGCCTCGATGGCCTCTTTGTCTTCGGACTGCAGCACGGCCTCAAGTTCCTTCACCGCCTCCTCGATCTTTGCCTTCTCATCGGCATCGACCTTGTCGGCATGCTCCTCAAGCGACTTCTTCACCGAATGAACCATGGCCTCACCCGTATTGCGGGCCTGCACCAGTTCAATACGCTTCTTGTCGTCGGCTGCATTGGCCTCCGCGTCTGCAACCATCTTAGCAATCTCCTCCTCGGAGAGGCCCGAGTTGGCTTTGATGGTGATCTTGTTCTCCTTGCCGGTGGCCTTGTCCTTCGCCGAGACATGCAGGATGCCGTTGGCATCAATGTCGAAAGTCACTTCAATCTGAGGCGTTCCGCGGGGCGAGGGTGGAATGCCCTCGAGGTTGAACTCCCCGAGCATCTTGTTGGCATTGGCAATCTCGCGCTCGCCTTGATAGACCTTGATCGTCACCGCTGGCTGATTGTCATCGGCCGTCGAGAAGACCTGCGAGAACTTCGTTGGGATGGTGGTGTTCTTGTGGATCATCTTGGTCATCACGCCGCCCAGGGTCTCGATGCCCAAGGACAGAGGTGTCACATCGAGCAGCAGAACATCTTTGCGATCACCTGCCAGCACTGCACCCTGAATAGCGGCGCCCACCGCCACGGCCTCGTCGGGATTCACATCCTTGCGAGGCTCTTTGCCGAAGAAATTCTTCACGGCATCTTGCACCTTCGGCATGCGGGTCATACCGCCCACCAGAATCACGTCATCAATATCTGAGGCAGAGACACCCGCATCCTTGAGCGCAATCTTGCAAGGCTCGATGGTTCCGCTGATCAGATCATCAACAAGGGACTCGAGTTTGGCCCGCGTGAGTTTGAATGTGAGGTGGACCGGCGCACCATTGGCCATGGCAATGTAGGGCTCATTGAGCTCGCTCTGCTGGCTCGAGGAGAGCTCGATCTTTGCCCGCTCCGCAGCGGCCTTGATTCGCTGAAGGGCAATGGGGTCCTTGGAGAGATCCACACCATTGGTCTTTTTGAACTCGTCGATGATGTGGTCGATGATGCGCTGGTCAAAGTCCTCACCGCCCAAGAAGGTGTCTCCATTGGTCGAGAGAACCTCGAACTGCTTCTCACCATCGACAGCGGCGATCTCAATAATCGAGACATCGAAAGTACCACCACCGAGGTCGTAGACCGCCACCTTGCGGTCTTTGCCAGCGGCCTTGTCCAGCCCGAAGGCAAGTGCTGCGGCGGTGGGCTCATTGATGATTCGCTTGACGTCGAGCCCGGCAATTCGTCCGGCATCTTTCGTGGCCTGCCGTTGGGCATCGTTGAAATAGGCGGGCACAGTAATCACGGCCTCGGTCACTTCTTGGCCCAGGTAATCCTCGGCCGTCTTCTTCATCTTGCGAAGCACTTCAGCCGAGACCTGCGGGGGTGCCAGGCGCTTGTCCCGAACGGTTACCCAGGCATCGCCATTTTCGGCCTTGGTGATTTCAAAAGGCATGAGGTCAATGTCTTTCTGAACCTCTTTGTCTTGAAACTTCCGGCCGATGAGGCGCTTGACCGCATAGAGGGTGTTCTTCGGGTTGGTCACCGCCTGCCGCTTGGCAGGCGCGCCCACCAGAATCTCGCCGTCGTCCATGTAGGCGATGATCGAGGGGGTTGTTCTTGCGCCCTCGCTGTTCTCGATGACTTTGGGTTGGCCCGCCTCCATCACCGCCACACAGGAGTTGGTGGTTCCCAAGTCAATACCAATGATCTTTGCCATGTTTAATTCCTCTCAAAAAGGGCGCTCGAGGCCCGTGAATGCTTTTTAAAGTGGGGGTATTTCCTGGGATTTCAAGAGGCCACAACCACTAAGGCGGGACGAAGTACCCGCTCACCAATGAGGTAGCCCTTCTGCATGACTGCCACAACGTGGCCAGAGGCCACCGGGGGATCCGATGCGGCACCATCGACCATCGAGACGGCCTGCTGGCGATTGGGGTCGAACTTCTCCCCAACGGGATTGAGTAGGGTCATTCGGCCCCGCTCAAAGGCCTGCTGGAGTTGGCGCAGCGTGAGTTCCACCCCACTCTGGAGCCCCTCCTGGGTCTGGCCCTGGACCGATAGCGCCATCTCCAAGCTGTCGGCCACTGGAAGCAGTGCCTCGGCAAACGACTCAATGGCAAATTTGCTGGCATTGCCCAATTCCTGACTGTGCCGGCGCCGCATATTCTCGATCTCTGCCGCCTGTCGGATGCGCTGGTCCTCTAACTCGGCAATGCGTGCGGCCAGTGATTCAAGGCTGGTGCCTGCCGACGCCTCGGCAGAAGCGCTGGCCTCGGGCTGGTCCGATGCCGGCACGCTGGAGTCGACCGTGCCCGCCTCGCCCGAAGGCGAGTCGGCCGCGATATCCACTCTGGCCTCTGCGGCCCCCTGCGAATCGGCTGGGCCCTCGGGCTTGCTCGACTCCGCTGATTTTTGATTCATGGGGAATCCCTCTTCTGAAAATCGTTCTCCTCAGTAGATGGGGACTCCCCAACTGGTTTTCAAGAGCGGGCTTTGAAGCGCTCCAATACGCCCTCGAGGATCTGACCCCCGCCATAACTGACCTGCTTGGGGGGTTCTCCCCCCGACTGAATGCGGATGGCGCAGTACTTGAACTCGGGGATCTTCCCAAAGGGGTCGAGGGCCGAGTTGGTGAGTCGATTAATGGCCGCCTCGTAGTAGCAGAAGGGCACGAAAACAGCCCCCCGGGGCGATCCTTCATCTGCACGCGCATAGAGGCTGACCTTGCCACGCCGAGATTCGAGCGTAATGACATCACCGGGCTTGGCACCAATGGTCTCGAGATCCAAGGGATGAACCATGGCCACTGGATCGGGCTCAATGGCATCGAGCACCGTGGCCCGGCGCGTCATGCTGCCTGTGTGCCAGTGCTCGAGTTGACGTCCCGTGATGAGCACCATGGGGTAATCGTCATCGGGGCGCTCATTGGCAGGGATGATGTCGGCTGGAACAAAACGGGCCTTGCCCGTCTCGGTGGGGAAGCCTTCAGTGAAAATGACGCGGTCACCGGGATCGCCCTCTTTCACGCACGGGTAGGTCACCGCATGCTCGCGCTCGAGCCGCTCCCAGGTCATTCCACCAATGCTCGGCATGGTGTGGCGCATCTCATCAAAGACTTCAGAGACATGCGAATAATTCCAGGCCAGTCCAAGCTTGCGTGCAATGTCTTGAATAACGAAGAGGTCTTGCCGCGCATCGCCCGGCGGGTCAATGGCCTGGCGGCCAAGTTGCACCAGTCGGTCCGTATTGGTGAAGGTGCCAGTCTTCTCGGGAAAGGCACTCGCTGGCAGGATGACATCGGCCAAGTAAGCGGTCTCGGTGAGGAAGATGTCCTGCACCACCAGGTGCTCGAGTGAGGCGAGACTGTGCCGCGCATGGTTGGCATCGGGATCGGACATGGCCGGGTTCTCACCCTGCACATACATGCCACGAATTTCGCCTCGGTCGATGGCCTGCATGACCTCGACCACCGTGAGGCCGGGCTTGTCATCGAGCGACTCCACTGGAACGCCCCAGGCCTTGGCGAAACGCTCGCGCACTTTGGGATCTGCCACCTTCTGGTAGTCGGGGTAGACCATGGGAATCAGGCCGGCATCGGATGCGCCCTGGACATTGTTTTGGCCACGCAAGGGATGCAGCCCTGAACCCGGCTTGCCAATCTGACCGGTCATCAGTGAGAGCGCAATTAGACAACGGGCGTTGTCGGTGCCGTGCACATGCTGAGAGACACCCATGCCCCAGAGAATCATGGAGCCCTTTGAGGTGGCGTAGAGCCTGGCAACATGGCGGATGGTCTCGGCATCGATTCCACAGATGGGCGCCATGCGCTCTGGGCTGAACTCGCGAACGTTCTTCTCGAGTTCCTCGTAGCCAATCGTTCGGCTCGCAATGAAGTCCTTGTCGACGAGGCCCTCGGTGACAATCACGTTCATCATGGCGTTGAGCAGGGCCACATCGGTGTCGGCCTCGAACTGCAGGAACCGATAGGCATAGCGCGCGAGATCTGTCTTGCGTGGATCCATGATGATGAACTTGGTGCCATTCTTGGCAGCATTCTTCATCCATGTCGCAGCCACGGGATGGTTCACCGTGGGATTGGCGCCAATGATGATCACGACCTCGGCCTGCGTCACGTCCATAACCGGGTTCGACACGGCACCCGAGCCCAGGCCCTCGAGCAGGGCCGCCACCGAAGAGGCGTGGCAGAGGCGCGTGCAGTGATCGACGTTATTGGAGCCGAAACCAGTTCGAACCAACTTCTGGAAGAGATAGGCCTCCTCGTTGCTGCCCTTGGCCGAGCCAAAGCCAGCGAGTGACCGCTTGCCATGCTGATCTCGAATGCCCTTCAAGCCACCACCTGCGAACTCCAGGGCCTCTTCCCAACTTGCCTCACGGAAGACCTCCATGACACGGTCTGGATCCATGGCGAAATCGCCCGACTTCGGCGGCGCATCCTTGCGACGAATCAGCGGCTTGGTGAGGCGCTGCGGGTGGTGGGCGTAGTCGAATCCGTAGCGCCCCTTCACACAGAGGCGCTTGTGGTTGGCCAGGCCGTCTCGGCCCTCGACAAATAAAATTTTGTTGTCTTTGATGTTGTAGGTGAGTTGACAGCCCACGCCGCAATAGGGGCAGACTGAATCGACTTTCTTGTCGGGTGCGGTAAGCCCAACATCGCGAGCGGGCATAAGGGCGCCGGTGGGGCAGGCCTGAACACACTCGCCACAGGCCACACAGGTGGATGCACCCATGGGGTCGTCCATGTCGAAGACGATTTTGGCGTGCTCACCCCGGAATGCAAGACCGATCACATCGTTGACTTGCTCATCGCGACAAGCCCGCAGACAGCGAGTGCATTGAATACAGGCATCGAGATTGACCGCAATGGCCGGGTGTGAGTGGTCGGCCACCACCTGGGTGCGCGGCGCGAAGCGGGGCTTGCCCACACCGAGTTTCTCGGCCCAGAAGTCCACCTCGTTGTGACGGGTGTAGTCGGCCTCCGGCATGTCAGAGAGCAGCAGTTCGAGAACCATCTTCTGAGACTTCTCTGCCCGATCGCTGTTGGTCGTCACCTTCATATTATTGGATGGATGGCGGCAGCAAGAGGGTGCAAGCGTTCGCTCGCCATCGATCTCGACCATGCAGGCACGGCAGTTGCCCGCAGGCTCGAGGCCGTCCTTGTAGCAGAGGTGGGGAATGGCCACGCCGTTTCTCTTGGCTACATCCAGGATGGTCTCGTGAGAGAAGCCCTTGACCTCTTTGCCATTGATGCTGAAGCTGACCTCGGTGGCGGCAAGGTTCACGGTCTCGACCTTGGTAATTGCGTTCATTTCCCCACTCCTTTGCCTGCACCCAACTCATGTGGGAAATACTTAACAACACAGTCGAAGGGATTCGGGGCCGCCTGACCCAGGCCACAAATCGATGCATCGCGCATCACCGTGGAGAGGTCGTTGAGCTTTTCGGTGTCCCATTCATTGCGCTCGAGCATATGGACCGCCTTCGCGGTCCCCGTTCGACACGGGGTGCATTGGCCACAAGACTCGTCTTGAAAGAAGCGCATGGTGTTGAGTGCTGCCCCTTTTGCCGTGTCGTGATTGGAGAGCACCACCACGGCCGCCGATCCAATAAAACAACCATAGGGCTGCAGGGTGTCGAAATCCAATGGAATGTCGTTCATGCTCGCCGGCAGTATTCCACCCGAGGCACCCCCTGGAAGGTACCCATAGAACTGGTGTCCATCGAGCATGCCGCCGCAGAACTCATCGATGAGTTCTTGAATGGTGATTCCGGCCGGTGCGAGCTTCACGCCAGGCTTCTTCACCCGCCCCGACACTGAGAATGAACGCAAGCCCTTGCGCCCATTTCGACCATGGGACGCAAACCAGGCACCACCCTTCTCAAGAATCTCTCGAACCCAGAAGAGGGTCTCGAAGTTGTGTTCGAGCGTGGGGCGGCCAAATAGCCCCACCTGGGCAACATAGGGAGGGCGCAGCCGCGGCATTCCGCGCTTGCCCTCGATGGATTCGATCATCGCGGACTCCTCCCCGCAGATGTACGCCCCTGCCCCGCGTCGCAACTCAATGAGTGGCAACTCGGAAATCGGAGAATTCGCCTTGAGCTTGGCGAGCTCCCTCTCAAGCATGGCACGCAGGCCATGGTATTCGTCGCGAAGGTAGATGTAGATGGCCTCAATGCCCACGGCCCAAGCGGCAATCAGCATTCCCTCGAGGAATCGGTGGGGATCCTGCTCGAGGTAGTAGCGGTCTTTGAAAGTGCCTGGCTCGCCTTCGTCGATGTTCACGGCCATCAGGCGGGGGGCGGCCTGATCGCGAACAATGCGCCATTTGCGGCCCGCAGGAAACCCGGCACCACCGAGGCCGCGAAGTCCGGAGTCTTCCATGGCCTTGATCACGTCCTCGATGGAGCGCTTCCCGCCATGGCAGTCCTTGAGCAGGCCGTAACCGCCCTGGGCGATGTAATCGGCCATCTCAATGTGGCCGCTGTGAATGTGGCTGGTCTTCTTGTCCCTGACTGCGAGAGCAACGGTCTCAACCGTTGCATTCGGAACCGGATGCTGATGCACCACAGCGGCCGGGGCCTGCTCGCACCGTCCAATGCAGGGCGCGTGAATCACACGCACATCTTTCCCGAGAATCTTGGGCAGCTTCTCTAGCAGGGCCTGGGCACCTGCCATCTCGCATGAGAGTCCGTCGCAGACACGAACCGTGAGCGCGGCCGGCGGCGTGTCCCCCTCCTTCACGATATCGAAATGGTGATAGAAACTGGCGACCTCATAGACCTCGGTCTGGGAGAGTCGCATTTCCTTGGCCAGCGCAGCCAGATGACGCGCAGAGAGGTGATGAAACTTGTCCTGTAGTTTGTGGAGGTGCTCGATCAAATATTGGGCATCGCGCGATTCATTGCCGAGCAGGGCTTGCACCTCCGCCAGGGCCTGAGGATCGACGACCCGGCCCTTTGGCGCCTCACGGCGACGCTGCTTGGTCGGCCCCTCCACTTTGATCGGAATCACAAGATCGTTCATCAACTGTCCCGGAGAAAAAAGCCCCCTTTCGGGGGCAAAAATCGAGCGCCCCCGACGACTCGGGGGCTTCAGACATCACAACAAGAAACGCTTAGACAACCTTGCCCTCGTGCATAGACTTGATCTGGTCCTGCGAGTAGCCCAACTCGGCCAACACCTGATCGGTGTGCTCACCAAGCAGGGGCGCCGCGGTGATCTCGGGCTTCAGGTCCGAGAACTTGATGGGACTGCCCACCGTGAGGTACTTGCCGTAGACCTTGTGGTCGACCTCGACAATCGAACCACTGGCCCGAAGCGATGGGTCTGCAGCGATCTCTTTCATGGAGAGAACCGGTGAGCAGGGAATGTCGAACTTGCGAAGAATGTCGACGGCCTCGTACTTGGTCTTCTCTGAGAGCCAGTTCTCGATGAAGGCGAAGATATCGAAGATCTTGTCTTGGCGCGCACGGGGTGTGTTGTAGGCAGGATCTTCGATCCACTCGGGCTTGCCGAGCGCACGGCAGATGGGCTCCCAGGCATGGCCCTGGATGGTGAAATAAATGTAGGCATTGGGGTCCGTCTCCCAGCCCTTGCACTTCAAGACCCACCCAGGCTGACCGCCACCACCGGCATTGCCGCCACGGGGAACGACATCGCTGAACTTTCCGTGGGGATACTGGGGATACTCTTCCAAGAAGCCAAGACGGTCGAGTCGCTGCTGGTCGCGCAACTTCACGCGGCAGAGATTGAGCACCGCGTCTTGCATGGAGCAAGACACCCGCTGGCCTTTGCCCGTCTGCTGACGACCAATAATGGCTGTGAGGATTCCGATGGCCAGGTGCATGCCCGTGTTGCTATCGCCAAGCGCAGCACCACTCACCGTGGGGGGGCCATCCCACCAGCCGGTGGTTGAGGCCGCACCGCCGGCGCACTGGGCCACGTTCTCGTAGACCTTGAGATCCTCGTAGTGGTGGCCATCACTGAAGCCTTTGACCGAGGCCACGATCATCTTGGGATTGAGCTCCTGAATACGCTCCCAGGTAAAGCCCATGCGATCGAGTGCGCCGGGCGCGAAGTTCTCCACCAGAACGTCGGATTCTTTGATGAGCTTCTCGAGCACTTCCTTGCCCTGCTGGGTCTTGGTGTCGAGCGTAAGCGAGCGCTTGTTGCTGTTGAGCATCGTGAAATAGAGGGCATCGGCCTCAGGGATGTCACGCAGCTGTGTGCGGGTGACATCACCCGAACCAGGGCGCTCCACTTTGATCACGTCTGCGCCGAACCAGGCCATGAGCTGGGTGCATGCAGGGCCAGCCTGCACATGGGTGAAGTCGATGACTTTGATGCCTTTTAGGGGCTTGATTCCGGACATTTCTACTCTCCTCGTTGCGATGTCTGAAGTTGCTTGTGGACTTAATTTTTCTTGATGGCAGCGGTGGCCGGGTTCAGACTGGTGATGCGTCCGCTCTCGGTGCCAGCCGTCTCATCGATTACGGCATTAATCAGGGTGGGCTTGCCCGATCGGATGGACTCTTCCATGGCCTTTCTCAGTTCGGCAGGCGTGGTCGCGTTGTATCCAACACCCCCGAAGGCCTCCATCATCTTGTCGTAACGAGAACCCTTCACAAACACAGTGGGCGCCACATCGGGTCCGCCAGTGGGATTGACATCGGTGCCGCGATAGACGCCGTTGTTGTTGAAGATGACGATGCAGACCGGCAGGTTGTAACGGCAGATGGTCTCCACCTCCATGCCGCTGAATCCGAAGGCACTGTCGCCCTCGATGGCGATCACAGGCTTGCCAGTGACCACGGCCGCACCCACACAGAAGCCCATTCCAATGCCCATGACGCCCCAGGTGCCGACATCCAGCCGCTTGCGAGGCTTGAACATGTTGACGATGCTTCGGGTGAAGTCAAGGGCATTGGCCCCCTCATTGACCAGAATGGCATCTGGGTTTGCCTCAACGATATCTCGCACCACGGCCAGGGCGCTGTGGAAATTCATGACCGGCGGATTTTGAGAGAGCGTCTCTAGCATCTTGGATAGATTCTTTGTCTTGCGCTCCTCGATGGCGTTCATCCAGTCTGCGGGTGGCTTGGACCAGCCGGCCCCCATCCCCGATAACAACGCCTGCACACATGAGTAGACGTCGCCAACCAGCGGCGCATCGATGGCCACATTGCTATCCATTTCAGTGGCAGCGATATCGATCTGAATGAATTTCTTTTTGCCCCACTCCTTCGAATCCTTGCCCCCCCAGGTCTTGCCCTTGCCGTGCGAGAGCAGCCAGTTCAGGCGCGCACCAATCAGTAGAACGGTGTCGGCCTCGGCCAGGACATACGAGCGCGCAGCCGCCGCAGATAGGTCGTGGGTGTCGGGCAAAACGCCCTTGGCCATGGACATCGGCAGGTAGGGAATACCGGACTTCTCAATGAGGGCAGTGATCTCGGCGTCTGCCTGCGCATAGGCCGCACCTTTGCCAAGCAGAATCAGCGGCTTCTTGGCCGCCTTAAGAATCCCAAGGGCACGGTCCACGGCGTCTTTGGCGGGAATCTGGCGAGGCGCCGCATCGATCACCTTGATGAGTGAGGCCTTGCCAGCGGCGGCATCCATGGTCTGCGAGAAGAGGCGCGCCGGCAGATCGAGGTAGACGCCACCGGGCCGGCCCGAGACAGCGGCGCGGATGGCGCGTGCAACGCCCACTCCGATGTCCTCTGCGTGCAGAACACGGAAGGCGGCCTTACAGAGTGGCTTGGCGATGGCCAACTGGTCCATCTCTTCATAGTCGCCCTGCTGAAGGTCCACGATCTCGCGCTCACTCGAGCCGCTGATGAGAATCATGGGGAAGCAGTTGGTCGTTGCATTTGCAAGCGCCGTGAGGCCATTGAGAAAGCCAGGGGCAGAGACGGTGAGGCAGATGCCCGGCTTCTGTGTAAGAAAGCCTGCGATTGCCGCCGCATTGCCCGCATTCTGTTCATGGCGGAAGGAAATCACCCGCATTCCCTCGGCCTGGGCCATGCGGGTGAGGTCCGTGATGGGGATGCCAGGAAGGCCGAAGATGGTGTCGATGTCGTTGAGCTTGAGAGCGTCAACGACCAGATGAAAACCATCGGTGAGTTCAACACCGCTGGAAATATTGTTCACTTCCGAAATGTTTGTCATACGGTCTCTCAGTTCTCACAATCAACAGGAATACTCGGGAGTTCGGGGCCAGACGCCATGTCCAGCAACAGCGCTATCATAGGAATTGTTCCCGTGGCAGGGCATTGACAAGCGTCAATTTTCTTGAAATTTTCGGCGCCTGGCGGGCTTTCGACCCCTCTCCCATATCGGGTTTACGCTTATATGACAACCATCGCGAACCACCCGGAACGAAACATCATCCGGGTTCAACTTCGACAGAACATGGTGCTCAAGGCCCTTGGCGAGACAGACCTGACTGCCCTCGAGGCCCAACTCTCGATTGTCGATCGCCAAAAGGGAGAGTTTCTTCTGCATCAAGGGGTGAAGGAGATGGAGCAGTACTTTCTCCTCGACGGCATTCTTAAGCGAGTGGTAGCCAACCCCAAGGGCAAACGAATGATCCTTCGCTTTACCGAGCCCAGGGACATGGAGACCAGTTACGCAGCATGGAGATTGCAAACACCCACCCCTTACAGCATTGTGGCTGTGACCAAGGCACGAGTCGCCAAGCTTGCGCTGCCGCAGTGGGTGGAGTTCATGGAGAAAATTCCGCCGCTGAAGGCGAGCTTCAATTACGAAGTGATGTCACTCATGAGTGAGATCATGGCCCACACCATCACGCTGCATCTGCTCGATGCCCCAGGCCGCGTGCAGCGGTTTCTGAGGAAGCATCCGGAGTTGGTCGACAAGCTCCCCCAGAAGGAGCTTGCGAGTTACCTCAATATTTCCTCAGAGACACTCAGCCGACTCAAGCAGGCTGGAAAGATTCACCGCCCAGCCATGTAAGACCATAAAGATTTGGCAGCGCTAGACCGAAGCCACCCGAAGTAGATTGGTGGTGCCTGGCTTGCCAAATGGCATTCCCGCCGTAATGGCGATCTTGTCGCCGGCCTTGGCAAAGCCCTCCTCTACCGACATCGCCTTTGCGGCATCCACCATCTCGTCGACCGAACTCACATCGGGAACGATCTTGGCGTGCACGCCCCAGACGAAGGCCATGCGGCGTGCGGTTTGAAGGCTTGGGGTCATGCAGAGAATGGGGGCGGTGGGCCGCTGCCGTGCCGCGCGAAGGCTGGTGGCACCCGAGGTGGTGTAAGTCACTGTGGTTGTTGCGCCCACCACTTCGGTGACCCCACGAAGGGCAGCACAAATCGCATCGGCCGCAGTGGGAAGCGCCTTGGGCGGCTGGGCATCGATGAGGGTTCGATAGAGCGGGTCGGACTCCACCTCTCGAATAATGCGGTCCATCATTGAGACCGCCTGAACAGGGAATTGGCCGCTGGCCGACTCGGCACTGAGCATGACGGCATCGGCCGCATCGTAAATTGCATGGGCCACATCAGAGGCCTCTGCCCGAGTGGGCGTGGGCGCGGAAATCATTGATTCGAGCATCTGGGTGGCCACAATCGTTGGTTTGCCTTGCTCTCTGCACATACGAAGAATTCGCTTGGAGGCAATCGGCACCCGCTCCGGGGGGAGTTCCACTCCAAGATCGCCGCGGGCCACCATCACCAAGTCGGAGAGGCGAACGATTTCGTCGAGGTGGTCCATGGCCTGGGGCTTCTCAAGCTTGGTCATAAGCAGCGCCCGATCGCCGATGATCTTTCGTGCCTCATGCAAGTCTTCTGGACGTTGCACGAAGGAGAGCGCCACGCACTCCACACCAAGCGAGAGAGCGAAATCCAGGTCGCGACGGTCCTTCTCGGTGAGCACCGGAATGGGAAGAATTGCATCGGGCACGTTCACGCCTTTGCGATCCGAGAGTGGTCCGCCCGTGATGACCTTTGTCTTGATCTGTGTCGACGATTTACTCAGTACCTGGAGTCGCAGTTTTCCGTCGTCGAGCAACAGAGACTGGCCCGGCTCCACCGCGACAAACAATTCCGGATGGGGCAAGTGGACGCGGCTGGAATCGCCCGGCGTTGGGTCGTTGTCGAGCGTAAATTCACCACCGGTGGCGAGCACAGCCTTGCCCTCTGCCATGACCCCCACCCGAAGCTTGGGGCCCTGAAGGTCCGCAAGAATCCCGATGGGGCGGCCCATCTTTTTCTCAACAGCACGCACCGCCTCGTAACGGGCCCGGTGGTCTTCATGGGTGCCATGGCTGAAATTAAAGCGAAAGACATCCGCTCCTGCCTCGTAAAGCGACTGAATCATTTCGGGGGACGAACTGGCTGGGCCGAGGGTGGCAATCACTCGGGCATTTCGTTGGCGGCGCATGGGGTGTCCCCTTAGTTCAGGAAATGCATCTTGACATAGCCCTGATGCTCCTGGGTGACCTTTTCAAGCAGCTTCACCAATGCATAGACGGTGTCGATATGCGGAGTGGGAATTTCTGTGAGCCGACCCAGCTCTGCTACCGCCCCCACCAAGGCATCAATCTCCACACTGCGCCCCGCCTCAATGTCTTGCAGCATCGAAGTCTTGTGGGCACCCACCTTCTCGGCACCTTCAATGCGCTTCTCGAGGCTGACTCGGAAGGTGATGCCCAATTTGTTGGCGATGGTCTGCGCCTCGGTCATCATGTCGGCCGCCAATTGACGCGTGAGCGGGTACTGGCAAATGGCCTCGAGGGTCGAGTGCGAGAGGGCACTGATTGGATTGAATGTGAGGTTGCCCCAGAGCTTGAGCCAGATCTCGGCGCGGATGTTGTCGAGCACTGGGCTTTTAAAGCCAGCCCTCGTGAAGCAGTCCGACACCATCTGAGCGCGCTCACTCATGCTTCCATCGAGCTCACCCACTGGGAAACGCAGCCCCTCGACATGAAGAATGACACCAGGCGCCACCAACTCTGATGCCGGATAGACCACACAGCCCAAGACATGGTCGGCGGGTATCTTCTTGATGGCATCGCCTGTGGGGTCCACAGACTTCACCTGGGTGCCCTCGTAGGGGCCACCATGCTTAGTGAAGTACCAGTAAGGAATGCCGTTTTGCATGGTCACCACAACGGTCTTCGGACCGAGCAGCTTCTTGAGATCGTCGGCGATATCGGCGACCTGGTGGGCTTTGACCGAGAGAATAACGATGTCTTGGGGCCCTACCTCGTCGTAATTGTTCGAGGCCTTTACATTCTTGGCGATGTGCTCTGTGCCATCTTCCATAATCAGCTTGAGGCCGTTGTCCCGAATCGCCTCAAGGTTCTTTCCTCGCACCATGCATGTCACATCGTCACCCGCCAGGGCGAGCTTGCATGCCACCAGCCCGCCAATTGCACCTGCACCGATCACCGCTATTTTCATTGTTCTGCCCTCCCAGACTTATGCGTAGAAACGCCGCGAGATTACTCGAAGCGATTGCGTAGAATTCCGATGCCATTGATCTCGACCGAGACATCACTGCCAGGCTTCATGGAACCCACGCCAACCGAAGTTCCGCAAACAATGACATCTCCAGGCATAAGAGTCATGTCCGCCGAAATGAGGGCCACCAACTCCTGCACGGTGTAGTGCATGTCAGCGATGGGGTACTCCTGACGGACGTCCCCATTGAGGACAGTTTTTACGGTGAGCGTCTTGGCGTCGAGCCCGGTGGCAATGCAGGGGCCCATGGGCAAGAAGCCATCAAAGCCCTTCGAACGCACCCACTGAGGGAAGGTGCTGTCGCGAAAGAGAATGTCGGAATGGGTGACGTCGTTTGCAATGGTGAAGCCAAAAATGAAGTTGTCGGCCTCTGCAACCGGAACCGCCTTGGCTCTTTTGCCAATCACAATACCCAACTCGCCTTCGAAAACCACCTTGCCCTCGGCAGCGGGCTTGGGAATGAGGGCCTCGGGATCACTAAAACTATTGGGCGCCTTCAACAAATAGAGGGGCTCTGGCGGCTTGGTGAGGTTGAGCTTGGCGCTCAGCTGCGCAAAGTTATTCCACAAGGCCACCACCTTGGTGGGCTCAACCGGGCAAATTAAACGAACACTCGATACGGCCACGGTCTCTCCCGTGGCCTTTGGATGCTCAAACATATTGCCCGAGTGAATGCGAATCTGATCGCCCTCGAGACAACCAAATCCAATCACACCGGACTTCTCAAAACGAACCCACTTGATACCCATGTTGCGGCCTCCCCGCTAGCGGCGCCCCCCAATAACCTTGAGGTCCATGGCCACCGACTTCACACCTGAGACGGACTTGGCCACCCTCTCAGACCCTTTGATCTCGGAGTCGTCGGCCACCATGCCCTTGAGCAAGACGGCCCCTTGGCAGGCAACGATCATGACATTGACCGATGCGGTCTCGAAGTCTTGGCGCAGCGCCGCACGTACATGCGCAGCCAGTGACAGGTCCCTGACCTTTTGGATGGATTCGGGTGTTTCCTTGAACTCGGGACGGGCAAGAAGTGCCTTGACCTGCCCAACACAGGCATCCACAGAGAGCCGGGCCGTGTTGAGAACCACGTCATAGAGCATTGGATCTCCCCAGGTCACCCCAAAACGAGCCTGCATATTGTTGATGTGGGCCGCATCGCTTCGCTCAAGTTCCTCGCGACATAGATCCTCGTCATCCGTGTTGAGGCGCTTCTTGAGCCATTCGATTCGCTGCTCCATGGGAGCGCAGACGCGAATGCAAGGAATGTGTGGGATCTCACGCAGCAGGTAAGTGGCACCCCATCCGCGGATCACCACATTGCCCTTGGTCGCGAGCTCAAAGACTGCCTCAGACACGTAGTTGGAGACGCCCTTGCCATCGGTCGTCATTCGGGTGATGAAGCCCGCTTTGCCTTCAATCACCCGGCGCACCAGACTCGATGGCATTGGAATGTGGCCCGCCACATGGTCGACCACCTCGTTCTTGGCCACCTCGAGTTTGAACTCACTGGCCAGGGCCTCGGCAACATCCTTGCCGAGGGAGGCCATCTCCTGATTCATTGCAATGACTGGCATCTCTTGATCCTGTGAATAAACGAAATTAAGCGGGCGTCGAAGCGCCGTGCTTGGCAGCCGACATCTTTCGGTATCCCCAACTCATCACGGGCAGTAGGCCCATGAAAATCGCCAGACTCATGATCGTTCCGACAATGCCATTCGAGAAGAAGATGCTGCCGCTGCCTTGAGACAGGAGCATTGCTTGCCGGAATGCATTCTCAGCGCCATTGCCAAGGACCAGGGCAAGAACCATGGGCGCCAGGGGGTAATTGAGCTTCTTGAAAACATAGCCCACCACTCCGAATATCAGCATGTAAAGAACGTCTCCCATCGCACCCGAAACGGTGTACGCGCCGACCGAGCAAGCCGCCAGAATGATCGGCGCAACAATCGTGAAGGGCACCCGAAGAATGGCTGCAAACAAGGGCACGGTCGTAAGGCAGACAATCAGGCCTGCCAGATTTCCGAGGTACATCGAGGCAATCAGACCCCATACAAAATCTGGCTGTTCCTTAAACAACAGAGGCCCCGGCTGCAGGCCCCAAATCATCAGCCCCCCCAGCAAGACCGCGGCGGTTGGGGACCCTGGAATGCCCAGGGTGAGCATGGGCAGAAGTGCCGCGGTGCCCGCTGCATTATTGGCTGTCTCGGGGCCAATCAATCCATCGATTTCGCCAGTGCCAAATTTATCCCCGTTCTTCGAGAACTTCTTGGCCATTCCATAGCCCACGAAAGATGCCGGAGTGGCCCCAGCGGGCGCAATTCCGAGTGCGGCGCCAAAGACCATTGATCGAGCAAAGTTCGCCCAGTGCTTGCCAAGCATCCGCCAGGTCTTGAGGACGACTCGAACGTCGATCTTTCCCTCGACGCCCTGAAACTTGAGACCCTCCTCCATCGAGACCAGAATCTCGCCCAGCCCGAAGAGACCAATGACAACCACCAAGAAGGCAAAGCCCCGCATGAGTTCAGTGGACTCAAATGTGAGGCGCAGCTGGCCGGTCACAATGTCAATGCCCACAGAAGCGAGGGCGAAACCGAGCATCATCGAGGCAATGACTTTGATCGGAGACTCCTTGCCCACGCTCATAAATGTGGCAAAGGTCAGCACCATGATTGCAAAAAACTCAGCCGGCCCGAAACGCAGGGCATATCTTGCAATGATCGGCGCGAGAAATGTAATCAGTAGAACCGCAAAAAGGGCACCGATAAAGGAGGCAGTAAACGAGGTCGTTAGGGCCTCGCCGGCCAACCCCTTTTTCGCCATGGGATAACCATCGAATGTGGTTGCCACGGAGTAAGGCTCACCAGGAATATTAAAGAGGATAGAAGTGATGGCCCCACCAAAGAGGGAACCCCAGTAGATACAAGAGAGCATGATCACGGCGGAGACCGGATCCATCGTAAAAGTAATGGGCAGTAGGATTGCAATTCCGTTGGCCCCACCCAATCCCGGCAGGACCCCCATAAGAATCCCCAGAAACACGCCCGCGAACATCAAGGCAATATTGACCGGGGAGAGCGCCACCGACATGCCGCCTAAGAGTGCATTGATTTCATCCATTCATGACCCCTCTGATCGACGTTTCTGGGCTAGAAGCCCAACATGGCCTCGATGGGACCCTTTGGAAGCGGCACCAAAAACCAAATCTCAAACAGGACAAAGAAAAACACGGGAACCAGCACCGCATACGGAATCGTCTGGGCCAATCGATAGCCGCCATTGATCAACATGAAGCCGGCGATGTATATGACAAGCGCAACATAGAGTCCCGTGAACTGCATCAGGCCGATGTAGGCAACGGTCGGCAGAAAGACGCGCATCACGAGTTTCATCTGCTCCTTTGTTACAAAGGGCTCGATGCCAGACTCTCGGCCCGAGGCGGAGAACACGGCAACGAGCAGAATCCCCGCAGAGGCAATGAGCAGAAAGAGTCCGACGTAGAAGGGGAAGAATCCAGAGGCCGGTCCCATGTCGGTCCAGCCAGCACCGATGCGATTCGAATCCCACATGACAACCAATGCAACGATCGCAATCACAATCGCGGTGGCAATCTCCATGGTCCGAACCGACACCAGACTGGCATCGTTGGAACTCGACTCTTTTGACTGGTTTTCATCCATACAAGAACCTTCTATGCATTGAATAGACAGCAGAAACTAGGCTGTTGATAGGCGTGAGAAAGCCAAGCCCTTTCTCTTTCTCAGACTTGTATTCGTATTGACTAGAGCCCAGGGACCCCCCTGGAAGCTCGCGGGCTCGGAGGTCCAAGCCCGCGAATTCAAGCATTCTCGCCGGTGATTACTTCGAGAGAAATCCTGCCTTGGTCATGAGGTCCTTGTGGGTGGCTTCTGCCTGCTCGAGCCACTTCACGTAGGCCGCACCCGACATGGTGGTCTGATTAAAGGCCCCGGTCTCCATGAACTCTTTCCATTCCGGAGTGGCGGCAACTTTCTTGAAGAGGTCTAAGTAGAAGTTCACTTGATCCTGGGTTGCGCCAGGAGTGGTGAAGATTCCACGCAGCATCTGGTACTGAACATCGAGCCCACCCTCTTTACAGGTGGGAACATCCGACCATGCCTGGTTGATGGTGACCTTCTTGGTGTAGATACTGCGCTTGGCATCAAAAATGCACAAGGGCTTGAGACCACCGGCTCGCCACTGGGCCACTGCCTCGATGGGGTTGTTGACTGTTGAGTCGACATGCTTGCCCACCAGTTGGGTGGCCACGGCACCACCACCCGCGAAGGGGACGTAGATGAACTTGCCACCGGTGGACTGCTCAATCGCCACCGTAATGATCTGGTCTTCCTGTTTGGCACCCGTTCCCGCCATCTTTTTGGCGCCGTTGGCTTTCTTCACATCATCCAAGTACTCCTTGGCAGTCTTGTAAGGAGTATCTGCATGAACCCAGAGAATGAACTGGTCCAGAGCGAGCATCGAGACTGGGGTGAGGTCTTTCCAGTTGAAAGGGGTGCCCGTGCCCATGGGGGTTGTGAAGAGGTTCGAGAGGGTGATGATGATTTTGTGGGGGTCGCCCTTGGCACCCTTCATATAGAGGAAGCCCTCGGCACCCGCGCCGCCACCCTTATTCAAAATCACAATCGGCTGCTTCATCAGGTTGTGCTTGACCACAATGCCTTGCACAAAACGGGCCATCTGGTCTGCGCCACCACCGGTTCCTGCGGGGATCACAAACTCCACGGGCTTGCTTGGCTGCCAGGCGGCAGAGACTCCAAAAGGTGCGGCAACTGCTGCTGCCATTGCAAACTTGACCATGCTCTTGCGAACAGTCGAGAGAACTATCTTTCTTGACATTTGTTGCTCCTGTGATCTCCGGGTTTCTAATAAGGCGCAGTCTTCTCCCCTGCGTTCCAAAAGGATAATTCATTCTTCAATGGGGATGCGAGCGCGAGACCCCTATTTCTTGACCATCGTCAAGAAAGCCCCGCCCACCCTCGGGATAACCAAGGGGCGGTCGAGCGTCACTGACTCTCAGGCTAGGGTATCTACCGAGCCAGTCGCCGAGTGTGCGCTGGGCAATCTCCATGGACTCGCGATCCGCCCGCCATTCCACCGCAGCGGCAAGGTCGGCGGAGGATGCGCCATCCGCTGCGTATCTCGCGACCCCCTCATCCATCCACTGACAGAGTGCCTCGCGGGTCTCTGGGTCAATGGGCAGCCCACTGTAGTCAGGGTGGCGCCAGTGAAGGACCCCCCGTTTGAATTGAGCGTAAGGATTGCCCGTATCGCTTCGGAGGAACATCACCTCCGGCATCCGTTCAATGCAATCTTGCAAAAACTGCAGATTGCCCTGCACCGCCATCTCTATCGCATCGGGGTAGAGCGTCTCGGCGGACTTTGCGTGCACCTGCACGCGGCGGTAGCGCGAGATATTTACAAGTGCCCGAACATCGAGAACAAATAGGCGTCCATTGCGTCCGAATGCGATGGTCTTGGGTCGCTGGTCCTTTGGAACCGAGTTATCGAGAAACTCGTATTGGACTTCACGCTCCGCCGACAATGCCCAAGTGAAAAACAACTCTGGCATACCGGTATACGCCTCAATATTATGAGAGAGCAGATCATCGACAGATTTAAAGCGTCCAAACTCAAGACCCCGATACCAGGCGCGCACCACGGTCTCCTCGGGAGGCGTGACCATGAAGAACATAAAGATACGACTGCCGAAGCGGGTAAGTAGGTTGCTGCCGGCCTCGTTCGAATCCACCGCGAAACTGTCGAAACGAAAACGATCGATCAGCAGATGGGTCATCCTGCCCTGCTCCGCCTTACTGGCCATGTAGCGATCGAGTTTTCGGTCAATGGCTTCGAGTTCGAGGCCCGTGAAACTGCCTGCATACCGCGCCGCCTCGCCCTCGAGACTCGCATAGTCCAAAAGATACTTGCGCCAAATGTCGGGGCTGATCAGCGCAAAGTCGTCCCAATCCACACCCATCCGCTGAACGAGTTCACGCTGCTTGAGGCGAAGCGTGCTTTTCCCGGAGGCGGAGGCGCCTTTGGTATTGAGCACGATAGGCGCTGCCTGCGGGGGAAGGCGTCGATAGCCCAATCCTGTTGAAAGGGCGTCAACCAACACACCCACTCGCTCACCAATCATGCGACTGGCCAGAGGCTCGAGCGCCAACCCATGGGCGAGACGCCGCAGCAGATTGGCATGGCTCGCGAGGCCGCCCAGGCGGGTCCGCAGAATCGCGACGACTCGTAATAGAGAGGCGAGGGTTTGCCGCTCCAATGCTGTCGACGCCTTATCGAGCATGGCATTCCATTTTGCAAGGGCGGCATCGTCGTCGCCCCAACTCTGCTCCAAATAGCCACTGTCGGCCACCACTGCCGGTCGGACTTCGGGGGACAACCGGCCAAAGAGGCCCAGCCGTTGCCAGAAACCCGCAGACCTGACCTCGGCCTTATCAGCAGCCCCTGATTGCTCATTGACCGCACTCAATGCACGTTGAAGGATGGCATCAATCTCCGAGGAGAGTGCGACCACCTCTGCTTCGATGCGGGCCTCCTCTGCACGCAACCCTGCCTCGTAAATGGCATCGACCATCGCTCGAAAATTCAGGCCAAGGTCCTCCACGCGATTGCCTGCTGGAACGCCCCAATCCGCCGTAACGCGAATGAGGACTTCGTGAAGAATCAGACGAGCAGGTCTAAACAAAACGAGCTCGCGATACTCAAGCCCGGTTAAATCACGAAGTTCCAGCACCTCTTCCAAGCGGGTCGAGACATTCTCGGCTCGGAAGATGGTAGAGAGATGCAGAAAATGGCGGGGGATGTCGGAGCGAAGACCTGGATTCCATGGACCCAGGTCATCGGGTTTGGCGGCTTGGGCCTGGCTCATTCCTCGGGAAGTTGCAAGACGCCAGCGGCCAGAAAATCGTGGTAGCTCTCCTCATCCTGAAGGGCCTGGTACATCAAGATTGCAACGGCGTTTTTCTTGACCATGCGTGGCAAGAACATTCCGAACAAGAAAACCAGAAGGCCGACGATGTACCAGCCGATGAGTGCCAGGGCGAGACCAGAGCCGAGAATGGGCAGGCGGATCAGTGGAAGCCACATTCGGGTCGTCAAGAAACTGGCCGCTCGGTCGGGCGGAACGTACGCCTCCAGACTGCCCGCCTTGTAGGCCGCGACGAACTCCGAGTGTGTCACTCAAGCACCGAGATCTCAGACCACCTTCTCAGTGACCATATGATCGATCTCGACCTCGGAATAACCCAGATGATGGAGAACCTCTCGGGTGTGCTCACCCAGTAGAGGCGAGCGCTTCACAATGGTGGGGCTCTCCGAGAGCTTAATGGGGTTGCCCACAGTGAGGTAGGGTCCGCGCTCGGGATGATCGACTTCGACGATGGTCCCGGTCTCTCGCAAAGAGGGTTCGTTGGCGATCTCCTTCATGGAGAGAATAGGCCCGCAGGGGATATCGAACTTATTGAGAATCTCCATGGCCTCGAATTTGGTCTTGGTCATGGTCCACTGCTCAATGACCTCGAAGATCTGCTTGAGCTTGGGAAGTCGAACAGGTGCGGTGGCGTATTCTGGATCGGTGATCCACTCGGGCTTGCCAATGATGTTGCAGATGGGCTCCCAGACCGCCTCTTGAGTAATGAAATAAATATACGCATTGGGGTCGGTCTCCCAGCCTTTGCACTTTAGGATGGAACCCGGTTGACCGCCGCCCGAGGCGTTGCCGGCTCGGGGCACAGCCTCTCCGAATGTGCCATCTGGAAACTGGGGGTACTCCTTCATCACGCCAGTTCGGTCCAAACGCTGCTGGTCTCGCAATTTCACACGGCACAGATTAAGAACAGCATCCTGCATCGGGGCCGAAACCTTCTGGCCCTTCCCGGTCTCGCGAGCCTGATACAAGGCCACCACAATGCCCAGGCAGAGGTGCAGGCCGGTTCCGCTGTCGCCAATCTGCGCGCCGGTGACCGCGGGCGGGCCATCATCGAATCCTGTGGTTGAGGCAGAGCCCCCGGTGCACTGCGCCACGTTCTCGTAGACCTTGCACTCTTGGTAGGGCCCAGGGCCGAAGCCTTTGATGGAAGCGAGCACCATGCGAGGGTTGATTTCTTGTATTCGCTCCCAGGTGAATCCCATTCGATCGAGTGCACCGGGTGCGAAGTTCTCCACCATGACATCGCAGGCCTTGATCAGTTTCTCAAGAATCTCCTTGCCCTTCTTGTGCTTGGTATCGATGGTGACCGAGCGCTTGTTGTGGTTAAGCATGGTGAAGTAGAGGCTGTCGACACCGGGGATGTCGCGCAACTGACCACGGGTCGCATCGCCAACACCGGGACGCTCCACCTTGATCACGTCGGCACCAAACCAAGCCAGCAGTTGTGTACAGGTGGGGCCCGATTGAACATGGGTGAAATCGAGGACGCGAACCCCCGCAAGCGCTTGGCTCATAAGACCAACTCCCTATTCGAATAGCTTGTCTTGCGGCACCAAAATTTCATCAGCAAGCGAGATGAGTTGCTGAATCTTGACCCGCGCAGGGGCCAGATCTTGGCCCGCGGAATAACTGCCGGCGGCAAGAACCTCCCGAGCCAGCGTCAGGGCCGCCATGACGGCGATTCGGTCGGTGCCCACCAGATTGCCGGCCTGCTTGACCTGTCGCATTCGGTAATCCACCAGAGAGACACAGTCCATCAGTACCTCTTGGTCGGCCGGTGGGCAGGCGAGCCGATAGCTTCGATCCATGATGATGACCTCGACCTGCTCGGGCAAGTTGCGCGACTGCTCTGGCGTCTTGCGTGTCATGGGCGCCCCTCTTCTGGCTTCTGATTGAGAATGGCCTCTAGGCGCTGGCTGGCCTGATCGATCTGTCGGCGAAGTGAGGCCGCAGTCGCTTCGGAGTTCGCAAGCGACCCCCGCAAAGACTGGTTCTCGGCTCGGAGTCGCTCCACCAACTTCTGAAGTGACTTGAACCGCTCCTCAAGAGCCTGCAATTCCTCAACCATGTCGCGGATATTACAACGAGAGGCAGGGATAATCCCGAGGAATGAACCCCGCTCGCCGACTCCACATCTCCCTTTTGTCCGCCTCTGGCCTTCTCCTTGCCAGCGTGGCCTGGGCCCAGACTGCACCCCCGGCTGGTGCGGGTCTTCTCAATCGACTCACGCAAGAGGTGTCTGCCGAGGGTCCCAGGACCATCTCCACATCCCCTGGGCCACTGCGGGTCGACCATGTTGAGGTCACCCTGCTCTCGGCCCAGAACGGCGTTGTCCCCGGTCAGCAGGCCCGAATGGCCTTGCGCATTCGGCACGACCCCCACTGGCACACCTACTGGCAGAATCCCGGCGACTCTGGACTGCCCACATCGATTGAGTGGCGCTTGGCATCCGGCCCCGCCCTTCAGGCCTCGCCCATTGCATGGCCCGCCCCGCAGCGGATTCCAGTGGGCCCCCTGGCGAGTTATGGATTCGAAGGCGAGGTCCTACTCATTCAAACAGTCGACATCCCCGCCGATGTCGGTGCGGGCAACTTGGTCGAACTGATTGCAACAGCCAACTGGCTGGTCTGCAAAGACGTCTGTATTCCCGGGGATGCGGAGTTGAGCATCGAGCTGCCACTGCTCAAATCCGGCAACGAAACCAGGCCGAGCGAGCAATGGCCCGCCTTTGAGGCCCAGTTGCGCCGCTTGCCAATGCCCAGCGACGAGGGCCAGGGCTTTGCCTTCTTGCCAGAGGAGAAGAAGTTGCTGGTCTGGGGACGCGGGGACGCAGAGCGACGCCAGGGCGGCTACCTATTTGTTGAGACCGAGGAGTTGGTCTGGCCTGCAGCGGCGCAGGCCCTGCACAAAACCGCAGGGGGCTGGCGGCTTGAGATTCCGCTCGCAGAGAGTTCTCGACGCTCAATCGAGGCCCTCTCTAAATCCGGACGCCTCAACGCCGTATGGGTTCAAGAGAGCGAGTCGCTTCGTTGGACTCTCAAGCAAGGCGTTGCGCCTGCATCGAGTGGACTGGTCTCTCCAGGCCGAACTGCAGAGGAAGAAAACCCCGCCCCGCCCAATCTCGCCATCGGCTCGGTGGCAGTGGCCATGGCCCTGGCATGGCTGGGTGGGCTCATCCTCAACCTCATGCCCTGCGTGTTTCCAGTGATCGGATTGAAGGTCTTGTCTTTCAGCCAGAGCAGCAGCTCGGCTGCGGTGGCAAGAGTCCATGCCTTGCTCTTCACGGCGGGCGTCTTGGTGGCCATGCTCGCGCTGGCGGGCCTCCTGGTTGGCCTGCGGGCCGCCGGCGAGGCCGTGGGCTGGGGCTTCCAGCTCCAGAACCCTTGGGTGGTGGCGGGACTCGCTCTTCTCTTTAGCGCCATTGCAATCAACCTCCTGGGCGGCTTCGAGTTCGGCAGCCGGCTCACGCAACTCGGTGCACTCGACCATCGGTCCGGCAAGGCAGGTGCGTTCTTGTCTGGCCTGCTCGCGGTTGTAGTCGCCTCTCCCTGCACAGCACCTTTCATGGGTGGTGCCTTGGGCTATGCGGCCACAGCGCCGGTTTGGCAAGCCATGTCTGTCTTCGCGTTTCTGGGTCTGGGACTGGCAACGCCCTATCTCATCTTGGGCTCGTGGCCGGCTGCGGTGGCAAGACTGCCCAAGCCCGGCCCATGGATGGAAGGCTTCAAGCAGTTTCTTGCATTCCCCATGTTGGCTACTGTGGCCTGGCTCATCTGGGTCTTCAATCAACAGCAGGGGTCCAACCCCACCCTCTCTCTGCTCATGGCCACTGTCGGCCTGGGTCTTGCACTCTGGGCATGGGGCCGACTTCAACGCGCCCCGCTTCTGGGCCAGTCGAGCGCGCCCTCGGGTCTCGCGAGAGGTGCACTGGTGGTGCTCATTGTTCTGGGTGCCGGTTGCGTGGTGTGGCTGTATCCGAAGGCCTCGGCCACGGCGCCCGCTCAGGCGATTGCAAGCCCTAATCCAAACCCAACCGAATCAGACACTGCTCGATCGCCCACCCGCCTGAAGACCCAATGGCAGGCCTGGTCCCCCGGACTTCCACAGAAATTGCAAGCCCAGGGAAAAGTGGTTCTGGTTGACTTCACCGCGGCCTGGTGCATCTCCTGCCAGGCCAACAAGGCCCGCGTGCTGCACTCGGCCGCAATTGACGATCTTCTCTCCCAGGCCAATGCCACGGCCCTGGTCGCAGACTGGACCCGAAGAGATGCAAACATTACGGCGGAGCTACAGCGTCATGGGCGCAATGGCGTGCCGCTTTACCTGGTCTACCCACGGTCGGGCGGGGCACCCGAGGTCCTCAGTGAGTGGCTCACCGAATCCGAAGTAATGGGGGCCCTTCAACGGGCTGGGCTCAAGTAATTCAGAGCCAGGCGCAAGAAGTTTGGTGATTAAGGGGCGGCCTTGGGGCGGCCTTGGGGCGGCCTTCGGGGCCTGCCGAGAGAGAGTTCTTGTTCATCTAGCCCGCCTTGCCCTGGGTTCGACGATGGGGGCAGGGTTTTCTTGAGCAATGGCCATAGAGCGCAAGCGAATGGTCTTGCAGCACAAACCCACGCTCTTCGGCGATCTTGTGCTGGCGCTCCTCGATCTTTGCATCGAAAAACTCCTCGACGCGGCCGCAATCGAGACAGACCAAATGGTCGTGGTGGGAGCCTTCGTTGAGCTCGAAGACGGCCTTGCCCGACTCGAAATTCGATCGCAGAAGAAGGCCGGCCTGCTCGAACTGGGTGAGCACTCGATAGACCGTGGCCAGACCAATGTCCATCTTCTCCGCAAGCAGAATGCGATAGACATCTTCCGCGGTGAGGTGCCGCACTTTCGATTGCTCGAAGATCGAGAGGACTCGTAGTCTCGGGAGCGTGACCTTCAGGCCAGTGCTCTTGAGTCCAGCGGCAAGTTCGTCGGTGGAAGCCATGCCCGTATGATAGCGAGATGCGACAAACCTCCCGAATTTCTGAGGCGCCCGCCCTGGGGTCTAACCAGGCGCGCGAGAGCCGTCGGTCCGCCCGACCCATCCTGTCACTCTCTGCGGCAATTGCCCTCTCGTTTACGTTGATCGGTTGTGCCAAGGTGAGCCAGGTCCGAGAAAACCCACCGAGTTGGCTCACGCCTTATCGCAGTGATATCGGCCAAGGAAATTTCATCACCAAGTCCCAGGCCGACCGCCTCAAGAAAGGCATGCGCAAGGAAGAGGTCCGTCTTCTTCTCGGGACACCACTTCTTATTGACCCCTTCCGAGAGAATCGCTGGGACTATGTCTTTGATATTCGCAAGGGCGATGGCAGTCGGGAACGTCGCCGGTTCTTTGTTGAATTCAAAGGCGATGCCCTCGAACAATGGGGTGGCGATGAGTTGCCGACCGAGTCGGGCGATGCCCTTCTTCCGATGAGACCCGCCCGATAGCAATGAGCGGTCGCATTCGAATCGCAATCGCCGGGGCCAGCGGCAAGATGGGTCAGATGCTCATTGCGGCGGTGGCCAGTGATGCGGATACGCAACTTGCGGTCGCGCTCGACCGTGCCGATAGCCCGATGATCGGCAGGGATGCGGGCCAAGCCATGGGTCTTCAATTGAATGTGCCAGTGACCAGCAATCTTGATGCACTGGCCGGCGCAGATGTCCTGATCGATTTCACCCGGCCCGAGGCGAGTCTTCTTCATCTCAAAGCCTGCCTGCAAAGCAAAACCAGAGTGGTGCTTGGAACCACGGGTTTTGATGCGGCCGAACTCGCCGCCATTGATGACTTCTCCAAGAAAGCATCGATCGTCTTTGCTCCCAACATGAGCGTGGGTGTCAATATCACCTTGAAGATTTTGGAAGCGGCCGGACGTTACCTGAGCGAGGGCTTTGATATTGAGGTGATTGAGGCCCATCACCGCCAAAAGGTCGACGCGCCCTCGGGCACGGCTTTGAAAATGGCCGAGGTCGTCGCCAAGGCCGCAAGCCGCGATCTTCAGAAAGATGCAGTCTATTCACGCCACGGCCACACCGGCGTGCGAAGCGACAAGGAGATTGGGTTTTCGGTGATTCGTGGCGGGGACATCGTGGGCGACCACACCGTGCTCTTTGCTGGAACCGGTGAGCGCATCGAGATCACCCACAAGAGTTCATCACGCGCCACCTATGCACAAGGTGCGCTGCGGGCCGCTAAATTTCTCCAGGGCCGGCCGAGCGGACGCTTTGATATGCAGGACGTACTAGGACTGCGCGAGCCGCAATAACTCCTCGGCCAGTTCCAAGGCACGATCGCCGGTGCCCTCGTCGCCCAGCATTCTCGCAACTTCGTCTCGACGCTCTTCCTGGGCCAGTGGCCGAATGGTGCTGGATGGTTGGTCGTTGAGGACCCGCTTGCTGACCTGAAGGTGCTGGTGACCTCGCGCTGCGACCTGCGGGAGGTGGGTCACCGCCAGAACCTGATGAGAGGCGCCCAGGTCGCGCAGCAGTCGGCCCACCACATGGCCCGTGTTCCCGCCAATTCCTGCGTCCACCTCGTCGAAAATAAGGGTCGGTGTCTGTGTGGCCTGCGCAGCCACCGCGGCAATGGCAAGGCCCACACGCGAGAGTTCACCGCCTGAAGCCACCTTAGCGAGCGAGTGACCCTCCCCGCTTTTCTGGTGTTTCAAGAGAAATGAGATGTCCTCCAGGCCATGGTCAGAGGGGGTCTCGCGGGCGTCGAGCTGAACCTGAAAGACCGACCCTGGCATGGCCAACTGAGCCAGCCACTGAGTGACCGCCTCGCCCAGCGATGCCGCCGCGGCCTTGCGACCTTTCGAGAGTTGCTTGGCGTCCTTCTCGTACTTCTCAAAGAGCGCCTTGGCCTGGGATTCGAGCCACTCTGAATCGGCCGACTGCGAGAGCGCCTCGCGAGAGGCCTGCAGCCGCTCCAATTCATCGACCAACTCCTCGGGACGAAGCTTGAGTTTGCGCGCCACCTCGAAGATGGCCGAGACGCGGGCCTCGACTTCCTCAAGTCGCCGGGGGTCTAAATCTGCCCGATCGAGATAACGGGACAACTCGCTGCCCGCCTCTTCCAATGAGATGGCAGCGGCCTCGAGCACCTGGGCCACGGCATCGAGGCGTGGGTCTTTGTCGACCAGTCCGCGAAAGCGAAGCGCCCAACGCTGCGATGCGCTCAAGAGGGATTGGTCGGCTTCTTCGATTTCATTGAGAGCCTGCTGGGCGGCCTCGACGAGCTCGGCCCCATGGGCGAGTCGGCGTTGCTCCTCCGAGAGCGACTCCCACTCCCCCCGCTCGAGTTTCAGCGCTGCGATTTCGTCAATGCGCCAATTGATCTGCTCGAGTTGTGCAGCAATGCCGCTGGCCTCGGTCTGTGCGCGCTTGAGCGCTGTAATGGCCTTTTGCCAAGACTGGTGGTGTTGGCGAACACTGCCGGCCAGTTCGGTTAAACGCGCATGTCGATCGAGCAACTCTCGCTGGGCGCCCGAACGAAGCAACGACTGATGGGCGTGTTGTCCGTGGACGTTGACCAGAAACTCACCCAACTCTTTGAGTTGTGCAAGTGTGGCCGGCTGGCCATTGATCCAGGCGCGAGAGCGGCCACCGCGTTCAATATTGCGTCGAATCAAGACCGAGCCTTCGATGGAATCCAGGCCTGCCTCTTCCAGGAAGGCGGCCATCAGGCCGGCCTGCTCACCCGAAGGAATGAACTCCGCAGACAACTCGGCCCGCTCGGCCTGGCCGCGAATCTGAATGACATCGGCACGATCGCCTAGCAGCAGGCCAATGGCGTCGATGAGAATGGATTTGCCCGCACCGGTCTCGCCGGTGAGAACCGTGAAGCCCGCAGACAAGTCGAGTTCAAGGGACTCAACGGTCACAAAGTCACGAACTGTGAGCGTGCGAAGCATGCAGAGAGATGATTAGTTGGACTCGGAGGGAAAGAGTGGGTCGGGTCGGTTGACCAGGACCGGATTGGAACTCCAATGGAGCTTGCGACGCAACATGGAGAAATAGTCGTAGTCCTTTGGATGAAGCAGGCGAATCGAATGACTGGAGTTGTGAATCACAATTCGATCGCCGTCGCGAAGCGCCGTCATCGCCTGCATATCGCAGTGAAGCTCCGTTCCACTGCCGTCGTTGACCATCACCGTGACCTGTGAATCCGCCGGCAACACAATGGGCCGATTCGAGAGGGCCTGGGCCGCAACGGGCACCAGGATTACCCCCGCCAGCCTGGGGTGAAGAATCGACCCCCAGGCCGAGAGCGCATAGGCCGTCGAGCCCGTGGGGGTTGCAACAATGAGTCCATCGGCGCGAAGACTCTGCATGTAGTGGCCATCGACAAAGACATCGAGCTCGACCATCCGGCTCACCGAGCCGCGACTGATCACCGCATCATTGAGCGCAGGCGCATTGAATACCGACTGCCAAGGCTCGGACTCGGAGGGCCGGCGCATAACAGCCACATCGAGCATGGCGCGGTCTTCGACCACACCCCCACCTTGCAGAAGTGGCGGCAACTGCTCACAGACGCGGCTGAGTTCGAGATCGGTTGTGAAGCCCAATCGGCCCTGGTTGACCCCAATCATGGGAATCGTACTCGGAGCGATTTGACGCGCAATGCCGAGCAGGGTGCCATCGCCTCCGAGAACGATCGCCAGATCGATGCTGCTCGCGAGTGCGTCCACAGAGCCCACCCGCAAGGATGGCGATGGCGAAAACCCGTTGGCTTGGGCGGTCTTTTCCTCCATCGCCATTGAGACGCCCGGGGTGGCCGACTCCGCACAACTGAGGATGGCGCGCAATGCGTCGGCGAGACCCGTGGTCTCGGGACGACCAAACAAGCCGATCCGTGGATAGAGCAGCGCCATGAAGGGATTAGATCACAGCGCCTCTACAATTCAGGAAATGGACAACCGTTCGCGCCAGCTTCTAAAAACACTGATTGAGCGCTACATCGCCGAGGGCCAGCCCGTCGGATCCCGCTCACTATCGAAGTTCTCCGGACTCGACTTGTCACCGGCCACGATTCGAAATGTGATGTCGGACCTTGAAGAGATGGGCCTGGTGGCCAGTCCGCACACATCGGCGGGCCGCATCCCCACCCCAAAGGGCTATCGACTTTTTGTGGACTCACTGCTCACTGTTCAGCCGCTCATGCCTGAGCAGACCGCCCTTCTGGAATCGGGCCTACCCGCAGATGCGCCCAGCCGGATCATGGTCCATGCGGCGAACCTGCTGTCGAGTCTCTCGCATTTTGCGGGGGTGGTCACGGCCCCCAAGCGGCCCATGCAGTTTCGTCACCTCGAGTTTCTTCGCCTCGGCGAGCGTCGGCTGCTCCTCATTGTGGTGACGCCCGATGGCGAAGTCCACAACAAGATCCTCCAAGTCGACCAAGACTACGAAACCTCCACCCTCATCGAGGCCAGCAACTTCCTCACCAGTCACTACGCGGGCATGGGATTCGATGAGGTTCGCAGCCGCTTGCACAGCGAAATCAAGGCCCTTCGGGCCGATGTGGCCAAACTCATGCTCAAGGCCGTCGATGAGAGCAGCGCAGCCATGGGCCAGCCCGAGGAGCACATTCTTATCTCGGGTGAGCGCCGACTGCTTGATGTCTCGGAACTCTCCAATGATGTGGTTCGCCTGCGGCAGTTGTTTGAACTCTTCGAGCAACGCACCACCCTGGCCCGCCTGCTCGACTCCGCCATTGGCGCCCAGGGGGTACAGATTTTTATTGGAGGCGACTCCGAACTGGTCCCCGTGGAAGACCTCTCGGTGGTCACAGCCCCCTACGAAATCAACGGCCGAATCGTGGGGACCCTTGGCGTCATTGGACCCACGCGAATGGCGTACGATCGAATGATTCCGATTGTTGATATCACCGCGCGCCTGGTGTCCACCGCCATGGCCCAGATCGGAAACACCGACGACCACTCCAGCCCACACCTGAGAGAGATATGAGCCTTCCACTGCCCGCCGGCAAAATACAAGACGAGCCGCACTATTCACATGGCAGCCGTCTGCGCGTGGGCGTATTGCTCGTCAACCTGGGCACGCCCGATGCCCCAGACGGCCCCTCACTCAAACGCTACCTAAAAGAGTTTTTGTCCGATCCCCGTGTAGTGGAGATCCCAAGTCTGGTCTGGTGGCCCATCCTCAACCTGATCATTCTCCAGACTCGTCCGAAAAAGTCTGCCGCCAAGTACGCCTCGGTCTGGATGCCCGAGGGCTCTCCCCTTCGAGTCTATTCCGAACGCCAACTCGAGAAGACGAGGGAGCGACTCGCTCAAAAGGGGTTCGATATTGAGATGGCGCTGGCCATGCGCTATGGCCAGCCCAGCATTGCCACGGCCATGGCCGATCTCAAGTCAAGGGGCGTCAATCGGTTATTGGTTCTGCCCCTCTATCCACAGTTCTCTGCGAGCACCACCGCCACGGTCTTCGATCGGGTCTATGCCTGCCTCGGCGAGATGCGAAGCCCACCGGCACTGCGCACCATTCGCCACTACCACGACCATCCTGCCTACATCAAAGCCCTGGCCGATTCGATCGCTGCGCATTGGGCCCGCGAGGGTCGAGGTGACATGCTCTTGTTTAGTTTTCACGGCGTCCCCAAACGCAGCCTACTCAAGGGCGACCCCTACCACTGCGAATGCCACAAAACCGCGCGACTCGTGGCCAAGCAATTGGGCCTTGCCGACACGCAGTGGCGACTCTCTTTCCAGTCGCGTTTTGGGCGTGCCGAGTGGCTCAAGCCCTACACCTCACAGACCCTTGAAGAACTCCCCGCACAAGGCATCAAGCGACTCGATGTGGCCTGTCCCGGTTTTATCTCCGACTGCCTGGAGACACTCGAGGAAATCAATATGGAGGGTCGAGAGGAGTTTCTCGAGGCGGGTGGCGAGAGTTACAACTACATTTCCTGCTTGAACGACAGCGAGCCCGCCATTGACCTATTGGCGGGGCTCATCGAAGAAGAGACCGCGGGCTGGCCCACTCGAGAGGAATCCAGAGACGCAATTGAAGACCGCCGTGTTGCAAGAGATCGGGCCCTGGCCATCGGGGCAGCCGACTAAAAAGTCAACGAGGCATCCAACCGAGTGGGCTAGACCAGGCCCATCGAATAGCGATTGCGCAGTTCGTTTTTCTGGACCTTGCCCATGACATTGCGAGGGAGTTGGTCGGCTACATAAATGCGCTTGGGCACCTTGAAGCCTGCGATGGTGCCCTTAATCGCCACCAACAAAACAGCCTCCTCGAGCCTTGCACCCGATTTAGGAACCACAACCGCTGTGACGGCCTCACCAAAATCTGGATGGGGCACCCCAAAGACCGCCGACTCATCCACACCCGGTAGATCATCGAGCAACTGCTCAATCTCTTTGGGATAGACGTTGTATCCGCCGGTGATGATAAGATCTTTGCTGCGGCCAACCAAGGCCAAGTAACCACGCTCATCCCATCGGCCCACATCGCCGGTCTTGAACCAGCCATCGGCGGTGAATTCCTCCTTGGTCTTCTCGGGCATGCGCCAGTAGCCAGAGAAGACATTGGGGCCGCGAACCTCCACGCCACCAATTTCAGAGGCCGTGCCAAGAGCAGGCTGCGCAATGACCGCCCGCGTCTCAGCATGGGTGAGTCGAAGACCGACGCCTTCCAAGGGGTGACCGACCGTGCCGGGTCGGCGCTCACCTTCGTAGGGATTGGAGGTGAGCATGATGGTCTCGGACATTCCGTAGCGCTCGAGAATGAAGTGGCCCGTGCGCTCTGTAAAGGCCTGGTGGGTCTCGGCCAACATCGGTGCCGAGCCCGACACAAAGAGCCGCATTTGGGCCGTCGACAACCGATTCAAGCGAGCATCTTCAAGCATGCGCACATAAAAGGTGGGCACGCCCATCAAGACCGAGGCCTTGGGCATGGCACGAAAAACCTGATCGGGATCGAACTTCGCCAGCCAGAGCATGTTGCTTGCATTCAAGAGCGCACCATGCAGAGCAACGAAAAGCCCATGGACATGAAAAATAGGCAGGGCATGCAGCAGAACATCAGTCGAACACCACTGCCATGCGCGATGCAGCACCAAGGCATTGGATGCAAGGTTGCGGTGGCTGAGCATGGCACCCTTGCTTCTTCCAGTGGTACCCGAGGTATAGAGAATGGCCGCCAGCGAGTCCGGTGAGGTGGCCACGGTTTTGAAGTCGTTGCCATGGGGCGCAGCCTTCTGCAGAAGGCTGCCGTCGCGGTGGACGCCCAAGGTCTCGACGTGTTGGCATCCTGCGTCGGCCGCCAATGGGGCCACCCACTCCAAGTTCTCGGGACTGCAGACGACCACCCCAGGCTCGGCATCCTCGATGAAATAGGAGATCTCGGAGGATCGATAGGCAGTATTCAGTGGCAGGAAGACCAGTCCTGCCCGAACCGTTGCGAGGTAGAGCATGACGGCCTCGGGCGACTTCTCCACCTGCGCCGCCACTCGACTGCCCTTCGGCAAGTGGAGTGATGCCAACCAGTTTGCAATTCGAGCGCTGCCCTGGTGCAGATCGGAGTAGCGGTAGAAAAGGCCCTCTGGGGTCTCAAATGCCACCCGATCGAGTCCCGCCTTCGAGGACCAGAGTTGACTTAAAAATTCGTAGAGGTTGCCAAGTCGATCGAGCGATTCAAGGCTGGAGAAACGAGGCAAAGCAGTGTTGGGCGCAAGCGTTTTTTCTTTGTTAGTCATGACTGAAGTTGGGCCGGGTCTTATTGAGGAATGCATCGAGCCCCCGAGCATAGTCCCTCGTCTCGACAAAATCCCAGCAGGCATCTCGCTGCGTCTGCGAGAGCAGATTCTGGTCATCGAGCCGAGTGAGCAGTTGGACAATCCATTTATTGCGCCGTGCCGCATGCGGTGCGCCCGAGGCAATTCTTGCCACAGTGGCCTGCAGTTCCGACTCCCAGTCGTCATTCAAAACCGTTCTCTGAATGAGCCCCTTGGCAAGCGCCTCTCGAGCAGACCAGATGCGGCCCTCGAGAAGCAACTCGAGCGCATTGGCTCTCCCAACAGCACCCACCACACAGGCGGCCTCGATGGGAGCCAGGGGGAAGCCCAGGCGTCCGACGGGCACACCAAAGGTGGAGCGATCGCTCGCAAGCCGAAGGTCGCAGACACTGGCGATCTCAAGCCCTCCACCCACGCAGGGGCCATCGATGGCCGCAACCACCGGAACGGGGCACTGGAGTATCGCCTTGAGCGCAGGGCCAATGACTTCGTCATGATAATGGCGGACCTGCTCGCGCGTGGATCGCTGGGTGGGGAATTCGGAGATGTCTGCACCCGAAGCAAAGGCCTCGCCTTCCCCACGAATCACAATCACCCGCAGATCGTGCTCGGCCGCAAATCGCTGAAAACAGCTGGTGAGATCCTTCCACATGCTCGTGCTCAATGCATTGAGCTTGCCCGGATGAGAGAGCCAGACCGTTGCCACGGTGTCGCTCATGCCTGAGCGCGAGCACCAGACGCGCCCCTTGCCAAGGGCCGAGGCGGAGACCTCAGAGGATGAATTCGCTGGAAGTCGATCGTTCATAGCTAAACCGCCCTCAGAACACCGCGGGAGGCCGTGGCCTCACCACGCACGAAACGCTCATGGTTCTCCTCGACCTCATCGAGGTCGTAGAGGTAATTCACCATGAGGCCCAGGGACTGACGAACGCCCTTGGCCGTGAGATTGGCCAGGAGATTGATTCGCTCGAGTCGAGCACCGTTGTTTAAGTGAAAACGTGCAACGGGGTCGCTGTGCCGCTCATCGGCTGCAGCAGTGGAACTCAGATAGGCCGCACAGAGGCTCTTGAGCCGCGGCCCCAAAGCAGGGTCCTCGGCCATGCTCAGCAGACCCGCCGCGCTCGACTGCCGCTGATTCATTTGAAACCGCAGTTCTGCGCGCTCCATCTCCAAGGCTTTCAAACGAGCCGGTGTGAGCGCCCCTGCCGGAAGGGGCCTCTCGGCAAGCAGCCACTGAGCAAAAGAGGGCACGGGCGAGAGCGTGCAGAAGGTCTTGATCTTGGGGAACTCCGACTGCAACTTCTCGGCCACACGCTTAATAAGAAAGTTGCCCAGGTGCACGCCCTTGAGGCCCGGTTGGCAGTTCGATATGGAGTAGAAGGTGGCCACACGGAACTTGCCGGGGTCTGTCTCGGCGACTCGCTTGCGATCGAGCAGCGGGGCAATGGCATCGGGCAGCTCCTCGGAGAAGGCCACCTCGACAAAAATCAGCGGCTCTCTTGGAAGCGCGGGATGAAAGTAGGTAAAGAGACGCCGATCGGGCTGCAGCCGTCGCTGAAGGTCGGTCCAGCCCTCGATCTCGTGGACTGCCTCGTGGGCAATGATCTGCTCAAGCAGACCCGCGGGTGAATCCCAGCTGAGTTGCTCGAGCCGAAGAAAACCCGGGTTGAACCATGACGAGAGCAGATGATAGAGATCGGCATCCACCGCCTGGAGTTCAGGAGACTTGCGCAGTTGCCCCAGCAGCTTCTCGCGAAGCCCCACCAAAACAGCACAGCCCTGGGGCACCCGATTAAGGCGGCGGAAGAGCTCTTGTCGCGGTGGCTCGGCCGCGCGGACCAAGGCCACCAGGTCCTCGGCACGAACCGACTGGGCGTAACGGGCAGCGAGTTCCCGAACGGTGGCAGGATCGGGGTTGAATTGCGCTGCCAGGGCTTGAAAAAATTGAAGCTGGCCCTCGGCCGAGAGCGCCTGGTATTGGTCGAGCGCCCGCTGAGCAAGGCTCTGGCTAATAGACTCCCCCGCCTCTCCAAGGAGGCGATGGCAGTCCTCGAGCAGGCGCTTGAGTTGCCGCTGCTCGTCGGATTTTTCTTTGGCTTGGCGTAGTCGATCGAACATGACAGTTGGTGTCAATGGAGACCGACAGATTAGAGAGGCCCTATATATTCGTCATTCGGGATATTCCCTGCCCACGGGGCTGTCGCGGTCAATTAAGGGCGTCGGGACGCCAAAATCAGGATTAACCCTAGCCCCATCATGGGCAGGCTCAGCCACTGGCCCATGGTCAAGCCAATCGCGAGAAGCCCAAGAAATGCATCCGGCTCCCGGGCGAACTCCACCAGAAAACGAGCCAGGCCATAGCCCAGAAGGAAGGCCCCCGAGATGAAACCAGTGGGCCGCGGCCGCCGGGCCAAAAACTGGAGCACAACAAAAAGGAGCAGGCCCTCGAGGACCATCTGATAAAGCTGAGAGGGATGGCGGGGCAGGTCCGAGCCCGACCCAGGAAAGACCATGGCCCAGGGCCAGCTGTCCGCATCGGCGAACCGACCCCAGAGTTCGCCATTGATGAAGTTGCCAAGCCGCCCGAATGCAAGGCCGATGGGCACGAGCGGCGCAACAAAATCCCCCACCATGAGAAAACGCTGCAGGAGCGGTCGACCGGAGGCAGGTGGTTCGTCTTCAAGATTCGTAGGAATCGGCGCCCCGAGGTGCGGGCGTCGGAGCGCCAGAAAAAACATGGCGAGAATCACCCCGAGGAGTCCACCATGGAAGGACATGCCCCCCTCCCAGACAGCCAGTATTTCTAAGGGATGGGCCAGGTAATGCAGCGGCTTGTAGAACAAGACATAGCCCAGCCGCCCGCCCAGAATGACTCCGAGCACACCCCAGAAAAGCAGGTCATCCAGATCGATGGGGCGCATGCCCAGCCCCTGTCGATCGAGAGGAATCGCACGGCGGCCCAATAGAAAGAATGCAGCAAAGGCCGCCAAGTACATCAGGCCATACCAGTGCAGTTGAATGGGGCCCAGGGCGATGGCCACGGGGTCGAAGCCTGGGTGCATCAGGGGTGTGCTCATTCAATTGAGTGTGCCAGATGAGCGACAATTGGATTCAACGCTGATCAACCACAAACACCAAAACGACATGGCCCACAACAACCGCTCCAAAAACGTCACTGAGGGCATCGCCCGCGCGCCCAATCGCTCGATGTATTACGCCATGGGCTACAAGGAATCCGACTTCAAGAACCCAATGGTCGGCGTGGCCAACGGCCACTCCACCATTACGCCCTGCAACAGCGGGCTGCAACCACTGGCAGATGCCGCGGTGGTGGCCCTCAAAGAGAGTGGCGCAAACCCGCAGCTATTCGGAACGCCAACCATCTCCGATGGCATTGGCATGGGCACCGAGGGAATGAAGTACTCCCTGGTCTCTCGTGAAGTCATCGCCGACAGCATTGAGACCTGTGTCAATGGCCAGTGGATGGATGGCGTGGTGGTGATTGGTGGCTGCGACAAGAACATGCCGGGCGGAATGATGGCCATTGCACGAACGAATGTGCCCGCTATTTACGTCTATGGCGGCACGATCAAGCCAGGTCACCACAAGGGCAAGGACCTCACCATTGTCTCGGCCTTCGAGGCCGTGGGTGAATTCATCGCCGGCCGCCTCTCGGAAGAGGACTTCAAGGCCATTGAGCAGAAGAGTTGCCCGGGCTCCGGCTCCTGCGGTGGCATGTACACGGCCAACACCATGAGCTCGGCCTTCGAGGCCATGGGCATGAGCCTGCCCTACTCATCGACGATGGCCAACGAAGACGGCGAGAAGATTCAGAGCGCTGCGGAATCGGCGCGCGTTCTTGTTGAAGCCGTGAAGAAGGGAATCAAGCCGCGCGACATCATCACCCGCGAATCCATCGAGAACGCGGTCTCGGTCATCATGGCCACGGGTGGCTCCACCAATGCGGTGCTCCACTTCCTGGCCATTGCACATGCCGCGGAAGTGCCCTGGACCATCGATGACTTCGAGCGCATTCGACGCCGCGTGCCGGTCTTCTGTGATCTCAAGCCCTCGGGCCGCTATGTGATCACTGAGTTGCACCGGGTGGGTGGCATTCCCCAGGTCATGAAGATGCTCCTCAAGGCCGGACTCCTTCATGGCCAGTGCATGACTATCACCGGAAAGACCATTGCCGAGACCCTCAAGGACATTCCCGACGCGCCTCCTGCGGGACAAGATGTGATTCGCCCCTTCAGCGAGCCCCTCTACAAAGAGGGTCACCTGGCCATCCTCAAGGGCAATCTCTCCCCCGAGGGTTGTGTGGCGAAGATCTCGGGCCTCAAGAATCCTGTCATTACGGGGCCGGCCCGGGTATTCAATTCGGAAGACGAGGCCATGGCCGCCATCATGGCGCGCAAGATTCAGGCCGGCGATGTCTTGGTGATTCGCTACGAAGGCCCCAAGGGCGGACCCGGCATGCGCGAAATGCTCGCTCCCACCTCGGCCCTGGTGGGCCAGGGCCTGGGCGAGTCGGTGGGCCTCATTACCGATGGGCGTTTCTCGGGCGGCACCTGGGGCATGGTGGTGGGCCACGTCTCGCCCGAGGCCTTCGTAGGGGGGCCGATCGCGCTGGTCGAGGAGGGCGATTCGGTGACCATCGATGCCCACCGCCAGCTCATCGAAGTGAACCTGCCCGAGGCCACCCTGGCCTCGCGTCGAGCCCAGTGGAGGGCGCCCAAGCCCCGCTATACCCGGGGCGTGTTGGCGAAGTTCGCGGCACTGGCCGGAACCGCCAGCAAGGGCGCAGTCACGGACCCCCAGTAAAGCCCCCTATTTATGTCACGTTGCGCATATACTTACCCGTCTGTTTTCAATAGGAGACTTTCATGCGTGGTTTAGTTCTGGCCGCCTCTCTTCTGGCCATCGGTGGTGTTGCCCAAGCGGACAACGATCTCACCAAGAAGTACAACTGTGTGGCCTGCCACGCAGAGGGTGCAAAAAAAGTGGGCCCCGCCTACAAGGACGTTGCCAAGAAGTACGCTGGCAGAGCCGATGCAGTTGACTACCTCACCAAGAAGATCAAAACCGGTGGTGCCGGCGTATGGGGCCCGGTTCCCATGCCCCCGCACCCCCAAGTGTCCGACGCAGACTCGAAGAAGATGGCCGAGTACGTCATGGCTCTGAAGTAAGCAAAAAGGTTTCTCTGTGTTAAAAAAGCCCTTGTCGCAAGACAAGGGCTTTTTCTTTTAGCGCGTGGACATTTTCCTTCAGCAGATCCTCAATGGCCTGGTCCTGGGCAGCGTCTATGCCTTGATTGCGCTCGGCTACACCATGGTCTACGGCATTCTGCAGCTCATCAACTTCACCCACGGCGAGGTTCTGATGGTGGGCGCCATGGTCTCGCTCTCGGTGGTCATGGCCATGGGCCATGCATTCCCCAATGCGCCGGCCGTGGTCTTACTCATCGCAGCGCTCTCCATCGCAATTCCAAGTTGCATGTTCTTGTCGGCCTTTATTGAGCGGGTGGCCTACCGACCCCTGCGCAACGCACCGCGACTCGCGCCGCTCATTACTGCCATTGGACTCTCGATTGTCCTGCAGACCCTGGCCATGCTGATCTGGTCACCCAACCCCCGAGTGTTCCCCGACCTATTGCCCACCCAGCCCATTGCCATTGGGGGCGCCTATCTAGCGCCCAAGCAATTGCTGATTCTGGTGGTGGCCGCACTTCTCATGGCTGGGCTCATGCTCATCGTCAACACCACCCGCCTTGGCAGGGCCATGCGGGCCGTCTCCGAGAATCCGCGCATGGCCACTCTCATGGGGGTGAATCCCGATCGAATCATTTCAATCACCTTCATGCTCGGTGCGGCACTGGCCGCCGTGGCTGGTCTGTTGGTGGCCATGAACTACAACATCGCGCACTTCACCATGGGTTTCCTTCCCGGATTGAAGGCCTTCACAGCCGCAGTGCTGGGCGGAATTGGCAACATCCCCGGCGCGGTGGTGGGCGGTCTCTTGCTCGGCATCATCGAGAGCCTGGGTGCGGGCTACATTGGCGACATCACCGGCGGCTTCCTGGGCAGCCACTACCAGGATGTCTTTGCATTCGCGGTGTTGATTCTCGTTTTGGTCTTTCGACCATCGGGCCTTCTCGGTGAGCGGGTCGCCGACCGAGCCTGAGTCCCATGCGCTCGACCCTCTCCCCCAAACAAAAAGCCCTCTGGGCCACCTTGGCCATTGGGCTTGCCCTGGTGCTGCTGCCCTTCGCGGCTGGAGCCATTGGCAATGCATGGATACGGATACTGGCCTTCGCCCTTCTCTACGTGATGCTCGCACTTGGCCTGAATATTGTGGTGGGCTACGCGGGCCTGCTCGATCTGGGCTATGTGGCCTTCTATGCGGTGGGTGCCTATCTCTATGCGCTGCTGGCCTCGCCCCATCTCACCGAGCATCTGCCATGGCTCGCCACCCTCTTCCCCTCGGGCCTGCATGGCTCCATCTGGCTGCTCATTCCGCTGGCTGCGGCGGTCGCCGCACTCTTCGGCGTGCTGCTGGGATTCCCCGTGCTGCGGCTTCGCGGTGACTACCTCGCCATCGTCACCCTTGGGTTTGGGGAAATCATTCGAATCTTTCTCAACAACCTCAATGCACCGGTCAATCTCACCAACGGGCCGCAGGGCATCGATCGAATCGACCCCATCTCGATCGCCGGTGTGAGCCTCTCCAAGCCATTGGAAATCGGGGGCATCCATATTCCTTCGGTGCAGTTGTATTACTACCTGTTTCTCACCCTCACCATTCTTGTGATTGTGATCTGCCTGAGGCTCCAAGACTCACGCGTCGGGCGCGCATGGATGGCCGTTCGCGAAGACGAGATTGCCGCCAAGGCCATGGGCATTCACACACGCAACGTCAAACTAATGGCCTTTGCCATGGGCGCATCGTTCGGTGGGGTCTCGGGTGCCATGTTCTCTGCATTTCAAGGCTTTGTCTCTCCAGAGAGTTTTGTGCTCATGGAGAGCATTGTCATTGTCGCTATGGTGGTACTCGGCGGCATGGGCAATGTCTGGGGCGTGGTCTTGGGGGCCGTGCTGCTCTATGCCATTCCAGAAGCATTGCGGCATTTGGCCCGGCCGGTGCAGATGCAGTTGTTTGGCGAGGAACTCATTGCCCCCGAGGCCCTTCGCATGTTGCTCTTTGGATTGTCGATGGTGCTCATCATGCTCTACCGTCCGCAAGGCCTTCTGCCGAGGCAAAAGGCATGACTGTCACCACTGCCTTGCTTCGCATCAACGCGGTCAGCAAGCGTTTTGGCGGGCTTCAGGCGGTCAACAATGTGTCGCTTGAAATTGGGCCGGGCAGTATCTATGGACTCATTGGTCCCAACGGCGCCGGCAAGACCACGCTTTTTAATCTCATCACCGGCCTCTACCCGGCCGATCGCGGAGAGTTTCTTCTCGACGGCGTGGCCTATGAGCCGAGCTCGGTCCATCGCGTGACCGAGGCCGGTATTGCCCGCACCTTTCAAAACATTCGCCTCTTTCCCGACCTCAGTGCAATAGAGAATGTGATGGTGGGCCGGCATGTTCGCACCCATGGTCTCCACAGCGGAATTATCGGAGCGGTTCTGCGCACGCCTGCATTCAAACGCATCGAGCAGGACATTCGCGACCACGCACAGCAACTGCTCGAATATGTGGGCTTGGGTTCGCGCAGCGTTCAGATTGCGCGAACCCTCTCGTATGGAGACCAACGGCGACTCGAAATCGCCCGCGCACTGGCCACCGAGCCCAAACTGCTTGCCCTTGATGAGCCGGCCGCGGGTATGAATGCCACCGAGAAGAACACTCTTCGCGGCCTGCTCGAGCGCATTCAGTCCGATGGCAAGACCATCCTCTTGATCGAGCACGATGTCCGGCTGGTCATGGGGCTCTGCGGCCAAGTCACGGTCTTGGACCACGGCGAGGTGATTGCATGTGGCAGTCCAACCGAGGTGCAGCGCAATCCCGCCGTGATCGAGGCCTATCTGGGCACGGGGGCCACCCATGGTTGATTCAGCGCGCAACGGCAAGGCGCTCCCAGACACGCTTCTGCAGGTAAGTGGTCTGTCTGTGTCCTATGGCGGCATTCAGGCGGTTCGCTCGGTCTGCTTCGAAGTCAGGCGCGGCGAATTGCTCGCCATGATTGGCGCCAATGGAGCAGGAAAGTCATCTTGCCTGCGGGCCATCACAGGGCTGCTCCCAAGCAGTCAGGGATCGGTGCATTACAAGGGCGAGTTGGTTCGGCCCACCAACGGCCATGCACTTCCTGGCAATGGATTGGTGATGGTGCCCGAGGGTCGAGGCATCTTTGCTCGCATGACCATCGAAGAGAACCTGCTCATGGGGGCCTACTGCCGGGCAAGCGCAAGCAAGTCGGAAATTGAAGAGGATCTCAATGCCCAGTACCAGCGTTTCCCTCGCCTCAGAGAGCGGTCCACCCAGTTGGCCGGCACCCTCTCGGGTGGTGAGCAGCAGATGCTCGCCATAGGCCGAGCGCTGATGGCACATCCCGAACTCCTGCTTCTCGATGAGCCTTCCATGGGCCTCTCCCCCGTGATGGTCGAGACAATCTTCCAAGTCATTGCCGAGGTGAAGGCAAGGGGCACCACCATCTTGCTGGTTGAGCAAAATGCGCGGCTTGCGCTGCAGATGGCCGACCGCGCCTTGGTCTTGGAGTCGGGTGAAGTGACCCTCGAGGGAAGCGGCCAGGACCTGCTCGCAAGCCCGGCCGTGCGAGCTGCCTATCTTGGTGAGTAACGTGGCAAAGCACTCCGCCGCCACTGCCAGCACAGGCGCACTTCCCGCGCAGTTCCGCCGCCGACGTGTCGGAATCATTGGCCATGGTGATGTCGGCGCACGCATTGTGAATCAGCAGGCGGCTCCAGGCGGCGCTCGGCTCATTGCGGTAGCACGAAGCCTTGGATGGAACCTGGATGCGCCGATCGACTGTCGACGACTTGCCCGCAGCATTCAGGAATGGATTGTCTTGGTTCCCCCCGCCGAACAAGGTGGCAAGCTCGATTCCCGCAGCCGATTGCTCGTGCGGGCCATTGCCTGGGCCAAGGCCCAACGCAGACGTTGCTCTTATGCCAACGCCGTGATGCCCAAAGGCTCTGCGGCGTCCACCGGCCCTGCGGCGTCCATTCGCCCCGTGATGTCTGCAGATCAATTCAATCGATTTCGTGGGGTCTACATCAGCACCACTGGCGTCTATGGAGACCACCGCGGTGCCTTGGTCCACGAGACCAGTGCCTGCAAGACCACTCAACCGCGTTCATTGCGCAGACTCGATGCAGAGCGCCATTGGAGAGGGCTCGGCGCCCATGTCTTGCGCGTGCCCGGCATTACCGCCCGTGACCGACTGCCCATTCAGCGAATTCGCGATGGCCTACCGGCCTTGCGATCCGAGGACGATGTCTACACCAACCATATCGAGGCCAACGACCTGGCGCGTATCTGCTGGGTGGCCCTATGGCGGGGCAGGCCCAGCCGAGTCACGAACACGGTGATGAAATCGCAATTGAAGATGGGTGACTATATGGATGCGGTGGCCGATGCAGCGGGGCTCGAGCGGGTTCCCCGCATCGACCCGGCCGGCTTCGAGGCGCTGGTGAAAGAGGGGCGCATCAGCCCCATGATGGCGAGCTTTATGCGGGACTCACGCCGCGTCACAAGCAATCGACTGCGCAAGGAACTCAGATTTCAGCTGCGCTTTGAATCGATTGAAGACCTGATCGCCCCGCTTCGCGAGACCAAAGAAAAAAACTAGGCAACAGTCAGTGCGTGGGCCGAGTCGCCCACCGCCTGCATCTCTCCAATGACTCGGGCCTGGTTGAATCCATGCTTGTGCAGAATGGCCATGACCTCGGCCTCGGCTTTGGGGTCACAAGAGACCAGAAGACCACCACTGGTCTGTGGGTCGGTGAGCAGGGCCCGATCAATCGCATTGCGCACTGTCGAGAGAGCGACTTCATGGCCATAGGCCGCCCAGTTGCGCCCCGAGGCACCGGTAATTGCGCCCTGGGTGGCGAGTTCCACGACACCGGGAATGAGTGGGACCTGTGACCAGTTCAGCTTGGCGACCAAACCCGACCCACGGGCGAGCTCGATGCAGTGGCCTGCAAGACCAAAGCCAGTGACATCGGTCATGGCGTGGACACCAGCGAGATTGGCAAGATCTGCTCCAGCCGTGTTGAGCTGTGTGGTCGTGGAGAGCATGAGTGCATAGCCTTGCTCCGAGAGGAGTTCTTTCTTGAGGGCCGCAGAGAGAATGCCCACACCCAGTGGCTTGCCCAGAATGAGTCGGTCGCCCGCCTTTGCGTCTTTATTTCGTTTTACGCGATCGGGATGCACAAGGCCGAGCGCCACGAGTCCATAGATGGGCTCGACCGAGTCGATGGTGTGACCACCGGCGATGGGAATGCCGGCTGCGCGACAGACCGACTGGCCTCCCTCGAGAATCTGCCCAATGGTCTTGGGGCTCAGCATGTTGACTGGCATGCCAACAATGGCCAGGGCCATGATCGGCCGCCCCCCCATGGCATAGACATCGCTGATCGCATTGGTGGCCGCGATGCGACCAAAGTCATAGGGGTCATCGACCACCGGCATGAAGAAATCGGTGGTGGCAATCAGGGCCTGTTCATCGTTGAGTCGATACACCGCGGCATCGTCGGCGGTCTCGATTCCAACCATGAGCTCGGGCGGAATGACACCGCTGCCCACACCCTGAAGAATCTCTGCCAGGACATTGGGTGCAATCTTGCAACCGCAACCACCCCCGTGCGAGAGCGAAGTGAGCCGCGGCTCGTTGGCGCTGGGTGCCGAGGTCGGCTGGGGTTTGGCATTCACGGTTCGAGCTCCTCGTAGACCACTTCAAGTATGAGCAGACGGTCTTCACCCTGCGGGGTTCGCAGACGCACCTCATCGCCTTCACGCGCGCGAATCAGTGCCTTGGCCACGGGTGATATCCAGCTGACACGCCGCCGCATGGGATCGACTTCATCTCTTCCCACTATGGTGACCCACTCTTGGGGGCCGTCGTTGCGTGAAAACCCCACGCGGGCCCCGAAAAAGATCTGTTCATTCCCGCACTGGCTCGTGGGGTCCACCACCACGGCATCTTCGAGCTGCTTGGTAAGAAAACGGATGCGACGATCAATCTCACGCAATCGGCGCTTGCCGTAGATGTAATCGCCGTTCTCTGAGCGATCGCCGTTGGAGGCCGCCCACGAGACCACCTGGGTCACCTCGGGCCGCTCCTTGTTCACCAGCTGCTGAAGCTCGTCGCGAAGCCGGCGATAGCCCGTGGTGGTGATGTAGTTAGCGCTCGACGAAGGCTCGCTCAATGACGTAGTCACCCGGCTGCCCGAGTCCCGGCGAGACCGCAAACCCCCGGGCATTGAGCATCTCGGCGGTTTCTTTCAGCATGGCCGGACTGCCGCAGATCATGCCGCGGTCGGTGGCGGGGTCGAGGGGGGGCAGCCCAATATCGGTGAAGAGCCGGCCCGTCTCAATGGCCGTGGTCAGTCGTCCCGTGTGGGTGGATGCCTCGCGAGTCACCGTGGGGTAGTAGATGAGTTGATTGCGAACCATCTCACCCAGAAATTCGTGGTTGGGCAACTCATTGCGCAGGTAATCGCCGTAGGCCAACTCACTGACCAGACGCACACCATGAATGAGCACCACCTTCTCGAAGCGCTCGTAGGTTTCTGGGTCCCGAACAATGCTCATGAAAGGGGCAAGCCCCGTTCCTGTCGAGAAGAGGTAGAGGTGCCGACCCGGCTTGAGGTCATCGATCACCAGCGTGCCGGTGGCCTTCTCACCCACCAGAATGGTCTGACCGACTTCAATGTGTTGAAGTCGTGAGGTGAGGGGCCCATTGGGAACCTTGATCGAGAGAAACTCCAGGTGCTCTTCGTAATTGGGGCTCACCACGCTGTAGGCCCTTACAAGGGGACGCCCATCGACCTCGAGCCCAATCATTACGAAATGGCCATTGCGGAAACGAAATGCCTGGTCTCGGGTGGTGGTGAATGAGAACAGGGTCTCATTCCAGTGGGTCACGCTGGTGACCGTCTCGTTCTGATAGGTGGCCATAAAACTTACTCGTCGCGAACAAAGGGATTGTTGAGTCGCTCTTCACCGAATCGACTCGTGGGGCCGTGGCCGGGAACAAATTCAATGTCATCACCCAGAGGGAAGAGTCGCTCACGAATGGAGCGGATGAGGTCGGCGTGATTGCCGCGTGGGAAATCGGTGCGCCCAATCGACCCTGCAAACAGGACATCACCCACAAAGGCAATGCGGTCGGCCAGGTGAAGGAATACGACATGGCCCGGCGTGTGGCCGGGACAGTGAATCACTTCGAGGACCTGCTCCCCCACCGTGACTGTGTCGCCGTCTTCCAACCAGCGATCGGGGGCGAAGGCCTCGAGTGGGGGGAAGCCAAACATCTTCCCCTGGACTGGCAGTTGCGAGATCCAGAACTCGTCGTCGCGGTGGGGCCCCTCGATGGGAACGCCCAGGCGCTTGGCGAGAATCGATGCCTCGCCACAATGGTCAATGTGGCCATGGGTGAGGAGGATCTTCTCGATCTCCACACCAGCCTCTTGGGCCACGGCCTCGAGGTGGTCGATATCGCCACCGGGGTCAATGAAGGCCGCCCGGCGAGTGGCGGGGCAGACAACCAGCGAACAATTTTGGGCAAACGGCGTAACCGGGTGAATCTCGTAATCCATGTTGAGATTATCGCCCACATTGAATGTCAGCCCGAGATGACGGGCGTGGAGGACGCCTCGCTAGGCGACTTGGAAGGCGTGGTACTGGAGGTCGGCCAGGGCGAGAATCTCAAGGGCCTTTTCGTGAGTGGACTCGAGCACCACTGGCGGGGCCACGCCCGCATCGGCCGCCTCTCGCCAACGGCCTGCACAGACGCACCAACGGTCGCCGGCCTTGAGTCCGGGGAAACGAAACTCCGGCCGCGGTGTGCTCAGATCGTTTCCGCGATGGGCCGAGAAAACCAAGAAGGCATCGGTCATGACGGCACAGACTGTGTGACGACCAAAGTCTTCCTCGCTGGTGTTGCAGCAGCCGTCTCTGAAAAAGCCAGTCAGCGGATCAAGCCCGCAGGGCTGCAACTCCGTGCCGAGAACATTTTTGGCCTGAATAACGGGCTTCATGTGGGGAAGTTTAAGCCAGGGAGTCCTTTACACTGCTGGGGTCTTCTCAACACCTCCCCAGCAGACATGACCGATATCCGATCCCTTCGAAGTGACTACGCCTTAGCGAGTCTCGACACCCCCGACCTCGCCCACGACCCCACCGAGCAGCTACAGAAGTGGCTCAATGAGGCCATTCAATCGGAGGTGCCAGAGCCCAATGCCATGACACTCTGCACCGTGGCCCCCGATGGCCGACCCACTGGCCGGATTGTTCTGCTGCGCAATGTCTCCAAGCAGGGGCTGAGTTTTTTCACCAACTACGACTCGGCCAAGGGCCAGGCACTCATGGCCCAGCCCTATGCCAGCCTGGTCTTCTTCTGGCCCGACCTCGAGCGACAGATTCGCATCGACGGCAAGGTGGGCCGGCTCTCGGCCGAGGAGTCCGAGCGCTACTACGCCGAGCGGCCGTTGGGTAGCAAGCTCGGTGCCTGGGCCTCACCGCAGTCACAAGTCATTGAGAGTCGGCAGTGGTTGGAGTCGGCCCACGAGTCCATGAAGGCCACGCTCGGTGAGCATCCGCCGCGGCCTGCCAACTGGGGAGGCTACCAGTTGGTGCCCGAGCGCTTTGAGTTTTGGCAGGGCCGCCGCTCGCGACTTCACGACCGGCTGCAGTACCGGTTCAGCCAGCTTGCGAAGGCCTGGGAGGTGGTGCGGTTGGCACCTTAGTGGGTGCGGCCGGCACCTGAGTTGTTGCGGCTTGCGCCTTAGTCCTGCTGCGCCAGCATCCCCGGAAATGCCTGTTCGGCGTGAATGACCTTGGGGGCAACCACAAACAGGCAGTAACGCTCGGCGGGATGTCGGTTGAAGTAATTTTGGTGGTAACTCTCGGCGGGCCAGAACTTCACGCGGGTCAGCGCACCCGCGCCGAAGCACTCTTCCTCCGCTAACTCATGTAACTCAGTCACCACTCGGCCGGCCGTGGGGTTGTCCTTCGCATACTGTGTCATGGCCTTCTTGGCCGCCTGCATCTGCGCATCCTTGAGCGCCACAATCACCGACCGATACTGAGTGCCCGTGTCGTTTCCCTGCCGGTTCAGTGTGGTGGGGTCATGGATGGAAAAAAAGACATTGAGTAGGTCGGCATAGTCGATCTTGTTGCGATCAAAACGCAGGCGAACCACCTCGGCATGGCCCGTGCGGCCAGAGCAGACTTGCTCATAACTGGGACTGGCGACAATGCCGCCCCAGTAGCCCGACTCCACCTCTTCCACGCCTGCAATTCGCTGGAACACAGCCTCTAGGCACCAGAAACAGCCGCCACCAAAGATGGCGGATTCAAGCTCGGTCTTCATCGATTCACCTTCATCACGGATCCCCCATGGTAGGGCTGCCGAGGGAAAGTCATAAGCTTATTCCCAGGGCCACGAGCGGAAATTGGCAGAGATCGCTAGAGTACGCAGTCTCCGAAAATACCAAAGGTTGTCGGCATGCGCGCCCTTCTCGCCGTCTCGTCTCTCTTGATCCTTTTTGGCAATGGCATCTCCAGCGCCGTTGCCTCGGTCCTGCCCGGCCCGGTGGTTACCGTGGCGCAACTCAAGCCCCTGGTGGAGCAAAAGAGGGTCACCGTGCTCGACACCCGCGAGTTGCTCCAGACCGATCAGAAGACACCCAACTACGCCGCCGGTCATATTCCGGGGGCCTTGCCCTTCCCCTACTCCAATCTTCGTGGCCCCAAAGAAGCGCCGGGTGCGGTTCTGCCCATTGCGCAATTAGAGAAACTGGTCAACCAATTGGGGCTCAAGCGTTCCACGCCCGTGGTCTTGGCGGGCTCTGGGGCAGACCCCACCGAGTTCGGTGGCCCGGCTCGCATCTATTGGACGCTCAAGGCGGCAGGCTTTAAAGAGATTGCCGTTCTCAATGGTGGCCTCGGTGCATGGATGGCAGCCAAGTTGCCGCTGGAGAGAGACCAGCCCAAGGTCAGCCCATCCCAAGAGAAGCTTCAGTACCAGGCCGAGATGGTGCTCTCCACGGCCAAGGCCAAGGAGTTGCATGCGGCATCTGCCAAGCCTGTATTTGTGGATGCGCGGCCCGAAGACTCTCACCTTGGGCAGATGCGCCATGCGGCTGCAGCCCGTTGGGGGACCATCCCCGATTCCAAGTGGCTCGATAGCGAGGAATGGTTCGTGGCCAATACCGGCCGACTCCTTGAAAAGGACCAGCTGCTGGCGGTAGCCAAGCGCGAGGGGGTGCTTGGAAAGCCCACGGTCTCCTTCTGCAATGCGGGGCATTGGGCCGCCACCAGTTGGTTCATTCTCTCTGAGGTGCTTGGACAGACCAATGCACAGATGTATGCCGACTCTGTTGTGGGCTGGAGCCAGGCGGGTCTGCCCATGCAGAACGAGCCAAGCCGTGCAACTGCACTGATGTGGCAGGCGAAGGGCACGGGCATTCAGAAGTAGACATGCTCGCCTCGCTTGGCAATCGAATCGGCCTGGTTCTGCTGGGCTTTTTGGGTTGGCTGTTGGTCACGTTCTTTGCGGGCCTGCAGGCCGGCCTGCTCGTGGTGATTGGCATTGGATTTGGGGCAGTATTGCAAGGCTGCCGATTTGGCTTCACTTCAGCCTGGCGGGCCTTCATGCTGCAGAAGCAGACCGCGGGTATCACGGGCCAGATGCTGCTCATGGCCCTGGCTTCATTGATTGCCATCCCCATGATCGCCGGCAATCCCAAAGAGATCTACGGTGCAGTGGCCCCCATTGGCTGGAGCCTGCTAATCGGTGCTTTTGCGTTTGGCATTGCCATGCAACTGGCCGATGGCTGCGGCTCGGGAAGCCTTAACCGTGCCGGCGAGGGGGCGCCCTTGTCGTGGGTGGTCTTGCCCACCTTCATTTTTGGAAGTTTTGTGGGGGCCTCTCACCAGCCCGCCTGGATTGCCTTGGGAGGGCCACTCGACTTTCTCGCGGCCGATGCGAGCCAGGGATTGCGCGTCGATCTCTTGCAGATCTTCGGACTCTGGCCTGCCATGCTCATTACCTTGGGTGCCTGCCTTGCTGTGACCTGGGGATTTGTTGCCTATTCAAAACGCACCGAGCCCTCTGCCCATGTTCACAAGGGGCCGCAGCAGGGGCCTTTCGTGCGTCACTGGCTCATTGGCGGGGCGCTCTTGGCCCTGCTCTATGGCCTGCACCTGGCGGTGGCCGGTCAGCCCTGGGGAATTGTCTACGGGCTTGGTCTGTGGGGCGCGAAGATTGCGGTGGGCCTCGGAGCGGATCTCTCTGCCGACCCCTTCTGGTCGGACCCAAGCCATGCCCAACGTGTCATTAACCCGGTGCTGTGGGATATCACCACTCTCACCAATATTGGCCTCTTGTTCGGCGCCATGGCCGCATCGCGCTGGCGGGTGAAGGCCGACGCCAGCAAGCGGCCCATCCTGCCCAAGCACTGGGTTGCTGGTGCCCTGGCTGGCTTGGTACTCGGCTACACATCGCGCCTCGCCTTTGGCTGCAACATTGGTGGCTTTCTAGGAGGAGTGGCCTCGGCGAGCCTGCATGGCTGGGTCTGGTTTCTTGCCGCCTACTTGGGTTCGATGATCGGTGTTCGGCTGCGCCTTCGACTGCAGATGCCATGAGAACCAAATCCACACTTCTATTCTGGGCGATTGCCATTGCCCTGCTGGCTCTCGACCACGCAGCAACGGACCGTCCCCGCGCCGAACCCCCACTGGTTGTTTTGGGAAGTGGGCAGGCATCGGCAGGCGGCCACTGTTCGGGCCGTTGAGACTCGAGATGGACTGCCCACTCTGTCGTGCAGAGGGCGAGCAGCTCCTCGAGGCCGATGATCGACTCCGCGTGATTGAGGTTCTGGAGCCTCGGCTGCCAGGTTATCGACGAATCATCTGGCAACAACACCGAAGAGAGCTCACTGAGTTAAACGAAGCCGAGCGAATCCATTGGTTTACAAAAGTGGCGCAGCAAGAAGATGCACTCAGAGCGCTTTGGGCTTGCGACAAAATCAACCATGCCAGCTTTGGCAATGTGGTGCCCCATCTGCATTGGCATGTCATGCCCCGCTGGCGAACCGACCCATGGTGGCCCTCACCGGTCTGGGGGAGCAAGCAGCCGAGCACCCGCATGGCGGTGACTCAGAGCGCTCAGGGCCAGTTTCTCTTGGGCCCCAACGAGAAGTCATCGAACCCCGCACCGTCGATGTCTCTTCAGATCGATGAGTGGCTCTCACTGAAAGAGGCCTGCGCAGCGATTCGTCAGAAGGTATTCGTTGAAGAACAGAATGTGGCCGCCGAGGAGGAGTGGGATGAACTCGACTGGGCCTGCCGCCATCTGCTGATCGCCAATACGGATGAACCCATGGCCACGGGTCGACTGCTGTCTCTGGGCGATGGGCGCGCACGAATTGGGCGAATGGCCGTGCTCAGAGAATTTCGTGGGCATGGCCTGGGCCGCATGGTTCTGCAGGGCCTGATTGCAGAGGCCAGGCGCTTGGGCTTTTCAGAAATTGTTCTTCATGCCCAGACCCATGCCTTGGGTTTCTATGCAAGGTCTGGCTTTGCGGCGCAAGGACCCGAGTTCGACGAGTGCCGCATACCGCATCGGGAGATGGTGCTGCGGTTGGAGACGGGTTAGGCGCGCAGTTTGTGGGCCTTGCGCGGAGTGGCTTGGGCCACAGAGGCAGCATTCCAACGGTGCGGTCGCAACCCCCGAGGTCACCTAGTTCGAGCCGTATTGGGCAATCACCTTTTCTTCCAGCAACGCCTGAACCTCCGCCGCTGAAAAACCAAACTCATTGAGAACCTCGAACGAGTGTTGACCGAACTCCGGCGCCGGTTCTCCCGCGGGGCGTCCAGAACCGCTGAACTTGATCGGATGCCCAATTCCTTTCACTCGGCCCGCGTTGACATGGTTGGTCTCAACGACCATGTCTCGCGACAAAACCTGTGGATGATTCAATGCCTCCTCGATACTGTGGACCGGCCCCACGGGAACCCCCACCGATTCGAAGCGCTCCATCCAGACCGCGGTGGTCTCGTGCGCCAAGACCTCTTCTATCTGGTCAGTCAGTGCAGCGCTGTGTTTCATGCGCTCGGAGTTTGTCTCGAATCGAGGGTCGGCAATCCACTCAGGATGCCCGAGGCACTCCGCGATTCGCCTCCAGTTGGCCTGGTTGGCTCCTCCAATGTTTAGATAGCCATCTTTGGTGCGAAACGCTTGGTAGGGTGCCGTCAGCGGGTGTGCCGACCCCAGGGGACCAGGGGATCGGCCGGTGGCGAAAAAGACCGCCGCCTGCCAGTAGGTCTGTTGAATGGCCGCCTCCATGAGTGAGGTCTCAATGAGTTGACCCCGGCCTGTTCGAGCCCGCTCAACCAGTGCCGCGAGAATTCCTGTGCAGGCCAAAATACCGGCGTTGATGTCGGCGACGGAGTTGCCCGTCTTCGCAGGAGGTTTGTCCTCAAAACCCGTGATGCCCATAAGGCCAGCAAAACCTTGGGCAATCAGGTCAAAACCCGGCTTTTCAGCAAACGGCCCACTGCGCCCATAACCGGAGACAGCGGCATAAATGAGTCTGGGGTTGATGGCCTGCAGCGCCTCAAAGCCAACCCCAAGTTTCTCCATTGTGCCGGGGCGATAGTTCTCTGTGAGCACGTCCGCCCTCGCCACCAGTCGTTTAAGAACCTCGACACCCTTGGAGTTCTTTAGATCCAAAGCAAGGCCACGTTTGTTTCGATTGAGAATAAGGAAGGGAGCGGAGATCCCGTTGATTCGTGGGTCCTGATAGCCACGTGAGTCATCACCGGCGGGAATCTTCTCGACCTTGATTACATTGGCACCCATGTCCGCGAGCATCATTCCGCAGGTTGGGCCCGCCATAATTTGTGCGAGCTCCAGCACCGTGATGCCAGTCAGAGGACCACTCATTGCCGAATTCGCCTATTTCCCAATGAAAATGGGCTTTTGCTTGGCAAGGAACGCCTTGTAGCCGATTTGAAAATCCTCGGTATCGAAACAATCGAAGCACTCGTCATTCTCTTGCTCAGAAATCGCCTCGGGCCGCATCAAACGTTTTCCAAACTTCTTATGCCATCGGGCAACCAAAGGAGCGCCTTCTGCAATGCGTTTGGCCGTCTCGATCGATTCCTTGGCAACCGCTTCGTCGGCCACCACGCGAGATACCAAACCAATCTGTAGGGCCTCGGTGGCATCAAAAATTCGTCCCTCAAGGAGAATCTCGACTGCCTTCGATCGACCGAGGAGGTGAACGAGTGGTCCCATTTCTCCGTACGCCATCACCAAGCCGAGTCGGTTAATGGGTGCACCAAAACGACTGGATTGGCCGCAAATTCGCACGTCTGCCAGTGAGGCAATCTCCATACCACCCCCAACACAGATGCCGTGGATCTGGGCAACGGTGGGGTGCGGACAGTTCGCGATCAAGTTCACAGTGCGATGCATGATCCGACCGTAGTCAATTGCCTGGGCCTTGTTAGAGCGCTCGGTCTGGAATTCACTGATGTCGTTGCCCGGGGAGAAAGCCTTCTCACCGGCTCCACGGAGTACGACGCATCTCACAGACGTGTCTTTAGAGAGTCTCTCAAATGCGTCGCCCAACATCTGCCAGAGCGGCTTGGTGAGGGCATTGAGTTTCTCGGGCCGGTTAATGGTGAGAGTGACAATCTCTTGCTCTCTTGACTCAAGGAGTATGTCTGCCATTGGGTGTTGCATGCCTATCGGTAGAAGTACTCGACGAGTCCCATGCCCGTGATTGGAACGTAGGTCACCAACATCAGAAGGGCAAACAGGACGCCGATAAAGTAAATGTTGACTCGAGTGGTTTCCCAGACGCTGCACTTGGCGATGGAACTTGAGATCATCAAGACGCTTGCAACAGGCGGGGTCTGCTGACCAATACCGAGATTGATGGTGACGATGAGCCCGAAATGAACCGGATCAATCCCCACAGCGTTGACCAAGGGCATGACGACTGGCACAACAAGAATGATTGCTGCAGCAGAATGCAAGAAAATGCCAAGGAATAAAAAGACGATATTGAGCAACGCAAGCACTGCGTACTTGTTCGATGTGAACTCCGATACCTGAGTCGCCAGTTGCTGAGGGGCCGAGATTTCGGTGAGGTAATTTCCAAGCAAGCCACTTGTCGCAACCAACAGCATAACGACCGCGGTTTGTTGTCCACCCTCGATGATTGAAGACTTGAGATGAACCCAGTCGAGGTCCCTGTAGATGAAAAGTCCGATAACCAAGGAGGCCAGCACCGCGAGGGCAGCCCCCTCGGTGGCGGTCACAACACCACCAAATATTCCACCAAGAATGATCGCTGGAAGAAGCAGGGCCCAACTGGAATCGCGCATAGCGACCCAGACCTTGCGGCCTGAGAACCGATCTTCAACAGGAAGGTTGTAGCGACGGGCAAAGTAATAGGCCATTCCCATCAGCCCCAGACCACCAATGATCCCAGGAATAATCCCCGCAACAAACAGTTGAACCACGGATGTCTCTGCCATGACGGCATAGAGAATCATGGGAATGGAGGGTGGAATGATGATCGCAAGCGTTGCGGACGATGAGGTGACCGCCGCCGACAATGCCGGGGAATAGCCCTTGCGTTTCATCTCGGGAATAAGCACTGAACCGAGGGCTGCAACATCGGCCACGGCCGATCCCGAGATCTCGGCAAAGAAAAGTGAGACGCCAATGTTGACGTGGGCGAGTCCACCACGAATCCATCCAAACAAGGCAGTGGCCAAAGCAATAAGCCGCTGTGAAATCCCGGAGGAATTCATGATTGCGCCAGCCAAAATAAAGAGAGGGATTGCCAGCAGTGGGAAATTGGTGGCGCTCTGGTAGAGCACGATGGGAAGGTTGGGCAGACCATCGATACCCTGAGTGAGAATCATCGCCGTAGTGGCCACTACCCCCAGCGCAACGGCAATCGGCACATTAAGCAAAACAAGAATAAGAACTGTGCCGAACAGCAACACCATTGTCTGCATATCGTTGATTCTTCCTAGGTTCGTTGCCGAAGAATGTCAGACAAGGTCATGGATTCCGCAACAATGATGAGAAAGGCGGAGATCGGAATGACGGATTGGGGAATATCCATCGTCACTTTCGGAAGGCTTGACATGGAGTCGGTTGCAAGAACTGGCAAAATTGCTGCGCCCATCCAGCCAACCAAGGCAAAGAAGCCGATCACGATGAGTTGGCCGACCACTGAAAACCACTTCTTCGGCACGGGCGGAAGCAGATCCACCAGCTCGGGGCACCCAATGTGACCCCGCTTGAATGAGGCAAGGGCCGAGCCATAGAAAGTCAGCCAGGCCAGGAGCATGGAGGCCACTTCGTCGTACCAGACCAGCGGATTTCCGATGGTTCTAAAGACAACGCCCGCCGTGACCTCCAAGAAGAGAACGACCATCAGAATGCCGACCAACCATTCCAGAAAACGCCCGTAAGCCTTCCTGAAGCCTCCGATAGAAGCGTTGTTATCCGGAATGGTCTGCGACATGTTGAGGACTCTCTCCTTGCTCTCGATCTAGCGCGAACTATCGGAGGCTGTTGGCCTTGTCGATCAGGGCCTGTGCCCCGGCCACCTCTTTGCCAAAGTCGGCATAGATGTCTTTGCTGGCCGCCACAAAGGCTTTCTTATCGACTTCATTGGCCTTGGTTCCCCCTGCAGTGATCTTGGTCAGCAAATCTTTGTCCTCTTTTGCGGCAACGTCGTAGACGAAGGCCTGGGTCTCTTTGGCGGTGTCTTCAAGAATCTTGCGGACGTCGGCCGGCAAGGTGGCCCACTTCTTCGAGCCTGCTGTGAGGTAAGCGGGCGTATAAACGTGCCCCGATAGACTGATGAACTTCTGTACCTCTTGGAGCTTCGCGGAGTAAATCTGCGTCAACGGATTCTCCTGGCCATCCATCACACCGGTCTGCAGCGCTGTGAATACCTCTTTAAAACTCATGGGTGAGGGATTTGCGCCGTACTCCTGGAACATCCGCACCCGCCATTTGCCCTCGGGCACTCGGAGTTTGATTCCCTTGAGGTCAGCCGGCACCACGACAGGCTTCTTATTGTTGGTGATGTGTCGGTAGCCGTTCTCCCAGACACCAATAATTTTCAACCCCTTCTTCTCGGCCTCGGGTGCAAGCACTGGCCAGAAAATCTCTTTCTCGATTCGCCGCATGTGGTTGCGGTCTTGGACGAGATATGGGAGTTCGAAAATTCCAAAGAGATCCGATTGGGACGTCATGACCGACGATGGCAGAGCGAGGTCGATGGTGCCCAGCTTTAGTTTCTGCACCATTTCCGTGTCGCCGCCCAGTTGGCTTGAACCGAATACCGTCACTTTGGCTTTGCCACCCAACTTTGCGTTGGCCCGCTTCGCGAACTCCTCGGATGAAAAGGCGAACAGAGATCCCGGCGCACCCACGTGGCCAAGCTTGATCTCAAGTTCTTGTGCGGCCAGTCCGCTCATGCCCCCAAAACCAAGGCCAACGGCCACCGCCGAGGCAATGATGGAGCGACGCGTCGAGAACTTCTGATTGATATATTTCATTGATGTCTCCTTGCTTTGAGTTGAAATAAAGCCAGCCTACTTCTCTAGTTGATCGAGTGCCGCCTGCACACCTCCACGCCGATGAGGCACCTGAGAGAGTGCAAGACCCATCTCAACGCCACCGAGGGTTCCAATCAGGGCGAGGTCGTTGAAGTCACCCAGGTGACCAATCCGAAAGACCCAACCCTGGAGTTTTGCAAGGCCCGTGCCCAGGGACATATTGAATCGCTCAAGGACCAATCGTCGAAAGGCATCCGCGTCGTGTCGACCACCACCGGATTTCTCCGGCATGACAACAGCAGTGAGGACGGGACTGTATTCAGCCGGATTTTCACAGAGGATCTCTAGGCCCCACGCCTCGACGGCCGCTCGGGTGGCCATTGCATGCCGCTTGTGGCGAGAAAAGACATTCTCAAGGCCCTCTTCGTAGAGCATGTCGAGCGCTTCGGCCAGGCCATAAAGGAGATTGGTCGCTGGAGTCGATGGCCAGAATCCGTTTCGATTCGCGGCCAAGATTTCCTCCCAACCCCAGTAAGCCTTTGGAAGTTTTGATTGCTTGCTGGTCTCAATCGCCTTGTCGCTGAGCGCGTTGAAGGAGAGTCCCGGCGGGAGCATGAGGCCCTTTTGAGAGCCTGCCACTGTTACATCTACCCCCCAGGCGTCGTGCTGAAAGGCAACACTGCCAAGCGATGAGATGGTGTCAACCATCAGCAATGCCGGGTGCTTGGCGGCATCAATGGCCTTTCGGACCGACTCGATATTGGAGGTCACGCCAGTTGAGGTCTCGTTGTGCACAACGCACACCGCCTTGATTTCCCCGCTCGTGTCGGAGCGAAGAAGGTCTTCAATGGCATTGGCATCGACCCCCCGACGCCAGTTGCCGGGAATGAACTCGGGCCGCAACCCCATCTTCTCTGCAAGCTTTTTCCAGAGGCTCGCGAAATGGCCGGTTTCCGCCATGATCACTCGGTCGCCCGGGCTCAGGGTATTGACCAGCGCCGCTTCCCAGGCCCCTGTGCCAGAGGCGGGATAAATAATGACGGGGTTGCTCGTTCCAAAAACGGGACGAATCTGTTCAAGAATCTGCAATCCCAGCCGCTGAAACTCGGGCCCCCGATGATCAATCGTCGGGAAGTCGATGGCCCTCAGGATCCGATCGGGAACATTGCTTGGGCCGGGAATCTGAAGGAAATGTCGACCCTGGCCAATTCGATTGAGGTGGGCCGTTGGGCGTATTGGAGCCTTGGGTTGAAACTGGTCTTTGTGCATCTGCCCTCGCGCCGGTCTAAACGTTCGCCGAAGGGCAAACAAGCAGAAATCATCGCTGGGAGTGCAGCCCCGTTGTCAGAGGACAAACCCTGAGGAATCCATCCTCAAAGACAGTTGGCAAGACCTACTCTGAGTTCAAGTTTGGCTGAACACGGCTCCTGCAGAACTACATCGATTTAAGTTGCAGACAGTGCTTACGCGGTGTTTGACTCCCAAATGCGGCGAATACCTCCTATAATCACCGCATGAAAAGCGGTGATAAATCCTATAGCGGTGATAAATTCTATATGTGGCAGCAAAGCGACTGGCCCCATTGGAGTTACGACCACGTTCGAATGGCTCCGCTGCTCGCCCACGCCCACTCAGCCCAGGGTCATCTTCTGGGTCGAATGCACGACTTGGGGTTTGAACTGCGTGATCAAGCGACCCTGCGTATCTTGACCGAGGAAGTACTGAAGACGAG
>Ga0194123_10000100_pt1 | contig 165292 bp, 165 predicted proteins | sample TA2MahsurfametaG_5_FD_155479 | JGI IMG/M metagenome (GOLD analysis project Ga0194123, IMG submission 155479) | Freshwater microbial communities from Lake Tanganyika, Tanzania - TA2015023 Mahale A surface | ecosystem: Environmental > Aquatic > Freshwater > Lake | place: Tanzania: Lake...
CCAAATCATGGTCGAAGGAAATCTCATCAGGTAACCCATTTTCAGAAATCCATGTGACAAAATCTTCGTAGTTCCTGACGATTTCCCAACCCTCACTTTTTGGGGTTCTTACGTCGTCTAAGTACAATTTGCGAAATTGGATTATTTTTTTGTTCTCTTTCATAATCTTTTTGTCCAACCACTTGATAAGCTTCCAATAGAGCCCACTGAGCAGTATCAATTAGTTTTCTAACTTTTTTTAATTTGTATGTTAATGGATGACTTAATAGATGGGAGTCAATCGTGCATGTTTGGACGTGGAGTCTATCCATTAATTCTAAATAATGACCATCATTAATCTTCATTTTCAGAAATTTTAGCGATTATAGAATCATCTTTTTCAATTATAATAGTGTGAATACTACCTGTTCCAAAATTCAATTCAGAATCTGTAATCTCAGAATCCCAGTAAAGGTCCATAGGACTGAAATCTGACTCTTCTTCTTCAGTTAAGGGTTCTTCCCATTCGACATTAATTACGTCAACGTCGCCGTCCGTAGTGGTCTCTACAGACAAATCGGGGAAGTCCACATCTTGAAGTTCGCTTAACTCTTTGGATTCTAAAAGTTCGATTAATTCCTGAACATTGAATTGTTCACAAACAAGACTCGCACCTCTCCAATATGTTTCGCTATCACAAGTAAATTTTTTACCATACTTTGAGCCATTATGATAACAAATTTCGAAAAGAGATTTTCTGTAAAGGTCTATAATGACTTTCACAGAATCATCAAGATTCAACTTTTTGAGTTCTGAGATTACAGTCTCATTTTTCATGGGTAATCGATTTGTTTTGTTTCAGTATCAAATAAAAGAGAAATTGGTTTATTCTCATGAGTATATCTTTCACCTAACACAGATGCATTTAAAAATTCTACACCGTTGAAACTTTTTTGTCCGAAGGCACAATGGATGTGACCACAAACATGGATTTTCGGTTGAACTTCCATAATTCTTTGAAACAAATCCTCACAACCAACTCTTTGACCATTTGGAACCCAATCCAGCATTCCATGTGCGGGACCGTGAGTGATTAAGATGTCGGTATTACCAGGAATCATGGCCCATTTTTCCGCGAGTTTTTCTCCTCTTGGCAAGTTGAATGCCCAATTTAAAAACTCAGGTTGCCACGGGCTACCATAAAACTTCACACCTTCGATTTCAACACCACTATCGAAAAGATAATGAACACCTTTCTCTTTATATTCGGGTGCAATATCACTAATCAATTCAAATCCCCAATCATGGTTGCCAGCAATAAAAATCTTGTGGGTGTAATCAACATTAGAAAACCAATCCAAGAAATTTTTGATTTCACCTGTCTTACCCATCATACTGATATCACCCGCATGAACAAGTACGTCACCACTACCTAAGATATTGTTGTATGCCTTAGAGGTTAAGTACTCATGTTTGTTATGAGTATCACTTATGAATGTTATTTTTATTGTTTTCATCTTCGTCCCAATTTAGAAAATCCTCCCCTTTATAATCAGGGTAATTTCGATTCATATTATCAATTCCTCGAACCCAAAGGTAGGATATTATTGCAACAATCGTGTACATTAACAGATAAACTTTCCACATGTTTAATTATTTTTTAATCCCACCAATGTTTCATACCTGACCCATCAAACCATTTTTTCCAAAGGTCAGTTTTCATTTTTTCTTCTTCAGTTGCATTTTCCATCAAATTCACATAATCTTGATGATTCTGTCCCTGTAGAATATCAAACAATTCACTCCATTCATCTTCCTCAATTTTTGAAGATAAGTCAAAAACTTTTTTATTGTGTTCTTTATCTTCAGGGGTGTCCTCTTTATCTTCCCAAAATCCAACACCTCTTAACTCTCCAAGTTGTTCTTCCGCTCTATTAATATAGTTCGATTCGTTCAAAGAGTTTATAATTTCGATAACCCTCTTAATTTTTTCAACCTTTTTGTTTTTGGTTTCTTCAATTTCATTTCCGTGAAATTCAAGAGTGTGTGCTGTTTTTTCGAGGGATTTGGACAGCATCATTAAGTTAAAAGTATAATCCCAAGACCTGAATCTCCAAAGGACCTTTCTGAAATACCAAACGTTTTCAAAAAACATAGGTATTTTATATCTGAAAACTTCATAGGTTTTATACCACCAAGTTTGATGTCTTGCCATCACTTTCAATGACTTCCAAAAACTATCTGCGAATTCTACTTTCATATTCAAATATACAAGAAAAATAAGACCCGACAAATAAATCTGACGGGTCTTTTGGAAAAGGGATATATGAGAACACTCTTAAGGAGTGATGTGATGATAAATATATCCAAAAATAAAAAAATATCAAAAATTATATGTCTGGTAGACGATTTTTCACTTTATCGAGCATGGAATTATTAAATTTTATACCATGTCTGAACTTGAAATTCTTAACCAAAAGTTTGAGTGACTCATTATAACCATATTGACTCAATAAAAGATAAGCTCCAAGATCTGCTTCAAACTCCTCATTATTATTGCGAGGACCGTTGTGACCAAGCAAAATGTGAGCGACTTCATGAGCCTCTATGAATTTGAAAAGTTCAGATTTTGCTCCAAGATCAATAAGTTTTTCTCCATCGATAACGATAACATCTTTATCAGGAACCAAAAATCCATACCCAAACTCTTGAAATTTTGGAACTAAATTTTCATAAAAAGGGCTATCATCTGTCACAATCATTATGATTGTTTCAGGTAAAAATTCACTTTGATATGTTTGTATTCCATCCATGTTTCAAAATTTCAGTGCTTTTATGAGCTTTGTATTTTGATTTTAAGGATCCTATCATGTATTCATAAACTCGATCCTTGAGTAAAAAAGACCACTTTTTGTACCATAACATGAAACAATTTTCTGCAATATTTAAATGAATATCGTTTTTACAAGATTTCAATATTTGTAAAACCCAATCAAAATCTTTTTTTATATCAAGATCGTATTTCTTCATTAGTTAGTTTTACAAATGTAATCAATTATGACAACAAATGATAATATTCTTTGAAATGTTTTAATCTATCAGGTAAACCAATTGTTCCACCGTTAACACACTTTGTGACTGACGATATAGTTACATCAGAAGCGTCAACACATTTTTTAAGACAATTCTTACTGAAAAACCATGCAGCAGATAAAAGTGGATACTTTGTCGAAACCAAATCAGGATTAGATAAGATATCTTCGTTGATTGCCAAACCGAACGCAGTGTAGTTATCTTTCCCTGTCAGTTGAATATACCCTCTACCTCTGAATTTATACCCCTCACCAGTAGACTCGTTGCCGTTGCCCATACGACCACCATAAACCTTATTAGCAATCTTTTGTGGATCTCTTGCGTAAGATTCAGATAAATTTCCCGGAAAATACTTCGGGAAAATTTTTTTCAAACCTTGTGCAGAGTAGTTCAAATTCTCTTGAGTTAATTTAAATCCTCCAGACTCATGACCACATTGCGCCAGAAAATGAGATAATTTTAGGTTAGTGTCAATACCAAATTTTACTGCCGTTTCAGGTATTTGCAAAATGACAAAGTCAGGTATATGACCCTTCAATTTTTCAAGTTTCAGAGATCCACTATTTGTTATTTGTTGTGAAGGAACGGAGGCGGGTTCAGTAATCATATGAGCCTGACCCATAATTTTTCCCCAAGTTTGAATCCCAACAATACCGTCGGATAATAAACCATTCTTAGATTGGAATGATTTCACAGCGGCCTCAGTGGTTTTTCCGAATATTCCATCTGAACTTAGTCCTAATTTTGATTGGAGCTTTTTTACATCCCCCCCTTCGGATCCTACTTTTAGTAACATGGTGATTTCTTTTTTAATAAATATTTTTATATTTTCTTATGGCAAAAAAAATTCTCTCCTTGGTTTTATTACTATTTAAATTCTTCTTACTATACAAAGGATTAGAATGGATTTATTACAGAATCAACTTTCCAAATCTTCACCCTATAACCGAAATAGATTGGATACTAGTAATGATAATTATAGACACTTGGCTAGTCTCTCAAACAAAAATTGAGATCACAGGAATTTTACAAAAAAGAGACGATTAGTTGTTTGGTCTAAGGACAGACAATACTTCGGGGTATGATTGATTTACAACATCCTCATTTTTTCCTTTGTATGGGATATTTTGAAGAATGTATCTTATAGCATTCAAACCAGAAACCCTTTTGTCCTCAGCATCAATTATGACCCATGGATGGTTCATAGTAGAAGTTTTATCGAATAACTTTTCTTTGAATTCTGTAAATCTATCCCAAAGATCCTGCATTTTTTCGTCATTTGGAGAATATTTCCAATATTTCAAAGGGGATTGTTGTCTTATATCAAATCTTCTTTTCTGAGTTTCTTTTTCTATTGAGAACCATAGTTTGAATAGATAGTCTCCCGACTTTACCAAGTCATTTTCAAAGTCCGCAACGTTTTCCATGAAATCCTCATATTCATCAGGACTCCCATATCCCATGACGGGCTCAATTAAGCCTCTATTATACCAACTTCTGTCAAAAAGATTAATCATACCTGGCTTGATCTGGCTTTTATACCTATTCCACCAATTTTTTCTGTCCTCAGGTGATGGAATCCCCAATGCAACCACGTTGTAATATCTCGGGTTCAGATTTTCAATAAATTTTTTTATTGTGCTACCTTTTCCTGCAGAGTCTCTTCCCTCAAAAACTATAATCACAGTTTTTTTTGTTTCAGATAACCATTCTTGCATTTTCAGAAGCTCAACTTGTAATTCGTATAATTCTTTTTTATAAATCTTTTTTGGAATAATTGAAGGTTCCTCAATTTCGAAATCATAATCTTCTGACTCGGGCTCAGTACCATATCCCACTCTTTCTCTGTATTTCAACGAGTTCAAAACTTTACCTAAGTAATCCTCCACGTTTTTAACTCGATCCCCCTTTTTTAGAAGACGTTTGCGTAGACCTCTTTCAAGTAATCCAAAATCAACAACTCGATTTTTTGCAAATTGAGAGATGTCCATTAACATCTTTTCGATACGTGATGTGAAAAGTTTTAAAAACTTCAGTGTTAGGATCATACGATCCAAGTTTATGTTCATAGAGGGGATATCTTTTTCTTCATTAATGATACCCATTACCTTTTTGATTTTATCTAGTTCCTCAATTAATATTCCCATGACGCAAATAAATAGTCCTCAATAAATATTTATAGAACACCACGATTCTATCAGTAAGAAAAATATAATCACGGACGTGATAAAAAAACTATGAAAAAAATTTTGTTATTTCTTACATTGATTCCCACTCTATCAATTGGTCAAGTCTCGAATTGGAGAAAAGAATCAAATAATTCTTCCTCGCAGAATACTATTTCCCCACCTTCGAACAATACAAGAAGAACAACAGATGAAACCCCCAAAATTAGTAGTTGGAGAAAAGACCCACCAAAAAGCGAAACACCGAATTATTATAACCCACCAAGAAGACCTTTAAGCACTTTCTATTCTCCAAACTATTTCGGCCCTAATAGATGGTACGGTTGGGGAGCACCAACATTTTTTGATTATTGGACCCCATCATTTTATTATAATAATTGGGGGTACAGAGAACCTGCAAGGATTTATTATAGAGAAGGTAGACGGGATACTGTCAGAGGTAGAAAAGTACATTTCTCTTTCGGATTTCAAACAACCGCATTTAAAGATCAAGCTGGCGGTTGGTTTACAATCGGGGATAGAGTCTACTTTATTGGTGAGTTCAACGCGCCAATCAACATAGAAGATCAATATTTTGCGTCAAATAAGACAATTTGGAATTACTATAATGATGTCATGATCGTTAATGGATCTCCATTCACAATCAATCAACTATTTCCACTACAAAAAGATTTGGAAATTAACAATTCATATTATGTTGGATTGGGAAGAAAAATTAAGAGAACAGGCTTTCATTTTTTAATCGGTTTAGATAATACAAAACAAAGATATAGGTACAAAGATGATGTAGGTTACATAACTTTTCCGAAATCTAACAAGAAAATGTTTACCATAAAGGCGGGGGCACTGATGGACGTTGGAATATTCACAATAAAATTAGACGCTGATCCTTTGACTAAACGAGTGACTGCGGGCGCTGGTTTGAATTTTTAAGTATTTATGAAAAAAAAACACCATGGATTTAAAATCTATCATTAAAGAAACCTTAGAAAAACATGTTGAAAAAACATTGATTTTGACAGAATCTATTGAAATTTCAGAAAATTTAAAATATCACATAGATAACGAGTTGTCACTAACCAATAATATTTTTAGAGTATACTCTGAAAAATATTTCGAGTTGGTCAGTGAAGTGAGACAATTATGGAAAGAGGGTAAAATTAAATTAAATGAGGAGGATACTTTGATGGTAGAATCTGATTTGGGACAAAAAATTAAGGTGGGAAAAGAATATATTTACTTGGACGCACCTTATATCTCTGATACATGGACAGAACAAGACCTTATCGAAGAGGCAGAACACAGAGGAAAGAAAGTAAATTTGGGTAAACCTTTTAGAACACCAGGGGGACCCAAAAAATTCGCAGTATATGTAAAAAAACCTGGTGGCGGAGTAAAAAAAGTAACTTTCGGTGACCCAAATCTCAAAATTAGAAATAGAAATAAAGGGGCAGCCAAATCTTTCAGAGCCAGACACAGATGTGACCAAAAGAAAGATAGAACAACTGCGGGATATTGGTCTTGTAATGTCGGTAGATATGCCAAACAGTTGGGATTATCATCTTCAAACTCTTGGTAATGAACACCGAAAGAATCCACCATTATTTACAAGGTTATCTTGATAATATTGTGCTCCCGAGTTACAATGAAAATAGAAGTGAACCGATATCTCTGAACATTAATGATTTAAGACTCGGAAGTTACCAACCTCCAATATTCCATGTTTTCATTGATGTTACTCCAAAGAACACGCCCAAAATGTCTTTGTCGGGTATAGAAAAAAGAATAGTTGATTTTTTGAAAATATTTTCATTAAACTCTAAGGTAAAAATTCATTGGGACAAAAGACCATTATTTTAATATGGAATATCCATTTCAACAGGAAATAATTGGTAATAAACTTAGAAGAGTTTTCACTCCTGACGTTGAGTCTGAGGAGTTGAAGTGGCATCAAGATCTGAATGATCGTAAAGTTACAATCATACAAGATGGTGGGTGGCAATTTCAAATCGAAGATTCATTGCCAACCAAATTAGAATCTGCGAAACAATTTTTAATTCCAAAACTTGTTTGGCATCGAGTAATAAAAGGGCCGGGAAAATTGATTGTAGAGATAGAAGAATAAAAATATGGAATCAAGCTAATCAAACCAAAAGATCAAAGCTTTTCTGATTCCATTTGTTGTTGGTAATACACCATGTATGTGATCATAATCACAATGAAACCCTAATAGTTTTTTTGCTTCGGTTTTAACATACAAATTCAAAATTGGAAAATGTGTTCCACCTCCTTCCACCTCATTCAAGTATGTAACAGTCGTAAATATTCTTGTTGGGACGTAATTTGGAATCCATTTCGATTTTGGATAGACGAATCCATTACCTTGAGAGTCTGGAGTTCCCATATTTCTGTCTTCAAGATCCTCAGGATAGCTGTTATCAGCGTGATAGGGAAATCCATCAGTTTGAAATGCAAATCCTACATAGTTTATTACCCAATCACGTTCCTTTACTTTGGAGTTAAGTAAATTAATTTGTCTATAAATTATATTTTGAAAAAAACCTGTGCTGTAAATTAAGTCTTCAGTCCTGATTGTGGTCCATTCATAAAATGGGTGTTCAGGAATCAAGAAATCTTTGAGTTTATAATCCATGATTTCCAACAGGGTGTTGTTCTCGTAATCTGTTAGAAAATTTTGTTCTTGGATAATCATTAAAAAAAAGTGGCGGAGGCTCAGGGATTCGAACCCCAGTTACCCTTACGAGTAATTCAGTTTTCAAGACTGACGCATTCGACCGCTCTGCCAAACCTCCATTTTGTGTTTCAAAATAAAAATATTATATTTATTTTATGAAAACAATACTCCTATCAATTTTTTTACTTTTTTGTTCGTCCACATTTGGACAAACCTCTGATATTTTGTATGTACCAGATCAAAAATCTTTGGTATTAACTTATAATAATAATCACAACTTTTTGGGGTTTTACATGGGAGGTTACTTCAGAACTTCTTTTCCTCAACCGTACATTTACACAACACCACTTTCTTTAATTAATAGAGCAGGTGTTAATATAGTGGTTTTTAATAACTCAATAAGTATTATGGGTGGCGGATATCTCGAATCTTATTTCGATAGTTTATCAATCCAACCTGACATTTGGATAAGATTCAATCCTCTGAGAACACTATTAAAAACACCTAAAGGGTTTGATTTTTCTATTGGTGTGAACTATATGAAGGGTGTTCGATATGGTGTCGGTTTATCAATACCATTCCGCGGTATTTATTAATAATGAAAAAATTTATTGTTGAGGGTAAATTTGACTTTATAACTCGTACAATTGTAAGGGATTTAATCACGCATTTCAAAAATCATAGAAATGGTCAGTTTTATTTACCACATGATATCACTCAAGACGAAGTGTATGATTTTTCGAACCTTGATACTAAATTTAACGTTATTTTGGATTTGGAAGAAGACAAAAATATTGAAGAATTTGACGTTGATGCTGAGTATTGGGACGATGATCAGACAATGTATGTAAAGATAAAATCAAATCCAAATCATAGACACTCTATACTGCAAGACTTACTAAAGGAGTTGAACCAAACTATCAGACATGAACTGGAACACATTAACCAATATGAGCAGTATTATGTTTTTCCTAAAGAACCAAAGGACCACGAGAAATACTATAGTCAACCCCACGAGCTTGATGCACAACGAGCCGGATTCAAAAGGAGGTCGAAAAAAGAAAAAGTACCTATGGAAGTTTTGGTAAGAAATTGGTTTGAAAAAAATAAGAATAAATATAAGATGAAACCCGATCAGGTTGAAAGAGTTATTGCAAAAATATTAGAGAGATGATCGACGAGAAAAAGATATTCCGTAAATTTTTCGAGGGACAAATTATACCCGAACATGGGTATAACTATAGGTTTGATAATATAGAAAAGGGACCAAAAGATAATTTGAGATATAGTGTTTGCTGGCTACCAGATTACTTCCCTCACTCATACTTTATTGAAAAAATTAAAACAGATGTCTACGAAATAGTCTCGGATCGCTTAAAATATCTGTCGGAGCTTTCTGAAAATGATGAGGTGAAGATCTACACCGATAAGGGCGATTTAGTAAAAAGACTTTACATAAAAAAATCTTTGTTGAATAAAATCAACTCTGAGGTAAAATCCTTTAATTATATCGAAATCCAAAAGGGTAATACCAATTTGAATTTGGGATTAGAGTTTAACATTAGAAAAAACAAACCCTATTCTCAAGATACAGTGGAAACAATAGATCTCAATTTTGATCTCGAAATTATTTCAGCCCAAGACATAAACGGTAAGCATTTAAAGTTAAATCCTGATCTAAATTTAGATGTTGTACGCGATTTTTTACAGGACTTTTTATATGATAATGGTTACCAAAGTCAACTTGATGAAATAATAATACCAATTTTGGAACCTGAAATGAAAATTGGAAACTACGAGATTTACTATAATTGTTGGTTTGTTGTCAGAAGTATTTTGGGTGTAACTAAACAGGGTGGGAAGCAAAGAAAAATTGGAGAATTAAATAAAATATTTATCTAATCTTTTTCTTGAAACTTAGAAACTAATTTCTTAATCAAATTCATTAGAACCGCACCAGTCACAACCATTACACCAGAGGCCACGAGTCTTTTACCAATCAATTGAATGAGTGCTTTGGTGTCATCGGCACCAACAGATAAGTGATATAGATCCTCTAATATTGGTAAAATGAATGCATATGACATTGTATTAATCATACTTGATGCAGTTAAACCCAACATCATTATAAAATTACCGAAAGATACTCTCAATTCATCAGCTTTTAATCGTACGAGCTCGAATTCACTATCAAGATTCTTATCTGATATTTTCTTGTATAAACTTTTTAATCTCTTTTCGTTGTCATAATAAAAATGAGCAACAGCCCCGAGGGCAAGAAGTGAAATTTCTTGATCACTGAGATTTGGTATGTTACCCTCTATCCAAGACTTGAGGGGACCAATCATACCACCGAGAGAAGCACCCCAAGTCAAAAGGAATGAGAAGTTCAACTTGTAAACCGAAGCAACGTCATCTATGACCTTCTTGCTGATTTTGTTAAGTTCTTTCATATTTTCACTGAATCTCTCTTTTAAAGATTCACTAATAATTAATTGAACTTGAGACTCGGATAACAAATAATTCATACAAACAATAAATACTTGAATTATATTTATTAAAATGATGAATCCGAAATTAAAAGAAGGAGACAGAATAATCTGTTATCATATGGAAGGGGAATTAGGCGTTCCTCCAGGTACGAAAGGCACTGTAAGTGGAGTATCAAGAGATCCATTTGAGTCCTCTGACGGTCAAGAAATCATCAGAGTCAACTGGGATAATGGTAGTCGATTGTCGTTACTAACCGCAACTGATTTTTGGAAACTTGATAAGGAAAAAGTAACTGAATCAGTAAAAGAACCACCTGAATATTCCGCATTCAAAAAATCCAATGAAATTTTTGAAAATTTCGATTGGAGATATCTCAGAGATTTTTTGGTTGCTGTAAGAGAAGCGGGGCCAGTCAATATGTTAGAAGCCGGTCCTTTTTTAATTGGAGGTAAAGAATGGATCGATAGATACTTCGGTGAGGGTAGAGAAGATGATCCTAAATTTCAAAAGGTTTTAGATATGGCAGAGCGTGCAAGAGATATAATGATTGCTGGTACTGTAAAATATTTGGATAAAAATAAGGAAGGATGGGAAATTGAAGATGCTCAACGTTATCTCAGAGAATTTGCCAAAAAGATGATGAACATTTACATTAGTTTTCCCCTACCTAACCGTTAAACAAAACACTCGGGAATATCCTCCCACTTCGTTGTATATTTTTTTGTTATAAATTCTTGTTTCATCTCCCATTTTTTTTCTGTGTTAGATGGTGGAGATACCATTTGAAGAGATGATTGGAATAACGTAATCTGATGTTGATTAGAGGGGGTTAATTCTGAGAATACAATACCACATTTTTTATAAGATTTGTCTTTTTTGAACAGTTTACGTAGTTCTGGATAGACTTGAGCCCATATCTCCTCAGTATCACAAGTCGCTTTTTGAAAAGAGACACTTTTATAATAAGAATGTGTTTGTCCTTTATGTTTATTACCCGACACAAATATGGTGGCTTTTTTGGCTTCCAAAGAGTCATCTTTGATTTTTCTTAGTCCGTTTTGAATATAGACATACATTGCTTCGGCAATTTGAGAAAAGTCATCTACGTCCTGTCCAAAAGATCTGGCAGAAGCAACGTTCTTTTTTGTTTTAGGTGTTGTTACAATAGGATTACAATAATGTCCAAGAAGTTCATATTTGGTACGAAGACCAAGAATTGACATGTTTTTTCTAATCCACCCATCAGTTGAGTTGACAAACTGACCAACGCTATCCACACCAATAGAATTTAATTTCTTTTTCCATTTTCTACCAATACCCCAAACTTCACCAACGTCAATACCATAATACATATTTCTTACTTCTTCAAGATCCCAAAAAGAACACACTCCTTTATAATTTGAGTTTTGTTTTGCAATATGTGAGGTGAGTTTTGCAAGAGTTTTGTTTGGACCAACCCCAATCGAAACAGGGATACCAATTCTTTTTTTAACATCTTCTCTGATGATGTGGAGAAAGTCCATCATATCCTTTTCTTCAACATGAGAAACATCAATAAAAGATTCATCAATTGAATATATTTCAAGAGAAGATACGTGTTCTCTAATCACACTCATAACACGATCGGACATGTCACCATAAAGATTATAGTTGGAGGAATAAACACAAAATCTATGTTCGTCCATAAATTCTTTTTTTTGAAAGAAAGGTTCTCCCATTTTTATTCCTAAATCTTTTGCTTCTTGAGATCTAGCAATTACACAACCATCGTTATTTGATAATACAACTGTAGGACGACCAGTTGAAACAGGATTGAATACTCTCTCACAACTAACATAAAAATTATTACAATCTACAATACCAATTTTTTTGGATATCATGACATAAACTCTTTGTCAAAGATGATAATTACCTTTCCCGAATTATGCACGGTGGCGTAATATTCAAATTTGTGGTGATTTAAAATTTCACAAACTCTATTTTTCATAAATTCAGACTTGCCCGTTATAACACAAAGGTAACTCTTTTTAATTTAATAACACAAAATTTTTAACCCTATCTTGAATATTTTGACGATAATAATGTAATTTTATAGCTTCTTTCCATTCAATTGTTATTGATACTAGAATTTAAGATATAATTTCATCAATCATAAATTATTTTAACAATCTACCTGAACCTATAAATTCTTCTTTGTAGATTGGTTCATCTATTGAATTAATCCTTACTCCATCATTTCGTTTTGATGCATGTATAAAAAAAGAATTGCCAATATAGACCCCTGTATGCCAACTTGATTGAGAAAGTTTATTTCTGAAAAACACTAAGTCCCCACAACTCAAGAAATCTTTCGAAATTCTTAGGGTTTGTTCCCATTGTTTTTGCGCAGTATTTTCTAAATCTAAATTGTAAACATCTTTGTATAAACGTATGTTAAATTGTGTACAATCAACTCCTCTTCTATTTGTACCCCCCAATCTATAAGGTGTACCAATCCAATTTTCCATAAACCTATAAAGATTTGGATAAGCTTGTAAACTATAAAGGTCTACATCGTCAAACGTAGTGTAACTTTTATTGGTGTATTCGTTATTTTCAAATTTTGTAGGAAACTTATTTTTAATTTGTTTTTCAGTTTGAGAAAAAGTTGAAAATTGTACTGAGAGTATAAATCCGATAAATAAAAAAAACTTTTTCACATGAGGAAGAGTCATACAAATAAATATGAAATTATTTTTAATAGATGGGGGAAATATTCTCTTTATTCAATTGATTGTTAATTGACTTTATTTATTTTGAATTCTTTGAAAAATTCAGGATAACTTTTTTTGTAACCACTCATTGTTTCCTTCTGAAAATTTATATCCTCTGCCATCCAATACCAATAAAGACTTTTATCTGCTTTGAAACCATAATATTTGTGAACCTCATATTGAAGCTCACAAATTTTATCGGCACCTTCATGTTGTCCAACAATTATCATACCTGAGGTGATATCTTTTATGATGTTAGATTCCCCCAAAGGGATGTATCGATTATTAATCCAATTCAGTCTCTCTATTAGTTTTTGGTAAAACATGTTTGTTTGACCCCATCTCACAGAACAAAAAAAGATAACACAATCAGATTCAAACAACTCCTTGGAGATTTTCCACAACTCATCATCAGGATTATTCAACGAAGCCCAACATCTGTGATAACCTGATGGATTTTTTTCTTTGTTTTTGAGAAGAGCCTCTTTGAGACCACACCTGTTCCCTTCCTCTAAAGACACATTACCTTCACATGGGTAGATATTGAGGTCGGGTACATTTATTATTGTTACATTGTTGGAGTTTTCAGCAATTACCTCCGCCAATATGGTTGATTTTGGTGTTTGTTTTTTTTCGATTTCTTTCGCTCTATTTGAACAAGTCAGAAATAATATTTTTTCGAATTTTTCAAGTTTTTCTATAGTTGCGTCAATCTGTCTGTAGTTCGCGTCCTTCATATAATTAAATATCACTTGATAACCACTCCTCACCCTCCCAATATTCGGAGCCTAACAACTGAAGTTTGTGTGGAAACAAATCTTTGTATCCCTCAAATATGTATAAATATTTTTTACCGAGTTCCTTTCCGTAGTTTGATAGAAGATAAATTGAGTTAAACCCTAAAGAGTATTTTGGTAATCCATTTTTGTATCCACTTTCAAATCCTAAAAGTGATTTATTGAAAACCATAAATCTAGTGTAGGCAACAATTTCTGAATTTAGTTCTACGGACATAATTTTCAGTTTGTAGTTTTCAGAATTGTATTTATAAAATTCATTCATATCGAATTCTTTATCTGCGAAGAAATTTATGAAGAAAGTATCTATTTCTTTTTGGCCACAATAATCAAAGAAATTACATTTTAATTTAGGTAATATTTTAGTTTGTTTTTTTCCAAACACTATTTTTTCTGAATTTATACGAATGCTTTGTGATTGGTACCAAAAACCACGTGTGGTGGGCAACCAACCATTTTCTAAAAGAGTATCTTCACTTTCTCCTTCAGGTAAAGCCCATACTTCACAAAAAACTTTGTCACCAACTACATGACCGTGAGTATTATCGAATATTATTTTCATGGTTTTCGGAGTCCATTTTATCGTAATATTCTGACCGCTCTTTGTTGGATTCTCCTTTTAATAAATCGGTGTGGTCATAATTCATTATATCGGTATCAGGTGTAACCCAACGTGAATTTCTTTCTGCAGTCCAAAGGGTTGTATTATATTTTCTATTGATTACAGTTTCTTGTTTTACTGTAAATGATGGGTCATGCATTTTGAGTCGATTATTAGGTTGAATCGCAAAGTTTCCGTTATCCATTGCGATAAAATGACCACATTTATGTTGTGAAGGAAACTCACTAAGCCCAAAATCAGTATCACTCATATCGTTTGAACTTCCCCAATCAAGAGTAAAAAGATATCTTCCAGAATATTCTACCCTTCGTCTCGAAACAAACTTACAAGTTTTATTTTTTAGAATAGGAAAACAAGTAACTCCAACATGGTAAGTATAGGAATCCCATAATACAAGTTCATCTAATTCTTGTTGTTCAGATTCTTCTTTCCAACAAAAAGCATGTATTGGCATTCTCCACCATAGACCCCCGTCTTCCATTATAAAATGAAACAACGGTGCTTGTGCTGGTATTGAAGACATACCGAAAATGTAGCAAGGAAACTTTTTATCAAAAGAGTCCTCTTGATTACGTAAAAAATTACCACGTATAAAAGCTTCTACTACAGGTGTTGGAGTATTAAGATATGACATATTTTTTCTCTGATTTTAAAAATTTTTTAGTTAATTATTTTTTTAATTTGATAAGGGACTTTACTTATTTTTTGTTTGATATTGCAATAACAATAAAAATAATAAAAATTAAAAAAACAAAAATAATATTATTGTTTGACTCCGTTCCTTCTGAATATTTGTTTATGTAAACAGAATAAACTTTATTTGAAGAAAATGTTGGTTTAAAAGTTTCTCCAGGTTTTGGATATTGATTTGATGTTGCAGCTGTTGATAAAATTCCTCCGTAAATATATCCTATCAATAAAGAATCTGAATCTTTGTTCATAACTGGTATTTTATCAAAATCTATGATACTGTAATTGTTTTTGTATTTAGATAAATTATTCGATAACGCAAACACAGATTCTGAACCCATAAACGTTTCAAGCTCTGTTTTATTATAAAATGATTTTACACTATCTAATTCATAATTCTTTTCTAATGTTAAAATCTTTTTTGTAAAACTTGCATAAGATGTATCTGAAAAACCATCTACTATTCCGCCCACAATGGTTGTAAACATTTTGTTGCTTTCTTTTGAATACATTTCAATGTGTGCTGCTGAATAGTGATTTGAAGGTTGTTCAAATGGAGAAACTTTATATGATTTTTCTGATAAATAAATTGGATGCAAATAAGGTGTTCCATTTTTTTTAGTGAAAACTCCTCCGTAAATACTGATACCAACAGATTTTTTATCTCCCAATATTTCTGGAGCAACAACTAAATCTCGTCTACGAAATTGAGTAGTGCTGTCTGGAAGACCATCTGTTATTATTTTTATGGTAGATGGATTTATAGAAATAGAATTTGATTTTTCTATTAAATCAAAAACCGTAACATTGTTTCTATATTTTTGTATTGGAGCCGGCAAAGTATCTACATATTCTCCATAATATCTATGTCCAACACAAAGATAGAAACTACCATTTTCAAGTCTTATTAATTCCCCGCCAGTAGCACAAACATGAAGGTTCGGATTTGAATCAAAAGCGAATATTGTTTCAAGCATTATATTTTTTCGTTTAAGAGAAACTCTTTCTATTAACGCAGGTAAATTTATTCTCGAGATAGTACTATCTGTTATGAATTTTGATGAAGAAGATGAACCAGCTTTACCATATCCACCACACAAATAAAGAAAATCTCTATATTGGGTTTGTTGCATATTTGTGGTTGCATACTGATTTTGAATTGTTTGTGGCAATTCATAAACACTCATACTATCAAGAATATGTGTTTTTGTATCATAGACATATATGTACTTATTAGCTTTTGAATAAGGAAAAGCGGGAGTTGGTTGATTTGGAAAACCGTGAAATCCATTTGTTCTTCCTCCTAAAATAATCCAATAATCTTTATGCGTGGCAAATGCAAAAGATTGTAATGCAGGAAGATTTTTAAAATCTTTATTTTCTACAATAGAAAAATTAAATTTAGTTTCTCCTAAATTTCTATTTGAACACATGTAGAAAAATAGGCAAAAAGTGATTGCTAATAAGGTCAGTGTTATAACTGTTTTTTTCATATTTTTTAATTTGACAATGGTGCTTTAATTGTTAGGTGTGATTTGTAGTTTTTTAGAGTAAAGTCATCGATTTTATAGGATGGTAAACAATTATATTCTGTCCATACTACTTCATCTTCTATCTTGATTGTAGGTAACTCAAATGGTGTTCTAACAATTTGTTCCTTTGCTTGTTCGATATGATTCGAATATAAATGGGTATCACCGAGGTTTCCAATCAATTCTTCAGGTATCATGTTCACTTCCTTAGCAATTATTTCAAGTAGTAATCCATAGGAAGCAATGTTAAATGGTAATCCTAAAAATGTATCTACTGAACGTTGATTCCACATTAAAGAGATTGTTCGTTTTGGTATATTGTATAATTGCAATTCTTCACTCAACCCACCACCGAATGGTATTAGATCATCGACTGTAGATTTGAATTTTTCTGTACCCATTTTTTGTTCCAATAGTTTCCATCTCTCCTCGCCACTCAATTCTCTTGTATAAACTTGAAATCCATAATGACAAGGTGGAAGAACCATTTGGTCTAATTCACCTACATTCCAAGCTGATACCATTAATCGTCTTGAGTCTGGATTTGTTTTAAGATTATAGATTAGATTAAAAATTTGGTCTGTACCTTCTAAGTAATCTTTATGTTTTTCAATACCCTCAATTACTTTTAATATGTCATGTTGTCCTTCATGAAATCCTTTCCAACTCCTCCATTGCTTACCGTAGATTGGTCCCAATTCACCCCATTTCTTAGCAAACTCATCATCGGTTTTAATTTTGTTGATGAATTCTTCTTGTGTCAAACAATATGGGTCAGGTTCTGAATTTTTTAATACCCAGTTTTTATAAGCGTCTCCATCCCAAATATGGCAATTATTATCAACTAAGTATTTAATGTTTGTATCACCTCTTAAAAACCATAGGAGTTCTGTTACAATCGATTTCCAATGCATCTTTTTTGTTGTGAGTAATGGAAACCCTTCACTCATCTTGTGACGAATTTGTCTACCAAAAACTGATATGGTACCAGTTCCAGTCCTATCTTTTTTTTCCACACCTGTACTGAGAATATCTTTCAATAAGGCTTGATAACTTGAATCTAAATTATTCATAACTTGATTTTATGTGTTCCATTGCTAATTCGAGTGATTCTAACATCGTCATTTTATTATTTTTTTCTCTCAAAAGTCTTGAAAGATCTAATACCTGATCACGAATTTTCAACTCATAAGCTTGGTGCAACAACTCATCTATAATTTCTTCGTTTGTCATGACAAATGTTTATTGTTCCATTCTTCGATAATGTACCCTATGTTGTTGCAAAGATAATCCATTTTAGATAACCAACCCAACACATCGTTAACACCTAAATTATAAGATTCCTCAACACATTTTTCAACCGATTGTCTGTCTAAAAGTATGTGATGAACAATATTATTTTCAATTATTTTTTCAAGCTCTATTTTCATGATTTTCGTTTTTTACATAATGTTTTAAAAATACCGAGTTACATTAACACATAACATGTATTATGATACTGATACTATTTTTTAATAATCATATTGGTGGATTGAATACCTAATCTCAATACAGGTAGTTGTTTTTCGAATTGATCTCTTTGCATAACTTCATAATAACCATCAAGAATTTTCACTGTTGGTGTATTTTCTAATTCTAATAGTATAGTCCCACTCGCAGATGGTCCATCATAGAGTTTAACTGATTTTGTTGTTGTGTTGAAAAGTAGTGTTTGCATTTTTTGTATTTTAAAGTTTAATTTGAAATCTGTTTTTGGTCAGGTCTATCTTTTCCTCAGATGTACCATGAACATTTTGTTCTACATTAGGACTTTCTACGATTATCGTGTGTATTTTGTATCCATATTTTTTTGCCACTATTCGATAAAATCTCATTTCAGAGTCTTGTATAAAAGTATTTGACACGATAATATTACGAAAAAAAATCCATCCAAAAATACTCGGATGCATCCAATGTGCAATTTTTCTTTTACACAAATTGTGAGCCTCCTGTAATTTTGTAGGATCTAAATTATGGGTTTTGTCTTTAATAAAAAATTGGTCTACTTCAAAAATTTGCCATGGTTTACCTAAAGATCTGGCAACGGTAGATTTATCAGGGCCTGGTAAACCCCTTACTAAGTAAAGATTTTTCATTGGTCTATTTTTAGAAGTTGTTCAATGTGATGATCTTTTTGCATCTCAGATAGTTTTTCTCTATGCCGTAACATAGGTATCACTTCAGTTTTTAAATTATAGGGCCTAAATTCAGGATGACCATCCATACCAACATCCATTCTTTGTCCCATACCAAAACGAAATTGTGTTTTAAGGTGACAGTGACCGTGTAAGTGCATTACACCCTTTGCTAAACCATCCCAAGATGATATTGGGTAGTGCATCAAGCGTAATTTAAATTGTCCGTACTCGAGTGTATTATAGTTACTAGTGCTCATGAATAATCCCTGACATCCCTCGCGGTTTTTTTCGATGTGATTGTCGTGGTTTCCGAGGATCAAGTGAATATTTTTACAAACTAATCTACCCGAGAACTCAAGTATTTTTTCAAATCCACCAAATGACCAATCACCTAAATGTATTAGAATATCATCTTGACCAACAACTTTGTTCAGGTTATTGACAATTGTTGCATCCATTCTGTCAAGGTCAGGGAAATCGCGGGTTTGGTTGACAGGAATTTTACCTTCAATCGTTCTCCAGTTCGTTACACCACGACATATGTTTTTGTGATGGTAATGCGTGTCGGAGGTGACCCATACGTTTGTATCGTAGTCTATTTTTATCATCACAACAAAGGTAATAAAAAAAATTTATTTAGGAGACAGAACCCATGTAATTTTTCCAAAGACGTTTGATTGTCCTGAAAACTTCCTAACCTTGAAATGGTTGGATTCTGTTAAAACACAAAGATCCCCCACTTCAGGATCATCGGCTTTAGAAACTACCAAGATACTATCAGTCGTAATACCGAGAGTGGAGGGACCTTTATATTTTAGGTAGAAGGTTGAGTAAACGTCCTCTACTATTAATTCGTTGAGATCTAATCTTTTTGATACATAAGTTTCAGCAGGAGAAGCAAAACCAGTGGTTCTTGTTTTTACATCTAATGATGATTGTAACATGTTACAAATTTAATCTACTTCATTCGTAAGGTCAAAAGAATTTCAAATTATTTTTACCAGCTTGAGATACTTGATACCGAAATTCATCTAGTAAATCAAGAATGTGGGTGGAAAAAAATTATTTATTTTTCAAATACAAACTATTTATAAAAAAAATAATATATGCCAGCATATTTTTTCAATGTTACAGACTCCGAAAGACAGAACATTTTGGATCAACATAAAAAACCGTATGACGGACTTAGAACTATGGGTTGGGAATCTAAGAATCCTCAAACATTATACGTTCAAGATTTTGCAAATGATAAAATGGGTGTTACTATCAATAGCAAGGGTGAGGTTAAAGAATACACTAACACCAAAATACACGAACAAATTGAAGAACAAGAAAAGTGTGAACAATGTGGAAATGAAATGGAGAATTTGGAAGAACTAACATCACAAGAAGAGGATTTGGATGATGTTGAGGATTTAAATCCCTCCGCTGAATTTGATTATGTTGGAGGTGCGGACAATGAAACCGACACTTACGAGGGTATGGATGAAGAAATTTCTGAATCACTAGAGTTAGAAAGGACGACAATTATGGAAATGTTCCAAAGAATGAAAGTTATTTAATAAAAGGTCTATAACCTTCTTTATCATAAATTAATTTATGACCATGGATATCTAAATTCATGGTCATTTTATTTTCCACATCCTCTCTTACCATATCTCTGAGTTCTTGATGAGCAAAGGAACTCAACTTATTCATTACAACATCGATACCCCCGAACCAAGAGCAATGCCATCCGCATAAATTATCACTGTGAAATTTATCTAAAGAATATCGATTTTTTCTTATTTCTTGTGGAGTTGTTTTTAACAACGTCTTCCATCTAACGGCTGCGGTACCTGGCCAATAACCATTATGATATCTATCAAAATCCCAAATACACCATTTTTGTAATTGAAACCCATAATCATCCTGAGGTATTGAATTTAGGAACATATCAAGTTTTTGTGGATCAGGAATCTCGTCCAAGTCTGAAATCAGAATCATATCATCAGGATTCAAATTAAATCTATGGAGAGACCTCAAGATTTCATTTCTCTGAAAATTCTCTCTAAACCAATGTATGTGAAGATCTTCGGGAACATCTATTTCACTTGGTTGATAAAGAATCTTCTCGGGGAATTTTTCAATAACAATGTGGGATATTTTATCTGAATATTTTTCATATAAATGTTTGTTGAGGTCGAAAAATGCTGGCTTGAATTTCCCTGAGTGAGTTTGTTTCGATTCTACAATTATAAACTTATCTACTTTGTCATTAAGAAGTTCTAATCTCAAATCTAAAATATTAAATTCATCGTTGAACACAAAACAATCATAAACTTTTGGTTCTATAAATTTTACATTTGTTTTTTCTCTTACGGTTTCAGTAAGAGATATATTGATAGAATTAATTTTTTTTGATTCAGAGATTACCCACTCCAAGAGGTTTTTTTTACTGAGGAAATGTGAAAATGTAAAAACGTATCCAACACATTCAAAGTAACCATGATCATTAGACACTAACAAACACGGGTTTGAAAGAAGATCAACATACCAATTTTCCATTTTCATTCTAAAGGGCTCGGTATGTTTGGAAACAATAAAAATATCCGTAGGAGTCAAATTATATTTTTTATCGAAATAAAAAATTGATTCGTTTATTTTATTCGTAAAATTTTCTTGATCAGTTATAAAAAGTGTTTCGATTGACTCATTGAATTTTCTCAACGGGTTTTTTTCAAAATTTGACAATAAATCTATTTCGAATATCCTTTTTTTCATAGTGAGATATTTCTTATTGAAAATAATAATATTATATTTTCGATATTAAACATTAATATTATGCATGAATCAACCCCATTCATCTCAAGACATAGAAACTCCAATATAAATTACAGTAACTACTATTATTTTACAAACGTTTTTACCCCCGTAGAACTTTTGGACCTAAATTTACTTGGCGAAAAAACTAAAAAAGAAAAGGGGGGTGTTACAGAAGAAGGTAAGATTTCAGATACTAGAATAAGTGAGATTGGTTGGATTATGCCCGATTCAGAATCGATGTGGCTTTTTAATAAATTGACCACTTTGGTTTTTGAGGGAAATGATGCGATGTGGAATTTTGATCTATTAGGATACAATGATAGTTTACAATACACCACATATTATGGGGGAGGTGGTCACTATGATTGGCACACCGACGTAGGGCCTGGTATGGCAAACAGAAAGATTTCAGTTGTAGTTCAATTGTCTGATCCATCAGAATATACAGGAGGAGTACTCAATCTCAACGGAGGTAACGGAATGATAGAATGCCCTAAAGAAAAAAACACTGTAATAATTTTTCCATCGTTTGTACTACATAGAGTCACACCTGTTTTGACAGGAATTAGAAAATCTTTAGTAACATGGATAGCGGGACCTCCACTAAGATAAGACAAGTTATTTCATCCAAAGACTTTAAGAAAATTATTCGTGAAAATGAAACTTTTCTTTTACACCTGATTGACGACATACAAAATTTACAGACAACATTTATTTCAATAAACTCAATTGAAAAAAGAAAGGAATCTACTGGAATCGATGCGGATCCTTTCGAGATATGGTTGAAATTTGTTAATTTAAACTATTATGAAATAGAAATGAAAGATGCTGTGGATATTATGTTGGATTTTGGGTACGACAATAGAAACATTTTCAGAACAGATTTTGTCAAGGGCATACCGCGAATTTCTTTCCTTCCTACAATGATGATAATACATCAAGGAAAAGTCTTCCACAATACACAAAATAATTGTTATTGTTTTGAGTCAATTATTGAGGGTTTGTTAAGACTGAACCCTGACTTAGTATTAGTCCCTGATTAATATTCCGTATTGAAAAAGAAAACTTGAAACAATCTTCCATCATAAATGTTTTTCCCAAAATAGTCTAAAGAGACGTGGAAGTTATCTGCTCTGTATAGGATTAGTCGGTTAAATATATTTCCAACACGATCTACCATTTCCCATTTTGTCATGTCTTGACACTCATCCCAAGCTTCTTGTGCTTCCTCAGGTTTTTCAGTTTTGTAATCATATGATCTTCTACCAGTTTCTTTGTGTCTAAATAATCCTGTTCCTGAAGACAGAGGGGCATCTGGTGTTAAATAACAAACACCTGCCCAATCGGTCGTAGAATCTGCATGAATCCAAGATCGGTCGGTTGCAATCGTGTATTGATAAGATCCTGTATATTGATCTTCACCCCAAAAGGTTACTTTTCCAGCGTGAGGTCCAACAATCGACTGTATTGTATTTCTAAGGCTATCATTCATGAAAGAAATTGTCCTCTGTCCTGGATAGTTTCCTCTAACAGCAAATTCTTGTTTGAGGGCAAAGTCCCTTACTTGCCAAGGATTTGTGTAGAAGTCATCTACTGTAATCGAATTGATCTTCATACTTTTTTTTTAAAATATAATAGTAAAAATTTTTTTTTGAAATACACTTTTACATTATATTGTAATATTTCTTATAAAAAGTTTATGGAAATAAAGGAGATTGTATCTTATTCGGTATTGCCTTCAGCGAACATTTTGGAGGTTGCATTTAGGACAATAGATGATACTGACGAGCATATTAGGAATGTAGTGATAGAGTATAGTGAGGTCGCCGACTATGGTTTTGAGTTAGAAACTGAGTCAATAGATTTCTTTTTTGATGAGGAAGAAGATTTAGGAAACGATGTATCGGATTACGTGGAATTGGAAGAGGAGGAGCTTGTGAGTTTCTTGAATGAGTATTTTTTAGTAAATCCCAACAGACTACCTGAAGCGATAATTTTTTAAGGACCAACTCTTGTTAGATTGATAATCATTATTTTTTTCTCACCAAATTTATATGATGGCCAAATTCCACTACTTGTGAGTTCCAAACTTTCCAATTTGTCCTCTGTTATTTGAAAAGTGAGGGTGTGTCTAGCATTTGTTTTTAAAACATCGGTGTAAGAGAATTGTAAATAACCTGATTGCCATTGATTGTTACCCCAAATCCAATAAGATGTTTGATATCTAAAATCCCACAGGTCTGAACCTGTTTGACTCACACCCAAATATCTTAAATTTATGAGATCATACCCGAAGTGTAAAAATGTATACCCAACTCGGATTCGATCGAAAGGCACCGGAGCATTCCTACTCGTATCGATATAAACATCACCAATTCTGTAGGTTGAATCAGTGGTGGTGTTTTGATCAACAGATTTCATTGTTATCCTGTTGATCATATATTTTCCACTCAGGGTTACAGTTGTTCCCGCAACATATTTCTCACAACTGACGAAAAATAATGATACGAGGGCTAGTAAAAACAATATCTTAATTTTCATAATTCGAAGATATGAAACATTTTCCATAACAACAAATATTTATTTACATGGTTTTGGATATTGATATCATAATTAACTTTCTGAACAAATTTTCAATGAATCAAAACGATGAGTTGATAGAGCAAGATGCTAAAACAGGAGGGTCGGATCAAGGTGGATCAACTTCATCAGCATCTCCAATGAAAAAATGGGAATCAGGTAGAAAATTCGGCAAAAGTTATATGAACGATCCTAAATATAAATGGAGTAGTGATCGAAATTTTGGAAAAACATATATGAACGATCCAAAATATAAATGGGACTCAGGAGCAAGTAGAGGACATGCAAATCCAGTTCCTTGAGATATTTATAATAAAAATTTTACGATGTATCATAAAAAACTTACACCCGAAGAATCTTTGAAATTGATCAAACTCAGAATGAATTATGATTCGAAGAAAACCCTTAATGAGAATATTAAAATTGTTGAGCAAATTGATATAAGTGGCCACATCAGAGACATTAACGATGAGGTCAAAAAATTTAACTCGAATGAAACAAATGTTATTAAAATCTTACAAAACTATAAAACAAAAGCCAACTTTGATAAATTAGCAAAGGCATATAAAGAAAAATATAATGTAGGGATTGGTCAAGCTCTTTATGATATGATCAATGCGAATGATCCAAAAGAGTCTCAGGACTTGAAAGACTGGGCCAAAAATCTTGGTATGAATGCCGAGGCCGGCAGTATTCCTGGAACTAACGGCAGATACTGGGAGTGGAAATTTTCAAGTGTAGGTTCAGGTGAAAAATCAGGAGAGTCTAAAGGCACACAACCTTCTATACCAACAGAACTCAAAGACATCGAAGGAGTAAAAAAATTCCAAGATTGGGCCGATACAAATAAAGCTGGATGGGCTACAGGATTCAAAGAAGGGAAGTTGAATCGTGGATCAGGATATGGTAAATTCGGTCCAAGAACTTCTAAGGCTTGGAATCAATATAAAAATGAATATTTAGGTGGAAACTCGACAGCAACGGGTGAAGAGGGATTAGAAGGTGGTGGTGGAGGATCAACAGAAGAACAACCGGATTAATTTCTATGAAAAAGAACATATTTGAACAACCTCAACCTAATACAGGTACTGATTTAGATAAATTGAAAAGGGCAATTGATGCTGGATGTATTGCAAAATACAAGTGGTTCGTTCCATTGACAGGTGGAAAGGACCAAAAATACCCATCATTGAGAAAAGAAACGGCTACAGGTAAAGATGTCGTAGCGGGAAAGGGCACCAAAGATGGAACTGTGTTCCTTTTTTACGCCGATGGAACTCTTAAGAATCTTAAAAGTGGTAAATCACATCCTTGGGTATGTGATGCTATGAATGTTGTACCTGAAACACCATTGGATAGGTACCAATTAGACGTATTGAAAATTATTGGTAAGCCTGAAAACGGTGGTTGGTTTACAAAACCTGTACCCTCAGAGGTAGAAATTGAAGACGGAACTTTCACTAGAGAAGATCTAAAGAACCCGACTTCAGGACAAACAAGTTTATTGAAATATAGTAAATGGTTTACTGGGTTTACTGATGATAATTTTTTTGTTTATAGGAAAGGTGGAAACATACCTAAAGTACCAACTTCTCAAGTAACTGCAACCACAACAACAACCACAAAAACAACCAATCAAGCCGATCCAACACCCTCAACTCTAAGTCAAGGATTGAAGGATCAGTTGGAAAGGGCTAAAACTGATTTTAATAAAGTTGCTTGTGAAGGACTGATTAACTCATATTTCGAAATGGCACAATTTGCAAAAACACAAGATCCAAAAGAGTTAGATGAAATTAAAAAAACTATCTACGGATGTTATAGAAAAAACATGAGAAATCTGAGTCCCAACAGTAAAGACCAATTGAGATGGCTTAGCGGAAATGAAGAAAACGCTAAAAACATACTTGGTATGAAAAAGTTCAAGCAGATTGGAAATATAAGACAAGATAATGAAAGGAGAGTTTACAGACTCGATCAATTACCATCATTTTAAGATATGAAAAATTTAAAAAAAGATATTAGAAAGTCTCTTTTAGAGGCAAAAAAACAAAAAGAGAATAGATTAATTGAATCAAAAATTGTTCAATCAAGATTAATAACTCTTTTAGAATCTACACCCGATTTTGGAAACTTTAAAAATTTAACATTCGAAAGACAATGGGAGATAGGTGTTCCATTTATGCAAGAAGTATATTATCTCAAGAAACTTGGAGTAGATGATAACTTGATTAACGAACAAAGTCTTTCAAATCTTTTAGGTAAAATATTCGGAACCACTTTTTCCTCAGGATTTGAGACTATATTCGAAGCGATGATCTCATCTTTCTTGAAGAAAATGGGTGCTTCAGGATTCATAGCTGATGCAATAACATTTTTCTTTGTGAGGAACCCCAAAAAGGTTTTGGAATCGTTCTCAGATTGTAAAGCTCTCGCCGCAAACATGGGACAGGCTGTATTAGAAGCAATCCTTGTAAAATTACAGAGGCAATATGGTGTGACGGGAACAGCAATGGACTTTGTAAGAAATGCCTTGTTTGAGACAATGGAAAATAGTGATTTTGGAAAAAAACTAGGTGACCAATTCTCAGGTTTAATCTGTGGATTTTTCTCGAGCGCAACTTCAAAAGGAACACAAATATTAAATGCAATTAATCAAACACCACCGAAACCAGCAGTAGCCACAAGTTGATATCACAGGTTAACGACCTTTGATTATAAATGGGTGAAAATTAAGGGAGGTATTTTTGATCTTAAGGAGGGTGTTAATCACCCTCTTTTTTTTGTAAAAAAACTATTTCAAAAAATTTTCCTTGTAATCAAATAGTCTCCAATCACCAAGATATCTAATTTTCTATCGAGGAAAGTTTTCAATGCATCGGATGGAGTTTCAATAATTGGTTCATCAGGACCATTAAAACTTGTATTTAAAAGAACGGGTACACCTGTTTTATCAAAGAATTTTTGTAACAATTTATAAAACCTTTGATTAGTTTTGGGTGTAACTGATTGGTGTCTTGACGAGTAATCAATGTGCGTTACCGCAGGTATTTTGTCTCTCCATTCTTCTTTTACAGTGGTCGTTACAAGCATGTATGGTGAGAAGACATCAGATTCAAATATGTCTGACTGATGATCATAAAGAACCGCAGGAGCAAAAGGTCTATACCACTCTCTACCTTTTAGAAAATTGATATTTTTTTCCATCCACGGTTTTTGGGGTGATGCTAAGATGGACCTATTACCCAAAGCTCTTGGACCGATTTCAGAACCCCCTTGCATCCACCCAACAACTTTGTTTTCTGACAGATAATTGGATACGACTTCAGTCAATTTATCAAAATCCTCAAAATATTCATATTTACAATCTTCAAATTTTAATATCTCGGCTATTATTTCTCCCTTAGAGTATGTCTTCCCCAAATATGGACTCAAAAATGTTGTCTTGTCCATTTTTACTAAGCTTTGATAACCATACCAAGCACAACCTAATGGAATACCTGAGTCATCTGCTGGTGGTACAAAATAACAATCCTTATAAAGTTCTGATTTTATAATCAATTCATTGGAGTTGCAATTTAGAAACGATCCTCCAGCTAGACAAATATTATCCGATCCTGTGAGTTTTTTTGCCATTCTTCCGAGAATCAAAGAAGATTGTTCTTGTTCCCTTTGGTACAGACCAGCCACGTTAGCTCTTTGATAAAAATCACTATAATATCTGACCTCTGAATAGAATTCTATTAATTTTATTGAAATATCGTTGTCAAGTTCCTGAACTGAAAGTTGATGCTCATCTACAAATTTTTTATCAGCGTATGATGCTAATCCCATAAGTTTTCCCGCCGACCACCAATTCTTTTCTTTGTCATAAACTAATTGATATGTACCCATTCCATACATTGTGCCAAGTGATCCTTGTCCTTCAGTGTTAAAAGGATGTGGAAATGGTTGCCACTTTTTGAAAACTTCTTTATATCCGTCCATTGTAAAATTATAAATGCTGACAGACTCACCCCATGTATGACCTTCGGGCAAAATTGGCAAGTTTTCATTAGGATACCAGTTTTCTTTTCTTCGACCAAATGAATTAGTTTCCTCAATAGTGTTACCCATTGCATCAGCAACAACTACAGCACTTTTTTTAAAACCTGAAGAATAAAAAGATGAAAAAGCATGAGCTAAATGATGAGGTATAAATTTGAGTTTTTCGATAGATTGACCCAAATGTTGTTCAAATTGATCCTCCATATTAGAAAAAAATTCAGTAGAGGAATAGACGTATAGGTCTACGTCGTTATAATTTAAACCATAGTGGTTGAGACAATACTCAATACACAGTAAGGGCAAACCCTCTCCACCATTTCTAAATTTTCCACCATCATTTTTAATTCTTGATAATCTAGATTGAGTAATACCAATCAAGATTTTTCCATCTTTAATTAATACAGCCCCTCTATCGTGTCCGGCGGACATTCCCATTACAATCATAGGTGAAATATAATAAAATAGTGTTACAAAATAAATGTACTTAACGATCAGACATGACTTCGAGGAAACTCAGTACCTTGGGCGGGGGTCGAACCCGCACGGACTTTTTCGGTCCACAAGATTTTAAGTCTTGCGCGTATACCTATTTCGCCACCAAGGTATTAAGTCATTCTGTTTCTTCAGATATAATGGTCCCGTATTGAGACGCGGCTTTAGGATTCCTTTTCATGAAAATTTCATACGCCACCTGATATCTTCCAAGTTCGATTTGACAAGGGAAACAATCTGCGTGTAAGGAGTCGATTAGCTTTTGTAGTGAATCAATTGTATTTGCTTTAGTAATATCTCCGCCACCCAAAACTTCAATACGAGTGTTTTCGTTTAAATCCTTTTCACGTTTTAGGTCAACGTAAGCCCACAAAAATAATAAGGTCAATATTGTAAAACCAATTGTTATTTTAGTGTTGCTGGTCATTTTCATAATTATAATTTTATTTGTTAATAAATGAATGATTTTTGGAAGTCATCCCAAACCTTGTTTACAATCACGTTTTCACCAAGCAAAGTTGGGGCGAATGGTTTGTGTCTCATAGACATTTTTGCTTCTTCAGGAGTCATATCAGCTTTTTTGAGGTTACATTTGAAACAAGAGGTAACAAGGTTTTGCCAATCATTTTTTCCACCTCGTGATTTGGGAATTACGTGATCCAAGGTTAGATGTTTACTTGAACCACAATAAACACATTGATGGTTATCCCTCTTATAAATTCTATTTCTGTTGGGGCGAAGGTTTTTCCTGAAATGTTTAATATATTTTAGTAATCTAATAATCAAAGGACGAACATATGTTTTAAAACCTGTAACAATTGGGGATTTGTCAGACTTGACAATCTCTGCTTTCCCTTTATCTACCAAAACAAATCCTCGTCGAATGGTTGTTACATTCAACGGGGTGTAGTCAAAATTCAACACTAATACTCCGTTCATTCCAAATTTTTACAATATTATATTATTTATTTTTGAAAAACAAAAAAGGGTCAATTTTATTCGACCCTTTTGGTATATCACAATTTAGAAATAGTTTATGGTTCGAGATTTTCCACGTCTCATTGCAACCAAATTCTCATATAAACATGTTGTCTCCAAAAGACACAATATATCTTGTCTTATACTCATAGTCATAAATATTATTACTAATTGTATTTTTGTAAAAGTATTTCCTATATTTGTCAAGCGTGCGTAGCTCAATTGGTAGAGTACTGGCTTCCAAACCCAGGAGTTGTGGGTTCAAATCCTACCGTACGTGCAGATAGGTTGATTGGGGAATGGTGATTCTGATGACAAGAGATTGTATATCAGTCAGTATCATCTGAGTTGGGGTAAATACCTCTGAGTAATGCCAATCGTAAAAGGAGATGTCCACGCAACCATCTTCTCCTTTCCTAAACGGACCATTAGCTCAGAAGGTTAGAGCAGCACACTCATAATGTGAAGGTCGATGGTTCGAATCCATCTTGGTCCACCATTAATTTATTTTTGATATATTTATATTAATATTAAGCTATGAAACACATCTGTAATCTAATCAACAAACTTACTTTTGGAAAAGTATGTTTTGGTTGGTGTAAAAAATAAATTGTGACTAAATCTAAAAGCATTACACTCGTCCGTAAAACTCCCAAATTAGATTTACAAAAAATTCAAATTGGGAATTATGCATCTCGGATACTATCATCGCCAATTTTTATAAACCAATTTTGGGATTCGGTTGAGATGGTAAATCGTAATTACATTACAAGTAATCGTAAATGTATTGAACGAGAATTAAATCACTACCCACTTCGTTCTTTCAGATTCATAATAAATAAAAATTAATGATAAAAAAAATAAAACAGTGAAAAAATTTATAACCGCAGTAATTTTTTTATTTTTTTTACTACCATTTATTACTTTTGGACAAGATAAAATTAAATTCACTACAGGTGGAGTTACTTGTTCAATGTGTTCGAGAGCAATTCACGAATCACTTTCTAATGATAAATTCATTCAAAAAATAAAACCGAATCTTAAGACACAAGAATGGGATTTGGAATACAAAAAGGACGAATTTCAATTTAAAAACCTAAAAAAAAGAGTTGACGATGCTGGTTTCAGTATTATTACCTTATATTTTAACGGAAAATTGATTTTTGGAAACGACAGAAACAAAAAAAATTAAAATCAAAACTATGAAAAAACTATTATTATTATTAGGTTTTACTCTAATACTTTTTTCTTGTAAAAAAGAAAACACAAACATAGTTGAACAAAAAGAGATTGAACTGTCTCAAGTTGCTTCTGAGGGTGATGCCTTTTCAGAGCAATCTTTCAGTCATGTCTTTGATGATGTGATGGGGATGAGTGATGAGGTAGGAGTTATGGGTTCAGGCATTTTTGGAAGAGAATATGGTCTAGACACAGCACAGAGATGTTTTACAGTTAGAATAGAACGCCCATTGGCACCTCAAGCATTTCCAATGATTGTAACAATTACATTCCCACAATCAGGTTGTATGGGTCCTGACGGAAGGGTGAGAAGGGGACAAATAAAAACTGTTTACGGATGTAGATTGATGATTCCTGGTGCAGAATCAGTCACAAATTTCCTTAATTATAGTGTTGATTCCGTCACAGTTGGAGGAACGTACAAAATTAAAAATATAGTTGATCCGGTACAAATTATGATATTCCCTCCACAATACAATCATAAATGGTTGGTAACAGTTGTTGGTGGAAGATTAGGTTATCCTAATGGTGATGTGGTAGAATGGAACTCAACAAAAACAATTGAACAAATTGAAGGTTCTCATACACCTATACTTCGTGATGATATATTTAAGAAAACTGGTAATTCAAGTGGTCAATCTGTAAGAGGACTTAGAGCGACAAGTTGGTCTTCAGAAATAATCGAACCACTCATAAAAAAGAACACATGTAGATGGATAGTAAAAGGGCAAATTAAAACTGTAAGAAGAAATCTTTCTAACCCTAGTCCTTGGATTGGTATTCTTAATTTCGGAGATGGCAGATGCGATAATCAAGCATCATTAAACATAAATGGTAATATTAGAACAATAACTTTACCATAAAAAAAAATAAAAATTATGAAAAAAATCACAAAAATTTTAATCGGAATTGGTCTTGTAATAGCAGGAGCAATCGTATGGAAGACTTGTTCAACAACTCATCCTGTTGACCCTACTTTTGGAAACACAGGATTTGAAGTTGTAAATTCAACTGAAGACAGCGTTCAAATGTTTCTGACAATAAACTCACCAGCAGATTCCACTTGGGTTCAATCTGTTGACGGCATTTTTGGTATTCCAGCAGGTTCAGGATTACAAGGGTCTGTATGGTTGCAACCAAACGATACTTTGTCTTATACACCTACATTACAATTTTCAGGTAATGTATCGTTCGGAACTACTCCTGCACAATGTCCAACAGAAAGTTGGCCTACAGGTGTTAATATATTCGAATGGAGCACAAATGTCCCCAAAGGTGCTAATGAAGGGCTTGATTTAAGTTGTGTTGATGGTGTTAACTGTATAATGCACATAGATTTGATTGATGGACCTGATTGGATTGCAGATACTATAAGTGTTCGAACAATAGAAAATAAATTTATTGGAGGTAATACTGGTATTCCCGGTGTTTTCCCTTATGGATGTCCAGGTTGTACAAACACAGACGGAAAAGCCGCCTGTCAAACACCTAACGAAACACCAAATACTGAACCAATTTGTACTCCAACAAGAGGTACAGACCAAAAAGGTGGTAAAATAAGAATAACATTCAAAGGATATATTGAACCCGCTAAATAAATGTATAAATTTTTAGACTTTATTTTGAATTTCTCAGATTACCACACCAAAAATGGTTTTTATAAAGCTATTGTGTGGGCTATAATTACTATGGTTCTACTTACAGTGTTATTAAATAATATATTATAAGATTTTTATAATCAAAACAAAAGAAATACAAATTATTACATCACAATAAACCCTGAACACTAAAAAGTTCGGGGTTTATTATTATATTTGTATTACATTGGAAAGTAGCTCAGTTGGTAAGAGCTTTCGTCTGATACGCGAAGGGTCACAGGTTCGAATCCTGTCTTCCCAACATTACGTTAGATCTTTGTATAAAAAAAATAAGTCTCCTTAGCTCAGTGGTAGAGCATCTCGCTGTTAACGAGAGGGCCCAAGGTTCGAAACCTTGAGGGGACGCGTAAAAAATTATAAGTTTTAATATTTGAATTATTGTAAATAATGGCACATCCTAACTTACATGCCGAATCTTCGGCAAAAAAATTTGGTGGTAAACCTCAAGACTACATCCATTTACACGAATGGTTGGATGAAACTAAGGGTTGGATTGGTGATTCACTTCACAGGATGTTCAGACATCATGCTGAAGGTATATTCGAAATGGAAAAAAAGTTCGGTAGTGAGTTTCAAAATTCCGACAATAAAACTGTATACACAAGATACGTGGGAGAACAACATGTAAAAGAGGATTGTTTTGGATATATTCCCTCAGCGAAAGAATGGTTGATGAACATCCAAAACAAGAACAAACCTCAGTGGATGCTCAGAACCCTCAAAATGAATAGTACAGATTCCGAAACTCCGACATCTCTATAAGACCTAAGTCTCGATATCTATTGTCTGCCATCTGATTGTACTCATAGAAAGGATTGGTGAATTTAATAGGATTGGAAGATCCTCTTCTAATTACTCCAACACCCCAATCTGTGTTGATTGTATTTACAACAAGATCTTCTCTGTGTGATCTGAGATTATAGATTACTTTCCAAACCGTACCATTCCAAGGTTGTTGTTGTCCATCAACATAATAATCTTCACGTTGCATGAAATATGACTCTGGATTACTGTCATGAAGGAAAATAAAGCCGTTAGGATTTAGGTGATATAAAGAGTTTTTAACGTCTCTCATGACTTGTGTAGAAATATGTAATCCATCTATGAAGATAACATCCCATCGAAATCCTGAATCTAAGTCCAAATAGCCATTTTCTAATCCACTGAAAAATTCATCGGAGGTCATTTGATATTTTACGGTGTTATTGACAAATTCAAGACCTGGATCTACACCCATTTTATTTTCACAACTTATTAAATCAAAACAATCTGATGGATCACAAACACCTATTTCCAAATAATTTCTGAAATTATAACGATTAATTACTTCATTTATTATGTCATATCTGTAAACGTAATTCACAGTCAAAAGATATAACGACTTTATTGAATTGTAAACTTTGATTATATTTAATGATATGGAGAATATTTTGACACCTGAGGAAAAAAAATATCTTAGGTTTTATGCGAAATATATTAAATCATATGGCGAAGATGAAACCACTTTTCGGATATATGATTGGACACCTGATTACAGAAAAATTGTTGGTAAATTGAATTCTGAAGAAAATTACTATCTTGAAATACCCGAGAGAATTGGACCAATTTTAAATAGAATTTCTGAATCTTTAGCCAGTTATGAGCCAAGCTACGAAAGTGATGACATATCCGAAACTTGGGCAAATTTTATAATTAACAGTTATAACAATAGTATTGAGGTCCAATTTTGTTACAGTTATCAAACAAAAGAAGATGCGCCAATGAGTTGGGATAAGGAAGAAATCAAAGATGACGAAAATTTATCGAAAATTATGGATGAATTGTCTGAGTCTAGCTTACAAACTTTAACTGTCTATTTTAATGGAGGGGGTGATAGTGGACAAATCGAGGAAGCCAGGGATGAAAATGGAATTGAAAGAAACTTATCAGCAGCAATTGAAGAATGGTGTTACAATCAATTAGAAAGTAATTATGGTGGATGGGAAATAAACGAAGGTTCGAGCGGATCATTTAAATTCTATGTAAGACAGAAAGAAGTAATCTTGGACTTCGGTTGGTATAATGAAAATAGTGAAATGGATACAATTTACGAAGAAAAGTTTGACAAATAAAAAAAGTTTACTATATTATTTAATAATTATAAAAAAAGAGAGAGCTACAACGTTTAATTTGGTCTACACCAACAAATTCATGTAGTTCATACTTGATAATATCCTGATGTATAGCAATATACAAACCCTAAGCGACAGAAATGAAGTTTGGGGTTTTTTTATTTAAGGAATATCCTATATCTTTGTGTTGATTGGCCCCGTCGTCTAATGGTTAGGACACCACCCTTTCACGGTGGATATTTCGGTTCGAATCCGTGCGGGGCTACAAAAGTCTTAAATTCGAGCAATAAATTGTCTTAAATTTGAGCAATAATAAATAAGGTCGGGTGGCCGAGTGGTTTAGGCGGAGGTCTGCAAAACCTTCTACACAGGTTCGATTCCTGTTCTGACCTCAATAATGGAATGTAGCTCAGCTGGTAGAGTACTATTCTGATACGATAGTTGTCGGCGGTTCGAGCCCGCCCATTCCAACAAATAAAATGTTATGAGACGTAAAATTATCTTTATTGATGTAGATGGACCACTGGCATGGGGCACTTGGGGTGACGGGAGAGTTACGCTCAACGAAGCAAGCAAGACCTTCACAATTCCATACCCTTGGGTTGAGGAGGATTGTCAAGCTTTACAAAAGATTTGTGATGAAACAAATGCATCACTCGTTGTAAGTTCAGATTGGAAAAAGCATTTCAGTTTTATACAACTGAAAAGAATCTTCCAATACTACGGTATAACCGCTCCGATTGTAGATATTACAACTCATCAAGACTTATGGAATAAGATGAGCAGACCAGCAATCGAATGGGAAAGAGCATCTGAAATCACAAAGTGGGTGAAAGACAACAAAATCTCCAATTGGATTTCAATTGATGACATGAAACTTGATGGGCAATACAAATGGATGAAACCAAGAGTTCCAATGTGGAGACACGTACAGGTAGATGGTGATTGGGGTAAAGGTGGTAGATTAAGAGATAAAATTGATGAATGTATCAAAAAATTGGAAAAATAAACATATCTTTGTGTTATGAAAATGAATAGAGCGGATTTGACATTCAAATAAAATATTATTACAATTGATTATGAAACTATTTTGGACTTATTATGTTATTTCTGTTATCTACTGTGAAATTAAACTTTTTATAACATATAAGAAAGAATCAACGGCTGGTGCATTGAATATAACACCAGCTTTGGATGCAATTATGGTATTAATTTTGGGTTGGGTAATTGCCCCAATTGACTTTTTTTTGACTTGGATAAAATACTACAAGGAAGCTGAGGAAGCCAGACGAAGAAATTCTGATGGTAATAACTCTTTATAGGTTTTTGCGAGTTGTTTTGGGATTAAAAAAACTTTCGTTAAGTTATAATACCCATCAAACTTTTGAATCGTGAAATATTTTCTTGAATCGATTCATTTTTACTAACAGTATTCTTACTCAACCAATCAACCCAACCGTAACTTTTAACCTTATCATTCATTGATACGGTTTTCGTATTTTTTGAATCAAAATCTAATGATCTAAGTGGGTTAGTTAACAAATCCAAAATAGGGTCCTTTCTAGAATCTAAACTTGGTTTATCTTTTGGTTTATTAGGATCTTTTTCCTTCGACTCATCTTCAAACTGTTTAAAGCTCATTATTGTTTTAGATCTATCCAAAATTCTGACAATAGTATTTTGTCCAGCAATACCCAAAACTTTATTTTTTGGTATATTTTGACCCGCCCTTACTTTGATATTTTCTACAGAACAAAACTCAGTATAATAGGTTTTCTTATCGATTGCATGTTGAACAGTTATTGAATTTTTGCAATTATTTTTATCACTGATATCGACCACTTTACCGATATCGGGGTTTAACACCTTTTTTCCTTGGGAAATTGTATACTCCAAACTAGAAATATATCTTCCGTTTGAAAGTTCATAATCTTCATTGATCGGTGTTATAAAATCTCTATGTTCGAATTGTAAAATGGTGGCGTTTTTTAAAGGCTCTAATATGCCTTGTAATATTGGATCTTTATCCCTTTGTGATATATCTTTGATATTTCTGTTAGAAAATTTTCCACTGAAAAAATCATCCCAATTTGTTTTACCACTATCGTCAGATGGCGTCGCACCTGATAATGAAATATCAGAAGAACTTACATTTACCTTATCGATATATTGCATTGGGTCAACGAATTTACCATCTTTTTTTAGTGAGAAATGTAAATGTCGGCCATCACTTCTACCTCTACCTGGATCATTCGCACCACCACCACTTACCCCAATGATATCACCCTTTCTAACTTTTTGTCCTTGTCTAACATTTATTTTTTGCATGTGACAATATCCTGTTTTGAATCCATCAGGATGAGTTATAATAATTGTACCACCACAACTATCGTTTCTAATTTCTCCAACCTCTACAACACCATCAAGAGGAGATTTAACGTTTGCTGCATTAGCCGCTAAGTCAACACCATTATGGTTTCTACCCCATCTTGGTCCAAACTTTGAATTTACAGATGTGTTATCAAGGGGTGAGGAAAGTACAACCTCATTTATAACCTTTTTCATATACCATAAATACCCATTAAAAGAAAAAACCTACTTATTATTCGGCCTCATTCTTTTTATCCAAACCATATTTGATGTATTTGTACCAAACCCGTTCGTGTATGTAATATTGGATTGGTTTATAAAGTAACTCTATGACGCTGAATGCTGCACCAACTTTGACAGATCCTGTTGCAAACCACATTATGATAAATCCTATTAACGTGCTGATTATACGATAACTTATAGTTTTTGCAACGTGTCTTCTACTCTGTACCATTAAACTTCGTAGGAATTTACTAATTCAGATATATCAAGTCCCTCCCACCCCCGATCCCTGTTCAAATTTATACCAAGGGCTCTCGGAAGTTCAGGATTTTCTGGATCCTTATCGTTTAAGATTACTCTTGTACCCCTTCCCAAGTTCATCACAAGTTGATGATACTTTACACCAAGTTTTTCCAACTCTTGTTTTGTAAATAGTTCATAAGTACTTGGACGAGCAGTGGTGATAACAACAACAGCACCTTCATCATAATAATTGTTTACTGTGTCAATGACTTCTTGAATTGGTGTTAATACAGCTGTTGAAAGTTCACTAAACTTACGATATTGAACTAATGTACCATCAATGTCGACAAATAACGTTGGATTTTTAATTGTTTTACTCATTGCTCAAGAAAAAATGTACCCCCTTACTTCGGTAATCACCAAACGAAAAATCGAAATTTTTATATTGAATCGACGTTACGTAGTCCTCACCTTCAATATCGGTAATGTTTATTTTTAGATTTGAAATATTAAAAGGTTCCTGATCGGCGACATTAATTTCGAAAAATTGTCCTTTTACATGGTCCTCAGCATAAACCGTATCGTGATTATAAATTTCGAACATTTCTGAGTCAGGATGATTTAATTCTTGAAACAATATATTCTGTACTTCCTCTTTGTATATGGTTCCGTTTTGTTCATCAAATACTGTAATTTCAGAGTTTTCGGGAATAGCACCAATTATTGGGGATTCGCCAGAAATCAGCTGATCTGTTTCAACATCTAATATATCTGCGACATCTTCCAAAATACACTCGTGTAAATTCAAGTGTTCTAATTTTGACCTTTCTTGAGGATTAATTCTGTGTTGATTTATTTCGGATCCACGTCCTTGTAAGATGATGGTAAATTTGTGCATAAATTTAATTTTAGAGCGGGAGACCAATATCGTACCGGTCATATATTCCTTGGAAGGATATCTCTCTACCAAATGAGCTACCTCCGCTTAAGGTTTAAAATAAATTTAAAAATTAAATATGTCAAGTGAACAGTGGTTGGTGGGATTCAGTACCTCGGGGTCGACTCCCTTTCACTGCTGCAGTCAGTTACACCAACATGTTCACCATCCGTTAAAATGTGATATTATCACTTGGTTGATCCCAATCATCTGAGTCAACATCTTTTGGATCAAGTTCTACCTCGATACTGTAGTTATAAATCATAAAAAAAACGGGTTTTGTGAGCCAAAGACAGGAATCGAACCTGCGACCTACTGATTACAAATCAGTTGCTCTGCCTGCTGAGCTACTTGGGCGTTCATTTTAATTACAGCAAAAATAAAATTTTTTATTCCAAATCCAAATTTTTTTTGTTTAAATCTAAAATAGTTTTTTTTCCAGTTTTCCAATCAAGCCAAATATCCATATTTTTTAATTGTTCAAGAGTATTTTCATGAACTAAAACAAATCCTTCAGGTGCAACACCTTCGAACTTGAGAACTGAGCCGCGTTCATCAAGAATTTTTTTTATATCTATCATGGTGCAAATTTAGAAAATTTAATTGTTATAATTTTCCTTTACCATATTTATATTAGAATATAGTTCGAGGACATAACTTTTAAACAAAAAATTTATGGACGATGCAAATAAACAGGGGCACTTGGCAGAAAACTCTTCAAGAGAATCTGTCTCAAATATTTTTAATGTTGGCACTGTTTTTCAATCCATTTGGATTCGATGCCGTTCAGTATTCCCTAATATTACTGACAGGAAGTTTATGGAAAGCGAACTTCATTTTGTATTGTATTGCGGGATTATTTTTTGGGCTGTATATCTACTTTCGAAAATTATCTAAAGTGCTGTAAGTTTACCAGATTTGAAATCTTCAAAATTTGGTCCTTTGATTAGAAAGAACTCTTTTCCAACTTTTCTATAATTCAAAATACCTGCTCGCTTCGCAGCAGCAAAAAACGATGAGTGCTGACCTCTGAGTTCTCTAGATGATTCAAATCGGGAATCGCCCCTTGTGTATTTTGTTTTACCATCACTATCAACCTTCTTTAGGTAACCAATATCTGTGAGGAAATCTAATTTTGTCCCAATTTTACCCGCATCAAGATACTTTACTAGTTTTGATATCAAACCTTTGTTTTTTCCAAAAGTATATCCATAACTCGAAGTGAAAACTGTAAGTCCTCCTGATACTTTTTTTTGTAGTTCAGGGTTCTGTTCAACTTTATTTTTAACACTGTAACTCAACCATTTTCTTATACTGTCTGCGGTATTTTCAACAGTGCCTAAAGTAATGGTAGTATTAAGGTCTAAATTCTCCACTCCCAAGTCTAAGTAGTCATTTTCCTCTGATGGATCGTTTCCCGAAAAACCAACGTCAATTTTGAATACATTTCTTTGGAATCTTTGATCGTTAATTAAATCCCCATATACTATCATAATTGAGTATGAATCAATAACCTTCGTATCATCATTCTTTTTCAGATAGATCGTAAGTTCACCCATCGCGTGTCCTTTCATCCCTTCGATATTTTCAAACCCATCAATTGAAATACCTAGTTTTGTATCAGCTTTAAGGAATCTATCAAGTTTGTCATATCTTCTGTAATTGCTAAAAACTTGATAAATTAATTGGTTCTTGGTGTTTTCTGTATGGGTCTTTTTGTAGTCCTGAATTGCATCAACCATTTCTGAGAATGCAAATTTGAATACATCAATTTCTCTTTCATTCATTGATTTATCCTGAGTGTCCCACCAACTCTCTTTACCTGAATCATCGTAATGTACGGCAACTTTGTCGTAGTTACCATTTTTTGAATTTTTTTTATTGATAATGTAGAATAAAAGTTGTGATCCTGATGTGTATCTACCAAAGTGACCCGATTTTTTCGATGTTGTACACCATCTTGTACCTGCACCGTACTTACATGAAGCTTCTTCAGATTTTGGAATTACAACAACAAATTGGTCATCCTCGTAGACTCTATCAACTTTTGACTCCATAACTTTTTGATGTTCTTTTTCTTGAAGTGGTCTGATAACCTTAAAAAGTTCGGATGTGCTTTGATATTGATTTATATCTTTTTTTTCGAGTTGTGAATTATGTTTGTCAAAATACTTCAACATTGTAATCACAGCATCAATATCATCATCTAAATCTTCGCTGTCCTTGTTTAAAGTTTTTAAAACGAAATCAGTGTATTTGTGATTAAAATCTTGAAGGTCACTTATGCCAAGAATCCAATCTAAAATTTCAGGGTCCATAGATTTGACATACTTTGCTCTCAAATCTTCTTTTCTACCTTCACCCAATAAAATTGATATGAACTTCATATGGTATAAATATAAAGGAAGGGAGATTGATATCTCCCTTTATTATGGTAGTCCCGCGTGGAATCGAACCACGGATTACTGCTTAGAAGGCAGTAGTTATATCCATTTAACTACGGGACCATTATTTCCAAAAAAGTTGAATCAAAAGTATAACAAAACTTAAAAATAGACAAACCATAGTTTTAGTTGTCAACGGTTCTTTTAGAATGAACCAAGCCATAACACTGAATACAATAACACCAATCGAGAACCCGATAATTCTGTTCGGCCAAGTTTCACCATTATACAAATTTACCATCTCTCTACTAGCGAGAATCACGAAATAACCAATTGGTAAACCAATAAGAGCCATTAAAAAAGGATTACGTTTAATCCAATTACTCCATAGGTGACCTTGAAGTTGATAAAATGTAAATGCTTGAGAAATCAGATAAACAGAAAGAATAAATATTATAGAATATACCTTATTCATATTTTGAAAAAAACCCTCGTATGAGGGTTTGGGTTAACCATTTATTTCGTTGAGGAACTCATGAATTATTTCTTGACACTCTTCTTCAGTTCCCTCTTCTCCATCCCACATAAGATCGGATGAATCTGCTGTCCAATCATCCCATTCGTCCCAATTAGCAACAATTGTAAATTTTTTTCCTTTTTCGGTTTCACCGTTGAACCATACAGTTTTAGAGGTTGTCTTTGGTGATTCGTAGTCGATAAACATGGTAGTAGTTTTGTCACAAATATAGGAAATTATTGTTACAAAAAAACCCCTTATGGGGTTTATTTGAGATAATAAATTCTGTGATTGTTCGTAACATATTTTCATTATTATTTGTTACTAAAAAACCCCCACCTTTAGGGTGAGGGTTCTATAAATAATTCAAAAAGATATTATCTTCCGAAGATATATCTTAAACCGAGTTGACCTTGCCATACATCAAACACTGAAGTATTCCACTGATATGTGTCTCTTATGAGACCTACAGAAGTTGTACCGTTTGCGTTGAGGATTGGTTGAGTTGACAATCTATAGACAGGTTCACCAGCTGTGTTAGTTGATGAATAGCTAAGGATTGCAGGGTTTGTAGCTCTTTGAGATACGCCCCAATCTTTGTTTAACATATTTCCGAAGTTTAAGATATCCAATCTGAGTTGGAATGTATTTCTGCTACCTTTGATGTCAATAAAGAAATCTTGTTGTACAGAGATATCAAATCTTTGTAAAATTGGGATTGTGAGAGCGTTTCTCTCAGCGTATTGACCTCTTCTTGTAGAGAGATACTTGTCTTGGTCGATGTATGCGTCAAATGCAGCTTGTTGTTGAGCTTCAGTGAACGATACACCACCTGATGTGAATGGAGCAAATTTGATGTCCGTAGCTTTGTTTGGAACAAAGATAAGTTCATTGTTATTTACTCTATCACCGTTTAGGTCACCCGCTACGAAGTAGCTGAATGGGTTACCTTGTTGTCCTACATAACCTAATGTGATTGTTGTAGCACCAGCACCTTTCTTTGCACCATTCTCCAATTTATAACCAAGAAGACCAACAACTCTGTTAGGAATCCAGTTATCAGAGAAAGCTAAAGGAAGGTCATTGTTTCCGTTGATAGCTCTTGCTGACTGCCAAGAACCAGAAGCAATTGAACCAGCACTCATGTAATCTTTTGAAAGTGATGTAGTCCAAGCGAGTGAACCCCAAAGACCTTTCTGTACAGGGTATTTTAACTCCACAGTTGCGGATGTGTTAAACGCTCCGTTTCTGTTTGTTAAAACTGCACCCATTGATACGTTGTCATTTACTCTTACGCCAGCATCGTTTCTTGCGAATACGGGTCTTTTGTCAGGACCATTGAATACTCCCACAGGAACATCCAAGTTAGCATTGTAGTAATGAACAGCGTTTACAAATCTGTTGTACATAAGTTCTACGGTTCCAATAAATCCGTATGGTAACTTCTTGTCTGCAGCAAGGTTGGATTTCCATACTTGAGGGAACTTGTAGTTAGGATCAGTAAAAGCTAAGTCAAAAGTAGAAGGAAGCGTTGGTGTAGAGGGGATAAAGTATTGGTTAGGGTTAGCTGTGAAACCGTAGTTTGCAGCTGCCGGACCTGATACATCAATAAATCCTGTCAAAACACCATTATTACCCACTTGATTAGATACAAATACATAAGGAGGTCTTCCTGTGAATACACCTGAACCACCTCTTACTTGTAAATCATTCTGACCTTTGTGATTGTAGTTAAAACCAAATCTTGGTTCGAAAAGAACCTGAGTTTTTGGTAATACACTTGTATTGAATTTCTCACCACCAGCGAAAGTCATTGCTGTAACAGCTTTGTTTTCGAGTGCTGTGTTTTCGAACCCAATAACAGCTACTCTCAAACCACCAGTAAGTTTCAAGTTAGCGTTGTACTGATACTCATCCTGAACATAAAGGTCAAGTCGAGATGTTTTCAAAACTTGCAATGGTTCGATTCCACCAGGAAGTGCTGAATAGCGAAGTTGGAATCTTGCAGGAGCAAGAGTTGAAGGTCTACCACCGTTTGCTAATGATTGATTAGCTGCTGTGTAAAAATCTGCAAGTGAATTGAAGATATACACACCGTTTGAAGCGGGATAGAATAAGTTATTAGAACGATATTTTTCGAAATTTACACCAGCCACAAATGTATGCTTGTCCATAAACTTGGTCAAGTTATTTGTAATGTGGAAAGTGTTGTAATCCAACTTGTTACTTGGTGTGAATGGGTCGAAACCTACCGAAGTGTAGGTCGCGGTACCGTTCATTATGTCAATAGTTGGAAACATCTTTGCCAAATATGCTCTATTTTCAATTTGTTTGTCATAACCAACAATCAAATTGTTGTGAACAGTGTTGGAGAACTTTGAATTCAACTCCAAGACACTTGAACGTGTGTTATCCATTATGATATAACCACTATTCTTGAAAGACATCGCGTTAAATTGTGTGGTTCTGTTACCAGCACCTGCTGACTGAGAATTGGAAATGTTGATTTCCGCATCAGAGTTGTGCCACACATAACGAGCTGTCAATTTGTGTTTGTCGTTGATGTTCCAATCTGCTCTCACGAGAAATTTCTCAGACTTATTTGAGTTGTTGTACCCTTCCCAAGGACCCGTCTCATAATTAAAATTTGTTCTCATAAAATCTGAAAGAGTTTTCATATCAGAATACAAAACTCTTGAGATTTGAGAACCAGCCAAAGGTGAACCTTGTGAAATCCAAGTTGTACCAGGTTCAGTTTTTTCGAGTGTTTCGTAGTTACCAAAAATGAATAATTTGTTTTTGATAATTGGAGCACCTAATCTGAAACCTCTTGTTGTTTCTTGGAACTTGGATGCAGTTACAGTTGTTCCTTTTGCGTTGTTACCAACATAACGTTGGTTGTCTCTGTTGAACTGATAATAAGAACCTTCAACTTTGTTAGTACCACTTCTTGTTACAGCGTTGATACCCGCACCAACAAAACCACTCTGACGAATGTCAAATGGAGCTACGTTGATTTGAAGTTGGTCAATCGCATCCAAAGAGATTGCAGTCGAACCGGTTCTACCACCAGCCTGAGCTGAAGAACCAAGACCGAAGCCATTGTTGAACTGAGAACCGTCAATAGTGAAATTGTTCAGTCTGCTATCAGCAGCTCCGAATGAACGACCGTCACCCATCGGGTTGTACTTTGTGATTCCGTCAATTGTTCTCGCACCAGTGATGGGAACAGAAGTAAGTTCCCTTCTACCAAACTGCTGAGACGAACCTGTTCTGTCCTTACTGAAAACGTTGTTTCTGTTTGTACTAACAACTACTTCGGACAAGACCTTAGCATCTTCAATCAACACAATATTCAAGGTAGTTGTAATACCAAGGTTTGTGTTGATATCGATAAGTTCTTCCTTTTTATAACCCACGTTCGAGACGTGAACCACATAAGGACCACCAGGACGCACAGCAGGAAGGGTGAAGATACCCACTTTGTTTGTAGTAGCACGATATTCAGAACCAGTTGGTTGGTGAACTACGTGTACTGACGCTCCCACTAAAGCATCTCCTTTTTCATTTTTCACCACACCAGACAGGGCAGAAGTTGTGATTTGCCCGAAAGATGTGAGAGTCACGAACAAGGATAAAAGTGACATCATGATTGTTTTTTTCATGTTTTTTTTTGTTTATTGGTTTATAAATAAGAAATCCCGCGACACGAGGTCAACGGGACTTGTTTAATTTCTATATGGGATTGGTAAAAATAATGTTTCACAAACTATCTCTCCTATTCAATACTCCAATAAGTATAACCTTAATCCTCCAAGTTGTCAAACATCTATGTTAAGAAATGTTTAACAGAATATAACACTCTGATAAACATTGAAAATTTTTTTGTGGAGATGGCGGGATTCGAACCCGCGTCTTGTTTGCGATACCTATAAGTGACTACACGTTTATTTGATTGGTTCTCAATCAACAAATAGAAAGTTCTTATTTTTCCATCAAAACTTACAAATGTGGTCGGTTCCTATTAAGTCGGATTGAACCGAAAACACCTCCTGACAAATTTTCTGAACTTAATCACGTGGTATTTGTCAGACCTCATGGACTTCTGTTCCTAGGTTATATGTCCTTGCCGACCCGACGTTGTTCTCAACTATTAAGCTGCAACAACACTTTCCTCACGGATAAGACCGATAGCAGAAAGTTTAGCGAAAGTTTCGCCATTTACGTTTCAAATTAGTTTTTAAGGAGTTAATTCAGCTCCTACGTGCCACTTATAACTACACACACCAATCAATTCCATTCATCCCCATAATTTCAAATAACTTTTTTAAAGGTAAGAATAAATAGTTTCTAATCCAAACGAAATTTATATTTATAATAAAATCATTGTTTTGGCATCAAGTGAATTATTTCAAACATTAAGGAAATACGTCAGAGGACAGGCAGATAAGTACGATATTGAAAGAGCCGATCCTATGGTGTACAGAGTTGTTGAAAATTCAGTTAAGGGACTGACTGAAATACAATTCGAGTTTCAAAGGGACGATGATCTTTTGAAAAGATTGGGAGTTTCACATGACGATATCTACTTCGTGAACAATATTTTCTCACCAAATCAAAATTGGGGTTTTTTGGATGAGTCTCAAGTTATTAATGATTTCTTAGAAGGGTATAATATTTTTAATGTTCTATCCGATGAAAATCTCGATACACTAATATACATTTTGAAAAATGTTGATCCCGCATTTAACTACGAAGAGCTCGGCTCTGAGGAACCGACAAATAAAAGAGCTGCAGAAATAATGATGAAGGTATTCACAAGAGAAACGACCAATATAGTTGGTGATTACAGCTCGGAAATCGAAAGATCGGCAGCAGAAAAAGCAAAAAGTGTAATTGATGAAGAGTTATCTGAAGTCTTGGAAAAAAACGAATTCAAGGTTGTTCGTAGTTGGGATACAATTTCTACCACAGTTGGCCAATTGATAATGTTATACGTGAAAAATGGTAAGATATGGTTGAATTTCAAAGATTTATTCGAATCGATTTTTGACGATGAGGACCACGGATGGAATTGGTCTGAAGAGAGTTACGAATGGGCTTACAATTCAAATTTTGACAAAGAGAGTTTTAACAGAGAAGCTTCATGGCAGATTGATAAAATGAAAGATAGAGTTGAGGAAGATGACAGGATAATTGAGTTTGTACAACTTTACGATAGAATTACCAAGAAGTTCAAGGTTGGTGTTGTATATGAATTACCCAATTTAAAAGGGGCAACATTTAGAATTAAGGACTTTGATAAAGATGATATGAAAATTGAAGTGATTCTAAGAAAGGGTTTGAAATCAATATCAAGAAAAGTTTCTGAGGAGAATTTTTACAAATTACTCTATCAACCAGAATTATTTGGTTCACCTTTTGGTGATGTGTAAAACTTTACCTACCTTTGTAGTAAATTTTTACTAATGAATCAAGATTTACAGTTATTAAAATCTGTCTTGAGTGTCCCAACCAAAACCTATCAAGAAGGTGAGATGGTCAAATATCTCATCAATTGGTGTAAAAAGGAGGGTTTAGATTACCAAGTAGATAAAAGTCACAACGTTTACGTTACAAAAAAAACAGGTGAGGTTCCTAAAGGATTTTATTACCCTTGTGTTGTTGCTCACACTGACACAGTACATAACATAGACACAATCAATGTTCGTGAAGAAAAACTTCCAAATGCACAAGGAGAAATAAAATTAGCCTATAAAGCATACAGTAATCAGGGTCTACCGATTGGAATAGGTGGTGATAATAAAGCTGGTGTTTTTGCCTGTTTAACTTTACTTAAAGAGATGCCATTTCTCAAAGCAGGATTTTTCGCTTCTGAAGAAACTGGTTGTCACGGGTCACAAAAAGCTAATGATAGTTTTTTCGAAGATGTGGGGTATGTCATTCAATTTGACGCACCCGAAAATTGGATGATTACAGAAAGATGTTTTGGACAACAACTGTTTGACAGAGATTCAGAATTTTTCAAAGTGTGTGATCAAGTATTGACTGAAGGTATGGTAAATGCTGACATGGATTATATGACCCACCCATATACAGACGTATGGGCTCTTAGATCTAAATTCAATTTTTCTTGTATCAATTTCTCTATTGGTTATTACGACTATCATTCACAAAATGAATATGTCGTTGTTGAAGATGTTTTCAATGGAATCAATATGGGTAGAAAAATGATTGAGAATTTAGGATACAAGTTACACTATAAGAAAAGTGTACCCACACAAAAAATTGGTAGATTATGGGATTAAAAAAAAGGGGGTTTAGACCCCCTTTTTTATTTTCCTTTCTTTAGTTTTATTTCTTCACAGTCCACGATAACTTTGTATTGTGTCCCTTCCTTTACATTACCTTTGAGTACCTCCTCGGAAACCAAATCCTCTACTTTGTCTTGGATTGCTCTTTTTAGAGGTCTCGCCCCATAGAGTTCATCATACCCAACTTTGGAGATGTAATCCACTAAAGATTGATCGTATGATATTTTGTAGTTCATTTCATGGAGCCGAACAATTAATTTTTTGATTTCAATCTCAGTTATTTTTCTAATATCATCTTCTTTCAATGCGTTGAATGTGATAATATCATCAACACGGTTCAAAAACTCAGGAGAGAAAAAATTTTTCATTTCTTTTATAAGAATTTCCTTTTTCTGCTCATCAGAACCGTATTTTGAAGAATTGAATCCAATACCAGTTCCAAAATCTTGTAGTTTTTTCACACCTAAATTTGAGGTCATGATGATTAAGGTATTTCTAAAATTTATCTTTCTTCCTAAACTATCAGTGACATGACCATCGTCTAGTATTTGTAAAAGAACTGAGAAGATGTCCTTGTGAGCTTTTTCAATCTCATCGAAAAGAATTACGGAGTAGGGTTTGTTCTTGACTTGTTCAGTGAGTTGACCACCTTCATCGTAACCTACGTAACCAGGGGGGGCACCAACTAATTTTGAGATTGTATGTTTTTCTTGATATTCGCTCATGTCAACACGGATTAGAGAGTCCTCCGTACCGAAGATTTCTTTTGCGAGTTGTTTAGCCAAATGTGTTTTACCTACACCTGTAGACCCCAAGAAAATGAAAGAACCGATAGGCCGATTTGGATCTTTGATACCAAGTCTGTTTCTGCGAATTGATTTTACAATTTTTAGAACTGCGGCGTCTTGGCCGATGACTCTGTCTTTTAGAACAGAATCTAAATTGACAAGAGCTTTAGTATCGTCAATTGACATTTTTGAGACAGGGATTTTAGTCATTGAGGAAACAACTTCATAAACCAACTCCAAAGAAATTTCTTTTTTCGATTGAGACAATTCTTCTTCAAACTTTCTCTTAGCGTCTTCAAGTTTGACAATAATCTTTCTTTCTTTGTCACGTAGTTCTGCAGCTTGTTCGTAATTCTGTTTTTTAACAACGTCCATTTTGAGTTGTTTGATCTCAGAAGCCTTTTGTTTCAACTCCTCAATAGCCACTGGAATTTTCATTTCAAGTTGAGTTCGAGCACCTACTTCATCAAGAATGTCGAAAGCTTTGTCGGGAAACTCACGATCAGTAATATAACGGTCAGCTAATTTAACACAAGCTTCTAACACTCCATCGGGATATATTACTTTGTGAAAAGACTCGTATTTGTCTTTCGAGTTTTTTAAAATAAGTAATGTTTCTTCTTTTGTAGCACCCTCCACCGTAATTTTTTGAAATCTTCTTTCAAGTGCTCCGTCTTTTTCAAAATTGGTTCTGTACTCATCCAAAGTTGTCGCACCAATACACTGAATCTCACCACGAGAAAGAGCAGGTTTGAAGATGTTAGATGCATCCAATGAACCCGATGCGTTACCAGCACCTACAATAGTGTGGATTTCGTCTATAAAAACAACCACATTTGGATTAGCTTGAAGCTCTTCAATGATTACCTTCAATCTTTCTTCGAATTGCCCACGATACTTTGTGCCAGCAACAATTGAGTTGATATCGAGGTTCACAATTCTTTTGTCAATCAAATTCTTCGGACATTCACCATTATAAATTTTCATAGCGAGACCTTCTACAATTGCAGTTTTACCACAACCAGGCTCACCAACAATTATTGGGTTATTTTTTTTTCTACGGGATAGAATTTGAGCAATTCTCATAATTTCTTTATCCCTTCCGATAACAGGATCCAGTTTTCCCTGTTCTGCCAATTTGATTAGGTCTCTACTAAAATTATCTAATACAGGTGTTAGACTATCAGAGGTCTGTTTTTTCTTACTCATCATTTTTTCTTCGTCATCAATAAGATCATTCATATTTGATATTTTTTTTCAAAGATGTATCAAAATCTGGACATAAACAATTATTTTGACAAATTGTCTTTAATTATTTTTTTTTCTGTCAATTTGTCTTATTGATTAATTTTAAACAATCAAATTGTCATCACAAATAAGACGGCATCAATATTGATAATTTATTAAATAAATAATAAATTTAAAAAAAAACTACTATGATTTACGGACCAAACGATTTGAATGAAATCTTCGAAAGATTATTCAACCAAAATCCTAACACGTACTCAAAAACCTCTGTAATCTCTAAAACAGATAGCGAAAACAATTACGAGGTTAATCAAACTAAAGATGGAGCTTACCTATTATTCGAAGCGCCAGGATTTAACAAAGAAAACTTAAAAGTTGAAATCGAGGACGGTGTTATGGCAATTCAAGGGAAAAGAAAATATAAGATGAACGGGGAAGAAATTTACAAATCCATAAACAAACAATTCAAACTCGGTACAGACCATAATCTAGAATTAATCGAAGCAACAATCGAAGACGGTTTATTGACTGTATTTATTCCAGGATTTAAAAAACAAGAGAAAAAGAAAATTTCGATTTTATAATAAATGCTCATTCAAGATCGAATCCCCTACCTAAAAAGTGGGGGATTTGTATTTACATTGATGGATAATTGGAAAAAATTTGTTGAAGATACTTTATCGGCTCAAGAGATATTACAAAAATATCTTGAGTTAAGAATTATGTTCCAAGAGTTGGGATACACTGAGGAACAATTAAAAAATATAAGTTCTGGTCCCGAAAGAATTTTTGAAATCGGAAATGAAATAGGGATGCTTATCAGTGAATTAAAAAAACAACTTCGAGCCTTTGGTTTCGAAGTACGGGATGAGGATTTTCGGCTTTATTTACAGTCAATAATGAATAAAATTAATCTTATAACCCCTTTAGAAAATGGCAGTAAAAAAAGAGACGATTGACGGATTTAAAATTATTAACGAGATTGTGTCATCAAATATTAGTAAAACAACATACGACACAGAACTAAAATCACTAGTTTGTGAATTCAATAACGGATTGATTTACGAATATAGCGATGTACCTCACTCAACTTACACCAAATTCAGAATGGCTGAATCTCAGGGTAAGTTTTTTATGAGTGAAATAGCTAAAAAGTTTTCTTACAAAAAACTCTAGCTCACTGAGTATTTATATCAGATGAGTAATTTCCAAAAAATACTTGACAGTTTTACACTGAGGGACACCCTTAACCCAAAAATTTGGGAGAATTCTGATGATCCAAAAAAATCTAAAATGAAACCCAAAGTCAGAAAGGGTTTGATGAAGATCGCTAACCAATTCATTGATTATTTGGGTGAAGATGCTTTTGTTGAAGATATTACTCTAACAGGATCTTTATCAAACTTCAACTGGTCAGAATATTCAGACTTTGATCTTCATGTTATTGTAGATTTGAAAAAATTTGGTAAACATGAGGAAACTTACAAAGAGTTATTTAATTTAAAAAAACAACTTTTTAACGAAAAACACGACATCAAAATCTTCGGATATGATGTAGAGTTATATGCTCAGGGTGACGATGAGAAACATGATAGTTCAGGAGTTTATTCAGTTATGGATGATGAGTGGATTAATAGACCTGAAAAGATGAAAAATAAAATTGATAAGTCTGTCATAGAAGATAAAGTGAAGAACTGGAATGAAAAAATCGAAAATGCTTTAGAGTCACTTGATAAAGATGATTTGGAAAAAGGGAAAAAGATGATTGGGGATTTAAAAGACAAACTCAAAGAATATAGAAAATCAGGACTGGAAAAAGAGGGTGAACTTTCTTATGAAAATCTTACTTTCAAATTTCTAAGAAGAAACGGAATGATTGAAAAATTATTTAATACATACAACAATTACGTAGATCAAGAATTATCAATAGAACAATCTTTGAAAGAAAGTATAATTAAATTTTTACAAGAAGCACCTTCAAGTGGACATTTACTTGGAGGTGAGAATATGAGTATACCAAAGGATGGGGCACATGCCGGTCAAAGTGGATGGGCTTCAGCAAACGCATGGGATGTTAAAGCATCTGTCGGAGATCCTGTTTTTGCTCTGGCGGGGGGTACGTTAAAAACATTTACCGATTATGGTGATGATGTAATTAAAACAAAGGGAAAAAAATTATATGGTCAAAGCTTCACAATTGATAGCGATAATGGTCTTCCTGACATATACTACACTCATTTAAAAGGAGTACAAATTAGAAAGGGTAGTAAAGTAGAATGTGGTCAATTGTTAGGATACGTGATGGATTTCCCAAATAGTTCATATGATCATGTTCACATTGGAATAGAATGGGGGCACAATATAAGAGAATTTTTGAATGATGATGGAAGTTTAAAATGTGCTCAAGGACAGAAGTTGGGTAAGTATGGTAAAAAATTCAGTGAGGATGAAGAAATATCTAACATTGTTGGAAAATCAAACTTTATACAGGAATTGATTAGGCTTGCTGAAACAAATAAGTCTTTTCAGTACTATCCGAAAAATATAAAATACGAGAAAGAAGTTGAAGCAATTCAAACCGCATTACAATTTTTAGGATTTTCCTTACCAAAATGGGGAGTTGATGGAAAGTTCGGTCCTGAAACAGAAAATGCAACCAAAGAATTTCAAAAATCAGTTTCCATTTCATCAGATGGAAAAATCGATGGATTTGATTTAAGATATCTCGCAGCCATGTTGGTGATAAGAAATTTTTCAGAAAATGATCTCTCAAAAATCCAAACAAAAAAAGAAATAGATACAGGAAATATTACAGATAAAAATTTCTATGAGAGATTGTTACAAGAATTAGATGCACCTGTTACAAGTGAAAATCTAAAATTTTTATACGCGTGGAGACAAGCGGAAGGTAAAGGAGGAAGAAATAACCCATTCAATACAACTTGGAAATTACCAGGTTCTACAAACATGAACAAAGTAGGGGTACAAAATTATCTTTCGAAAGAGGACGGTATGGTTGCAACGCTAAAAACTTTAAGAAATGGAAGATACTCTTGTATTGTTCAAGGGTTAAAAAATGATAGTGGTGCTTCAGAGATATCCAAATGTCCGTCTTTAGAAACTTGGGGGACGGGGGACTTAGTTGCTAAAGTGGTAAACTCCTATGAGAGAGGGGCTTCTCCGAAAATTAAGGATCTAGCATAATTTAAATTATTTACGCCCGACGTATATTTATAAAGAAAAAAAATGCCAACTATTTCAGCAAATACTTTTTATGAATACACAATTGGAATGTTAGGTTCCTTTAGTGGAGGGACAGCACCTGCGGGTTCAGTTGTACCACATCCTGTCGCAACAACGGCAGAGGGAGACAATTCAATTGTAGATTTAAGTGCTGTGACATTAGGTGGATTTGACGGACTAAATAATTAAAAAAAACAGTTAAAAATAAAAATCATGGCGGACATCAAACCATTAGGTAGTGAAAGATTAGACGGTTTGGACAAGATCAAAAGGATCATGGAGATTGCTAAGTACAAAGATACTGCAACCGAATCTATCAATGAAAATTCTTCCACTCATTACAACATAACATTTGCTGACGGAAATCAGTACGGTATTGTAAAAGAAAAACAAGGTTACATTATCAAGAAAATGGTTTCCGAGGGCCAAGGTGACTACATCGAACCGATGCAGAACAGAAAATATTTTTCGAGTTACTCACAAGCATTAAAGAAATTGAACTTGATGATCAAAGAAAATAATTCAGTTATTGGTAATGATGAACAAGTTTCTTTATTTGGAGAACAAAAAAAATTCGTTCTGAAAAGTCCTCAACCAGCTCCAGAAGCTCCAGAAGCTCCGGTAGCACCTGAAGAACCTATGGCTCCAACTCTACCTGAACCAGAACTCCCAGCGGCTGAGGAAACTCCTGCACCTGAGGAAACTCCTGCACCTGAGGAAACTCCTGTTGAAGACGTACCAACAGGTGAAAATATGGAAGTGGAGGCAGGTTCCGAAACAATGGACTCTGAGCCTGTTTCATTTAAAGTAATTCAAAAACTAACAGGAAAACTTACTCAAAAAATAAGACAATTCTCATCAGAAAATGAAATGTCTTCCGAAAATATCAAATATGTAATCAACATGGTTCTTTCTTCTGTGGATCTAGCTAGTTTATCTACCGAGGATAAAGATGAAATTGTTAATAAGTTTGAATCTGATGAGGCTGACGCTGTTATTGACGGTGGAGATGATAAAGACGGTACAGATATCACTGATGATACTGAGGTTGAAGACATTCAAAACTATATGGATATTGAGAACGACGCTGATATGGTTGACGCAGGAGCACAACCCGAGGGATTCGGTAAGATTGAGGCGGGAGAACAAATTCAAGCTGCAATTGGACCGGCAATTGAAAGATTAGCTATGTCGTTTGTGGCGGATAAAGCGGCAGACAAAATTTCTGATATGTTCACAAGTGAGGAAGAAATTGAGGAGGAGGAAGGAGGAAAGATGGAAATGAGTTTAATGGATCATTTATTTTCAGAATCTAAGGTTGACAAAGTTCTTTCAAAATATTTTGAAGTCAAAGATTCTGAAAAAAGAATGGTACAGGAAAAATTAGCAACAAAAAAAATTCAAAAAAAACACGTTGTTGAAAAGAATATGAGTTCAGTAAGAAAACTAGCTGAGTCAATTGAACAAGAGCTTGCTTCTGAAAAATTTTTAGAAGAAAACTTTGGATTCTCTTTAGTTGGTAAAACTAATAAGAAAAATTTAGTTTTTGAAAAGAACAATAAACAAACTAAAATTTCACCTGAAGGCTTGGTTTTATGAGCTATCTAATCTACGTTAATGGACTTGGTCCTAACTTTAGAGGTGATAATTTGTATGAGTTCATATTCTCGGACGAGAAAGATGTTTGGGGTGAAAATTGGGATAGTAAACCATCAAATGGTTACCCTCAACCACCCGATTTGAAATATGTGAAAAAAATTGGAGTTCTGAAAAATACCGATATAAAGTTGGATTTAATTCAGAACTCTGATTATTTCAGTATGATAGATGCGGTAGACGGAGTTATTGCATTAGCCTGGGAAAACGATGAAATTGAAAATAGGATGGTATTCAGATTTGGACAAAGTGAGGATGAGATTACTGACATTTTATATTCAAAAGATTTGATTCTCAAGATTGAAAAAAAGGAATCTTATGAAAATTAATAAAAAAGCCTTGGATCTTGTTGAAGTAGGATTGAAACCTGACACAGTGGCAAAAATGTCAGAATCTCAAATAAACATTCTTCATTCGAAAATGATATCCGAACAAGTCACATCCGAACAAGTCACAGAGGTTCCTGGTAAAACAACTTACAAAGTTGGACCACAAGGTGGAAAGATTGGAAATATGACTCTCTCGTTAGACCCTAACAAAAAAGAAGTAATGGTCACCACTGAAATAGAAATGACAGAACAACCTGACACTGATATATCCACAATGGATAAAACGGCAGGTGGAACAACACAAGATCCTGTACAAGTACAAGGACCGGATGGTATGGGTGATTTAGGTGATAAGCAAATTGATAAGGAAAAAGAAATCTCTGAGAAAAAAGAAAATAAGTCTAATCCATATGCAATATGTCATGCACAACTTGGACCAAAAAAGACAAAAAAATTTGAAAGATGTGTTAAACAGGTAAAAAAATCCATACAAGAGGGGAATAATCCTTTATCTTTATTCATTGAAGCAAAGATCATGGAATTAGTATCAAAACACATACCTCCAAGAATGACAAAGGGTGAATTGATGAAACACTTGGTTGAAGATGGACCTGCGGTGGCGCCTTCAAAACCTGAGACAAGACCTACAACAAAACCAAAACCTGGTACAAAACCAAAAAAGCCGAGTCACCCACTCAAAAACCCTAATCCTGGAGAAAAACCCGCTCCCAAGGCCGAGTACGAAAAAGCTAAATCAGAAGTATTAAACTTAATAAAGAACATACTAGATAAATAATCATGGCAAAGAAACTGATAGAACAGTTAAATTACGGTGATAGACCTGAAAGAATGGACCCTGCATTGGAAAGAAAGTTAGCGGACCCACAAGGGTTATTCGCTCAAAATCCTGCTATGAGAAAAGGGACCAAAGACGTTCAAAGACTTGTAAGTTCAAGATTCATCAAAGTGGCAGATAAATTAAAATCTGTACCAGGTCTTAGGAATCTTAGTCCAAGAGTAGTTCAGGCTTTCTACATGCAAATGATGAACAGTGTTCCAAGAATCATGCAAATTGAAGCGGCTAACCGTGATGCCCTGATTGAGTTAGCCAAGAAAGCTTCTATGGAGGAAACGGAAATTCCTGAAGATTGGGTTAAGATAGATGCTCAATTAGGTACGCCCATAGACACATCAAACTTTAGATACGAACCTGAAGATGAAGAAGATGAAGAAGATGAAGAAGAAGAAAAAGAAAAACCAAAGTTTCAATCTTTTGATATTGAAGATCTAACGGATACCGAACAATTAGAGTTGGAAAAACACAAGAGAAACATCATCAATGCTATAATTCAAGGATCTGCAAAAAAGGGACATTATATTTTCCAAAAACCCTCAGTTAAAAGAGCCCTAGATCGCATCAACCCACAATTGTTTTCACTCTACTTGGCAATCATGGCGGTAAACGATTTCATGTATTTTACCTCAGAGAGTATGATTGAAATGATGAGCCAAACAGGAACTGGTGTTGCTGGAAAAGTTGAATTAGATCCCGATGATGAGGATGGCGGTGAGGAAGGTGAAGAAGATGATGGAGAATCTCAAATTGATACCGTAATTAAAGCACAAGGATTGATATTCCCAATTTTATGCCATGAAATCATAAAAGGTATCGAAGAATCCAAAGGAAGACATGGTTTACCAAAGGAACCTGAAATGCGTACAAAGGTACAACAACAAGTTGATACCTTAGCAAATGAACCAATGCAACTTCGAATTGGGCCAGAAATTGTAGAAAAAATTCGTTTTTCACTTCCCGATGAAATGTTTGATGAATCTAATAAAGGATTAATAAATTGGTTCCACATCTTGTTATACCAAATCGAAGCAAGAGAATTTTTGGAAATAATCGGTGACGCAATATCACAGGACAAATCCAAAAACCAAAAAGCTACCGCTAAGTTCGAAAAAATCATGAAAGAGGCTCAGGACATGAAATCAGAGTTTGAAAATTACAAAGAAGACAATGATATTGAATCTGAGGACGGGGATGATGAAGACGGATTAGACGATTTCTTAGGAAGTTTGGGTATATCGAGACCCAAATAATTTTCAGTGACAAAAGAACAATTAATTATTGAAGTAACGAAGTGTATGAAAAACACTCCGTATGCGATGAGAACCTATCTTCAAACTTTTGACAATACGGTTAAAAAGTTTGTTCCGTTGGATCTTTTTCCTGACCAAATAACTTTGGTTGAAGACTACGATAACTTTAACGAAAATATTGCATTGAAGTATAGGCAAGCGGGTGTATCCACCGTGACCGCAGCTTGGGCCTCAAAAAAGTTAGTTTTTGCGAAAAAAAACAACCCTGAGAAAATCTTGATTATAGCAAACAAACTTGATACTGCTGTTGAGTTTGCTAACAAAGTCAGATCCTTTTCAGAACAATGGCCAGCTTGGGTAGGTGTTGGATTTTCAATAGAAAAAAACTCACAAAGACATTTCAAATTTACAAACAATTGTGAAGTAAAAGCTGTTGCAACTTCAAAAGACGCTCTTCGCGGATATACACCAACAATATTAATATTTGACGAAGCCGCTTATATTGAGGCCGATGATGATTTTTGGGCTGCTTGTATGGCCTCACTTTCAACAGGAGGAAAAGTGATTGTAATTTCCACTCCGAATGGGTATGACCCGATATATTACGAAATTTATGAACAATCAATGAGAAACATGAATACTTTCAAGATTACTGAGTTGTTTTGGTATAAAGATCCAAGGTACAATAGGGATTTACAAATGGTGAAGTGTGAGGATCTTACCGACTATCTATTAAACCGTGAAAATTACAAAAACACAGAAGTTGTTAATTTGGAAGTAGATAATCCGTATGAAAGGAATTATGATATAGTAAAAGATTATATTAAAAAGGGTTATAAACCTTGTTCATCATGGTTTGAGGGAATGGTAAAAAAACTTAAATATGACAAGAGAAAAGTAGCTCAGGAACTTGAGTGTAACTTCCTTGGATCAGGCGACAATGTATTTGATTCCAATCTTTTAACAAAAATAAAAGATAATGATGTGAAAGAACCCGACGGTAAAATGATGGCAGGTAATCTTTGGATATGGAAAGACCCTGAAATGAGTCACCGGTACATCATGGGTGTAGACGTTTCAAGAGGTGACTCAGAGGATTTTTCTTGTATACAAATCATTGATTTTGATGCGAGAGAGCAAGTATTTGAATATGTAGGTAAAACTCCTCCTGACGTTTTAGCAGAAATAGCTTATAAGTGGGGAAAAATGTATAACGCCATGATAGTCACAGATTTGACGGGTGGGATGGGTGTTGCTACAGCAAGAAAACTACAAGAACTAGGATATAAAAATCTCTATGTTGAAGGATTGACAGAGAGAAACAAATACAAGTGGGATCCGAAAAGAGACGAAAAGATACCAGGTATCAACTTCAATGCAAAGAGGGTACAGATAATAGCATCATTGGAGGAAGCGTTGAGGCATGAATTTAAAATAAGGTCAGAGAGACTCCTAAATGAAATGGGTAAATTTATTTATGTAAATGGTAGACCTGACCATCAAAGGGGTCATCATGACGATGCATTAATGTCCATAGCAATGGCAATCTATGTTGGGGATACAGCATTTCAAAATTTACAAAAAGTTGTACAACAAACTAAAATTATGATAGACTCATGGCATACAGAGCGTAGTGAAAACAAAATAAGATCTGATTTTTTTAATCCACATATTCCTGTTTCAAACAACCAAAATCCAAGATATATTAACGAAGCGTCGAGGGAAGACTACAGAAAATACGGGTGGTTATTTGGAGCCAAATAACTATTTATATTATCTATGTAATAAGTAAAATTGTAAAATGGATAATAAGAACCTAACGGTATGGCAACGACTTTCCGCCGCATTTGGACCTAACGCACTCCTTAATCAGGATTACCCGACCTTTCATTTCGACAAAGAAGTTTTGTTAAAAACACAAGACAAGGCTCAATATGAGAAGGAAAAGTTACAAGCACAACAAACTTTCTATTTATCGAATCAATGGGCAAAAATTGAGAATAATTTGTATTCTCAAGCTGTGTATTATGAACCGACTAGATTAGCCTCAGTATACGATTACGAGTCTATGGAGTACACTCCTGAGATATCAGCCGCTTTAGACATATATGCTGAAGAATCTACAACCACCAATGAAGACGGATTTATTCTACAAATTTATTCTGAGTCAAAGAGAATCAAAAGTGTCTTAGCAGATTTATTCAATAACACACTTGATATAAACACCAACTTACCTATGTGGACAAGAAATACATGTAAGTATGGTGATAACTTTGTCTATTTGAAATTAGATCCTGAAAAGGGGGTTGTCGGAGTCCAACAATTACCTAATATTGAGATCGAAAGGGTTGAGGCAGGAATGCACGAAAAAAGAGCTCAATCACTTGAGGATCCTACAGCTCAAAGGGCATTACATTTCAAGTGGAAAAATAAGAACATGGAATTCCAATCATGGGAAATCGCTCACTTCAGATTATTGGGTGATGATCGGAAACTTCCATATGGTACCTCCATGCTGGAAAAAGCAAGAAGAATTTGGAAACAACTTTTACTTTCCGAAGACGCGATGTTAATCTATCGTACATCAAGAGCGCCTGAAAGAAGAATTTTCAAAGTTTTTGTTGGAAATATGAACGACGAAGACGTTGAAGCATATGTACAACGTGTTGCTAATAAATTCAAAAGAGACCAAGTTTTAGATCAGAAGACAGGTAATGTGGATCTCAGATTTAATCAGATGGCTGTAGACCAAGACTACTTTGTACCTGTAAGAGATCCGGCTGCTCCTTCACCTATCGATACTCTACCCGGTGCTGCGAACCTCGCAGAGATAGCCGACATTGAATATATTCAAAAGAAATTATTGACGGCACTTAGAGTTCCGAAAGCCTTTTTAGGATTTGAAGAAGTTGTTGGTGACGGTAAAAACCTTTCATTACAAGATATCCGTTTCGCACGCACAATTAATAGAATTCAAAAGAGTATGTTACAAGAGCTGAATAAGATAGCAATCATACATCTTTTTCTAAACGGATTTGAGGAAGAGATTGCCAATTTCACTTTAGGTTTAACAAATCCATCTACTCAAGCTGATCTTCTGAAAATTGATGTTTGGAAAGAAAAAATTCTTTTGTATAAAGATGCGGTGTCCGATCCTGGTAACGGTATTCAACCCGTATCTTCAACATGGGCTAAAAAACATATTTTGGGGATGTCCGACGATGAAATCAAACTTGACTTACAACAACAAAGAATTGAAAAAGCAGTTGGTGAAGAATTAAAAAATACACCAACAGTAATACAGAAAACAGGAATATTTGACAATATAGATAAATTATATGGATCAACAACTGGATCTACCGACACTGCTGGATCAACCCCAAGTGGTGAGGTATCAGAACCTGCGTTGGGGGCATTACCTTCTGAAACGACACCACCTCCAACTGAAGATGTCGCAGCACCTGAGGTAACAGGACCTGAAGTAGAACCAACAGTACCAGAATCACGATTCGACAATATGAATATTTTGGTCGATTCGGACATGATTAAGGGTAAAACAATTTTGGACTTGAGTCATGGCCAACAATATTTAGGAGAAATTGAAAAAGAGTTAGACGACTTACTAAATTCCTAATATTTATAAAAAAAATTGACCATGACTTTTGGAGAGGTTAAATCCATAATTGAAGAAAGTTTGATTGAATCCTATAAAGATTCTGAAAATTTCAAAGGTGTGATGAAAGAATTCCACACTAATATCTTAACTAATAAGTCTCTATCAAAACTGTACTCTTTGTATGATGATCTGACTTCTCAAAAGTCTTTGTCCGAAAAAGATGCGAGAGAATATATCGAGGAAGGTATATCTCTGATAAGATCTATATTAAAAGGAGCAAAATTACCAAAATCTAGCTCTAAACAAATTCAAAATAAATACAAAGATTTGGATACTTTGGTTTACACAAAAAATTTTGATATCTCTGAAAGAGTCTCAGCAAAAAATAATATAATTTCAAATTTGACCAAATCTCCAAATGTTTCTAAAGAATCAATCAATCTTCCATTAACATCTATGGTTTCAGTAGCCAATCAGACTTTGAAAAGTTACATCGAAACGATGGATGAATCTACCAAAAAAGATTTCTTTAAAATAATCAAATCAAATCAAAATGATTTGGAGAAAGAGTTCACAACCATCAAAGAAAGTGCTATAAACAAACTTCAAACTCTGTTGGAGGGCGAAAATGAGTTTGAACTTAAGACAAAAATTTCAGAAACAATAGATAGATTAAAGAATGAAGAGTTCAATCAGATGAATTTTGTTAGGATTAAATCACTTGAAAAATCAATCTAATTATTGATCATTTTTTCTTTGTAAATCGCCTTAAGTTTTTGTGCTCTTTTTTTGATTGAAGGTTTAACATATTCTTTTTTTTCAAAAAGTTTTTTTTGTTGTTTTGTTTTTATTACCTTGGATTTCAAGTTTTTGAGAGCTTTTTCAATATTATCGTTTCTTCCGATTTCAATAATTAACATACTAACATATATTTCAAAAAGTCAATTTTGACAATTATAACCTTTTTTCATAATATTTTAAAAAACAAATAAACTTTGTATATGAAAAAAAATGAAGAAAGGAAAAACCTCAAAAATTAATAACTTCGAATCCCTCAAAGTAAATTATGGGACAGTAGATTCAAAAAAATTAAAATCAATTTACATAAACATACAATCATGGGTCAATCCCAAAATCGTATCTGATAATTGGAATAGAATTGTATGTAATTTTAGTCGAGAAATCAAACACACAATTTATTACCAACTTGATAGAAAAATTTTCGAGGACAAATTAATTGTAGATTTGGATCTCAGGACCTCGGGAATCGTATTTGGAAAAAAATCATTCCTCAATTTGGAAATTAATCTTTTCACTTTACAACAAATAGATTTCAAATCAAATATTATCAGAGACTCAGTAAAAAAATTAGTATCCTTGATAAATTCAGAAAACTTTAAAAGTAATAATTATTTTGATTTTACACTAACCAAAAACGGAGATATTATAAAATCAAAGTCAGAAGTATATTTATAGAAAAAGTTTTGATGAAACAATATAAAATACTTGGACCACATGAAACAGGAAAAGGAATTTTGATTGAGGATGATGCTGGATATCTATCTCCATTAGATAAGTTGAATGAATCTATTTTGAAAGAAGCTCAAGATAGAGACTACAAAAAACCATTCGAATTTTATGCTGTACTCCAAAAATATAATACAGCTAACAGAAATGGAAGATTTTATCCCGAGACCATACTAAAGAGAGAGGCAGAAAAATATAAAAACACAATCAAAAAAGGACTATCAACTTCTGAATTAAATCACCCTGAGTCTTCGTTAATTGATCTTGACAGAGTATCACACATAATTACTGACATATGGTGGGAAGGTAATATTTTAATGGGTAAATTAAAATTATTAACATCTCCAGGTTTTCATGAGAGTGGCATTGTGTCCACCAAAGGAGATATCGCAGCAAATCTTTTAAGACAAGGAGTCACTATGGGAGTATCATCTCGTGGCGTTGGATCCTTGAAAAAAATAGGGGAGAGGAATGAAGTACAAGATGACTTCGAACTAATATGTTTTGATCTTGTTTCATCACCGTCAACACCAGGAGCATATTTATTCCCGAATGTTGAAGATAGAATGAAATATGAAGAAAATTTAGAGGAGGAGAAAATTACTGAGGTAAAAATTGAAGGAAATAAGTCTATTGATTTAATGAAAAAACTCACCGATTATTTAGATAGATAATTCTAAACCATGAACGAAAAATTTTTTGTTGCAAAAATTACTTATGATTTACCTGATGAAAACACAGGAAAAATTAAAAAAATCAAAGAAGAAAAACTTGTTAAAGGTTTTTCGGTAACCGATGTTGAAGCTAAAGTTACAAATAGATTCGAAGGTTTCTCAAATGAATGGAGGATCACCTCGGTATCTGAAAGTAAAATTGATGAAGTAATTAATTAAAAGTGGTTTGAGACCACTTTTTTTATTTGGTGATATTTATAAAAAAAAATTATGAATATCCTATTAACTTCTCCTATATCAGATTCTCCAAAAAAAGTGATTGAAAACGGTACTATTCAAAATGGTATAAATTTGGCACAATCTCTTGGATTGGCACAATATAATCTAATCAAGTACGAGGTAGAAATAGTGAAAAATGATCCAACCGGTTCAGGTTTTACTGTGGAACTAAATGATTCAGGTTCTTTTAGAAGTCTTATCGTGTTTGATACAACAGAATCTAACGTTTTGAGTTGGGTCAGTTCAAACTATCCTGACGCAACAATACAGAGATTTCAAAAAACTCAAATTGTGTTAGCGTAAAACGAAATTTTTTCAATTAACACACTATTTATAAGTTAAAATAATAACAATTTATTATGCAAGAAAATAAATCAATTGTTGAAGAGGCGTTGATTCAAATGAAAAATGTTGAACAAGCAATCGCCGAGAATGCAAAAGGAATACTTCGTTCTACAATGAAAGAAGAAATCGGGCAATTAGTAAAAGAATCTCTATCGGAGCAAGACGATGAAGATGAGGTTGACTTAGACTCAGAAGTAGATACTGATGATGAAATGGATTCTGATGAAGATGAAATGGATACTGAGGTTGATAATGAAGATGAAATGGACATGGACATTGAGATGGACATGGATATGGATTCTGAAAGTCCTATAGACTTAACAGGAGCATCTGACGAAGAAATTCTTAAAATTTTTAAAGCAATGGGCGAAGAAGATGGAATCATCGTTAAAAAAGATGGTAATGATATTCATATTACTGATAACAATCAGGACGCTGAATACCTTGTTAAATTAGGAGAATCTATGAAAGAAGAAACAGTCGAACAAGATGACATGGAGGAGGACATGGATGTGGATTCTGATGGACCCGACATGAATACTGTAAGTGATGAAAACATTGACATGATCGTTGACAAACTTTTCGATTCCGATCATTCTTTAGAAGAGGATGATAACGAAGACGAAGAAGTTGATGAAATTGTTTATGAGATTAGTCTTGACGAAGATGATGATATTGAGGAAGATGATGATATTGAGGAAGAGGAAGAGATTGAAGAAATCGAAGAGGATACCTATGAAGGAATGCATCATAACATTGAAGAAGAAGACGAAGAAATGCAATTCGACATTGACACAACTGAAGAATCTTACGACCATGAAAAGGTCGGAGTAAAAGAGGCTAAGATGGCCGTAAAACCAGTAGGTAAGGGCATCGGAAAACCTGACTTCAAATATGACGGTGAGACTGAATACAAATCACCAAAGAAAATGAAGCAAGGAACAAAAGGCGTTGGTATGGGTAAACCTAAATTTGAATACAAGAAAGGTGAAAATATGGAGGGAAAATCCAAAGTTGTTAAAGCAGAGACAAAAGAAGGTCAAGGATACAAAGACAAAGAGGATGAAAGGTTATCAATGAAGCATGGTAAAATTGCTTCGAAAAACCTTAAAACCACTAAGGCTCGTAGAGATGATGCTGGTTTCGAAAAAAGAGAAACCAAAGAAGCTGCTAGAACTTACGGGTTTGGATCAGCGGATAATTCGAGAGGTCTAAGAAAAGGTATTACTAATAACAGAAACCTCACATACGAATCCCTTGAAGTAGAAGTGAAACAACTTAGAGAAAAAAATGAAGAGTACAGAAAAGCACTTAACATTTTCAGATCGAAACTAAATGAAGTTGCAATCTTCAATTCAAATTTAGCTTACGCTACTAGATTATTCACAGAACATACTACAACTAAAAAGGAAAAAATTAACATCCTTAGAAGATTTGATAGTGTTGAATCATTGAAAGAATCTAAAAACCTATACAAAACTCTAAAAGATGAGTTGTCACAAACTGAAACAACACCTTCTAAATCTATCAACGAATCAGTTGGTAAAATCGAAAAGGTTGTATCTACTGGGTCAGCAACAAATCTAATAGAAACCAAGACTTACGAAGCACCTCAATTCTTAAGAATTAAGGATCTTATGAATAAGATTGGATAATAAAATATAAAAACAAAAAAAAATAAAAAATGGGAGCATTATTAGAATCAGGTCTCGTTGGTAACATCGGTCTTAAGCACCTTAAAGTTATCAAGGAAGACACTATCAACAAATGGGACAAATTAGGATTCTTAGAGGGTCTTAAAGGTCACCAAAAGGAAAACATCGCTCAGCTTTTCGAAAACCAAGCATCATATTTGATCAATGAAGCAGCTACAACTGACTCATCAGGTTCTTTCGAAACTGTAGTTTTCCCAATCGTTAGAAGAGTTTTCTCTAAACTTTTAGCTAACGATATCGTTTCAGTACAAGCTATGAACCTACCAATTGGTAAGTTGTTCTACTTCGTACCTCACATTCAGAGATATCAGTCTCCGGATGAATTATTACCTACAAATGGTGGTGATCACTATGCACCGTTTGGGGCACCTAACGGACCGTCATCACAAAATGCTGGTTACAACCAATACGATAAAGATCTTTATGATCTTTTCTATGAGGGTAACGAACCAGATTTGGATCCCCCAGGTCTATTCGATTATTCCAAAGGTACATTTTCGGCAGAGACCATTACAGCTTCTACGCAAGTATGGAATTCTGCAGGAAGTGCTCTAATCCAATCAGGATACGTTGCAGGTACTTACAGAAAAGTAATCATGGCACTCTCAGGTTTCAACAGTGCAGGTCAAGGTCAATTGATCGGACCAGACGGTAACGAACAAGATACTGAAGCTTTCTTATCTTCTTTACAAGTTCTTCCAATCACTAATGCAACCGCTAATGGATTCTCAGGTGTTAACTCACCAGTATTATTCAGAGTTGTAACTCAGGTTTACGGACAAGGTATTGTACAATACGGTGGACAAGCAACTACTTCATTCCCTTCAACAGGTAATGGTGGATCTTACAACAACATATGCGATGCTAATGGCGTAATTTATCTTGAAGCTGATCTTCAAGTTCCTTGTGAAGTAACTTCTTCTTCACTTGATGGTTATTCTGGATTCACTACAACAGTGAACACAGACTACAACCAAGCATTCAAGTGTAAGTATAGAGTTTACAAAGAAATGGAATTCGAAGACAGATTGGGTGAGGTTTCTTTCGATCTACAGGCTGTAACAGTATCTGTAACTGAAAGAAAACTAAGAGCTCAATGGTCACCTGAATTGGCTCAAGACGTTGCGGCATTCCACAACATCGATGCTGAAGCTGAATTAACTGCTCTATTATCAGAGCAAGTTGCAGCTGAAATCGATAGAGAGATCCTAAGAGACCTTAGAAAAGGTGCAGCTTGGAACTTAAGATGGAACTATAACGGATGGAAGCAATTGGGTAGCAATGCAGTACCTTATACACAAAAGGACTGGAACCAGACGCTTATCACAGCAATCAACCAAATTTCAGCTCAGATCCACAAATCAACTCTAAGAGGTGGTGCTAACTGGATCGTTGTATCTTCTGAAATCAGTGCAATTTTTGATGATTTGGAATATTTCCACGTATCAAACGCGGCTCCTGAGCAAGATCAATACAACATGGGTATTGAAAGAGTTGGTTCTCTTTCTGGTAGATATCAAGTTTATAGAGATCCTTACTTCCCAGCAAACCAAGTGTTATTGGGTCATAAAGGAACATCATTACTTGACACAGGTTATATCTACGCACCATATGTACCTTTACAACTTACTCCAACAATGTATAACCCATTCAACTTCACACCTATCAAGGGTATCATGACTAGATACGCTAAGAAAATGGTTAACAACCGTTTCTATGGTAGAATCACAGTTGATGGAGTTAGAACATTTGATTTGAGAGAGTTAAGATAATATGGTCTAACCAAAATATTAAAGGGTCCTTCGGGACCCTTTTTTTTTTATTTTTATATTTATAAACATGATAAAACAAAATTTGAATATTGATTCGAATGAAGTTCTAAGGATTTTAAATTTACATAAAATCGCAACAAAAAATCATTATATTCTGAGAGAACAGACAGAGGTTGTAATTGGTATCGACAAAAAAACGGAAGAAAAATATTTTCCAACACAGAAGCTCGGAGACAAATTCGAGTATGGGGTTTATGACTCACCCTCTGTAAAATCAGAGATTCAAAGATTAAAACCTCAAATCGAAGATTTTATTGATAAAACTGATGCTAATAAATTCATTGTGAATGTATCTGCGGGAGAGTCCCAAGTTACAAATCCGAAAGGATTCGAAAAAAAAGGGAGTTTGGCATTAGAAAGAGCCAGAAGCATAAAAAAATATTTTGAAGAAATATTCCCTTATTTTGTAAAAAAAGGCACACTTGTTATTTCTATACCTCCCGATGTTGATCATGTAAAAATAGGGGAAACACCATATAAAAGAGGTGACCAAAACAACCCCGATAAAAAGAGAAAATACAGAGAAGAGCAGTTTGTAAATTTTGATATCACGGGTTCAGGTTCTAAAACTACAGAAGTAGTGAAAACAAAATTTTTGTGTAATACGGAACCGCTAAAAAATGAAGGTGGGTATTTGATGGCTGATTTAGATTTTACTCAAATAGTTCCTTGGAAGTTGAATAGAGGAGAGGGTCTTGTTTATATTACAATTGAAACTATTAATATGCCTGATATCATTTATTTTGAATACAATGGTAAGATTTATGGTGATACATTATTTAGAGGTCTCAATACTGATCCTTATAGGATTTTCTTGGGCACCTCTTTGAGATCGAAATTTGGTAACGCTGATTTACCTGCTCAAATGGGTGATAATAAAATTACAGGTTTGAATTCAAATGATTCGAGAATAATTGATTCATTAGATGAAATGAAGAAATGGGGACTATCTGAAAGTTTCCGAAATACTTTTGGACCCAACTCTTCTTTGTCTAATAGTCAATATATGGATGCTTTCAATAGATTTGACAGGTCGGGTAAAAAGAAAAGATTATTGTCAGACTTAGGTGAATATTTCCCATGGGGTATCCTTACTTCCGAAATGGGGAAAGGAGTTCATAAGATAGGTCCTATTCAAAAAATAGATGGCGTGGATGAAATCAAGATTTATAATGTAGCTCCAGTCGGCACTACTAAGTGGAGTATCTACCTTAATTGTAAAACCCCTGAATAAGATTGGATACAATTTTTTGATATCATCTTCATAGTAATCTAAATATATCTTTTTTTCAAAATCAAAAATTCTTAATTGTGTTACCTTAATCGTGTCCTTTTTGTTGTACCAAGAAACAAAGGTCACGTGCTTTCCGATAATTGAATCAACGTATTTTAGAACTGGAGCATTTTCTTTTTTTATTTGTGCAGCAACATTTATGAAAAATAAAGGGCATACAAATAAAAGTAATATAATTTTTTTCATAAGATTATTTTGTGCAATATTAAATAAATTTGCTCAAAAATAAAAAAAATCTCTAAAAATATAAGAGTATTTCAGTTTCATCATACAGGTATTGTCATAAGAAACAGTTAGATATGGTTTTAAACCTTTTTAAGACACTAATAATAAATTTGTGATATACCCTGAGAGGATAAAGATAATAGTCCTAAAGGGATGTAATTGCAATTAACTGTGGTCGGAGTCGAACGGATACACCCCACAACTTTGGTTTCCAAGACCAGTTTGTCTACAAGTATCAGAATTTATGAAAATAGCCCTTTCTAATTTTGTTCGAGTATCCTCAATGATCTTGATATCGATTCACTTTCATTCAAATCGAATAGACCGTTTCTAAACCCGTGTCTCAGGGCTTCTGACACAATCATAAGTGCTTGTTCTTTTTTTAGATTGTCAAGAAAAATACCCAAAGACTTATTATCCTTGTATTGAATGGTCTCAAATAAAAAATATGATTCTGTTGTTCCTGTCATAATCTTCTTATTTCAATATTTATAATATAAGAGTATGATTATAAAACTAAATGAGACAACAAGGACGAAGGGATCTGGTAGATATGAGATACCAATAATTATGGGTCCTGAAGATTGGAAGAAAAGTAGTCTTCAACCATTTACTAACGCGGTTTCCAAATACGTTAGCCCCAAAAATTCTCACGATTCGTACGATGGGGATATGAGTCAAAATCAAAAACAAATAGATACAGACGAAAAGTTTTATAAGAAGGTTAAAAATATGTTGAAAAAAGTTTCTAATAGTAAAAGTGATAAAGGTGATAATATTCATGGTTATAATCCTGAAACCGTTAAAAAGTACAAAAAAAAGTTTGACATGAAAGAAGAAAAAGATATTGAAAAAATCCTCAAAGAAGATTTAGCCGTTTGGTTTGGAACTAAAAAAAAATCAAAGGGTAGTAAACAACCACAAGGTCCTTGGGTTAATATTTGCCGTAGAGATAAAAATGGTAAACATCCACCCTGTGGTAGACCTCAAGCTGACGACAAATCTTATCCAAAATGTAGAGCCATGGGGGTTGCAAGAAGAATGTCTGACTCACAGAAAAAATCTGCATGTTCTCAAAAAAGAAGAGCGGAGAAGAAGGATACTCAAACAGGTAGGGGTCAGAAGCCTGTAATGACCTCGTATAAACCGAGGAAAGAGAGTTTAGAACAAATAATCAAAAAAGTTTTGAGAGAATCAATCCAACCTCGATAGTATAGTTTTTAGAGAATATTGGATGTTCTGCCTAATTTCATTTTCAAGTTCGTTTCTTGTTTTTTCTAAATTTTCATCGAACAAATATTTCAGTTTTTGAAAGTTTTCTGTGCTTTGTACATAAACAGTATAACTATACGTGTGATTGATAATATGTATCGTATGGTTCTCTATCAATATGTACATCCTCAAAGATTCGTTTTTGATGATCCTTTTGGAAGAGATTGGAGAAAAACTTAATTTTGAACTTGGATGTGTAATCAGCTTGAAACTTATTTCGCACGCGAATTCTTCCTCACTAGTAATCAGTGGCTTGGGATCAAATTTATCCTTCAGAGTTAAAAATATCCGATACAAAAGTCTCGGTAAAAAACCTACAACTTTATTTTTCTCCATTATTCAAATATAAGAAAGATTCAATCATTAACAATAGACTCCTGAGCAACGCTTATTACCATCCAAACCTGCTATTCTTCCTTTACAAACAGACACTGCATACCCATTAGCGTAAGCAGAAGGGTAAACTTTGAATTTTGCTTTTGCCGCCGCTTTACCTCTGGCACAAAGTTTTGTACCTGTTTTTTTCCTTCCCTCCTGAAGATCCTCGTATTCGATGTACGTATCCTCGACTCTCATATGATTCATAAAAAAATCAAAAACTTGATCCATATTTGTTTTAGCTTCACTAATATGGTCATCAGCCCAATCATGACCTTTTTGAATTATGGAATCAATCATGTCAGGATCCATACTCAATATTATATCTGCTTGTCTTTTAATTTGCTCCAAATTAGAAAAAGTCATGTAATTTTCCATTCTATTCTCTTGGAGGACTTTTTTTACTATATCACTTAGTTGTGACTCTGATATTTTTACTATTTTCTGTGCCATTATTTTTTATTTACGATTTGAAATTGTAATTGTTTCTTATAAGTATCTTTCTCTCCGTTAGTATTCACTCTTATGTCAACAAAATATTCATTTGGTATTTTATCTCTCATATCAAATATGAAATAAAATTCATTAGGGGTTCTGTTAATCTTAGTCCAGTTTTGTACTTGCACTTCCGTTTGACCTTCCATGACATAGATACGATAGTAAGCTTCAACGTTTTGTAGTACAGTGTTGGAAGTATATGCTTTTTTTACCACCACACCAACTTTTCTAATGTCTGTGTTTAGGATCTTTTCATTTTGATTGATACCGTAAAAACTGAAACCAAACTGAGATGGATCCTGTGATTGAGATCCAATTATTATATTTGCTTGGATTGGTTGTAAAACGAATTGATTTTTGACTGCGGGTAAGTTTTCACCGTCGAGAATTATCTCTGACCAATTGTCGTAGAATATACAAGGTGTTGAGTATGATCCCAAAGAGTTTGGTACTGATACTTCATATACTCCTTTTGTTACCAAACAAGTGGTAAGATCGTTTAGATCAGGTACCACCACACCATTTGCGTCCAAAATATCAACCGTTGGAGGTTCATCTAAATTAACAAAGTCACCATTTTGATATACGTAAAGATAGAGTTTGTTGATCCTACCTTTAGTAAATGTATTTCTATCATCGTCAATCAAATCATCATAGTTTGTCAACAGATATGGTTGGTAGAAAGTTTGTGTATGTCTAGAAAAAAACCCAACACTATAGTTTTCAGTCAGGCCAGTAATATTTTCAATTTGAGGCACGTAAGCAATACCCCAACCTGTAGATCCAGTTGTTCCTCCACTCAAAATAGAATTAATCTCATTGGTCATGTCAAAATTGATATCTTCATCTCCGAACTCGAAATGCTGTATATCAATAATTGTAAGAGCTGAATAATTTAGACCCGATAGTGATCCTATTTGTGAGTTACTATTGTCATATATTCCAGGATATGACCAATTTTCAATTGTGGTTCTCGCACTCCAATTTGAAGGTCTTTCTGAAAATGCTTTGTCTGTAAAAACTACGTTCGGTGAAAGTTGTCCTGTTGCAGAGTTTCGTGTCATTGCGAAAGGATAAAAATCATAGCCTACACCCTCGTCCCAATTTTGTGGGGATCCTGTGCTTCCTGAATATTTGGGAATTTTGAAAAGAATCAAATCGAATGATGTAGCTCTTCGTGCACCATCTGACATGAAACCATTGAGTAATTCCTCATCAAATGAAGATGTGTTTGTCATTGTCAAGGTATGAGTGATTCCTGTGTATCCGCTAGTACATCCTGTAGATATCTCCCCCGACTGAACTTTCTCAGTCAAAGAAGTTATATCTAAATCAAATATAAATCTTGAAAAACCAGCAGGAGGTAAAATTTGTTGACTTGTTCCAAAATTTAATTGCATGACAGGATTCCTTCCTGTATTCACAAGATTATTTTGGACAATTGTATTGTTCTTGCTAAAATATGATCTGAAAATTGACATCAACCTTTATCAATAAATATCAATTGATTCTAATATTACTGTTGAGAATTTTTTGAGACCCTTGTTGTATTTCTTGAAGGATATCTTGAACTGAAGTCCCATTTGTGGCAATAGTGGTTGGGGGGAGTTGATGATAAGGGTGTGAATGACCAACCAAAAATTTTACAATCAAACTTAGGAGCTTGAGTAACTCTTCACCTCTAACACTACTTGATGTGCTATTTATTATCTCGTCCACAAATTTGTTTTGATCAATACCATATAAAGTTCCATCAAGATTGATAATTGGTTTTCCTGGTATTTGTGATTTGTGTGACAAAAAATACAAAATATCACCGCCCAAAGTGGAAATCGACTGAGGATCTGACGTATATTCAATTAATGGTTCTACTACCCTTTTGGGGGAGAATTGTTGACCATAAGCGTTTTTAAAAAATACTAAACCTGAACCAGTAACACTAGCGGTAGGGTTCGGTAAAACTTGTGTATACAAGAATGATACGTTGGTCAAGGTGTCATCTGTTGTTGGAGCAGTGGATGATAGATATTTTGATATTGTAATACTAGGTCTGAAGAAAAAAGGTGTATCCTTGTTATTATTATATGCCTGAAGTGTTGTGTTAATTTTAAGTATTACATCCGACATGGATAAGCTCTCGATTCTGATGACTTCCGACAAAACAGTATTATTATAATCTTTCGATAAACTGAATTCATCATTTGTTAGAACATCGCCTTGAAATTTGAAGATATTGATTTCCCCATTAAAAACGTTTTGTTTGTTTTCAGGATTGTATAACGTATATTCTATCAAGTATTTAACAGGTAGAATGACTTCAAGAAGTGTTTTATATTTTTTGAATCCGTTTTGTCTTTTTGTTTGGTTGAATTGTGATAATTGTATAAAGGCTCGTCTATTGTATGCCACAGGAAATTCCCTTGGGTTTGTGCTAAATGTCTTTCCCGCTCTTAGGAGTACTTCATTACTTTTCAACACCATGTCAGCAGTTCCTCTACCGAGAATAGCGTTGTCGCCAGGTTCTGGAAAAACACCCTTACTTTTGTCATCTTTGTAAGTCCCTGTGAATTTGTCCTTTATAGATGGATATTGTTCATATTGAAGACCTGTACCAAGCATACTGTTTGACCCTTGGTTATCCTGCCTTGATGTAAGCAAGGGTGAGGAGTATGGACCTTGAATGTAAAATTGATTTGAGTATTGAATACGAGGATTCTGATAAATAATCTGAACCATCTCGGTTGGTTTCGGAGTTTGGCTTATAAAGAATGGTAAAAGAGGTAAAAATACAAATGGGTCTTTTGTGGTCCAAGGATCATTAATTTCATTCCAGTCAGGAATTGCATTGTAAATCGCTTGAACATTATCTGTTTGAGCTGATGCTCTGATCCTTCCAAGCATGAGTGGGTCTTGATCATCAAAGACGTTTGCTTGAAATAGTATTTTTGAATATATCAAATTAGGGTCAATCATCACGTTCTTTTTTCATATTCCTCCAAAATTAAATTATATGTTTCCTCAACCTTATCGAAATAGTGTGTCAAATTTATAATTTCTTTTTTTATATTTTCATGTTCTAAACTAAGATGCTGCATCATATCAACCATTTTTTTGTTTGGCGTATTTTTCAGATCCTTAATGCTTTCTCTAATTTCTTCAAAGTTCATATTAAAATTTTTTTCCGCTCATAGTTAATTGTCCTGGTCTTCCTGATGGTAGAATAATATCAGGGGGTATTGCAACTTGTACGTATCCTGAGGACGCTTCGGATATTTCTTGGCCTGTCTGTCTCGCCAACTCAGCAATCAACCCAAAATTAGGAGTCCCATCAGCATTTGGACCCGTTGGTAAACCAAATTTCTGTAATTGTTCGATTACATTTATGGTTGTACCCTCAGGAGTGGTTCCACCAAGAAGAGGAGATAAAAGCATCAGTGGGTATGGTATTTTTAATCCCAATCCTCTTTGAATAATACCAAGTATACTTAAAATATTATCAATCAGAGATTTACATTTTCTGTAATCATCGATGAGAATAGCTATTGCAGTAACAACTTCCAAAAGAGAAGCAATCATCTGATATTGTTTCATAACTTTAGATTTCGATATATCTCTTAAGACAGATTGAACGAGGACTAATAAATCTCTTTTTATAATCTCGAAGAGTTCCTCAACAAAAAGGGAACCAACTTTCGATACGAAAGAAATGAAGAATTTTTTGAATTTAATTAAAAATTCTTCCAAAGATTTTAATTCTGCCACATATTCATTACCAATCGATATTGCCATGATAAAAATTGGTAGTAGTACCTTTGGAGACAACACCGTTGCAACGATTGCCAAAGGAATTTTTGATAAAAGGTCTTCATCTATTTTCAACTTTACATTAAAATCGTTCGGAATTTTTAATTTCCAAGAAGGATCATCGGACGTAGAATTGATAATTTTTTCGATGTTGGCTTGTAAAACTTTCGGGTCATCAATATTCTCCGTGTTGATAGCATCCAACATTTGATTAACAATGTTATTGTAATCTACCTCTACCTTTAAGTTATTACATTCAACAAATTCTAAAGACCGTAATTGAATATTTGAAATTTTGTTTTCAATAAATGCCCTATCTACATCAGTCATCTCAAAAAATGAATCATCGACTCCGTCCAATTCAGCAACTTTAGATATACCACTTACATCAATTTCTTTTCTGTTATCGAAACATAAACCTAATACTCTTTGGACAATTAATCCAAATTTAGTTTTTGATTCTATATCTCCGGAGCCGATTGTTGCTTTAATATCCACAGCGTTTGTCAAAAGGTTCACAATTTCGGACATGATATTAGTAGAGTCCATAATCCTAATTGTGGACATGTAATCAGAAAGAAACTCACCGACATTACCTTGGGATTGTCTTTGTTCAAGTTTGACTTTGAAAAAATCACCAGTAACCCCTCTAGCGTTTTGAGTAACATAACTTATGTCAAAAAGTTTCTGTTGTGATGAACCTAAGTAAGGATTTCCAAAAAATGAGGAAAAGGTCTGACCCGGTGATTGAGTTCTGTTATAAAGTTCTTTATTCATGGAAAAAGGGAACTCTCCGAAAATGGGAGTATTTTTTTCATAAAGAAGTTTACCTATACTAGAGTTAGGATCTGTTTTTAATTTTCCAAATATATCAATTACCTGAACAGGAATGAAAATGGATGAAGATGTATTGTATTTTTGTTCTTGAGCACAACCCACAGCTTTCAACATCTCATTATCCATGATTTGTTTAATTTTTGGTTCACATCTTGTATATGCCTCTAAAAATTTCTTTTTTATATCACCCAAAAAACCTGTCCCTGATCCAGCATTTTCTTTTGCAAGACTCATAAGATTTTGTAGTTGTGACTGACCTTGTCTTTGATATCTTTTTTTTTGTTCTTTGAGTTTTTCTAGTGGAGATAGTAGGTTATTATCAAATTGATCAAACGGTATTTTTTGATTTGAAGCTTCAAGATTTTTTGCTGCGTCAGAAACCTCTCTGAATGTTTTCAGAGATTTGATTTTTTCTTGAGCTTTTTGGTAGGAATTATTTAAATCTAAAGAGGGCATTTAGGTTACAGTTTGTACGATCCCTCGTCACTATCCACTTCTTTTTGAATTAAATTTTGAATTAAATCGTCGTCCAAGTCAGACAATGAAAAACTCTCTTGCTGATTGTTAGACTTCTCCCATATCGAAGCTTGAAGTTTCGAAAGGCTTAACTTTTTTTCAACACAATCATTAATAATCTTTTGTTGTTTTTCTATCACAGGTCCTATTGTTTGCATATCCTCAGGATCTTTCATGAAAGACAACATTTTGTTTTGAACTCTTATTGCAGTATTTCTTTGTTCCACAAGTTCATTGTAAATTTCCTGCATTAGAGACAGAAGTGATTCTTTTGTAAAATTTATTTCTTTTCGTTGTGGACGAGGCATATTGTATAAATACTTTCAGTTAAATTTTCAATTTAGATTGGGTGAAAAGGTAGAGTCTCTTAAATCGTTTTATTGCACTTCTAATCTCTTTTGTACTCAAATTTGTCATTTCCCTGAGTGATAGTAATATCACATTTTTATTAAATTTGTTGTTGTCAGCGCCTGAGAAAATCAATTCGTAGTTCTCAAATATATCTATCAAAGCATATCCGAGTTTCTGTTCGTTATCACTCAGAGACTCTGAATCCATAAACAATTTAAGATCATTGATATATTTTTTTATCAATCCCTCTACGTCTGAAACGTCGTCATCGATTCTATAAATCAAATCTGGTCTTTGTTCAAGAGATGAGGAAATGTCCTCATAACTCACCTTTCTATTAGTTTCTTTTTGGTCCTTGATTATTTGGCCCATTAGATAATTCTTACATATCGTACCGAAATAAGAATAAGCCTTTTTGTTTTTTGCGGGCTTGAATTTGTCCACTTTCGTCATTAAAAACGAATGTGTGTCGACATGGATTTCAACAAAATCCATGTCTTTACGATACAATCTATATCGTCTGATTATTGACGAAATCATCTTATCGAGAGGAGCCCGTAAGTATTCGTTGTAAATTTTGTTTTTTTCCTGCCACGTTTCAGCGACGAGGAAATTTCGAACCGCTGTTTCTTCTCTTACATCGAAATAATTTTCTTTGACTGTTTTTCTACCTCTTTTTTTTGATAGTGTTTCTTCTGTTTGACCAGAAAGAATCTTGATCATTATTCATTCGTTGTTTGGTATTTTATTGACCTATCGTCAACGAAGAAATATTCTTTTTTGGCGGTTTGTAGCCAAAATCTAACTTCGTCATCTGTAAGAATTGATTCTCCATTCTTATAATTCCAAAATATTGAACCCTCTCTTAAGTTTGTGTGCTTGTATCCTAATCTTGGAATAGACATAATTGTAACCGAATTATATGTCATTCTGAGTAAGAACTCATAGATAAACGTAAGTTTTATTGAAGATTTGAATCCACCAAAGTCTTGAATTGAGTTTTTTCTCAAAACCATACCTGATGTTTGGAAGTTTGTGTAATCATTGAGTGTTTCATTTGTTAGATACCCCATTTCTTGAGAGAAGTTTGCCGCAAAAGAAGCTTCATTTGTAAATCCTTGGAACACTCCTTTATCATTCGTATCTACAACGATTGGGAGAAATGCATCAACATTAGGGTACGCCTTCATGTATTTTGCAACATTCTTGAACCATATAGAGGAATACTCATCATCGAACTCAAAAAAAGACACCCAAGGGTTCTTGGCTTTTTCTACACCATAATTTACTTGAGAGCAAAAATTGGGTTCTTTCTCCCATACGTATTTGTTCACGTTGAGATCACCAAAGTCGTAGGAATCTAATACTTTTATAAGAGATTCCTCTTGAGTGTGAACAATAATTAACTCATCTATAGGTAATTGTTGATTCTTTAGAGATTGAATTGCTTTACCAAAAAATTCTGAGAAATCTCTAACAACTGCGGACTTTATAGGTAGTATAATCGAAACATTTAATTTTTCTGACATAATTAATTATTTTGTAATTTTTGTAGTTGATTTTCGAAAGATTCTGCTCTCTTGATTTGATACTCTTCGAAGATTTTGCAAACTTGTTTTTCGAACTCAGTAAAATCACTATACTTGTTCACTGTTTCTTCCATTTTTATGAACATCTCGGGATTCAGATTGTCTTCCAACCAATTTTGAATAAAATCAGAAACAAAATCTACAATCATGTTCTTGTCTGCTATCCAGATCCCATTATCTTCAGACATCCATTCTGGCATTATATCAGGAACCTTACCCAATACAGGAACACCACATTTCATTGATTCCAAAGGAAAAGTTCCAAAACTACTGTCATTATCTATCCAAACTGACAAGCAACAATCTTTCATGGTATTTGCAAATTCTGTTTCCGACAAACCCCTCATATCTCTAAAAGTTATCCAACGGTATTGTGGATATTTTAAGTAAAATGTTTTAATAAGATTGATGGTATCTCTTTGATCTCTTGTGTGGATACCAACAATTGTCTTTGCCGGAAATTTGGATTTTTCGAAACATTCAGAAATTACCGGTGTAATTACATCGAAGGTTACATTCTTCATTATCTTGTTTACATACTCTTTTTGTTTTGTAGATGTTGTTATACATTTGGTGATCCCAAATTGTGACCAACTTTCACCTGGTTGAAGTGTCTCAAGTATTGACGAATAAGATTGAGATAGAACAATTTTACCAGCAGGTAGGTTTTTAACTTGTGAAAGAACATATCCAAAAATTTCAGGTATCACAATTAAATCCTCGGGCGCAATTTCTAAATTTTGATTTTCAATCGATTGATGTTTAATTTCAGACATGTATTTTTCACCAAGCCATTTACCAACTCCAACGTATTCATTTTTTTCATGAAGAATAATTATATTGAAACCATTGTTTTTCAATGACATTGCCATTTGATAGACGTATCTGACTGATGCTTTTGCATTACCCTTTGTATCTTGTACAAAAAAATAAATTTTGGCTTTTTTTTCTTTCAGTCGATTTATAGAAATTTGTACTTTATCCAAGTTCAATACTTTTTGTTCCATATTAATAATGTTTGATAATTTTTTTATTCAAGAGACTATTGAATGCAATACTGAATGGGACGGAGGTTTGTTTTCTGTTTTTCAAACCTAAGTTATCTTCAACAGGTAACTCATCTGCTAAAACAACTTCCACCATCATTTTTACTAACTCGAATTTCACAATATTGATTCTATTCTCTGAACTTCCAGTGATTTCTTCATTCCCCATATCAACATACCTCTCAATTTGATCCAAATCGATGAAGTAGTTTTCCCCGAGTATATTTATCATAAAATTTCCTCCAATTTCGTTTTGAGTTCTTTCAAACTTTTAATTGTGTATTCACTATAAACTTCCTTATTGTAGTAAGTCTCAAACTTAATAACAAATTTATTATCAGGTTTCTTCAATAGTAGTTCAGGATTTGCAGTAAGTAAAATGTCTAACCCGTCCCACATCGAATTTATAGTGATTTCTGAGTAGAAATTTATTTTCTCTAAAAGACAACCAAACTTGGATAAGAAAAAAAGTGAGGCTGGTTTAGATTTACCAATTTCATCTGAGACTATTATTATATCATGACTATCTCTCATATCGTAATAAAATTCATTTAAATCATGCATAGTAGATAACTCAACAGACGGGGAATGTCCGAATATTTCCATCGGGTGGTCTTCGTACATAAAACTGTAAAATTCGTCTTTACTTTGAAAGGCAAAGTGGTCCATCAAGTTCAATGAAGTAATTGGTTCTTTTATTTTATATTCAAAATTCGGCTTCTCTGTCGTTTCCAAAAAAGGGTCAATATGAAACTTGACATAAAGTTGTTTGAATTTCAAAATAGTGTCTCGTAAAACTCCATTAATTTCTATTCCTATTCTCATTCTTCATATCTTTTTAGAATGTGGGTTATTAATGGATTTCTCACAATATCACTGTCTTCAAAAATGAATACACCAACTTTATTCATATTTCTCATTTTTTGAATTGCATCCCAAAGCCCACTTTGAGTTTTGTCTTTATATCTGTCAGTTTGCTCTAAGTCACCTGAAATAAAAAACTTTGAATTGTATCCAATTCTTGTTAGTAGTAATTTCATTTGATTTGGGGTTGAATTCTGTGCCTCTTCGAAAATCAAAATAGAGTTATCTATATTCATTCCTCTCATATAAGCCAAAGCAAAAACTTCGATTGCATCAAATTCCTTTAACTTTTCTCTTATATCTTTTCCGATAATTTTGTTGAGGAGATAATACGAAGGAAAGATATAAGGATCTAATTTTTCTTCTACATTACCAGGTAAAGATCCTAACTTTTCCTCAGCTTCCACCGCTGGTCTTACAATAATAATTTTTTCATAAGGTGAAAGTGGGTCAACTAGCAAATCAATTGCCGCTTTCATTGCCACGTGACTCTTACCCACACCTGCGGGACCCGAACAGAGGGTGATTTCATTATTTTTTAATATATCATAATAAACTTTCTGATTTTCTGATAAGAATTTTTCTTTAGTTTTTTTCTTGATTAATGAACAGATAAAATCTTTTTTAGTTTTTATTTGTATTTCAGTTGAACTTGGAGTAACAACTGGCGTTCTTCTTGGTTTACCCATTAAATTAATTTTTTTTCTAATGATCCTGGTTCTCTTTTTGTGACGGTTTTTCCACCATCAGGACTTTCGTAGATCCACGGGGTTTCAGTTTCATGTTTGTCAACCTGACTCTTAATCCAATTATATGTTTTTTTAAGACCTACGGAAAGAGGCTGACTGACTTCCCATCCTATCTTTTCTCTATACAATTTATTGTCTGAATTTCTCCCCTTAACACCGAGAGGGCATTTAAATCCGTATTTTGTCACAAACTCTTCTCCTTCGATGTTTTTTATTTTTATGTCTTTTCCTGATATTGCAATAGCCATACTGGCTAAATGATTAATGGTTACCATTTCTTCGGAACCAATGTTTACAGGTCCTGTGAAATTCGAATTCATCAATCTAATAACAGCCTCAACGCACTCCTCAACGTAAAGGAATGATCTGGTTTGTAATCCATTTCCCCAAACTTCTATTTCATCACCACCCTTGCTTTCTGCCGCCTTTCTACACATAGCGGCCGGTGATTTCTCCCTTCCTCCTTTCCATGTACCTTGAGGACCAAAGATGTTGTGGAATCTTGCAATTCTAACATTCAATCCATAGTTTCTATGGAAAGATAAAAATACTCTTTCTGAGAATAACTTTTCCCATCCATATTCAGAGTCTGGGTTAGCAGGATATGCAGAAGACTCTTCACAGTTTGGATTATCGGGATCAAGTTGATTATGTTCGGGATACATACATGCTGAGGATGAATAGAAAACCTTTTTGACTTTCTTTTTAACACATTCTTTTGCAACATTCAAATTGATTGTTGCTGAGTTGTGCATAACATCTGCATCGTGTTCTCCTGTAAAGATATAAAGTGCACCGCCCATATCTGCGGCAAGTTGATAAACTTCATCAACACCTTCTTCGATGACAAGTGAAACAACATCAGGGTCTGTAAGGTCACCCAAGATAAACTCATGACAAATTTCATCTTGGAAAAAATATTCATGTTTTTTTATGTCACATATTCTTACGTGGTTTCCTTCCTCTTTAAGTCTCTTAGCTAAGTGACCACCTATAAATCCGCCACCACCTAATACCAATACTTTTTTCATATTAATTCATTTCTTCAATTATTTTATTGATACCTTCTTTTAAAGATATTACAGGTTTCCAAAAATTCAAAATGTAAGGATCGGGTTCATTTCTTTTATTAAGCTGAACCGTGTCTTTTTCTTCTGAGGGTATAATCTCACAAGGAATTGTTTCTTTGATAATGTCCGCAACTTCAAGTATGGTATTCCATTCAAAGTTTGTAATGTGTAAGTTTTGTGATCTATCAATCTCGTCATACTTCTGAGAAAGAATATGAAGACATCTTGAACAATCCTCTGCGTGAAGAAACTGTCTTTCTTCTGTGCCATCAGTAATCATTTCAATTTTTCCAAGTTTTGCTTTCAGGATAAAATCGGTGATTACATGTGATTTTTCTAAATCATGTTCTGGTCCATATACGTTCCAAAACTTCACTGTAAGTCCACCTAAAGCGGTTGAAAAAATTTCTCCCAAACTCTTACAAACACCGTAGGGGGAGTAAGACATATTGGCCATTTGAGATGACGCAAATATGAAAGGTTTGTTGTGTTTTTTGATTGTCTCGAAAGTATACAATGTGAGCTTTGTATTATTTTCAATGAATTCATATGTGTGTTGATATTTTTTCAAATATCTTGACCCACCTACATCAAACGCCAAAAACATCACAAAATTACATTCGATAATCAAATCTTCCAACACACCAGGTATTCTCAAATCCTGAGTTGGGTCTGTTGCAATATCAAAAGATAAAACATCATGTCCTTCTTTCTGTAAAAATTTACACAACTCATAACCAATCTGACCTGCAGATCCAAGTACAAGGTATTTCATATTATACTAAGTTTTTAAGGTAGTTGTCCCACATGTAGTCTTCCGCTACAGGGAAATCTTTTGCCTTTAAGAAATTTCTTTCTATTGCTGGCATCATTGATTTATATTTTTCAACCGTCACAGTTTCTAAATTTGGGTCGTCTTCTAAGAAAATTACTCCTGTTGGGTCGAAGTATTTTTCGACAGCTTTTCTTGAACCGTAATAAATTGGTACTGTACCCATTGCAAAACAATCAGTGAGTTTTTCTGTAAAATACACATCAGAGTTATCATTTTCGATTGCCACTGAGAACATATAGTCTTTTAGTCCGTCCTCTTTATCACGTAACTGATTTGGTCTACCTGTACCAAAAAGATCAACTTTGTTCTGTAGTTTTTCTACCCATTGTAATCTGTTTTGGTGTCCTCTTAACCAACCTTTACTTGATGCGATCATTGACACAAGTTTTGTTTTTTCATGTATTTTTCTATTATCAGGCCAAATCCAAGGAGCGGCATTTGTAATACAATATTTGAAAGGTTCACCAAGAGCCAACAATTCATCCATACAAGTAAAAATGATTTTGTAGTGAGATCTGGTCTTTTCCAAATCTTCTGTCAATACTCTGATTGTCGCCTCATTCATTTGTGGTGACTCTAATAACCATCCAATTTTATCCGATCCTCCGTCTCTGAATCCCCAATCCTTAATGTAATTGTCAACATATACACTAAGTGTATACGGATCCGCAGTTTCTCTCGATAGCCAATTAATATGTTTTGGCATGTTACGGTTTGATGAACAATCATATTCACCCCACCAATCTGATACTTTTCTAATTTTTACTTTTTCCGACATGTGTTATTTTTTTGTTGGTATTAATAATCCATCTTTCCATTCTACATCAACTAAATTCCAATAGGATTCGTAGATGTCATCGGCCTTAGGGCCACGGGGACCAAACCAACGAGAAGGACAAACTATTTTTTTATTTTTATTTTGATTTAAGAAAGTTGCCCACCATGAAAAAGTGGAGTTAGAAATGATGTGATTTTCACACAGACCCATGAGATATAATTCTTTCCAGTCTTGATCTTCTTTTGGGAAAACTACATTTGGAAATGAGAAATTATTCATAACGAAATCTCTACTTCCTGGCCATCTTGATTCATCTTCAGTGAAGAGAAAAACTGTAGAATATTCTCCAATAATTTTTAATGCCTCTTGAATATATTCTACTGATATTGTTGGGTGTATTTCAGGAAACTGTAAGTATTCTCCTCTTCTAACGTGTATGGAGAGTGTTTTGGGTTGATTGAGTTGGGGGTATTTGAATTTCAACTCATCAATAATTTCTTGTGAAGGTTGGAATATGTCTCTTATACGATCATCTAATCCAAACCAGTTTTTGGTGCTTTGAAAATATCCGTCAAAAACAGTATTTTCTTCTACAGGATTTACTTCACTGTACTCAAAGGGACCTTCAGTGACCCTTGTAAAATTGTCTAAATTATCTACGAATTTTAGATTTCTGAATACGTTCTCAATATAATTTTCGGCACCTCTTCCTTGTCCTGGTGTCCATGATTTTGGAACAAAAACAACTTCTCGGTTGTGTTTCCATCCCTGTGCTAATGCGTGAGCGGCTTCAAATAATTGATTACCTAATCCACCCATCAAATTACATGATATCAAGTTTCCCATATTTTTTTATGATAAACTTAATCTACTCAGTATTAATGTCTATACCCAATTTTTATTTTTCCATGACTCAAAAACATAGTCATAATCCCATCTGAGTTCAAATCCCAAATTTTCCATACCTTGATGAATTTTCATTCTTCTTTCTTCATAGTCTTCACCTACTCTGTGAAATTGTATCTGAATGTATTGAAAATTTTTAAGTACATCTGATGTAATCCATTTCTCGAATAGAGGGTATTCTTCACCCTCAATATTCACTTGCATGAGGTCAACCTTTTGAATGTTGTATTTGGTTAGATATTGTTCCAAGGTGTAACATTTGATCTCTCTCTTTTCCTCAGTTTGTTCCAAATACTCTGATGAAGCGTCTCCGTTGAAAGACAATTTAGTGGATCTTTCTTCTGTTGATATACCGTTGTTTTCAATTCTTACTTTTGGATTATTTCCGTGGATTTCAGAAATCTTTTCACAAAATTCTGAAATGGGTTCAACCACCAAAATGTTGGATTTATACTTACCAACAATCTTATTAGTCCATTCTCCTTTGTATCCACCTAATTCAATTACCCAAGAATCCTCATTTAGGGGGTAAGTGGCAACTAAGAGTTTATTACCATTATCTTTATTCCATCTATCGTTATGTTCTGTGTGCATTTTAAATTTTATTATACGGTATTTTATTTGCTATTAAGTTGTGAATATTACGAACTTTACTTAAATCAACCTTATGATCATTAATTGGATTCGATTCATTATAGACATATAGTATTTCATCAATAAATTTGAAATGTTCCAACCCTGACATTTCTATCATAGGCCACATAAATGATAGGTCACCTGCCACACTGTAGTACTTACCATCCCCATCCTTCAAATCTTTTTCATCGATTTTTTTCCATAACCAAGCCTTCCACGTTCTCATATGAGAAAGGGTGAAATTGGATTTTCTTATATTTTCCAAAGACGTAATTGGTCTATTGAAACCCGGTCTACCATCGTGGTATTTGAAAGACCCACTGGTCATCCAAACATTCGAGTCTTTATAAATTTCATCTATCTTGCCGAGAACATTAGGATTTGGTAACCAATCGTCACCATCAATTTCAACACATATTTCATCTCCGTCCAAACCCATACATCGAATTACTTGATCGTAATTTCCTCCCTGATAGAGTTTAGAATGGTTTTTGATAAGAATAAACCTGTTGTCATCTTTGATTACAGATTCAATTTTTTTAATTGTCGAGTCAGTTGACATGTCGTCCGTAATGTAACATTTGAAGTCAGGAAATCTCTGTGACATAATACTCAAAAGACATCTCTCAATATATTTTTCGCAGTTGTATGTTGTAGTTAGTATAATCATATTTCAATCAAGAATCCTTCTGGTTTAGTATTATATCTGAAGAACTTAAGTCGTGATCCGTATTCACTCATATCTTTTTTCTTGAATTGATCAATTACGGCTTCTATTTCTTGAACATGTACGGTATATCCTTTATCTAAAAGTTTCAAACAAAAGTGATATTGTTGGGAGTCGGTCAATATATCAGTCCCTCGTTTGTATGAAATATGTCTCATCACAAAAGGTACAGTTCTATCGGGATTCAACTCACTATAATAATCGGCTAAAAATTCAGTGTGTCTATTATTCATTTCGTCAACTAAGTCAGATAGCTTGGCTTCACCACCGTGTTTTTTTGCGTGAACAGAAAGTGCCCGATTATCTCTCGGAAGACAAGGACCACCAAAACCAAATCCGTATTTCAGGAATTTATTTCCGATTCGAGGATCAGATCCAACAGCTTTCAAAATACTTTTAATTTCGTTACCGACTCCCGTTTTTATTGCAATCTCACCGATCATATTTGCATACGCTATCTTTGTGGTTAAAAAACAATTTATAGCAATTTTAGTGAGCTCCGCTGAGGTATAGGACATTACATTAAAGTTTGCTGAACCTCCGCAAATAATTTTATAAAGATTAAGAATTATCTTTAAGTCATATCCATCTGGACTACCAATCAAAACCATTTTTGCTTCTTCGATACCCTTTATTATTTCACCTTGTGCAACAAATTCGGGATTATAGACAACGTTTATTGAATATTGATTTAAAAGCTCTGCTATTAGTTGTACGTCGCCAGGATTAGTAGTACAACCAATTACAAAGGTTTTCCCCATAACCGATTTTCCATCCTTGAAAGTTTTTACAAAGTCATCAACGACTGACCAAAGTTTTGTCAGGTCATATATCCCATCTGATGTAGAGGGAGTCTCAACAAATGTCCATATGTAATCACAATTTTCTATTACCTCTATGTTATTTTCAGCAACCTCAAGAAATCGTCTTTTGGAGTACATTTCTGTAATAAATGGTTCATTCGTAATACAAATTCCGTTTTTAAGATTTTTCTTGTAGGTTTCATTTGTATCAGAAATAATCATGGGTACACCGTGTTTATCACAAACCAATGCGAAAGACAATCCTAATCTACCGGCACCAATCACTCCAATTTTCATGAGTTCAAAATTTCGATGTATTTTTCTTTTATCTGTTTCGCTACGTTATCTGCGTAGTATTTTTCTAAATCTGTTGGTGGTTCGAATAATTGCTTTTCCAAAATACCACCCGAAGAATCAACCTTGTAAATATACCCTGGCTTACCACACATCCAACCTTCAATTGTTGTTCTACCTAATTGTATACCAGCAGTCATTTTACATTTTTGAATAAAAATTTCGACAGACCAAGTAGATTTGAAATGTTTTACATGTTTGTTTTCAAGTATCTCTGAAAGATAATTTGATTTATCATCACCCACTAACCAAAGTTCCATTTTGGATTCTTTAGTAAATTGTATTAAATCTCTTATAGTATTCTCTCTCAAGTAGTCTATAGTCCCGACAAACAAAAGAGCGTCCTCTTCTTTTAGTCCTTTTGGTTTGAATTTTGTATTATCTATAGGATTATAAATTACATCGACATCTTCGATATCATATTTTTCATAAAGATATTTGCTTATTTCAGGTCTAATAGCAACATATTTTTTAATTGAAGAATCTATATGGGGGTCCTCTAATGGAATTACTTCAGAATGTATGGTCGTTAGTTTTGGAATATCAGGGTATAGCTGACAAATTCTTTCAGTAACTGGTTTGTGTTGAGTATGAATTACATCATAAGTAACGTCAGAAATTTTATAGTACATATTAGGTGATGAAAGTTCGACACCGTTGGGTCCATTGAACCCCCACTTACCATCACCAAGTTTAAAACCTGGCGGTTCCATATGTGATATTGATCTGATACCTTTTTCTTTAGCTAACTTTGTTAATGGCCCATCAATTTGTGACATTACTGTGACATCGCAGTTCAATTTTTGGAGACCTTTGGCTAATTCAAAAACATACAATTCAGATCCGGTGAAAGTTTTAAAAAAAAGTGAGGTAATTAGAACTTTTAATTTGTCTTCGAACTTGTATTTGACTTTTGCTGGTAATTTATCTTTGTACTTTTCAGCAAAAACTTTTCGGTTTTCATCCCATTGTTGGTTAACCATACCAATAGACTTGTGAGTGATTCTGATATTTGTAATGACACCAATTTTAACGTTCTCGATAAAGTTTCTAAAACAAAAATTAACATCGTACATGTGAAATCCTGTTACGGATTCATCAAAGTTTTTTTTGATCTTTGTTTTATCTAATGCTATGAACAATCCGTCAACTATCACGGTCTGCTTGATTCCATTACCCAAAGAATCTGAGTATTTTGACTCCCATTTTTTTCCGTCGTGTTCATGGTTTACGATACCTACCATTCTCCCTTTTTGCTCCCACCACATACCACTTATTGGTATGTGTGTTGTTCCTGCAACCCCTAAGATACCGTACTCAGATTTTTCGAAATGTCTGATAATTTTGGAGTACCATCCGTTAGTGTCAAACAAAATATCGTCATGACAAAGGACAATTATGTCAGTTTCGGACTCTGAAATGATTTCATTGTAAACTTGACTGAGACTTTTTTCACCATTGTTCACCTTTTCGATAACATTGATTTTTTTGAATCCTGATGTTTTTTTGAGATACTCAATAAACTCAGGATTAGTTTTTCTTGTACTATATCCAACAGTCAACATTATGTTAATCTTTTTTTCTTGGCTTGTTTAATTATTTCGTTAACGGTTAAGTTTGGGTCTGATTTGGAAATAGATATACAATCTATAATAAACTCTGCAAGAACATTTTTTTTATCCAATTTTTTTATCAACTCAATAAGAGTTTCCAAACTTTCATAATATTTTCCCATGAATAAAGTTTTAAATGCCCGTACTTCCGAACCCGTTGTTTCCTCTATCCTTCTCTGATATTTCTTTTCTTTCTTGTAAGTCGACCCATCTTCCATTTACAACAGGACAGAGGACCGCTTGTGCAACTTTCATACCTATTGTAATAATAAATGGTGTCTGATTTGTGTTAAAAACAGGGATTTTACATTCACCTGTATAGCCATTGTCCATGGTGCCAGGTGAGTTGAGCACCATCAATCCTTGATTAATAGCCAGACCTGACTTAGTTCTAATTTGAATTTCATATCCATCATCAATATCAAATTTCAACCCTGTTGGTATTAGTGCCCGACTTAGAGGTTGTATCGTGCAATCGATAATTGAATGTAAATCAAATCCTGAGTCAGTTGGATAGTTGTATTTTGGCGTAATAGCTAAGGGTGATATTTTTTGATAACCCAAAGGTCTTTTTGTAGAATAAGACGATTCATCCATCAGATCTTCAGAGGAGAAGCCGAGCAGTTCGTTTAATTGATTGATGTTATTGCTATCATCCAAAATATTTTCAAAACCCTCTATCTTTTTTAGAGCTTCTTTTAATTCTTTTTTAAAAAGATCATCCATATTATAATAAATTTATAAATTTTTTTACCACCTCGTATAAAACAACAACATCTTTTTCACAATATGTGTTTATTTTATCAATATTTTTTTCATCCCAATAAACAGAGTGTACTTTAGAGCCATCCATATCTTCAGATTTAGAGGATTCTATATCCATAACACCGCACATCAAGTCCAACGTAGAAATAGATGCATATTGACCGTACTGCCACACGTCTCTTGTGTCGATAGCTTTGATTTCCCATGGTTTAGTGTCATAAGTTGGGAGGAGTTTGGGTGGGTTTAAGCCATTAATTATCATACGTTTTGCTAATGTCGGTATGTCAAAATTTTTGACATTATGGCCGCAAAGAAAATAACCCATCTCACCACATTTGAATAAAGTTTTTCTCAGTTCAACTAACAAAGTTCTTTCATTGTCGTCAGAAAACACAGTAGTTTTGAATTTACCATTTTGATCTACTATACCCAAACATACAGTAACTATTTTTGCAAACTCAGGAACCAAAGCTGCTCGTGTTTTGAATAGTTTGTTTAAATCTGCGTCAGTATCTTCAGGAAATCTTTTTTTAAACCATGACTCATAGTAACTGAAAAGGGAGGCCAAACGTTCGTTTAATTTTTTCAAATTATCGAAATCTTTCTGACATCCAACAGTTTCAATATCGATAAACAATATTTTTTCTAATGGGACATTTATCATAAAAAACTTTTATAAAGTTGTGCTCTGTCTTTGGTTACTTTGTTTAAATCGTAAGTATCTTTCACAGTTTCATATAATCTTTCGCCCAAATCTTTGATCCAATTCGGATTTTTAATTAGTTTCTCGATGTATTTTGCCCAATCTGAGTGATTCCTATTTTCATCAACTAAAAGAGCATTTCCGTCTGTGAAATTACCATTACTCAACGAATGTTTCAAATCAATTGTGTATGGACCAATGTTGGATGCGATCAAAGCTTTTTTATAAAAACCTGATTCTATTACTTTCAATTGGGACTTAACTCTATTGAATATGTGATTTTTTAAAGGTGATAAAGATATGTCAAATTTGGAATAATTTCTTGCGTATGCTGTGACAGGTTTTGTCCAAACTCTAACATATGGTTGATTCATTTCACCCTCGAAGGGATCTTGTGAATACTTCAGAAGATGTTCTTTGTATTCAGGACTTACTGTGGTGTAGTTTTGAGTAAATACTTTTTCATAGGTTGCCCAAACTGTTTCTGCAGGTAATATATTTCTTTTCTTCTGCTCGCCAGTTTGAGCGTTGATTTCTGTCATTGAACCCCTTGTATCAAATCCACAAATAACAAATTGAGTTTCATTTTTATATTTCGAAAGTTTACTAAATGATTGATCAAGTAAGAGTATGTCCGATAAATGTGATGATCCACCAAGCCAGCCTATTCTAATTCTATCAGATTCAGGTGTTGGTTCATTAAATTGACCCTCTTTCGGATTAATAGCGTTTGGTAAAATAAATACGTTTTTATTAATTACCTTGATTTCATGAGCAAATATTTTTGTAGTTGTGGTCACATATTTCGCAGCACGAATACAATTAACAATTTTCTCATTGAGTTTGTTAACTCTAATTACATCATGGATTGGATGGTCTTTAGTTGGCATCCAATAATCATCGATGTCACAGACAGTTATAATTCCAAGTTTATTTAGTTCTTCTACTAATTTAATACCCTTGTCAAAATCTGATCCGATGTTTCTATGATAACTAACAAGATGATAGTCTTTATAGTAGTCTATATTGTAGGGTGGATCATAAACGATATCAACGTGAAAATCATCACCAAATGCATTTTGTAGGAAAATGTGCGGATCTACAGATCTAAATTTACCAACACCGGTTCTATCTGATGGTAATGCTAATACTTTGAATTTGGACATATTATAATTTTACTCCGTAAAGTATAATCTTTTGTCCTGATTAAAGAAAGTTGTTATTTGATTTTTTTAACTTTTGTAACTTTTCCCTCGAAAATATGGCTCCCTACCCTGAAAGAAAAAATTTCATTTGTTTTTTCAGTTCCTTCGACTAACAAACCATTTTCTCTTAAAGCTTCATTAACGGCTTCTTTTACGAGTTTGTTGAGGGGAGTTAGGTCTATGTTTTGTGTAGATATAGTTTCGGATACTGTCGGCATCAATCTTGAGGCCTTTTCGATAAGTTCATTAGATAAAACAGGGGATGATTGTTGTGGTTGTACAATCGGGTTTTCCATCATCAATTTTTTTATTGAATCAGGTAGTTTAGATTTTTTAATTGCCTCCACTGTAGTATCACCAACCGGCTTAGTATTTTCAATCACAGACTCAGACATTAAACTCTGAGGAATATTATATTTTGCTTGTGGTCTATTGAACTCTTGTAAGTTTATATTGGGTGTTTCTGTTGATTTCTGTCCACGTGGTATTTGATTATGTTTATCTATTATGGCTTTTGAAATCATTAATTTTTGCATTAGGTCACTCATATTAATTAAATTTTACAATAATAATAATACTACTCATAGATTTGTCACCATTTGGATTGAAGTTTGGTTTTGGTGTATTGAATATTTCTCCTGTCGGTTTCAGAGAAAGTATCTTATCCAATCTAAAAATTCTCCAACCAGGTAAAGGTTGCTCTCCCTTATACCCTGTGAACGAAGCCCCCTCCTCATCCCAAGCTCTCAATGCTAGGTTATTAGTTCCTTTCATTCGACCTAAACAAACAGGTTCAATTTGACGCAAACCTCTACCACCAGGTTCATCACCATCATAGTAGATTATACATTTCTGTCTTTTTTTTATAGAGTCAATGACACTGTCAACAGAAGCAATCTCTACAATTAGTTGTTTGAGAGATTCCTGAAGTTTCATCAAATTGCAAAGTTAGGATAAGGTTTAGATGAATTGTATTTGTTAATCTTGATTTCATTCTTTCTTTCGTTGACATCTATTCCCGTTCCAGCATTTTCATTGTATACATCAAGAAAAATACCTGTACCCCTACCCAAATCATCCCCATCTGCTATTGCATTGGGACTGTTGACTGAGTAAATTACTTTTTCCCCGTCGTAGTCATTTTTTGTTATAAGTTTTTTTCTTTCAAGATCTGCGATAGCTGTCAGTTGATTATTAACGTCTTGACTAAAATCTAATGGTAAATCTGCCATAAGTTATCTATTCATTAAGTGGTTTATTCTTTTAAGGCTTTCAGTAACTGCGGAATCATACTTCTGTAGTGTGGATTTGTGTTTTTTTGAAGGTCTAACATTTGTATAATCTTTTTCATGATTATCAATATGTTGATTTTGCATTCCTGTTTCTGATTTGTTATGTTTGGTGTTGTAGTTTGAATCTCTCAAAAATCTCAGTGCTCCGTTAACCCATCCTTTCATTTTTTCTCCTCCGTTTAGAACATAAGATTCTTCACTCGGCTTACCTTTGAAAGTATCGAAGAAGTTTTTAATCCTCTTCAATTGTTGATAGGTAACTGAAGATTGTTCTTGCAGCTCTTGATTACGATTATACCCTTCAGAATACTGATTCGCATCTTGAACTGATTTGAAAGAAGACTTCATGTGTTCTTTCATTTCTTCAGGGAATTTTACCCTTTTGTTATAAAGATCACTGTTCACTTTCTAATAATTTTATAATGTCTTTTTTTGACATCCCGTTTCTCCTTGCTTGATTGACCAAAGATTTTATGTTTTTCTTAATAACAGAAATAGATTCATCCTCAGAATCATTTTGTCTTTTTACAATATCAGACCTATTTGACTCTTTGTTCTTCATCAAAATATCCTCGACAACCTTTAACATCTTCTGTCTTTGAATCTCTTCAATCTTACTCTTTTCCGTGATTCGTTGTCTAATAAAAGAACCTTTTTTCTTTTTCTTATCCAACTTTACCGTCTTTCCCATCTCATCAGCTCTTTCAATCGGATTATCAACACCCATCTTCCTCAAAATTTTTATCGTTTGATTGGGTGTTTTTCCCGAGGTTTCTTCATAACCAAAAGCTTTAGATAAATCCTCCTCTTCGATTTCTTCGACAGATTCACCATAATACACTCTATACCCTCTTGATATGGGATCGTTTGTTATTCTAGCTGCCGGAACTGTCTGATCCATAGTTTTTTTCGGGTGCATTCTTGGATCTAAAATTGGTACCTTCGAATTTGCCATAGATCCGTCTGCAGTTACAAGTTCTTCTAATTCTCCCTTGAGATCTTTAGTAGTTTTGACTTTTTTTTCTTTTGCTACTTTTAATAAATGTTTTCTCACTTTATCTCCTTGTTTTTTGTCAAAGTCTATTTTCTCATCTTTTTTTCTGGCTTCAGAGATTGTGTTCTCTACCGAAAAATAGAGGGAATATTTGTTACCCTTATCTCTTAATAAGAAGTAATATGGGTTCGAATACAGTTCTTTGTCTATGGGAATCATCCTGTTTTTTTAACTATAAATACTTTCAATCAGGTATTTATCATTAATCATGGCATACCAAAACATAAATCAATATAACTTCAGGAAATGGTATCTAAAACCTGTTAATGAAATAACAGATCTCTGTTTGGCATCGGATGAAAAAAACTATAACGAAGAAGTTGTATTTTCTCCGTATTTGATTGCAGAAACATTTGGAGACAAATTGCCAGTTTATTTGGATCTCAACGATTCAAACTGCACACAAAAGTTCAACTTGGAGTACGGTGATTACAACCCTGATAATACATTAGTTTCTTTAAATTATTATACAGGATCATTCGATTTGGATTGCGTAACTGCAGGGACTGTGTGCGATGTAGGTCTGACGGGGATAGATAACGGATTAGTAGATCAGATGACAGGTGAAACTTTGAATTATACAAATGGTTTTTTTACTGACGACCGCAAATTCGATAGATTATATGTTGATAGGAGAATGAAATTTATTCAAGTTACGGGTAATACAAGATCTAACTTAGAATTCTCAGGAATATCTGCTCAAACCCTGTACGAAATCTTATCAGTGACTGGCACTACAACAGGTAGATATGAAGAGCTTTATGGTGGCTTTTACCAAGGATTTTATAAATTGTTCGGATACGATTACGATATTTTACCCGAAAGAATGCATTTAGGTTGGACCGCAGAGTTTTTGTTGAAGCCGAGATTAGAAAACGAATATATCCCTGAATCAGGATTTACTACTTTAAACGGATATTACCCTGACAACAAGAATATATTTTTTTATATTGGAACACGAGCTGAGAATAAGTTCTATCACTTCGCAAGTGGTCATCCAAAATCAGATAGTGGATATACTCGTGTTACCTCCGCACTTACTTTATGTGAATCATGTCTATGTGGTTTAGTCGATACAACAGAAATTGAATTATGTAATGGGTCCGATATTCCTATTGATTTCAATTGTACAACAATCTACCCACTTTCAGGCTTTACATTAGGCCCATTGGAATGTTACAAAGAAAATACTACAGAATGTGGTTGTGAAGACAAAATAATTCCTGATGAAGATGCTGATCCTTTATTTGATTCAATGTCGAATGCTTTAGCCGTAAAATTTTCTGGTGATCCAAGTAATCCAAAAATTTGTGTTAGAACCTTAGTGATTACTGGAGGTTGTGAAATTACAGGTGCTTGTGAGACCTCAGGAATCACTTATGTCACAGGATATACAATAAATGAATATTGTTCACCAAAAGGCATTTGGGATAATTGCTCAGGTACAACTTATGATACACAAGAACACTGGGTTCAAGTAGATGTTACATGGAAAAGATATGAATGGTTGGATACTTGTGATTTGGAATATCTTGGAGGACTTGGTCAGATAACAACATTAGTATATCCACCAGATTTGGAAAAGTATACGATTCCTATTATTGAACCACCAATAACCCATAGTGGAATCACGATACCTTCAGAAGAAAAAGTTGTTCTGAATGAAAAATGGCTTGATACGGCTAAGTTTAGAAAGGGACAACTTATCATATCGGTAAATGGTCGAAGATTCTTTGTTGTGGAGGATGTCGAGGAAATTATACCGAGAGCTTTAAACACCCCTAAACAAAGACAAGTTGGTGTTCCATTCAACATGTCATGGGGTGGAGGCACTCAAGGGTTACATGAAAACTTAACGTTCACAGCGTGCCCACAAACACTCACGGGATTGACATACCAACAAGATCCTGAGTGTTTCCCAAATAATATTCTGAGTGGAACGAGTCTTTCAGGACTTACCACTGATATATTACTCGAGAGATATTTCGCAGGAACTTTTGAAGGTGGAATATCACAATTCAGATTCTACATTGAACCGTTATCTCAACCTGAGATTAGGCATAACTTCATATTATTGAAGGACGCGTTCTCAATGTATGATCCAGCTTGTCCGAGTTGTGCAATTTTATTAGATGATTTTTATTATGAAGAATATTGCGATAACCCTACACCCACACCAACAATTACTGTTTCGCCTTCAAACACTCCAACCATTACAACCACACCAACAACCACACCAACACCAACAGTAACAACAGGATTGACACCGACACCCACACCTAACCCAACTACTACCCCAACAAATACTCCTACTAAAAGTCTCACACCATCTATAACCCCAAGCCCGACAAATACACCTGTGGTTGGACCTAATACTCTATTCATGGGATTTGATATTTTATAATATGGAAGAACAAATAAAAAGTAAGATTGAGGAATTATTCCAAACCACACCTGAGGGTGTTGGAGTGATGCTTGGTAATAAGATAACTAACGGTGAATACACTGGCGAGGAAAGTATTGTATTCACGGTAGAAAAAAAGAAACCTTTATCTGAGTTATCACCGGACGAAATTTTGCCCTCTGAAGTTGAGATCGACGGTAGAGTTTTCAAGACTGATGTTTTTGAGACTGGTGAGATTAGGGCATTTGCTTGTCCGTCAAGTATCACAAGTGCTTGTTATTCTTGGCAGTCAACTCCACCACAAAACAGACAAACAATAAGACCTTTGAAAGGTGGTGTATCTCTAACATCACAAAACCTACAGGGTTATGTGGGAACTTTAGGTTTTTTGGCCGTGGATACTGTTACTGGTGCTTTGGTTGGTATAACAAATAATCACGTCGTGATTGCCGATGCATACTACGCCAATTTCAGATCACCAACAGGTATTATACAAAATGAGAGTTCGGATAATGCCTATCAATCAGGTGATTTCCAACCCTCAACATCATCACTTAAGATTGGAGAAGTTTTGAGGTACGTGCCGATATCGGAACCACCTTTTTATAATCAAGTAGATGGTGCAATGATTTCAATATCCCAATCTGTAATGTCAGATTCTGAATCATTTAAACAATTCGGTTTGTCAGGAACATCAGTTATGCCATTTGCAACAACGTCTGAAATCGACGCACTTGTAGGAAACACATCAGGGTCAAGCAGTGGAAGATCAACTGGTGTGAAACAAGGTGCATTATGTGGTCTTACAATACAGGGTATTAATTATGTTACTGGGGTAAGTGGTTATAAACAACAAGGTGTGTCAACTGTGGCATATTTCAATAATTGTATTTCATTTACAAGACCAAACCCCGATTGTCTATATCCGATATATCCTGGTGATTCAGGATCTGCGTTGATTGCAAAAATAGGTGGTGTGGATAAGATTATCGGATTATGTTTTGCCGGAGGTAACACTATAGGAATTGCATGTAGGATTGATGAGGTTGCAACACAACTTGGAATATCTGCATGGAATGGAACAACACCCGAGTTTGTAGATCTAACGAGTAAAAAGTTGGTTACGGTGGTTGGTTTGAGTAACGATAAAACGATAACTTGTAGTGATCAAACACTATGGCAAGTTGGTATAATCAATGGAGTTAGAATCTGTTAAGAATGGGACAAATCAGATACATAACGATTTCGAGTGAGATATACGATGGGCGTGTTTGTTTTGCAAAATTTTTGGATAACAATAACGTCACAACTGATTTGGGACAACAGATTATTTCTTTTCAATTCACAACTGAAAGTGATTATGGTACTTGTTTCGTTTATGTACCCTCTGTTGATAATACATTTGTGGTTGATATTAGTCCCGAAATATGTCCAACTCCAACGCCAACTACAACTCCAACGACAACACAGACCCCAACACCGACAACAACTATATCCGCAACACCGACGGAAACCCCTACTGGAACGCCGACTGAAACACCAACTCAAACGGCAACCAACACACCTTCATCTACTGAAACCTCAACACCAACTCAAACACCAACAAATACTCAAACTCCTACACAAACTCCAACTGAAACACCCACTCCAACAACAACTACAACTTTAACAGCAACTGAAACTCCGTCAAACACTCCGACTGAGACTCCAACATTAACGCCCACAAATACACCAACAGAAACTCCAACTCAAACACCAACTAACACTGAAACTCCTACAAATACTCCTACGGAGACATCAACTCAAACACCAACTAACACTGAAACTCCAACTGAAACTCCAACAGAAACTCCAACTCAGACACCTACTAATACTGAAACTCCTACAAATACTCCTACGGAGACATCAACTCAAACACCAACTAACACTGAAACTCCAACTGAAACTCCAACTGAAACTCCAACAGAAACTCCAACAAATACACCTACTAATACTGAAACACCAACTCCAACAAACACTGAAACACCAACTCCAACAAATACACCTACTAATACTGAAACACCAACAAGTACCGTAACACCAACAAATACAGAGACTCCAACAAACACTGTTACACCTACTAATACTGAAACACCAACAAGTACCGTAACTCCAACAAATACAGAAACCTCAACGCCAACAACAACACCTACTCAAACACCAACAAGTACAAACACATCACCAAGTAGAATATTGTATTGGGATTTTTCTAACCCTATTTCATATTCGGGGACTTCCACTGTTTTTGATTTGGAGGGAAATAGTAATGGGACATTGGTAAATTCTCCATCAAGTGGTAGTACTGGTTGTGGAACCTATTTGAATTTTGACGGAGTTAATCAATACATTTACACCAACAGTGACCTACAATCATTCTTCTCGGGGGTATCTCCTAATAAGTCTGAGATTACATCAATATTTATGTGGGTTTATCCTACGGGCAACGGGGTAATACTTTCAGAGATTGGAACTCCAAATTCATTTGCTGGATGGCACGACTCTCAAATTGAGATGGTTGGAGGGGTATTAAAATTTGGAATGTGGAATGGACTTGCTATAGGAAGTGTAACATCAAGTATTTCAACACCACTAAACAATTGGTATTATGTTGGTATGACTTACAATGGAACAACTTTAACAGCATATGTTAATGGTGTTTCTGCGGGTTCAGTATCGTTTAATAGATTGGCCCCATATAATGCTGGTAGTGGTTTATATTATGCAGTTGCACACTCAGATGGAACAAATATGGGTGATGGTACATTTGGTAATTTCAGAATGGGGAGTTTAGAAATTTACACCACATCCTTAACACTTGGCCAAATTGGTCAAAATTACAATAATAGTTCTGCAAACTACATTTGCCCAACACCAACTCCAACACCCACAGCAACTAATACCCCATCTGTAACTCAAACATCTACTAACACTCCAACGGTGACTAGTACACCAACAACAACACCAACTCCAACAACCACAACGACGTTAACTTCGACTCCAACTAATACGCCAACAACTACAACGACGTTAACTTCGACTCCTACACCTACTAATACTGAAACACCTACACAAACCCCGACCAATACACAAACACCGACACCTTCTATAACAGCTAGCCAAACCCAAACACCGACAAATACGAGTACTTCAACAAATACTCCAACTCCAAGTATTACTGCAAGTCAAACACAAACTCTAACTCCAACTAATACAAATACCCCTACTCCAACTAATACAAATACCCCTACTCCAACTAATACAGGATACACAAATACTGCTGCAATATATTATGACCCAGGTAATACATCATCGTATCCTGGAACGGGAACAGTATTAACAAATATTGGAACAGATGGTAACGTCTCAGGGACCAGTGGTACATTGAGCGGTGTTGCATATGAAAGTGCAACGGCTCAAGGTGTCTTTAATTTCGATGGTGGTACTGATAAAATTTCATTTAATAGTTATAATTTTGGAAATACAATTACAACAACAGCTTGGGTATATCCAAGAACCGAATACAGCATAAATACTTTGATGTCCAATTGCGGTGCCAACACTGCAACAAACGGATTCAAAATGGCTTGGAATAATTGGGAAACAACAAATCGGACAATGAATTTTGAAGCGGGTAATGGTAGTGCTGGTGGGACACAATCAACGGCAATAAATACAATTACTGAAAATCAGTGGCAACATATTGCATATGTTTTTGATAAAACAAATAGAACTATTAAGTTTTACAAGAATGGTACCGAAATAGCAACTGCAAGTGGAGGAACACCAGTAGCGAATATAGGAACCAACCAAACTTGGTGGATTGGGTCAATTGGGGGGAATTCATATTTTATGGATGCCAATTTAGGTCAATTCAGAATTTACAAATCATTAAGAACTACATCTGAAATTTTGGATGAATATAATAATACAAAATCTAGATACGGATTGTAATGGCTTCGTAGTAACAGTAACCCAAGTGTAATCATTTTCAATATTTTTTATTGAACCCTCCACTTATCAAGAGGGTTTTTTATTTTTTAAAAAAATATATTTTAATGAAAATTTATGTACAAATAGCCTCATACAGAGATCCACAATTAGTTCCAACAATTAAAGACATGCTAGCAAATGCAAAAAGACCCAAAAATTTAGTTTTGGGTATTGCTAGACAGTTCAATGAAACAGATGGATTTGACAACTTAGACGAATTTAGATCCGACAAGAGATTTAAAATTTTAGATATACCATACCAAGAAGCTAAAGGAGTTTGTTGGGCGAGACATTTGGTACAACAACTATATGATGGTGAGACTTATACATTACAAATTGACTCACACATGAGATTTATAAAGGATTGGGATGATATCTTAATCAAAATGATAAAGGGTCTACAGAAGGATGGGTATAAGAAGCCTCTACTTACGGGCTACATACCTTCCTTCGACCCTGACAACGATCCTGCGGGGAGAGCTCAAGATGCTTGGAGAATGGCGTTTGATAGGTTTATTCCAGAGGGTGCTGTTTTTTTTCTACCTGAGACAATACCAGGTTGGAGAGAAATGAAAAAACCCGTTACCTCAAGATTTTATTCCGCTCATTTTTGTTTCACTTTGGGTAAGTTCTCAGTTGAAGTTCAACACAATCCCGAATACTATTTCCATGGAGAGGAAATCTCTATTGCTGCGAGAGCATATACGTGGGGATATGATTTGTTTCACCCACACATTCCAGTAGTATATCACGAATACACTCGTAAAGGTAGGACTAAGCAATGGGACGATGACAAAGAATGGGTTAAAAAAAACCAAAAAAGTCATTTGACAAATAGAAGATTATTCGGTATGGACGGTGAAACTCAAGAAGGTCATGATGGACCTTATGGGTTTGGACCTATAAGAACATTAAAAGAATATGAGAAATATGCCGGTATTTTATTTGAGAAAAGATCAGTACAAAAATACACTTTAGATAAAAATTATCCTCCAAATCCTTACAACTACGCAACTGAAGAAGATTGGAAAAATGATTTCACTAAACTTTACAAACACTGTATCGATATTGGATACGACAGAGTACCTGAAAAGGATTATGATTTTTGGGTAGTTGCATTCCACGGTCCTAACGATGAAACACTTTTTAGGAAAGACTCAGACAAAAATGAAATACAAGGTTATTTCAGAGATCCTGACAAATATTGTAAAATTTGGAGAGAATTTCAGACAGATTTTATGCCATCGTATTGGGTGGTTTGGCCTCACTCAGAATCAAAAGGATGGTGTGAGAGATTAACAGGACAACTTACTCACAATCATGTAAGCTAATGAAATTTTCAGAATTAGCTAAGTTTGTTATAAATCTTGACCATAGACCTGAAAATTTATCACTCATAAACAAAGAGATGAATTATATTGGTTGGTCCTATGAAAGGTTTAGTGCAATAAACAGAAACAGTTATATGGGTTGTACTTTATCACATTTGGAATGTATCAAAATTGCAAAGGACAGAGGATACAAGAGGGTTATGGTAATTGAAGATGATTGTATATTCATGCCTTATGCCAAATCATTCTTAGAAAAATTAGAATCACAAATAGAGGGAATAGAGTTTTCAGTTTTCAACGTTACCCCAACACTCAATAGGAACGTAAACCGTAGTGAAAAATACAACCTACTATTGGATATAACAGAATTACCCCCAAGGAAAAATAATGACAATGCAGAAACTTTTGCGACCAACATGATGATATATGACGAGTCCGTGTACGACGAAATGTTCAATATATCAACAACTGCATTCACGAGTGGAGATTATTATTACCCTATTGATGGATACTTAGCACACTTCATTTATCCAATAAAACAGAGTTATTGCCCTATAGTGCCCATTGCACCACAGAGAAGATCCTATTCCGACGTATCCCATGGAATGTATAATAATTATTATACACAGGTTTACAATTGGAACCAATATTCACCTGTAAAAATTGATGATTATTACCTATACCAGGAAAGGACAGAGGAAATAAAAAGTACACAAAAACACATAGATTATAATGTCAGTTAAATTTATAACAGCAATATATTCAAAATTAAATGGAACAGATTTAGGTGGTAGACCCGCTAGAGGAAGTCATTACAGATATAGTTTATTGTCACTTCTCAAAATGACAGACTCTGTTTTTGTATGTTATACGACAGAAGATGAAAAGTCAGAGCTAGAAATCTTTTTCTACGATGTCCATAAGATTGATCCAAAAAAAATCGAGTTTAAAGTTTTTGATTTGTACGAGACTAAATTCAAAAATATAATTAATTCTAAAAAGAATATCGAACAAGTGCGAAAATCTGATAGATGTGTTGAAGTTCAGTTCTCGAAGTTTCATTGGTGGTGGAATGAAGATGGCTCTTATGATCATTACTATTGGATAGATGCTGGATTGTCACATTGTGGTTTGATACCCTTGAAATATCTAACGGATAAAGGAGTACAGAGAAAGTATTACGAGTCAAATTTATTTCAGAATGATTTTTTGAAAAATCTAATAGAATTTACTGATGATAAAATTTTTATGATAGGTAAAGAAAACGATAGAAACTATTGGTCTGGAACCGTCGATAAAAAATATTACACAAGCTATGACAGATCTATACATATCATAGGTGGTCTATTTGGTGGAAGAAAAGAAAATTGGAATTGGTTAGTAACAACTTTCGAAGATTACTTGAAAAAAGTTTTGGAAGATGCAGATGAAAATTTACCGATGGAGGAGCAAATTATGACTTTGATGTATTTCAATCACTTTGATAGATTTAAACGTAAACATTTTGACATATGGTGGTGTAAAGATAATTGCCCGCCAGGTACTGATCCAAATCTTTTTGAAAGAAATAAAAGTTTCTATAAAATATTAACAGAATTAAACAAAATAGATGAGTGACATTACAATTGTGACTGGCATTTGGGACATCGGTAGGGAAGATCTTACTGAAGGATGGTCTCGTTCATATTCTCATTACACTAAAAGATTTGATTTACTTTTAGACTTTGATGTTAATATGATAATTTATGGTGATGAAAAACTGCAAGAGATTGTTTCGAAAAAAAGGGACCCTAATAAAACTCAATTCATTGTGAGAGACGTTAGTTGGTTTAAACAGAACGAATTCTACAACAACATACAAACTATCAGAAATAATACTAAATGGAAAAATTTGGCCGGTTGGTTATCAGAGTCCACTCAGTCAAGACTTGAACTTTATAATCCATTGGTTATGTCCAAAATGTTTTTGTTACATGATGCAAAAATCATGGACAGGTTTAATTCCAAATATCTTTTTTGGCTGGATGGTGGAATAACTAACACAGTACATCCAGGGTATTTTACTCACGATCATGTATTAGATAAGTTGTCAAAATATATTACCAAGTTCTCATTCATATGCTTTCCTTATGAGGCAAACACAGAGATACACGGATTCGAGTTTAATAAAATGAATGAGATTGCTGGGGCTAAGGTCGAAAGAGTTGCTCGTGGTGGTTTTTTTGGCGGACCTAAGGAGACAATATCTGAAATTAATGGAATATATTACAATCTATTGAATACTACGTTGAGAGATGGATACATGGGTACTGAGGAATCTATTTTTAGTATCATGTGTTATAAAAACGCAGACCTTATAAATTATTTTGAAATTGAAGGTAATGGTTTGTTGGGTAAGTTTTTTGAAGATTTGAAGAATGACAGATTGGAACCTAAAACAGAGTTCAAGATGAATGGGATAGCCCAACAACCCTTGGACCCAAAAAAAGTTGGGTTGTATGTAATCACGTTTAATAGTCCAAATCAATTCGAAACTTTGATTAAGTCCATGGAAAAATATGATAAAAATTTTTTGGAAATGCCTAAAAAGTTTTTATTGAACAACTCAACCGATAATTCAACTTTTCAAAAGTATGAGGAGTTGTGTAATCGATATGGGTTTGAGCAGATAATACCTGAAAATGGCAACTTGGGTATTTGTGGTGGAAGACAGTTCATCGCGGAACACTTCGAAAAAACAGATTTGGAATATATGCATTTTTTTGAAGATGATATGTTTTTCTACTTAGACGGTGGGGTTTGTAGAAATGGATTCAATAGATATGCACCAAACTTATATTTGAAGACATTGGAAATAATGCATAAAGAGTCTTTTGATTTCATGAAAATGAACTACACAGAATTTTTTGGTGACAATGGAACTCAATGGGCATGGTACAATGTACCTCAATCCGTAAGAGAGGAGTTTTGGCCGAACAACAAAAGATTACCTGATTTAGGATTGGATCCAAATGCACCCAAAACAAGTTTTTATTTAGTCAACACCTATCAGGGGATACCATATGGAATTGGAGAAATATACTATTGTAATTGGCCACAAATAGTATCGAAACAAGGAAATAAAAAAATGTTCTTAGAAACAACTTGGGCAAGACCTTACGAACAAACTTGGATGTCTCACATATATCAAGAAATGAAGAAAGATAGAATTTACGCGGGTATTCTTCTTATGACACCAACTGAACACAATAGATTTGACCATTACGAAAGAAGCTTACGTAAAGAATCCTAACGAATATATTTATTTGTATGGAATTTTTTATATTGCAAAATGCAACACTGCCATTACTAAAAATGCAAATTGTCAAGGACGGTAGAAGTGATTATGTCACATTCATGAATTTATTGGAAGTGTCAAATATATTTTTCAGCATGATCAACACAGCAACAGGTATACCCAAAGTAGTATCAGCTCCTGCAAGTATTGTTGAAAAAACTTACGCTGAGCTTGGAACACCTACGGAGTATTATGTATATTTCCAATTTACCGCAATGCAGACAAACACACCGGGTAGATATGAAGGTCAATTCCTACTTAGCAGTGATGAAGGTAATCTGATTCTCCCAATTCGAGAACAATTGTTTATTAACGTGCAACCAAGTTTCATTTCAGAAGGTTGTTGCTAGTTTGACGATAGGTTTTCTTTTTTTATATTTATTGTAGATGAGTAAGGTAAATTTCACAATTGTGTGAAAGCCAATAAACCACTCGCTAAGATTTATGTTTACTAACGAGGAAATTGAATCGTTCCTACAGGGAAACGACGACGAACAATTTATAGTTGCTATTGAGTTTGATTACGTTTCAAACTCCATTTTCAAAATCAAAGAGATACCTGGTAAAGGTAAAGAAATTAGAAAAGATACTTTTACTCCTTTTGCTTGGGTTGGAGATCTAAGAAATATAAATTTCTATAATGGGTCAAAAATGGCACAAAAAGAAGCCATGTCCAAGTATGGAATTGTAATAGAGAAATTAGACACCCATGATAACGAAAGACTCGAAAAAGGTCTTACGTTTATGATAAAATCTTTGAAAGGTTACAGAGAACTTATACAATTCTTTAGAGATGGTAATTTTGACCCTTGGAGTGAAACGGCTAAAGATAAGATCTTAATTCTTCCTCCTGTGGAGCAATATTTTATTGTAAAAGAAAAAAGATTATTCAAAGGATTTAGCAATTATGATGATGTTACAAGATTGGTATTTGACTTGGAGACTGACGCATTGGATCCGAAAGATGGACGAATTTTTATGATTGGAATCAAAACTAATAAAGGTTATCATAAAGTAATTGAATGTTTGGATGAATCTCAAGAGAAAGGAGCAATTTTGGAGTTTTTGAATATAATCGATGAAATAAAGCCGAGCATAATCGGTGGATATAATTCAGCCAACTTTGACTGGCATTGGATCTTTGAAAGAGCTCAAAGGCTTGGTATTGATATGAGGAAGGCAGTCAAATCGTTAAATCCAAGTCATTCATATACAAGGAAGGGAAGTATTTTAAAACTTGCAAACGAAGTTGAGGACTACCTACAAACTTCAATATGGGGTTATAATGTCATTGATATTATTCATGCTGTTCGTAGGGCCCAAGCAATCAACTCAAGTATTAAAGCAGCGGGTCTTAAATACATCACAAAATTTATAAATAAAGAAGCAAAAGACCGTGTATACATCGAACACGCAGATATTGGAAAGATGTATTCTAAGAAAGAGGAATACTGGCTTAACATACATAATGGTAAGTATAAAAAAGTTGGTCAAGATAAAAATGTCGACATAATTTGTGAGAAAAGAGAAGATGTTTATATTCGAACAACAGGAGATAAAATTGTTGAAAAATATCTTGATGATGACTTGGAAGAAACTTTAGCTGTTGATAAGGAATTCAATCAAGCTTCTTTTTTACTTGCATCCATGATTCCAACAACCTATGAAAGAGTGTCCACAATGGGTACCGCAACTTTATGGAAGATGTTAATGATCGCATGGTCTTACAAACATGGACTCCCGATACCCGCAAAACAAGATAAGACCGAATTTGTTGGAGGTCTTTCACGACTACTTAAAGTTGGATATAGTAAAAATGTGCTAAAACTTGATTTCTCGTCTCTATACCCATCTATCCAACTTGTACATGACGTTTTTCCTGATTGTGATGTGACGGGTGGAATGAGAGGAATGCTTAAATATTTTCGTGACACTCGTATCAGATATAAACAACTTGCCGAGGAGTATTACACAACAGATCCCCAATTATCAGCGTCATATTCAAATAAACAATTACCAATTAAAATATTCATCAACTCGATGTTTGGTGCACTATCCGCTCCACAAGTATTTGCTTGGGGTGACATGTACATGGGTGAACAGATTACATGCACAGGGAGACAATATCTTCGTCAAATGATTCAGTTTTTTATGACCAAAGGCTACACTCCACTTGTTATGGATACTGATGGTGTGAATTTCTCGAGTCCGAATGACGTGGACACTCACAAATACATCGGTAGGGGTCTGAATTGGAAGGTTAATTTTGGTAAAGAATACACAGGTGCTGACGCTGACGTAGCGGAATATAACGATATTTTCATGAGGGGTGAAATGGCTCTCGACACAGATGGACTTTGGCCCTCTTGTATTAATTTAGCTCGAAAAAACTACGCGGTCATGGATGCCAATGGGAAGATAAAGCTAACAGGTAATTCTATAAAATCAAAAAAACTCCCCATATACATCGAGGAGTTTTTGGATCAAGGTATTAGAATGTTACTCGAAGGGCAAGGACGAGAGTTTATTGAATACTATTATGAATATCTACAAAAAATATTCGACCAAAAAATTCCACTCTCTAAGATAGCACAAAGAGCGAGGGTTAAATTAACTTTGGATGACTATAAAAAAAGACTAACACAAAAAACAAAGGCGGGAAACAGTATGAGTAGAATGGCTCATATGGAATTAGCAATACAAAATAATTTGAATGTAAATCTTGGTGACGTAATCTTGTACGTGAACAACGGAAAAAAAGCTTCACAAGGAGACGTTCAAAAAATGACCGCAAAACAAATCAAAGATACCAATCAGTACAATATCAACATGAATCCAAAATATAAACCTATTACAGAGGGTGTCGTTGTCAATTGCTATTTGCTCGATGATAATATTTTCGAAACGAACCCGAACCTTACAGGTGAATATAATGTACCAAGATCTATAACCACGTTTAATAAAAGAATAGAACCACTATTGGTGTGTTTTAAAAAAGAAGTCCGAGATGGTCTAATTGTTGATGATCCTGAACAGAGGGGTATATTCACCAAAGCTCAGTGTGATCTCATAAATGGTCAGCCATTTGAAGAGATTGATCAAGACAAACTGAAAGAAGATGTCCTTGATATAACAGAGCAAGAACTCGATTATTGGAATAAAAGAGGTTTGCGGCCTGACTATATGTATGAATTGGCCGATCCTGATTGGAAAAAAATGTCAGGATTGTTTCAACCCATCTGATGACAGGATGTACCAATTACCGTTTATAAATCTGAACTCAATACATGCACCTCTATCACAACTTATTTCATCGAAATCTTCGTCAATTCTACCAATATCTGGTAAAATAATTAGATGTGTTAAAGCTTTGACAACTACATGATCTGTAGTTGTGCTTTGTAACTTGATTGTTGTAGATTTATCTCCTCTTACAACAATACAATCTTCACCGCTTGTAATGTAATATTCTTCGTTATTAATTAAAGAAATTTCGGATGTTTCAATAATTCTTCCTTCGAATAATCTTTGTGAGGGTTGTGTTTTGATAATCGACATTAGATAACATAAATTTGTCTTGGCAACGCTCTGTATCTCATTTGTTTGTTAAGATTCTCAGCTGTCAGAGCTTCTTTCTCCATAACCTTTTCAGGACGCAGACGTTCTAATCTGAGTTTCAGTTCTTCTTCAAGCTTAGTTTTTTCGTCTTTAGATTCAGTCAGAAGGCTTTGGTAATCCATTGTAATTTCAGAGTCAGGTGTTTTGAGGTTACCACTATACTTTCCCCTTACTCTTGCTAAGGTCTCTTTACAGTAGGCGGTGAACCATCTCCTCACCCATTGCTGTGCTGGCACGTTAAGATCTTCCCACTCCAATGTTTCCAAAGGAACATCAGATGGAAGTTTTATTATATCAGGATTCGCTTTCAAACAAGCTGCTCTATCTTCGGGTCCTACGTCATAATACCAATACCACACACGATATTGATTGAACCCGAAGTTACCGAAATCGAACTTTCCACCTGGTACGTTGTAAAGTTGTAACAACTTTTTTCCGTCAGGTAATCCTGTAATTCTGTAAGTTAATTCCCCACCTAAAATACGGCTTTGAATATTAATTTCTTGGAGTCGCAATAACATGTCGAAGGCAGGCATCATAAAATACGATCCACTATATCCCATTTGTGAATAACCCGCCGGTCCTCCAAGACCGGGTCCACCTATGAATCCCATAGACCATGGGTCGAATAGTACGTTCGTTAACTCAGCTGATGAAAACCATAAAACTTCGTTCACCTCGCGTCCTGCTGGAATTTCATATAGTTGTGTATTTGCTGAAAGTGTGATATAATCTTTCTTCAGAACATAGGGACCTGATGTTTGTAGACCCACAATTTTCGAATATGCGTAAGTAAACTGATTTTCGAAGTCCATAGTTCTTGTTATCAAAGCTTTTGCTACAGATTTCTCATCCATGTTTAAATTTACAAGATTAACCCATTGAGACTCAATCAACCAATCCAAAGTATATTGTGTATAATCTTGAATAGACAATTCCATTAATGAGTCCATCATCTCATCTTCCAATTCAACTGAACGAAGTGGTGCACCGAGTAGATGTTTGACTCTAGTATAAATTCGACCTCTATCTGGTTCCCCGATTACTGGCATAATAATATAAATACTTTCTTAAAGTTATTTTATATCGTAGACCAATGAATCTGATGGAAATACAAAGTTGCCTGATATAATTCTTGGTTTCTTGTTAAACACTAAAACGTTCCTTCCTTTTTGGAAAATCATCCAATCTGTATTGTAGGTTTTTACTTTTCCTGTGCCTTTCAATATTATGTTAGGTTCCTTATCAATTCTTTCTCTAAATGGCTTAACTTGGCCAGTATATTCTTTTCCGTCTTTTTTTATTTTCAAATCAACCCCTTGAATCATGTCTTCCTTTTCACCCAGCCCACCCACTTTGAAAATTTCAACGGATGGTCCAAAAAATTTTCCCAAAATAGATGCCGTAATTTCCTCTCTTTTTTCACCAGCCGCATCCGTTTCTGTCAAGGATCTCATTATATTTTGAAGTGTTAAGCTTGATGGATCAAATATTTTGAACTTAAAGTAATCTATCGCTTTTACAAACCTCTTAACCTCCATAACCTGTTCAGTTGGGGTTTTTCCAACAAAATTTATTTGGGGTTTTTCAGGGTGAAAGTTTTGAATTATTTTATTAATATCTTTAATAAGAATGCAAAAAGTTGTGTAATTTGTGTTTAGTTTGTTGATAACTGATCTTCCTGGTTGTTCTAAAAAGTAAACACCTGACATATTTCCTTCGTTGTCTTTATCTGCCCAATTTTCATTGAATACCTCTTTCAAAATCCTGTCAATACTTTCTTTGTATATTTTTTCTATATCTTTGTTTATGTTGAACATTAGTCTGATAGTTTCCATTTCATTTGGTGTACATTTTTCAGATTTGCCTTCCATTATAATTTCCTTTAGTTTGATTGACTCGGCTAATCTTGTTTCGATTTTCATATCATACATTTTTGACACGAAATCCCAATTGACAACCTTCCAAAAGTTTGAAATATATTCATCTCTTTTGTTTTTGTATTTCAAATAATATGCATGTTCCCAAAGGTCCAATCCCAATAAAGGAAAACCACCACCTTCAATTATATTCATTAACGGATTGTCTTGGTTTGGTGTTGACATAATTTTTAATTTGTTTTGACTAGTCAAAACCAACCACACCCACCCCGATCCAAATCTTTCTTTGGCTACAGTTTCAAACTCTTTTTTAAAATTGTTGAAGGATTTAAACTCTTTTTTCAATTTATCCTCAAGTGGCCCATTCAATTTCATTGGCTTGGGAGAAAGCATGTTCCAAAAAAGTGCATGATTGAATGCTCCACCAGCATTGTTACGGATTGTTTTGTCATATCTTGAAATAGATTTGATTATCTTTTCAAGATCAAGATCACCATATTTTTTTTTGGCTAATGCGTCGTTTAATTTATCTACGTACCCTTTATAATGTTTGTTGTAGTGAAAATTCATCGTTTCAGCATCGATGAAGTTTTTGAGGGCTGAGTAAGAATAAGGTAATTTTTCTATTCCTATTTTTTTCATTTCTGTGATTAACAACTGAGTCTCTTCATTGATGTGTGTTTCTGTGATTTGTTTTTCAAGTTGTTCAATCTTCTGTTCTATTTTATTCATAACATTCGATTATTCTATAAATAATCCATAAGTTCGTTATTGTCTACGTTCATTAATTTGTTTCATGATTTCTTCTACAATATCGACATCATTTTTTAAATCACCCATGACCGTAGCAATAACTTGTTTTTTGTTATTTAGAATGTCGTAAATGATACCTTCGATAGTATTTTCAAATATTGGATAATATACTAACACATTGTTTTTTTGACCGTATCTATAAGCTCGGTCTTCAGCTTGTGAGTGGTCTGAAGGCAAAAAAGACAGGTCATTCATTATAACAGCTTCAGCGGCTGTTAAAGTAATACCAACTCCTGCAGCTTTAATGTTTCCAACAAATACTTTTACTTTATCATCGTTCTGAAATCTATCAACACTATTTTGTCGGTCGGGTTTGGACATTGATCCATCTAATCTTACTGCAGATTTACCGAAGTGTTCTATTATTTTTTCTAAGGAGTTTGTGAAATTACAAAATATTATTACCTTCTTTCCCTGTTCAATAATATTTTCTGCGAGTTCGATTGTGTTCAATATTTTTTCATCTGCAATAACTTGCCTAACTTCTGTCAGTTTAGTAAATTGAACGGTAAGAGATTTGCTTTCGTCAGGGTTTTTTTCATACCAATTGTAGTAGTCACCCATTACTTCCTCATATTTTTTTGATTTTAATCTCAGGTAAACAGGAGTAATAATTTTATCAGGTAGATCTAAAACATTTTCCTTTAGTCTCCTTAGTACCAAATTGGAGGTTCTGTCTCTTAGTTCCTCAAGATTGGATGCACCCATAACGTTCCAAACTTTTCTAGCCCCAACTTTGAATTGATATCCCTCACAGTATCGGATAACATACGCCATCCAGTTTTTTGCAACAGGAGAATCCACAAGGTTCAACAGATTATAATAATCTATGGGTCTTGAGGTCATGGGAGTACCGGTTAATAACCAAAGTCTGTCAACTCTTTTAACAAAGTCGTTGATTAGTTTTGTTCTTTGGGCTTGAGGATTTTTGATATAGTGTGCTTCATCAATAACAACCAAATCAAAACCGGCATTAAGAATTTGCGAATCATCTTTCTTTTTAGGGTCATGGAAATTTTTTATAATGTCGTAATTTATAATAACGAAATCATGATCTTTGCTGAAGTTCTTACCTTCTGAAATATAAATTGATTTTTTTGAGTAATTTTCGATTTCTCTCTGCCAATTTATCTTCAAACTTGCGGGACAGATAATCAGGATCTTCTTGGCCTTAGCTTCTAAAGCCGCTATAATGGTAGAGGTGGTTTTGCCAAGACCCATATCATCTGCAAGCACATATCTTTTATTTTCGACCAACTTTTGAATGGCTTCTTTCTGATGAGCAAGCGGTGGTCTATTTGAATATTTTTCATAATCTATTTTTACATCTTTTACTGTGTGGTCTTTTATCACTGCGGCCTTTGGTAACCAAAATTCATGAAGTGATTCAGTTTCAAAAAATTTACCCCATATATGATAAGCTTTCTCTTTCTCGGCTAATAACTTTTCCACCCAAATCTTTTCAGGTATCTGTGTGTATAATTTATCGTTTGCCAGTTTTTGTGCGAAATATGTGTCAAGCATCGCCCATTTCTTCGCAACCTTTGGTGGTTTGTCGTGGTTGTTTATAATATATTCAGATTGACTTCTCGTTGGATAAAATTTCCTGTTAAGTTTAAATTTGCGTTTGAGTTCTTGAATGTAATTGTTGGATCCTTCATAGATCTCTAATAAAGAAAGGGCTTTCGATTCTATTGATATGTCACTCATTTGTTCTCTACCTTATTTTTTTTAATCATGCCCCAATAAAATTCATCTCAACTATAGGACATATTTCTATCACACCCGACATCTTTATACTATCTGAGGCAATCACACCTAAACCATGTATTGGACTATTATTCAAGTATATTTTGGTTGGTGGGTTTATTTTCATATCATTTTTGAAAACAAATATAATTCTTTCCGATGTATTTATCAACAATGGAAAGACAGGTCCCAATTACAAGGTTAGGTAAGTTCTTTGGTGGAGAAGACTACGCACTTGATATCGGTATGGGTGAAGAGTGGTTGGAAGGTGACATGAATTTTACTTTGGTGTTATACAAGGTTGATAAGAAAAAGACAAAGACAGATGACGTATACGGAGAAGCTCTACAAGACGGTATTCAATTCTTACCTCCCGTTGAGTTTAAGGGATATGTTAAGGTTCTTATACCAACAAACACGATGCTGGGTGGGTCAAGAATTACGCAATCTGAACCGGGAAATATTCAGATTTCAGTTTATCAAAAGACCTTGGACGATTTAGAGATCTCTATAGATTTTGGAGACTACATAGGATATTATGAGACTGAAAATAGAGTCAGATATTATAGTGTTGTTGATGATGGAAGGGTTAACTCAGACAATAAACACACTTATGGTGGTTACAAGCCGTTCTACAGAACAATAGTTGCCACTTATGTAAACGATAACGAGTTCAGAGGTTTATGATTTATTTAATTTCAGAATCACAAGAGTCTTTGCTCCGTGACAACATACTTGGTCAAAAAGTTATGGTTTACTATAATTTACACAAACATACGTTCTCGGTTCAAAAAAATGGTATTGTTGTCTTACACGCCGATTACGTTTATTTGTATGACGTTGAGTTTCGTGTGAGAAAAGGTGGTAGGGAGAGAGTAAGAAAAGATAAATCAAAAAACGTTCATGCATTTGTGATTGGGACAATCGAGGATTATTGTGTGCAAAATTGTGAAAATATTCCAAACATGGACCAATCGGAAATTATTTCATATGACCCATACATTAATGATTCTTTTGTAATCAAATCTACACAAGAGCCAATATATCACGCATCAGAAGTTGCTTTGATTAACGCTAAAAATAAAATCCATTTAATAGAACCATAAATGCCGTTTCCCAAACAAGTAAAAAAGAAAATTGATTTAGTACCTCAGAAAGAGCTTTTAGCTCGTAGGGAACAGCTTTTGGATTACATTACAAGAGATGGTACTTTTTTACCCAAGTCTGTTTTACACGCTGATTTGGATAGAGGTATGTTAGATTTTGTGAAGAAAGATCTTGAGACTGTAACATCAGGAAAGGTGGTGCCAGTTGTTGATATTATAATTACAACTCAGAATTGGTCACAGTTTACTGAGACTTGGAACTTTAGTGATTTAGATAAAAACGTCAAGGTTCCTTTCATGACTGTTGTTAGAAATCCAGATGTCAAATACGGATCAAATCCATCACTTATTTACAATATACCGAACAGAAGACAGTATTATTTTGCAACAGTCCCAACGTGGGACGGTCAAAGGAAAGGAATTGACATATACACTATACCTCAACCAGTGCCAGTTGATATAATTTATAGTCTAAAGTTTATGTGTAATAGGATGCGTGAGTTGAACCAACTAAATAAGATTGTAATGCAGAAGTTTGCTTCTCGTCAGGCTTATACTTTTGTAAAAGGACATTTTGTTCCAATCATATTACAGAACGTTTCTAATGAGTCTGTCTTAGAATTAGACAAGAGAAAATATTATATTCAAAATTATGATTTTTTAATGATGGGATTCTTAATAGATGAGGAAGAATTTCAGGTAAAACCAGCAATTTCAAGAACGGTCCAACTTATAGAAACAAGTAATTTCAAAAGAAGAAAGCCAAAAAAGATATATCCAGAGAACGCAACAGAATTTCCTCTGACTTTTAATTTTAGTGTCGGTGAAACAGGATATACTGAGAATTTCAAATACACTGCGAATCTAAATTTTAATAGTAAAATAAACCTTGAAACTTGGGATGTCTACCTGAATGACTATTATTATGGTCAAGATGTTTCCACAATTCAAATCACATCAGGAGATACGGTAAGATTCGAGATAATACCTGAGGACGCATCTGCAGTGTCATCTTTGGAGTATATTGCTAAACTACTCTAATCCTCGCCGTAAAGGTCAGTCTTTTCTTTGCATCTCTCCATTATGAGGTTTTCCAAGAATTTGTAAATTTTCAAACCCCTCTTATCACAGTATCTTCTCAATCTTTCGTGAGACTCTATTGAGATTTTTATATTCTTTATCTCTTTGTTCGATTTAGGGGGTGTTTTCATAGGCAGAAAAAAGGCAGAATTAAATATCCTGATTTACAAATACATATTCAGGAACAAAGATTTTTGTCTTTAATTTAATATTTATGAATAAAATAAATTCAACTAGAACCTTTTAATAATGGCAACAGCACAAAAAGTATTCGTATCACCTGGTGTTTACACCAGAGAGACTGATTTATCATTCATATCTCAGAGTGTGGGAGTAACCACTTTAGGTATCGTTGGTGAAACCTTGACTGGTCCAGCCTTCGAACCAATTTTTATAACAAGTTTCGATCAGTTCCAAGCTCTTTTTGGTCCAACGTCCCCCGAGAAATTTGTTAACACTCAAATACCTAAATATGAAGCGGCTTACATCGCTAAGTCGTATCTTCAACAATCGAACCAATTGTTCGTGACAAGAGTTCTTGGTCTATCAGGATATGATGCGGGACCCTCTTGGTCTTTCACAACAATAGCTAATGTCGATCAATCAACAATTGGAACTTCGGGATCTCCTGTTGACTTCGCTTTCACCTTCTCAGGTAACAGTGGTGGAACAATTACAATAACTCAGCTCGCGTCTACATCGCCGACAGGGTCAACAGTACCAGACATTATCTTCGATACTCTTGATATACCTTACACTCAGAACGACGGTTCTGTCTCTTCTTTGAGAGAGGATATTGAATCTCAAATTATGGGTATTGCTAATGCCTCGGGTGCTACTTCAGGAGATAGTTTGTATGTGTACGGGGCTATTGATACATCTGATTTTGATCCATCTTCATACACTGTAGAAAACGTGTTTGATTGTAGTGATGTGGATAATTCAACCATAGTATACTCAGCAGAGACAAATGATGAGTGGTATTATGCAACATTTGACAAACCAGATCTTACAACAAATAGTTACACAGGGTATTCATTCTTAACCTACTGTTCAAAAGTAACTGGTGGAACTTCAGCAACATATGAAATTTTTTCAGGTGCTATGAGTGGAACTATTTATACCTATTCAGGTACGTCTTTCTCTGAGTACGACAACTTAGTTGTCGCTACTTTGAGGTCAAGAGGTATATCTCTTTATAACGCGACCACAGCAGGCCCGAGATATCAAGTAACAGGCTCAACAGATCTTGGTTTGGACACCTCTGGGTCATACTCAGGTCTAACTTCAAACCCGTATGCAACATTCGCGATAACAGGTGAGACATATGAAGGTGATGTTTTCTCAATCGAAACATCATTCCAATCTTCCGATTCCGAATACATAACCAAAGTATTAAGTGTTTCTAACTTTTCTAAGTCGAGGTTGGATATCCCCGTCTTTGTTGAGGAGATATATCAAACAATGTTGAACTGGTCATACAATAACGGTTATATCCGTGGTATTGTTCCAGACTTCGTATCACTTCCTGAAGCACGAGGTGGAAATATTTCTTCAATCGCAAATAACTTATTTGAATATCAAAGTCCAACAACACCGTATGTGGTTTCGGAACTTAGAGGTAATAAAGTTTACAATCTATTCAAGTTTGTTTCTATTTCTGACGGAGACGCAGCAAATACACAGGTAAAAATTTCTATCATGAACATGTCGTTCAACAACTCGACATTTGATATCGTGGTTAGATCTTTCTTCGATACTGATGCTAATCCTGTGGTTCTTGAAAAATTCACGAACTGTACTATGGATCCAGCATCTAACTCATTTGTTGCTAAAAAGATTGGATCGTCTGATGGTGAGTATCCTTTGAATTCGGCATACATTATGGTTGAGCTCTCAGAAGAATATCCTATTGATGCACTTCCTTGTGGATTCGAAGGATATAATATGAGAGATTATTCAGGAAATAATCAATCACCTATACCGATTTATAAAACAGCTTACTATTTCCCTGGTCAAGTAATTTACAATCCTCCTTTTGGTACGACAAATGGTGGTTCAAATGTTGTTACAAGTTCGGGTGATAATGTTAGAAGAACATTTTTAGGTTTCTCAAATACATTAGGTATTGATGAATCGCTTTTACAGTTTAAAGGGTATCAAAATATTTCTGATCATTGTGATACAAATGTTGAGACACCTTTCAATTATAGAACAAAAGGTTTCCACATGGACTCAGGCGCAACTGTTGTGGAAATTGCAAATACGTTTATGACAAGTGGTCAATCAGCTTTCGAAGTTGGTGTTGCAAGTTTCAACTCTGAACCTACCTCTCCTACAAACCCTTACTATAGAATCTTTGCTAGAAAATTCACAATATGTTTTGCTGGTGGATTTGATGGATGGGATATCTACAGAGAATCAAGAACCAATACAGATGAATATATCTTAGGTGCTTCAGGTTACCTCAAAGGTGCTTGTCCAACCTCAAGATATCCTACAGCTACTGGTTGGGGTGCTTTCAGAGACTATGCTTATGGTGACTTGGTATCAAATTGGGGAAACAGTGATTTCTACGCTTACCAACTTGGTATTGCGACTTTTGCTAATCCTGAGGCTACAAACATTAATGTTTTTGTTTCTCCAGGTATCGATTATGTGAATAACAGCGGTCTAGTTGAATATGCTGTAGACATGGTTGAGGACGACAGAGCAGATTCTATCTATATCTGTACTACTCCTGACTACGATATGTTCCTTCCAACAACATACGATAACATTGGTTTAATTTACCCAACTGAGGCGGTTAACAATTTGGAAGAAACAGGTATAGATTCTAATTACACTGCTACCTACTATCCTTGGATCTTAACAAGAGACACAGTAAATAACACACAACTTTACATCCCTGCAACGGGTGAGGTTTGTAGAAACTTAGCTTTGACTGACAACATTGCTTTCCCTTGGTACGCATCTGCGGGTTACACAAGAGGTTTGGTAAATTCAATTAAGGCTCGGATCAAGTTAACTCAAGAGGATAGAGACACTCTTTATCAAGGAAGAATTAACCCAATCGCGACTTTTTCAGATGTAGGTACTGTAATTTTTGGTAACAAAACACTTCAAATTGCTGACTCTGCTCTTGACAGATTGAACGTTAGAAGACTGTTACTACAAGCTCGTAAGTTGATTTCCGCTGTAGCAGTTAGATTGTTGTTCGAGCAAAACGATGAAATTGTAAGACAACAATTCTTGGATAGTGTTAACCCTATTATGGACTCAATCAGAAGAGACAGAGGTGTGTACGACTTCCGTGTGACCGTTTCTTCTTCACCTGAGGATCTTGATAGAAATACATTATCGGGTAAGATTTTTCTCAAACCAACTAAAGCTCTTGAATTTATTGATATTGAGTTTTTGATTACACCGGCAGGTGCTACATTCGAAAATATCTAATAAAATATAATGGGGGGATCAATGTCCCCCCTTTTAGCCAAGATGAAAAATGAATTTAGGGAAGGTTTTACAGAAAAGGGAAGTCCCGATATGAAATATTATGCTTTTGATTGGGACGATAACATAGTTCACATGCCAACAGAAATTATCCTGAAAACAAAAGATGGAGATGAGGTGGGTATGTCAACAGCTGATTTTGCTGAGTATAGAGATAGGATAGGAAAAAAAAATTTAGATTACAAAGGTGATATTATTGTGGGACTTGCTGAAAACCCTTTCAGAAATTTCAGAACAAGTGGAGACAAACAATTCCTTATCGACGCAATGAAAGCTAAAGTAGGTCCAGCATTTGACGACTTCAAAGAGGCAATCAATAATGGATCAATTTTTTCTATTATCACAGCAAGAGGTCACAACCCAAACACTATAAAACAAGGAGTATACAATTATATCATCAATGATTTCAACGGTATCAGTAAAAAGGAACTACTTAAGAATCTGAGAAAATACCGTTCTTTTGTGGGTGAAGGAGAAATGACGGATGATGAATTAATAAAAACCTATTTGGAGTTAAACAAATATCATCCAGTCTCATTTGGTAATGAGGATTCTGCAAAAAACCCCGAAAAGGCAAAAGTGGAAGCAATGGAAGGGTTTGTAAATTACATCAAAGCCATGGCTGCTTTATTAAACAAGAGAGCATTTCTTAAAAAAGATATTGCTAATAAATTCACACCTACTATTGGATTTTCTGATGACGACTTAAAAAATGTGGAAGTTATGAGAAAAAGGTTTGAAAAAGATTCAGATAATGTTGTTAAAACTTATTACACTGGAACTGGAAAAAAATCTAAGATGGAATAATGAATATTTTTTTTTGAGGATTAAGTAAATAGAAAAAAATTTTTAGGGATATATTTATACTTATAAAGACAAAAACAAAAATTAATATATTATGGCTGATTTACTAATGAAAATGCCGATACCTTACGAACCGAAACGTCAGAATCGATTTATTCTGAGATTTCCTTCGACATTAGGTATAAATGAGTGGTTTGTAGAATCTGCTGCAAGACCTCACATTTCAATTGCTTCTACAGAGATTCAATTTTTAAATACATCAACATATGTTGCTGGTAGATTCAACTGGCAACCAATCAATGTAACATTCCGAGATCCTATTGGACCATCTGCAGCACAAGCTCTTATGGAGTGGGTTCGTTTACACGCAGAATCTGTTACAGGTCGTATGGGTTACGCCGCGGGTTACAAAAAAGACATTGACCTTGAAATGTTGGATCCAACAGGAGTAGTGGTTGAGAAATGGATACTCTATGGTACGTTCTTGACAGATGTTAACTTCAACGCACTAAATTATAGCCAAGATGCGTTGGCAAACATAACTACAACCTTGAGAATGGACAGATGTGTTCTTGTATATTAATTCTTTAAAAAAAGTAAAGTCAGTTTATATTTAACCGTGGAGACAAAACTCCACGGTTTTTTTTATGGATAACCAAACACTACAATACGCAACACAAAACCTAAGTTTTCCACATGATGTGGTTCCACTACCATCGGGTGGTGTATTTTATAAGAACAAAAAATCATCTGTAAAAGTTGGATATCTTACAGCCAATGATGAGAACATCATTATGGGTGGGAGTAACAATCTTACTCTTGATCTTATAAGAGCTAAATTATTTGAACATGACATAAAACCTGAAGATCTTATGGAAACTGATATTGAAGCAATTCTCATTTTTTTGAGGAACACTTCATTTGGTCCTGAGATTATAATGACGGTTAATGATCCGAAAACAAATAAAACTTTTGAGACGACACTATCTCTTGCAGAACTTAGTATCAAAAAGGGTATTGAACCGAACGAGGAAGGTCTATTCGAAACAAAACTCCCTGTTTCAGGTAGTATTGTTAAAATTAAACCGCTCACACTTGGACAACTCAATGAGATTACCACAATGGTTGACCAATATCCTAAGGGTAGGACGGCTCCAAGAATTACATGGAAACTCGAAAGACAAATTGTTGAGTTAGATGGATCGAGAGACAGAGGTCAAATCTCCACATTTGTAAGTAAAATGTTGATTGGTGATTCAAAACACATAAGAAAATTCTTGGAGGACAACGAGCCAAGACTTGATATGCAACGTGTTGTAACAACCCCATCAGGAGATAAGCTGACCGTATTCGTTGGCTTTGGGGTGGACTTTTTTCGTCCTTTCTTCTGATTATAGAAAGTCTCAAATCGATGAATTCTACTATTTGAATACACTTTTGAAGATAACTTGGCAGGACTTCTTAGTGATGCCAATATTCGTAAGAAAATATCTTTTGGAAAAGTGGGTTGAAGATAATAAAAAAGAGGGAACTTAAAATTGTTCCCTCTTCTATTTATAAGAAAAGCTAATAATGGCACAGGATGATAAAATAGGATCGGCAAAGGAAGAATTTGAAAAATTCGGATCAATACCAAGCCAAATTGCGGATGCAGTACAGGCTTTGAATCTATATGCCTCAGATGTAAACCGAACTTTCGGTCAAATGAGACAACGAATTAGTGATGCCGTTCGTGAAATATCTCTCGCAACACCTGAGTTAAATAAACTCGACGCTACAGCTAAAGACGCAACTGAGACAATAATTGCTGCGTCATCAGCCACTAAAAGAAATGTTGTTGCATCGAGTGAAGCAATCACAGAATTATTTGCGACTTCGAAAGTGTTAGGAAAAGACATAGAATCTATTGTTAGTACTATGACTGACGTTGGTATTCAGTTTGGAAATTTAGAGGAAAACATGATTGGTGCTGTAAATTATGTACAGTCTATAGGAATGAACACCCAACAAATAATGGGAGACGTTGTATACAATGCCGAACTTTTGAATAAGTTCAACTTTGAAGGTGGGGTAATGGGTCTGACCAAAATGGCCGCTCAGTCAGCAATGTTGAGGGCTAATATGAGAGATGCCGAGAACTTTGCAGATAAGGTCTTTGATCCCGAAGGAGCTATCGAAACTGCAGCGGCTTTTCAAAGATTAGGAGTGACTACTGGATTGCTAGGAGATCCATTTGCTTTGATGAACGCATCAATCAATGATCCTGCTGGACTACAAATGTCTTTAGCTGAAGTTGCAAAAAAATTCACAGCGTTTGATGAAAAAACGGGATCTTTCAAGATTGACCCAGGTGGTATCAGACAGATGAAAGAACTTGCCAAGGCGGCGGGAATGTCTTATGAAAACTTTAGTAAAATGGGACTAGCTGCGGCAAACTCAGAAAGAGTATTATCACAACTCAAATTTACCGGTAATATGTCTGAAGAAGATAAGATGTACATAGCGAGTATTGCAGAAATGAAGGGAGGGGAATACCAAATTAAGGTCAGAGACGAAAAAGGAGAAGAAGTATTCAAGAATATTAAAGATTTGAATGAAGAACAACTAAAGCAAGCCATAGAACAAAATAAGAAAGAGCCTAAAACCATGGAGGAAATTGCAAGGGCTCAAATGGATACAGGAAGAGTCATGGCGGGTGATATTGCATCGATAAGAAACAGAATAGTATATGGAGTTGCAGGTGCTGATGGTTTGAGACAACTACCTGAATTGACTAGAAAATTAGGTGAGAGTGTCACAGATGCATTTCAAAAAGTTGCACCTGGTACCGAGGATATACAAAAACTTACAGGTAATGCTATAAGTGAACTTGGAAAGACAATGGTAGATGTAATCCAAGGAAACAAATCTTTCCAAGATGTTGGTAAAGAACTTATGGATAAACTGAAAGGATCAGGGGTGGATATTTCTAAGTTTGCCGATAAGATGGGAACCATACCTGAAAAACTAATGGATTCTCTTTATGAAAGGTTTAAAGATGACAGGACAGAGGTTGGTAAGATGATAAGTGGTTATTTGAAACCTGGGTCATCTCGCAGAGGTGAATTCCAAAAAGGAATGTCTTCAACGATGGATCTTGGAAAGATAAGTAAGAACGTGAATGTGACAGAAACCAAAAACGTAAATCACGACGGAAAAATTACATTTGAATTCAAGTCTGATGGTAGTATGAACCGAGAAGTTGTACGTTCAATCGAAAAGTGGATTGAATCACAAGAAGGATCTAAAAAACTTTATACTTTATTATCAGGAATGAAAGATGCAACAGGACGTTCGATATTGGAAAAAGTTGACAAATAAAAAATCCTGTTTTCCCTATTTATTATAAAATTAACTAAATGCCGAGTCCATTAGATTACGGTAGTACCGAAGCTTTCAGAAAACGTCTTCTCACAAGAAATCTGAGACCTTACAAGTTGGCACCATACGTCGACCCGAGTCAAATTGCGTATTCTACAATACTTACGGACCAATCTGTAGTTGATGCTAGCCCCGACCCAAGCGGATATGGACTTTTTGTTTTTAACGACAGAATGGCTAGATTCAATGTTTATTCACCTGATACACCATTTGAATACTCGACCCAAACTGTAATAAAAGAATCCGAGTTTGAACCATATCCAAATTTCAATTCATCTTTCTACTCACCTGTAGATATCTTATTTGATAGAGATCCATTAGGATCTAATGGTCTTTTAAGTTCTGACTCATTTATTGCTAAGATTGGTGCGACACAACTAAAAAAATTATTCGAAGAAAGAATCGCTCTTGAGATTTATCAAAGAACAGTAGGAAGAGCAAATATTGCCGGAGCAGCAAGTGGAAGTAACCTATTTGGTGTATTAACTAATAGAATACCTTTGATAGAGCCAAACTATCAAATTACAAGACCAGCAAACCCACTGATTGCCGCAGCAGATCTGGCGGTTAGACTATCAGGTAGTTACATACCATTCTCACCAATACCAGGATCATATTTCGATACAGAGATTAGACTTGGTCAACCAACTACAATTGAACAAATTGAGAGAGCTTTTTCATTTATTCCTGAGTCGGGAATTGGGAGATTCTTTGCACGGCTATTAGGTGCACCACAATCGGGATCCGAAAAATTCCTACTCAATACAGGACCAGGACAAAAAAGTGTTCTATTCAGGAACATAGATATGAACAGGTTCAAGCCTGATTACGACAGAAACTTTTTCGATAGGCTAGCTGGGGCTATTGTAAGAGGTACTGCAAATAGTTCTAATTATTATGTTGGATCAAGAACATCTGAGCCGAGCATGGTATTTTCACCTTTGGGTGATATACCAACAGACCATTTTGGAAGAGCGGTACAATCACCTGTTTACGGTCCATCAGAGCTAGCAGAACTTTATGAAGGTGTAGAACAATCACCAGGTTTGGGTGCCGCTGGAGTACCTTACGTTGATGGTGGAGGTATTGAAGGAGGTATGACATGGGTTTCACCAAAGTATCGTAAGAACGCTGGAAAATATGTTGGACCAGGTGGAAAAGAGATGGGAGAGGACCCTGATTACGACCCATCAACTTATGATGACTCGAACTCTACGAGATTTAAATTTAGAACAGGTTCTATATTAGATGAAACACAACGAATTGTAGAAAGCCAACCACCCGGCAAAAAGAAATTTGAGCATGTTGGTAATGCGATAGACCAGGTAAGTAAGGTATTCAACGATGGATATAAAGAAATGACTAAAGGATCTAAAGTAATTTCTTATGTTGGTGAAATAGGTAATGAGGTTGGTGCTGAGTATTGTAGAGTATTTGCTAAAGACACTCCATTTTTACAATACAATGACCTACAAAAAACCGACGGTATAACAACCGAGGGAAGAAGATTTTCATACTCAATTTTCGATAAGACATACAACCTAAACATTGTTCCAAACAGGAGAAATGGAGGACAAGACTCAAGTAATTTGATTGGTGGTGCAAACGGAGCATACGCTAAAAAGTATATGTTTTCAATTGAAAACTTGGCTTGGAGAACATCTAAAATGTTTGAGGATTTAGCCGATTGTGAAAAAGGACCAAACGGGGGTAGAGTAATGTGGTTTCCACCGTATGGACTTTCCGTGAACGAAAACGTGAGTACCGGATGGAATACTTCAGAGTTTCTTGGTAGGCCAGAACCAATATACACTTATAAGTCCACATCAAGATCAGGCACGTTGAATTGGAAAATAGTTGTTGACCATCCATCAATTTTGAATGTGATTGTCAATAAGGTTTTAAAAGATCAGACCAAAAAAAATATCATAGATGGTCTCATTAATTCATTTTTAGCGGGTTGTACAAAGTATGACATTTATGAGTTAGCTAAAAAATATGCAACAATAAACAGATCCGATTTGTTTGAGATACAAAGAATGTTGACTAATCCATCTGTAACAAAAGAAGAAATAATTGAAGCAAATGCCCAACTTAATGTTGGTATACCTGGAGCAACTAATAAAGTAGGTACACAATCTGAAACAAAAGATCCGACACCGAATACGTTAGATCAGTATAAAAATTCATCAGTATATTTTGATAACGATATTCCTAAAAAAGGACAAGTCGGTAGTTACGGAGGGTATTATACGGTCTATACCTCACCTGCAAACCAAGCCACATATACCAAAAACGCAACAGGACCTAATGGTCAGAAAGATCCGAATGCCAAACAACAAGTCGAAAACATGTTTAGGGATGGTGTAATTGCTAGTTTCAATGTGATTAATAATACATCAAACTTTTATAATGAACTCAAAAAGATTTTGGAAGACGGATATACTGTTCGCATTGTTATCAAGGGAGGTGCTTCCGCCCCAAATACAGTTAACTATAACAAAGAATTAAGTGAAAGAAGGGTTAAATCTTTGATTGAATATTATAAAGAGACAGACTTAAACAAATTCATTACGAGTACCCCCCAAACACTAATTTTCAAGGAAGAATCTGTTGGTGAACAAGGGGTTGTCGAGGTCAACAGTAAGGGAGTCCCTGTTGCTGGTGTGACATCCGTGAAAACTTTAAAAACGGAGCAGATTAATTGTACTGATGGTGATGGAAAAAATAACAACGGTGTTGTTAACAAAGACATTTACACAAGAAATGCGATGGCTTGTAGAAGAGCAACAATTACAGATATTACTGTTGTACCAAAAACATCTTTACCACAAAATAATCAGACAACAACACAGACAATAAGTCCAGCCGTACCTGACGGACAAGCACCTCAAGTTGTGACAGGTCCAACCCAAACAAACGTACAAGGACCAACAGAAACAATAACTGAAGTCCAAAGAGATAATATTACAAAAAGAGTGTTGAGAAAGTTTTTAACGGAGTGTGATTATTTTGAGGTTATCAAAGAGGAAACGCCATTGGTGTTTGACAACTTGAAAGACAAGTTACAATTCTTCGATCCAACTTTCCACTCTATGACACCTGAAGGACTGAATACAAGACTTACATTTTTACAACAATGTATGAGACCCGGCGAGTCGATTCCAACAATCAAAGAAGTTAATGGACAAACGACAGTACAATATGATCAGGCAGTTAATACAGCTTTTGGTGCACCACCAATATTAATTTTGAGAGTTGGTGACTTTTATAATATTAAGATAGCCCCAACAAGTTTAGGTATTACATATGAACCTTTATTATTGGATATAAATCCTGAAGGTATAGGTGTTCAACCCATGATTGCTAGTATCCAACTTGGCTTCAATTTTATTGGTGGAGCCGGTCTTAAAGAACCAATTGACAAACTACAGAATGCGTTGTCGTTCAATTACTATGCGAACACGGAGATTTATGACGAAAGAGCAGACGCGACTGACATTGAAAGTGCACAAGCTTTAGATGCGGAATTTATTAAGAATATACAAGCAAATGAGACACTCAACAATTTGAATGCACTAAATGACCCAAATGCATATAATGGAAAAGGGAATAGCGAAACAATCGGTGTAATCACAAGAAGATCAATTACTGACTCACAATTAGACCAAGGTGACATCAACTATAATGATATAATGAACTCTCTATTAAATTCTTCACAAACGTTCTTTACAAACACAATCAACCAATCCAAAACAATTGTCAATCAATATGGTGGTGTTATGTTACAACAGTGGGGATATGAGAGGTATTACATGGAAGGGCTGATAAACTCAAACGGTGTTACAACTAACAACTTGGTAGGTAAGTCCCAAAACATCGAAAAAAGAATTAATAAGTTCTTTACTGATTATGAAACGAGTATCAACAATGGAAGTAATCAATTTATAGAATATTTGGAAAGTAAAAACTTTGCATTCTCACCTAAAATCATAAGAGTAATAAAGAAAAACTTTTCAACTTTTGTGAACGAAAAACGTTCGAGTTACTATAATGCGATTACACAAACAATACAAGAATCAACACAACAACAATTGAATCTTACTGCAATATTGAATAGACTGAATGTTTTATTCCAAGATAGTGGGTCTTTATTAACCGATGGATATGCTTTACAGAACGGCACAATTAAAATTTACCAATGTGCACCAGTTAGTCCATCAACATATAATGATATGAAGAGTGACATCACAAAAGTTGCGGTGGCTTTAAAAGATTTTAACGAAAAACTTTCTACTATTAATACATACAATACATCGAGTGGACAAATCCAAGGGACTGTGATGAGAAATGGTCTTAAGAATCAAGGGGGGCTCGAAACAAACGTTTTTATACCTTTAACAAATCCAAACAATCCCGTTGGGTCAGGATTATTTTGGGAGGCAAACGGTAAGACAAACAAGATTGGTTACATGATTTTGAATAATGTGATCTTGAATGACAAAGAATACCAAAACTTCAGATCAAAAATGATTGATAATGTCATCAATAACGCAGAATTCAAAGGTAATCAGGAAATTCAAAGAGTATTCGACGAATATTGGAAAATAAAAGTTAAACCAGTCTATGATGGTGAAACTAAAGCCACACAGACATTGATTGAGAAATTTTCAAAAGATCATGTTGCTGACTTTATGAAGTTCACGCCCTATAATAAGGGTATAGAAAGAAAGTTTACGTTTGAACAAGTTCTTACACCAACAAATAATCAAAAGAATTCTATTAAAGATTTGGGAAAGACGGTAAACTCAAATACAAGTAATAAAACTTGGAACAACAAAGTAAAGTTTAATTAATGGGAGGACAATACTATAATCGATACCAAGAGTTTCTCATCAATGGTGAGCAAACCGTCGTGCCCTTTGTTAATATACCCAATAAACCAACCGACAAAGTACACATTTATAAAGTTAATAGAAGTAGACTTGATAAAGTTTCAGATGAATATTATGGATCACCATATTTTGGATGGTTGATATTACAAGCCAATCCCCAATTTGGTGGATTAGAACAGAACATTTTTGACGGTGCTTTCTTGGTTGTCCCATTTCCATTAATCACTTCACTTCAGGATTATAAAGCGGCTTTGGATAACCAGTTCTTATATTATGGCAGGTAATAGTGTATTCACAGGACAGGACGGAAATATCTATGTAGATTTTGACGTTCAAAATTTTATTGTGGTTGATCCTAATAAAATAGTTGACAACCAAGGAAAGATTAAAGAGAGATCTGTTGCCCAAGAAAACTTGGTAATGTATGCTAACTTGGAAACAAAACTGTTACCAAGAACCAAATTAGCCGTAGGACAAACAGTTCAAGATCAAATTAGTACAGTTTCTATCGCAGAAATAAATTTCATGAAACCAGGTGGTCAAAAGTATTTGACCAATGATTATACAAACGAAATTACAGGTCTCGGGGTGCTCAATAAAGGAAGTAATAATAAATCTTCAGCCTCTTTCGTACCACCAACGGGACAAAAACCAGTAGCAAATTTGGAACCGGGTCTACCAACACAAAATCAAAATGATACTGGATTACTTGGAATCACACAAATCAACTGTAAGATAGATACATCATTTATACCTCAGGTTACAATAGAGTTGGAGGATATACAAGGAAGAGCTTTATTTGAAAAAGGAGATTTATCACCATACGCCGCTTTTTTCCAATTACCATATCCACCATTCTACCTAACTCTCAAAGGTTTTTATGGACAAGCAATCAGATATCAATTGAACTTGATTTCGTTCAATGCAAGATTCAATACTTTTTCGGGAAACTATGGAGTAACATTACAATTTTATGGGTATAAGTTCAACATACTTAACGAAATATCTTTACAGTCGATACTGTCAGTTCCACACATGTATCAAAGTCAATACACGATCAGTAAAAAATTGTCTGATTCAACAAAATCAGCATCGATAACTCAATTTGAGGAAGGTGGTACCGCCAAAATACATGAAGTCTACAGAGATTACAAACAGAAAGGATTGATACCAAATGATTTCCCCGAGCTAGCTCTTGACGAACTTTTGAATAGATTGGAGTTGTTTGAGCAGAACTTAGTAAATTGTTGGACAAAAGAAGACGTATCATCACTAACTGAAAGTAAAACATTCAGTAAAGACTTGGACACTTTTTTAGGGGTAATATACACAAACAAAGATTCTTGGTTTGAAGTCAATTGTGATCAAGAGAAGGCAATTATTGTTAAGGGTATGGGTGAAACTTTGTATCCATTAAAAAAAGCAGTACAAGAAGGAACTAATACAAATGGTGTAACTCAAAAACAAGAGGTTGATAGTAAACTTAAAAGTCTTGTAACAGAAAACAATTCAAAATTGGCTCAAAACTCAGTATTCGGATCAGAGGGTGGAAAAGATAAAAACTTGGAAGTTAAAAGCACCGTTACATATGAAAACATGTTTGTGGAAATCGAATCTAGTTCAATAGATTATGTTGCCACTTTCAAAATCAGAAAAAAAGTAGATAGAAAACCTGAGACATCAGAAGAAGCTGAGTTAAGAGCCCAAATTGCTAAAGAATTATTACTTAAAATAGAATTCAATGATCAAGGACAAGAAAAAAGTGACAAGGTAAAGTTGTATGTCTTTGAAGGTAATGGTAGGTTCACAGGTTTAATAAATAAAATGTATGAAACTCTGAACTCAAAGGCCCAAGCAGAAGAGGAGAGAATCACTGCGGTTTTGGCTGCTAGACTAGAAAGTAAGGATCAAGGTGTTGGATTCAGACCATCAATTAAGAATATTATTACAGTTATAATGGCTTCGACCGAGGCTTTTATCAGATTACTCGACGATGTACATAAAAAGGCTTGGGATCAGAGGGAAGATCCTGATAGAAGAACAGCTGTTTTGAAATATCCATCTTCTGATGCTAAGGACGATGTACAAATTCTCAACAAACAAAATTTAGTTCCGATATATCCATGGCCACAATATTTTGTACAAGACGATAAAAACCCCCAAAGATTCGTGATTCAATATCCAGGCGACGCCAGTGTTGTAGACTCTACTAAAGCATTTGACTATAAAAAATGGCCTGAGGTTGAATTTGTTGAAGAGTTCATCAAAGCGACAACAGAAAGAGGACCACAAGTGCCTGATACCACAACGAAAGAAAACGAAGAGGAAGAAATTAATAGATTAACACTAAACGGAATTGAATTTCCACAAAGTAATTTACCTTATTTTTCCAAAGAGGAAGTCAAGTTTTTCTTTGAAATTTGGGAGAGAACTTATTTGAATTCACATTATAATAGATTTCAAAGAGGTGGTAATATCAAAGAAATATATGAAACGATTGGAAGAAATGAGGCAGATAATATTATTAATGCTTTGGGTATATCATCACCCTTCCTTATACAGAAGTTGAAAAACTACGGTTTCAACTTCGAAAACTATTTAGGTGTCTTATCCCATATATCAAATCAAGGTACTGGCCCTTCAATACAAAAATTAATTAGAGACATTTTTGCAACATCGTATATTCAAAGTGAGGTGGAAAGACCTTTTGAAATCTACGATAATAGCACGATACAGGGAGCAAGTCCAACGGTGAATAGAGGTCTTACTCAAACAGACCTAAATAATTTCAAAACCCTTATTGAAACAAACGTAAAGCCCGACTTTTGTGACACATATCCTTTCACCAATATAAGTTGGGACCAGACAAACTTAGAAACAAGTGCAAAGGGTTTGGCTGGATTATTTTACAACACAAAGAATACTTTATTTGTAAATAATGATAAAAAAGTTATCACTAATTTTATAGAGACGACCACTAATGAAAGTATTAGACCTGTTACAAGCTTTAGTTATAAAAACTTCACTCAGCCCGTTGTACCACAAAACAACCTTAATATATTTTATCAATACAGAGATAAACCATCACAATTTCTTTCTACGGAAGGAATCTGCGTGGGTTCAAATGGAAATGATTATGTCGCCCAAACCACATCTATCCTTAATACATCTTATTTTGTAAACGCCTTACAGAACGGTGTTGCTGATTGGCAGGCCAAAAAAGAATATCCATTTGTACAAGGTGCGTATCTGTTATTGAACTCACTTCCTTTATCTACGTTGAGAGGAACCTACAAGAATAAGGGAGGAGTTGAGAGTTTAGATTATATTGCTTCTTCAATCAAAAGATTCGGAGGTGTCCACAAATTACCATATCCTTGGATTCTAAAGTTAGGTTCAATCTACCACAGATACAAAAAGTTTGTAAATGATAATGTTGACATACTTGATACTTGTTGGAAAAATTTTGACTACGTGAACAATTTCGATCCGGTAACGGGTAGAGTTGACAAAGTATATGAATTGAGTTTCGAACCGGACACTTTATCCAAAGTATATTTACAAGGATATTATTTTAGTACAACAACACCTCAAGCGCCAATTTCCTTCACAAGTCAAACCATACAATCAGGATTTTATCCTAAATTGATAAACGACATGAATGTGTTCTTGAACGGTGAGCCGTGTTTTTCAACCTATTCCGATGAAGAAATACAATTGTATGTTGATGTGACTATGAAAGTAGGTAACATCAATGAATCTAATGTGGATCAGACATTTGTGTCGGCGGGTACTCCATTCAATATCTTCAGAATGAATCCGTGGACAACCACAATAAAAAATACTTCAACGGGGACTTATTACACTTCACCCTCATTCGGATCGATATACAATCAAGTTCCATATTCAATTTTTGATACAACATCGACTCAAGGAACGTATAAATCAACCATCAATATTTTAGATAATTCTGCAATATACAATGGTAGTGTGAGATCATTTTGGGGGGCACCAAACTACGGTTATTTTGATATTCTAAGAAATCCAAAGCCAAACCCGAATGAGTACATGACTTTGGTCCAACCAGAAGGTGAAGTACAACCTATGAGTTTGGGTTTTACTTATTCAAGTATTGAAGAAATTTTTGCAGTTTTCAACAAAGAACAGTTAGAGATAATGGAACAAAAGTTCCTCGATTTCAGTAAATCGGTTTATAACATAAACGATAATGTTGGTCCAAGCCAGCCCAAGATTACCCTGAATGTTGATACAAATGACCCCAATAGATACTTGAAGAATTTTCAACTTATGGTAAGAGAGTTTTTTGAAATCAGAAGTCCCGAAGTCAATCAACCAATAAAAGATTATTTGAAAAGCGCCATAACCCAACAATTTGGTAACGTAATATCAATCTTGAATAATTTTATGGAGTATGATGTTGTACTCAGAATGGGTAATCCATCAAACTACAATAGAAAATTGTTTGACAGTTTCAACCCTGACTATAAAACAGGGTATATTTTTGTTGACAATACCTCCACACCATCAACAACTACGTCCGTAGATTTTAGATTGGTGGATCCATTCAAATTCGAAACATATGTGACAGGATCCCTGCCTACCCTTGGTGGTAATGTAACCTTATCCGCATCTATTGCGGCAAATCCTGAGGCTTGGAAAGAACTACTTTTACAAGTGGGACCCACAACAATCCCTGAATTAATATTTAATGACGACGGATCATTTATAACAGATTTTTTTGTAGACAATAATATTAGGTTTAATAAAAACAACGTCCTTATATGTGCACCACTTATAAGAATATATGCCACTCAGAAACTAAGTGACAAATCTCTGAATTCAGTTTCATTCCAAAATTTAGTCCGAGAGTATTCTAATCAGATGTTGGAGTATCACAAGAACGTTTTCAATAATTTATTTTCAAACTTACAGAAAGGATTACCTGATGTTAACTATCCTGTACAAGGTAAGATCAAAAGTGCAATTTCAGGTGATCTAGTAAAAGCACAACTTTATGAAATGTTCAAAGCTCTCAATGACAAATGGATTTCAGGGAATGCCTACAACGAAGAGACACTATTACAAGATTTCCTATTTGTAGATAGAGCATCAAGAAGCGTTGGGGATAGTATATTAGTAGACGTGTTGGACCTTCCAAGAAGAGTCAGAAATCTTAATACTGCTGCAAGTGTTTTTACATTAATCTCAGGTATTCTAGTTGAAAATAACTTCTCAGTTATGCCATTACCAGCTTATGTTAATTTCTATAACATACAAACACCTGATGGTAGGAATCCTGTACCTAAGACAGAAAGTTCTGCAGACTTTGCAAACAACTTATGGGGTACATTTTTGAACGTTGATTATAGAAACTCACAACCAAAATTGGTCTGTTTTTATTCTGAGAAACCTTCTAATTACCCTGAATTGGGAAGAAACAAAGATTTCCGATATAAAAACGATGGATTCAATTGTAATAGTATAACGGATAATCCAGTGATTTCAGATGACGGAAAAGAAACAAACTACGCCCTCTCCAACAGATGTGTAGGATTTAACGTTGATATGGGTATTAGAAATCAAAATGTTTTCAAACAATTTACAATATCACAAGATATAGGTAAGGCAACTACCGAAAGTTTAGTCGCAGTCAATAATTTAGCAAATCAATCCTCAGGTAGGGATGTAGTTTCGAATAACGTGTCATTGCTGAACATATACAACGAAAGGAGCTACGCTAGCACTGTGACATGCTTGGGAAACGCACTATTACAACCCACAATGTATTTCTGTTTAAACCACGTTCCGATGTTTAACGGAGCATATTTGATAACTTCGGTTCAACACACAATTAGTCCAGGTGTTTTTGAAACAACATTTTCGGGAGTCAGACAACGAGTATTTTCAAGCATAAGACCTAACAATTATTTGATAAGTTTGAATAAAAATTTATTACAAAAACTAACAACCACGGATCTGAAAACAGCTACCGTCAAACCAAACATAGGAGAGGTAAATCAAACGAGCGACAAAACGAATGCTGCTCAAAACAGTTGTGTAGAACTAATAACAACAGGTGTTACAACGTACCAAAAGGATTATAGTGTCACTGCCGCTAACGAAACGAAAACAAGCCTACAAACTTTCGTAAATGAAATGAAAAACAATAACAATAGTTCGTCTTCCGATGAAAAAAAGAGATCACAACTTGCAATGGCTGTCTTTGTGTTCAGTTATGTTTCATCCGCTAAGGGAGAAGAAATGAAGTCTTTCGGAAACAATTACACAAATGTCAGTCTACAAATAGATTGGGGTGTAGGTAAGTCTAACAAATATTTTCAAAAACAATTCTGTTGTGTCAACGTGGGAACTGATAAAGGTCAACAATCCAAACCGTTCGCTAGATTTGAAACCTTGGCTAAGTTTTTAGGATTTATGTTCGACTCTTTAGATCAATCATGTAAAGCTACTGAATTCGAGACTGTGTCGGCGAACTCATTTATACCAACGGCTGATGCAATGTACAATTACTATAAGAGATTTTGGCCACAGATTAGAGACGAGAAACAACAGAAAAATTTTGAAACGAACCAAGGAAAACAAGTCAAAGCCAAGATAGAAGAAGCAATGACAAAGATTGCAGCATTATTCCCAACTGCAGGAATACCATACGTTTCAACGGCAAACCCAACAACGACTACACCGTCAGGACAACAGGTAAACTCCAATGTTACACCTAACGCTACCGATAGAACAATTTTCTCAAACGCCAGGATTCCAAACACTGGTATAGTTTATGTAATTAATGCAAATGTACAAAATGATGGAAAGTTAAAAATCAAAGGAGTTATAGGTCCCAACACCCTTAGCAAGGATTACCCTGTCGACATCTACTTAGTCCCATTAACAGGAATGGGTGGTGAAGTAAAAATTGGATCAAGTATTATGGTTAAATCAACCACAGGTGGTAACTCCTTCGAATTTATAACACCTAACTCTTATACGAGAGAACTTAGTGCCGCGGCTAACGACAAAGATAAAATAGGTATAAGATTCAAAATCAAAGAATATCCTGAATATTCATATAGTATTGTACAAGTAGTGTTACCATTAGGATGTCCTGGTCTGAACTTCATTGCTAATCAATTGATTGACGAACAAGACTATCAGGAAATACTTGAGGACCCATGTGGTGTGTGTTACCCTAATGGAACCAACGGTAGGGAAATAATTCTTTACGGTAAGAAATGTACATAATTGTATTTGCAGTATATTTATAAATAAAAAAAGTATGAACATCAAAGAAGCCTTAGACAACTACTTGGGTAAGTCTACAAGATATTCAGAAATGGATAATGGTGACGGTACAAAACAAGTTTGTGATTTAGATACTGGTGACTGTTATACAGTTCGTATAAAAGATGGACTTATTGAAAGGGTTGATAATACCATGACGATAAATAAAAAAGTTAGAGTTGAGACACCACACGGTGTTAAACAATTATTAAACGGATAAGAAATGAGCTTGGATAAGAAAATTTTAGCTGAGATTGAAAAATACAATAAAGTAAATCGTTACATAACAGAACAAGAAGCTGCGGCTGTAGCTGCCCCTGAAGATCCTATTGCGGGACAAGCTCCTGCAGATCCCGCTGCAGCAGCACCTGAATCCGCGGCTACCCCTGAAAAGATAGACGTAGAAAATGATCCTGATGTCGAGAAAATTGACATGAAAGGTAAAAGTCAAGAGGGTGAAGAAGAGGGTACTGAAGAATTGGATGTAACAGAACTTGTAGATTCACAAAAAAAAATAGAAACAAAGCAGGACGACTATTTTGAAAACCTATTTAATCAATTGAATTCACTTGAACAGAAACTTTCTGAGATGGATAGTATTATGGCAAGATTGAATTCAATCGAAAACAAAATTGAAAAATATAGAACAAAAACTCCTGAAGAAAGACTTGAACTAAGAAGTTACGATTCCTATCCTTTTAATCAAAAACTTTCACAATTTTTCGACGAAAAAGAAGAGGAAATGGAAAAGACAGGTAAGAGGGACTATGTACTTACACCAGATGATGTAACAGACATCAACCCTTCAGAAATCAAGGATACATTCCAACCAAAACCAGACAATGTAAAAGATTTTGGTTATTAAAAGTAATATACACACAAGAGGGGATTAGGAAACTAATCCCTTTTTTATTTGACAGATACCCCAAGTTCAACTATATTTTACATACATTAATAAACAATTTAAAACAGAGTAATCATGAGTGCATTAGATGCCGTATTGGCACAGTACGAAAAAAACAAACAGTCATCGGGCGGGGCCCAATCAAAAATGTCACAAGAGGAAAGAATGAAGAAATACTTTGCTCTTATTCTTGAAGACAAAGAAAGTTCAGGATCAAGAAAAATTAGAATTCTTCCCACACCTGATGGATCATCACCATTCAAAGAAGCTTGGTATCACGAAATCCAAGTTGGTGGTAAATGGCAAAAGTTCTACGATCCAGGAAAAAACGATAACGAACGTTCTCCATTGAATGAAGTCTACGAAGAGCTGATCTCAACAGGTAAGGAGTCAGACAAAGAACTCGCAAAACAATATAAGTCACGTAAGTTCTACATCGTAAAAGTTATAGACCGTGACAAAGAGGATGAGGGACCAAAGTTTTGGCGTTTCAAACACAACTACAAGAATGAGGGTATTCTCGACAAAATCATCCCGATTTGGAGAAATAAAGGTGATATTACTGACCAAGATAAAGGTCGTGATCTTATCATCGAACTGACAAAATCAAAAACACCTAAAGGTAAGGAATACACAACAGTATCAACTATAATGTATGATGATCCGTGTTCTGTTCATCCAGATAAAGATGTGATGAAACAATGGGTCAACGATGAATTGACATGGTTAGATGTTTATTCTAAAAAACCAGTTGAATATCTCGAAGCAATCGCAAGAGGTGAAGTTCCACGTTGGGATAATGAAAAGGGTGGATATGTTTATGGTAACGATGAGGTATCCACGACATCTATGGGTGGAGGAAAATCTTCGACTAACGCAGACCTTCAAATAGATTCTGAGGTTGATGGTGATTTACCATTCTAATTCTTATTATGTTCCCGACATTTGTGTCGGGAACATATTTTCAATACTAAAATATGAATATCAAAAAAAAAATGTACGAATCTCTCGTAAGGAAATATGAGAGTGAAATCTTGGAAGCTGAAGCTGCTTTGATGGTTTATATGGAAAACTCTGTGGGTATCGGAGAACATCCACAACTAATTGAAGAGATGGACAAGTTAGTTGATAAACTTGCCACTGCTTCAGATAAGTTAAATACATTACAACAATTTTTTAAGTATACTTATGGCAATCAAGAAAACTGATTTTAATTCCGTAAAGAAAAAATTCTCAACCTCGGCAAAGTACAAACCACAAAGATTTTTGGATCTTGGATCAAATTTTTTGGATGCAGTAGGACTTCCCGGTCCTGCAATTGGTCATATAAACATGTTCTTAGGTCACTCTGATACTGGAAAAACTACTGGAGCAATAAAAGCGGCAGTTGACGCTCAGAAAAAAGAAATGCTTCCTGTATTCATAATCACAGAACAGAAATGGAGTTTTGAACATGCTAAACTGATGGGTCTTCAATGCGAAGAAGTAGTCGATCCCGAGACCGGAGAAATGGATTGGGATGGTTTTTTCTTATTTAATAACAATTTTAGCTATATTGAACAAATCACTGATTACATCAATCAGCTCTTAGATGCTCAAGAGAAGGGTGAATTGAACTACAGTTTATGTTTTATTTGGGACTCAGTCGGATCTGTTCCTTGCAAAATGACTTACGAGGGTAAAGGTGGAAAACAACACAACGCATCAGTTTTGTCAGATAAAATTGGTATGGGAATCAATCAAAGAATCTCGGGCTCAAGGAAGTCTGATACAGAGTATGAGAACACTCTTATCATTATCAATCAACCATGGGTTGAATTACCTGACAATCCATTTGGACAACCAAAGATAAAAGCTAAGGGAGGGGAATCAGTTTGGTTAAACTCCTCTTTAGTATTTCTTTTCGGTAATCAGAAAGGTGCTGGTACAACAAAGATTACTGCGACCAAAGACAAGAGAACAGTCAAATTCGCTGTCAGGAGTAAAGTATCTGTTATGAAAAATCATATCAATGGTTTAGGGTACGACGATGGGAGAATTATCGTTACACCTCACGGTTTTTTGGCGGGTAAAGATACCACCGAAGAAAAATCTTCTATAGAAGCTTACAAAAAAGAATATGCAGACTATTGGAAAGACATCATCGGAGCTGAAGGCGACTTTGATTTGAAAGAAGAAAAAGAAGATTGACAACCTGTAAAATAGATTATGTGACTAAGACATTATTGGTGGATGGGGATAACCTATTCAAAATTGGATTTCACGGGGTCAAAGAACTATTTTACGACGGTAATCACATCGGAGGAGTATATCACTTCATTAATACATTACGTAGATTTTTAGAGGAGATAGAATACGATAAAGTTGTTGTATTTTGGGATGGTGATTCAAATTCATCCACTAGAAAAAAAATATATCCTGAATATAAGGCCAATCGTAGAGTTAGCATGAACGAATACAAATACGAGTCCTATCTTACACAGAAGGGTAGAGTAAAACAGTATTTGGAGGAAGTTTTTGTTCGACAAGTGGAGATAAAAGATAACGAAGCGGATGACCTGATAGCACACTATTGTTCCGTCGCTACAAAAGAAACAATTACAATATTCTCAGCGGACAAAGACTTGACACAATTAATAAGTCCAAGAGTATCAATTTACTCACCTGTGTCAAAACAGATACACAAGTTCGGAGAAAAAATAAAATTCAAAGATATTGATGTACCTCACGAGAATGTCATAGTGTGTAAAATACTGATGGGGGATAAGTCAGATAATATTGATGGTATTGAAGGTTTAGGTGAAAAAACATTGGTGAAATTATTTCCACAAATGTTGGAAAAATCATGCACAGTCGAAGAAATTATTGATAATGTACGAAATATCCCACAACAAAAACCTATAAAAGTTATCAATAATATTTTGACTGGAAGAACAAAAAAGGGTATACTTGGAGAAGAATACTACCGAATAAACAAACTGATTGTGGATTTAAAAAATCCACTAATTACAGATGAAGGAAAACAACTTGTTGAGTCCATTCATACTGAAGAACTCGATCCCACAGATAGGGGATATAAAAACTTGATGAAATATATGATGGCAGATGGATTATTCAAATACCTACCAAAAAACGATGAAGCGTGGGTCAATTTCCTCAAACCATTTATGAAGTTGATACGAAAAGAAAAACGAAAAAACAAAAACTAATAAAACATGAAAGAGCAAGATCAAGTTAAGATGGAATTCCTTCTTACACTTAATGACAACATTGTCGTCCAAAGATTTTTTAACGTTAGAGGTTACAATCCAAAGGCAAGACTATCAACCGACTTGTACGAGTACATGTATGGAGTTAAAGAAACTCTTCACCAATACCTGAAGATGAAGACTGTTGTCTATATGTTAGACAATAAGGAGGCAATCATTCATGACCAAAAAATCATGGAGACCTCTTTTACAGAAGGACCCGAAGTTTTTCATCTTTATGTAAAAGTTGGAGATGAGACAATTTGTCATAGAATTTTTGATGGAAAAAATTATCCTCCAAAAGTTCGTTATACAGTGGATGTAAGACCATATTTGAAAGAGATCCTTTCATCACTGACTGACATTTTTTCAAAAACAGAATTAAATCACGAATACTGTGGAATTGAGTTAGTATAGGAGGTATTTATAAATTCAAGGGTAGTGGGGACATACATATATGCAAAAAAATTTCGATTATTTAGGTAATACATTTCAGGTTCAATTAATCAATCAGATTATAGAAGACAAGGAGTTTTCACAGACGATAGTAAATGTCTTGGAAACTTCTTATTTCGACAACAAATACTTTAAAATGATTGTTGCGATGGTAAAGGAGTATTACACGAAATACCAATCCACCCCAACCTTCGAAACCTTGGAACAGATTGCTAAATCTGAAATCTCGACTGAGATGGTCCTGAAAATAATTTTGGATACAATCAAACAAGTAAAAGACGCCCCTTTTGACGGTAGCATTTTTGTACAAGAAAAAGCTTTGAAGTTCTGTAAACAACAGGAGTTACAGAAAGCAATGAAACAAGCTCAGAAAATAATCGATGAAGGTGATTTCGAATCCTATGACAAAGTTGAAGAACTAGTTAGAGATGCTATCCAAGTTGGAGAACGTGAATTGGGTACTGGAGATGTTTTTGCTAATTTAGATGTGGTTTTAGATGAGGATTTCAGATCACCAGTACCGATGGGAATTAGAGGTATTGACAATCTTCTTAAGGGTGGACTAGCAAAAGGTGAGATTGGTGTGATACTTGCGCCTACCGGTGTCGGTAAAACAACTATCCTGACAAAAATAGCTAACACAGCATTTAACATGGGTTTCAATGTTGTTCAAGTATTCTTTGAGGACAATCCAAAAATTATACAAAGAAAACATTTTACAATATGGACAGGTATAGAGCCTGATAAACTTGTGTTACACAAAGAAAAAGTATTTGAGAAGATAGATGAAATTCAAAACTCAATGAAAAACAAATTGATTCTAAAAAAACTTCCATCTGATTCACTTACAATGTTACAAATAAAAAATCAAATCCGTAAAATGATAGCTGATGGTAATAAAGTAGATTTGGTTGTATTGGATTACATAGATTGTGTAATGCCCGAAAAAGTTTTGGGTGATGAGTGGAAAAGCGAAGGATCAGTCATGAGACATTTTGAAGCCATGTGTCACGAACTTGGATTAGTCGGTTGGACTGCAACACAAGGTAATAGAAGTTCAATTTCATCTGAAGTTGTAACAACCGATCAAATGGGTGGATCAATTAAAAAAGCTCAAGTCGGACACGTAATCATTTCTGTAGCTAAAACTCTTCAACAGAAAGAGTTAAATTTAGCTACGATTGCGATTACTAAGTCTCGTATTGGTAAAGATGGTGTCGTTTTTGAAAACTGTAAGTTTAACAACGAACTTTTGGAAATTGACACCGATACTTCTGTAACCTTTTTAGGATTTGAAGAACAACAAGAACAAAAAAAATCGGATCGAGTCAAAGAACTTCTCGATAAAAGAAAGCAAAGAGAAGAACAAAAAAAAATAAATTAAATATCTCTTCGTTTGAAAAAAAAACTAAAAAAAACGGAGATTTTTTTATTCAAAATCGGGTAGATTAGATGATGGACCTATATTTATCATTTAAAATCCTCGATTTTTTCATAAATTAGTATTTATAAAAATTCACAAAAAAATGGACATTTCAAACCGAATTCTCTCAGACATCACAGTGTACATGAAATACGCTAAGTATATCCCTGAGTTGAAGAGAAGAGAGACTTGGCAAGAGCTCGTAACAAGAAACATGCAGATGCATATTAAGATGTATCCCAAATTAGAAAAAGAAATTCGTGAGAACTACATGTACGTTTACAAGAAACAAGTTCTCCCATCTATGAGATCAATGCAATTTGCAGGGAAACCAATTGAGATATCACCCAACAGAATTTACAACTGTGCATTTGTTCCAGTTGATGATTGGAGAGTATTCTCAGAAATCATGTTCCTTTTATTAGGTGGAACAGGTGTTGGTTACTCAGTTCAAAAACATCACGTAGAACAAATACCAGAAATTAGAAAACCAAACAAAGATAGAGGAAGAAGATGGTTGGTAGCTGATTCTATTGAAGGTTGGGCAGATGCCGTTAAGGTTTTAGTCAAGTCTTATTTCTTCGGTGGTTCAAAGATTGAATTTGATTTTTCTGACATAAGACCGAAAGGTGCCCGTCTTGTCACATCAGGAGGTAAAGCTCCTGGTCCTCAACCATTGAAAGAGTGTCTTATCAAACTTGAAGGTATCTTAGATTCAAAAGAAGATGGAGAAAAACTAAGACCGATCGAAGTTCACGATATGGTATGTCACATAGCTGACGCAGTTCTTGCTGGTGGTATCAGAAGAGCGGCACTTATCTCTTTATTCTCTGCATCGGACGATGAGATGATTGGATCTAAGAGTGGATCATGGTGGGAAACAAATCCACAAAGAGGAAGAGCTAACAACTCTGTAACTCTTATGAGACATAAGATTGATAAAGAATATTTCATGGATTTATGGAAGAGAATCGAAGTAAGCGGAGCTGGTGAACCCGGTATTTACTTGAGTAATGATAAAGATTGGGGAACAAATCCTTGTTGTGAAATTGCACTTCGCCCATTCCAATTTTGTAATCTTACAGAGGTGAACGTATCAAATGTCGTATCACAAGAGGACTACGAATCAAGAGTTAAAGCAGCATCATTTATTGGTACATTACAGGCAGGATATACTAATTTTCATTATCTTAGACCAATATGGAAAAGAACAACAGAAAAAGACGCTCTTGTTGGAATCTCTATGACAGGTATTGGATCAGGCGCGGTTATTGGACTTAATATGAAATCTGCGGCTAAAGTTGTCAAAGAAGAAAACGAAAGAGTTGCAGACCTAATAGGTATCAACAAAGCGGCTAGATGTACAACTGTAAAACCCGCGGGTACAACATCACTTACACTTGGTACATCTTCAGGTATTCACGCTTGGCACAATGATCACTACATCCGTAGAGTGAGAGTAGGCAAAAACGAAGCAATATATTCTTACCTAAAGAATAATCATCCTGAACTTATCGAGGACGAATATTTCAGACCACACGACACAGCGGTCATTGGCATACCACAAAAATCCCCCGATGGAGCAATAATCAGAAACGAATCACCAATTCAATTATTGGAAAGAGTAAAAAAGGTACACCTTGAGTGGGTAAAAGGAGGTCACAGAACAGGAAGTAACACACACAATGTATCGGCAACAATCTCAATCAGAGAACACGAGTGGCCGGCTGTTGGGGAGTGGATGTGGGAAAACCGAGATCACTACAATGGACTTTCAGTTTTACCATACGACGGTGGAACATATATCCAAGCTCCATTTGAAGATTGTACAAAAGAAAAATACGAAGAGTTATTAAAACCACTCAAAGACATTGATCTTTCAAAAATTATTGAAGTTGACGATAATACTGATCTCTCAGGCGAAGTAGCTTGTGCGGGAGGTGCCTGTGAAATTGTAATGGCATAATGACAGACGAAATAAAGAAAAATCATGACGGGGAGAAGAACGAACTTCTCCCCTCTGATTTTTATATGGAAGGTACAAGAAAGGTTTATACTGAATATTGGCACATCAAAAGGGGGGTTTGTTGTGGATCAGTATGTAGACATTGTCCATATGAACCTAAATACGAAAGAGGGTCTATTACTTTAATTGAAAAATAATCCAAGTATATTTATGACTATATGGGAGACGGTACTACATATGGTATAAATTTTCCTTTTCGTGATTCTTTGCGAGGTGATTACTTGGCTCTGACAAATACGGTTAACCAAGAAATCCGAGCTGACCTTATTAATCTTTTACTCACAAGGAAAGGTGCGAGATATTATTTACCAGACTTTGGGACAAGATTGTATGAATATATCTTCGAACCTATGGACGGTTTGACCTTCGACGCAATTGAATCAGACATAAGAGCAAACGTTGAAAAATATATTCCAAATTTAATTCTAAATAAAATAACTATTGAACCGTTGGACCCCAAAGAAGAATCAGAATTTCAAGTAGGTACCGACACACAAACATCCCAAATTTATAGATATCCAGGAAAGGGTACAGCTGAATACACTGCTAAAGTGAAAATAGATTTCTCAGTGCAAGACTCGACATTCGCGACCAGTGATTTCGTAATAATCAATATTTAAAATAAATGGCTAATCGTAGAATACCATATACAACAAGGGACTTTGAAGGTATAAGAGAAGAACTAATACAATATGTAAGAACGTATTATCCTGAACTTATACAGAACTTTAATGATGCCTCTGTGTTTTCTGTATTCTTGGATTTGAACGCCGCGGTAGCCGACAACTTACACTATCACATAGATAGAAGTATACAAGAGACCGTATTACAATACGCACAACAGAGGTCTTCAATTTATAATATTGCCAGAACTTATGGACTAAAAATACCGGGACAAAGACCCTCTGTTGCTCTTGTTGATTTTTCAATCACAGTACCGGCATTTGGTGACAAGGAGGATGAAAGATACTTAGGCCAATTAAGAAGAGGATCTCAAGTTGTAGGTGCTGGACAAGTATTTGAAAATGTTGAAGACATTGACTTTGCTTCACCATACAACTCTCAAGGATTTCCGAACAGATTGAAAATTCCAAACTTCGACTCGAGTAATAGAATTATAAACTACACAATTACAAAGAGAGAAGTTGTCGTCAATGGAATTACCAAAGTATTCAAAAGAGTTATTGGTCCTGCAGATGTAAGACCATTCTTGGAAATATTTTTACCCGAAAAAAACGTGCTTGGAGTGACAAGTGTTCTTCTAAAAGATGGTACAAGTTACACAACAGTTCCAACGGTCAACGAATTTTTAGGTTTTGAAAATAAAAGCTTTGAGGTGGACGCATTAGCTGAGGACAGAATATTCATAGAAGATCCAACAAAAGTTTCGGATCAACCAGGTATCAAAGTTGGAAAATATATTCAAACCCAAAATCGATTTATAACTGAATATACACCCGAGGGTTTCTTGAAAATGACATTCGGTGGTGGAACTAATACTTCACAAGATGCATTGAATCAATTTACAACTTTGGGAGTACCATTGAATTTACAACTTTACCAAAACAATATGTCATTGGGTTCCGCTTTGAGAGCTAACACTACTCTATTTGTTCAATACAGGACAGGTGGTGGTTTATCAACAAACTTGGGAACAAATGTTATTAATCAAATCGGAACAATAAGTTTTTTTGTTAATGGTCCCTCCGATAACATAAATCAACAAGTTACAAGTTCACTAAGATGTAATAACGTAACTGCCGCGATTGGTGGTGCTGGACAACCCACAGTCGAAGAAACAAGAAATTATGTTGCTTTCAACTTTTCTTCACAAAATAGAGCAGTCAGCGTTAACGATTACGAAGCTTTAATAAGAAAAATGCCCTCTCAGTTCGGAGCCCCTGCTAAAGTTGCGATCACTGAGAATAACAATAAGATTAATGTTCAAATACTTTCTTATGACACCACAGGTAAGTTGACATCCATTGTCTCGAACACTCTGAAACAAAATTTGGCTAATTACTTGTCAAATTATCGTATGATGAATGACTACATAGCAATCGAGACTGCTGAGGTTATTGATTTGAGTTTGGATATATCTGTAGTACTTGATTCAACACAAAACCAAGGACAAGTCATCACAAATATCATCAACAAAGTGTCAACTTTCTTGGATCCTCAAATTAGAAATTTGGGTCAGAACATTTACATATCTCAGCTCAATAGTCTTATACAAGACGAGAACGGAGTAATTACCGTGACCGCAATAGACGTGTTTAACGAAGTAGGTGGACAATATTCAGGGTTCCAAACATCGATGGCATATTCAAATGATGTAACAAAACAAATTAGACCTGTTGATGACACCATCTTTGCTCAACCGAACCAAGTTTATCAGATAAGATATCCAAACAAAGATATCAGGGTCAAAGTCAAGAACTTCCAAAACGTTCAGTTCTCTTAAGTTTATTATCACCCCGAGTCAACTATTATTAGATTGTACGCCCTTTCCTTAGAAAATGGGTGTTAAACTATTTATGAAAAAAGTCAATTAATGACCAATTCGTATAGAATTAAAACTCAAATTGGACAAGACCAAACCCTAAATGTAAACATAGATCAAGAGTACGATTTCTTAGAAATCCTCTCTATGAAGATACAAAGTGAGGACATCTACACAAGAAACTGTGCGGACTATGGTGTTGTTGTTGGTCGTGTAGTTGCAAACGGTGGATACGGCATACCAAACGTAAAAGTTGCTGTTTTTGTACCAATACAAGAAGAAGATAGAAACAACGATATTATAACTTCTCTATATCCTTATAAATCGACAGGGGATAAAAACGAAGATGGATTTAGATTCAATCTTTTACCATACGAAAAATCTTATTCGACACACGTTCCAACTGGTACTTTCCCGTCAAGAAATGATGTTTTAACAAATCCGACAGTAATACAAGTCTATGACAAGTATTACAAATACACAGTGAGAACCAACGAGAGTGGGGATTACATGATTATGGGCGTTCCGTTGGGTAATCAAACTGTGTTCATGGATTGTGATCTTTCCGATATAGGTGAGTTTAGTTTGACACCACAAGATCTCATAAGAATGGGAGTTGCAAATGAAACTCAACTTAATGGAAATAAATTTGCGTCATCGCCAAACCTCGCATCATTACCACAGATTATTTCATTACAAGCCAATATAGATGTTTCTCCACTTTGGGGACAACCCGAGGTTTGCCAAATTGCAATCAACAGAGTTGATTTTGATTTGAGAGAACAGGCCAACATCGATATCCAACCAACTGCCGTATTCATGGGGTCTGTTATTTCTGCAAGTGACAGAAGAGTACTGAGAAAAAACTGTAGACCTTCAACTGAAGCGGGTAATTTATGTGACTTAATATCAGGGCCAGGAGAGATCTTATGTATCAGACAGACGGTCGGACAAGATTCCAATGGTAGGCCAGGTTTAGAAGTTTACGAGTTTGACGGAGGTGCGAAAGTGATAGACGGAGATGGAACTTTTTTAGTCGATTTACCAATGAATTTGGACTATATTGTGACCAATGAATTTGGAGAAAAAACAATCTCTTTAGACCCAAATGTAGGTATACCAACCAAAGGAAAATATAGATTTAAAGTAAAATGGGAACAAGACCCTGATTTAGGAAAACAAGTAAAGAGGGCATATTATCTAGTCCCGAATGTTAGAGAATATGGTTGGACATCTCCAAATATAGATCCCGCAGATTTCTCGGATCCTAAAAGTCCAATATACACACCAAACTATAGTGCCAACACACAATGGAACCAATTTCAAAAATCATATGCGTTTTCATTAGATTGGAATGATTATTCAAGTCCTCAATCAGCAATAAATTGCGAAGATACTTTTTATCAATTTGGATACAATAAAGTTTATACTATATCTCAATTTATAGATGGTTACCACAATGGTGCAAACAGAGGAAGGTTTATTGGTATCAAAGAAATTTTAGATTCTGCGTGTGATTCAACTAACAATAGGTTTCCAACTAACGACGGTGTTAAGAATTTCGATCTTATATTCATTATTTTTAACTTCTTTTTTTCATTTATCCTACTTCTTTTATTCCCATTGTTGGTCAATGTTCATATTGTTGCATTCCTGTGGCCTATACTTAAAATTCTTATAACATTTGTATATGGAGTAATTGCTACATTCATTTTCGTCCTCTGTAAAATTATTGATGCTATCCCATTCGTGAATATAAATTGTCCAAAACCGCCATCATTTAAAGATATATTCAATTCGCTTGGAAATCCATTCAAGAATATTTCTTTACCTACAATAATTTATCCTGACTGTGAGTTATGTAGTTGTAAAGAAGAATCACCCGAGGAAAATGCAAGCGCTGCAGCCTTTATACAAGAGTCATTAAAGACAACGTCACTTACGCTCCTGATTGATTCGCCAAATCCCGTCAGTTATGGAAATATATTTGACGAACAATATTGTCAAGATGATCCTTGGTTCAAATATTATTCAGCCAACTATTTGAATTTAGAAGATCAAGGAATTGCATGTAGAATCGAAACAGTAGAAAATGCCATGGCTTATCAGCAACAAAATATTCAAAGAATCGTTGCAGGTAATAATCAGGGAATAGTTGGACAAAGAACACCCGCGACAATATGGATGCCTGTAGGAGACCAAACAAACAGACCAGTATGTTCTATGGACCTTACTTTGTCAGAGAGATTGAATCTCTTCAATATGAAGGCTAACTATTTCAATTCGACAGGGGGATGGAATCAAGTTAGAACATACGTTGCCTCTGACATAACCGCAAACTCAGGTTTATTTCATTATGATAATACAATAACAATTCTTTGTGATGCGGCATCTGCCGAACAGTTTATCACAGGAAGAATGATGACATTCCAAAACCCTTTTAATTCTTTGGATCCGAACACTAGTCAAGCAGAAACTAATTTCTCTGGATTTAGTTCCTCTACAGGTTATGCCAAAAATTTGAGAGCGGTGACTGTAAATTATGCAAACCCTGATTTTCCAGATCAGTCACTGAGTCAACAATACATCGTGAATCAAAGTGCGGATACTATACAGAACTGTTGGGTAGGATCTATCATCACAGTTGAAGACGGTGAAAAATGGTTTTACACTGATTGTGATGGGGTATACCATTCTGGTGATACCCCAACTACAGGTTCTATTTGTGTTAATGATCTATTCCCATACGAAGGTGTTAATATTACCACAGCGACCTGTTCCAATCCTAAATATTTGATGTATACCAAGGCTAAGTCGGATTGTGAGTATTTCCAAGTGATCACAGCAATGACTTATCAAAATTTCGCCTCATTGAATCCTCCCACATTCTCAGGTCAAAAAAGTTTGAATGAGAGGTATATTGGTGGTACCATGTATCTATGGGAAGAGCATCACCGCAGAACCGGTTTCTTGGGCTTAGGTTCAGGTGCTAAAACTTGGTTACCTAACACAGCGACAAGACCTTTCTTTGCAATCCCTGATAATAAAGAAATAGTAGTTGTAATACTACAGAGAGGAGTTGATCCAAATAGTACAAGACAGACGACAACTGTTGATATATCAAGAATATGCGGTCAGAACTACGGATCTGTTTTAGTAACATCAAAATACAAGTTGAATATACCTATTCAACCTGGATTGGTCTTACCAAGACATGATCAATATCAATCCAATGAAGACAATCCTATATTTTTTGATTCTTACATATTTGATACTGGTAATAATTACTCGGGTTATACGACAAATATGCACACAAACTATTCTTCTTTGGATTCAACCAAAGTTGGTTACAACGGTTTTCAAGTATCACCCCAAAATACATATTCAATTTTGACACCAACCCACATTAACATAAACACAGGTAGTGGTGGTGGATATGTGAAATCGAACACTTCGGTCAACATTTTTGGAATGTCGAGCTATCCAATTGTAATCAGACAGCCAAATTATCTTTCTGATGCATTCGCATGGGATCCTTGGTATCGAATCTTCGGGTCTTATTATAGTAACCAACCGTGGTCGCAAGGTAAAAAGATGAATGGTTACTGGAATGATGAGTATGTTGAGGGTGGATCGTATTTCTTTTCATCTGTTGGAGGTAGTTTGGAAGAGGGTTTAGCTTCAATTAGATACGATAGATTTGTTTATTTCTCACCTGCATATTCAACGGCAACAACATTGGATGTTCAGGCAAGAACACAAAAAATTGTGATGAGAACTGATCGACTACCAACATCGACATCGAGATCTGGTTATCTTAACAATACCTACCTTTTACACCAAAACACAAACTTTGCATTTTATTTTATAACAGACGAAGGTTTAGTAGAATCATATGATGCGGAAGGGTCTTCATTCTTAATTAATGATGCGGCCGAAGAACTAAGTCAGTATGAAGACCAATTTGCATCAACTTTTTCATGTCAAGGGTTAGTACCACTCAAATGTTATTCAGGGGATTCTGAAACTTTTGGGATTTACCCCAAAACAGATAAATGCTATAAAAAAACAGTTATAAAAGGTGGGTGTTATGTCTTCGTTAGTAAAGTTATACTTTCACTTCCAAACGACTTCAAACAACTTGCCGAGTTCAAAGCTAGAACTAGAGTTAATTTTGCGGCATGTAGAGGTGTTTTTGGACATACTTTTTTAAATAACTGGGTTAATGGAGTGTTATACCATTTCCCATTTAGGAATTTGAGATTTTTCAAATCACCTAAAGATCCTGTAGATCCTAATGGACCATATAATGAATATTGTAATGACGTGGTTCTATTACATAATCAAACAAACAATTTCTACTACAGATCATCACCGTTCAATGGAACAACATTCGTAGGTAAACAAAGGACTGGATCACGTGGAAGAAACGACAAAGAAATACTTTTTCCAACCACAATTATGGATATGGGACCGAGAGACGCCTTCACTCAAGAAGTTACATTGAACGCTGATTTCTTTGGGTATAACATGAACAAGGTACCGACAACTTCATTCAACAATCCTCAAGATATATTGACATTATTCATATTATCGAGACAAGTCAATTCAAGTTGGCTTGCAAATATTATTGGACTAGGAGATGGATCCGTGAATTCGTTTTTCTCAAGAACAAAATCTAAAATTGACGGTGACTATGCACAAATGATTTCAATTAATTCAGAGATAGGGGTGCAAGAATTCAATTTTGAGGCTTACACCGCTCAGTCGGGTTCTAATGTAAATAATCCATTCTATATTGGTCAAGATAGATCTAAGGAACCTGTGATGGGTATATTTTTTTCTTCAGAAACACAGACTAGAGATTTAATATCTCCGAGAAGGTTGATAAGAAATGATAACGTTAATTATAACAATGCTGTTTACGATTATTTGGGTAGTAATTCCCAACTGATACCATACTACAGTTGGACCACCAAAGATAGTAATGCAATATTTGGAACAGAGAAAAATGAATGGAAAACAAATACCATTCAAAAAAGTTATTACCAAAGATTTAATCGTACAGATATTAACTCAAATTATTTTATGGGTGAAAACCCTAAGGCGGACTTTATGAGAGGATACATCTATAATAGAAGTAATATCCTGTTTCAGCCTAACACATTGAATGAAGCATATCAATTTGAGGGTGATAAGAATACATCCGATTCACCGAGCTATGATCCTGTAAATTTAAATACTTATTTCACTGTTGGTCTTCCTTATCACTTCTACTTCGGATTAGGTGTTGGAAAGTCATCCATGAATAGATTTATTAAAAAATACGTTACAACAGAATGAACGGAACAACAACCATAGTACCAAGTAGGTTGAGATTCAAATCTGCACCAACTGTAGATCAAAGTCTCAAAGTTTCAATTAAATCGAAAGAAAACGAACTAACAGAATATGATCGGATTGCCTCTGTTAACCTCGCCGTTTTGTTCAATGACGAAAGACAAGCCTCAACAACTTTCAGACCTACTTTTAAGGTCAGCCCGATTTACGAAAACTCCTACACTGGCACAACTGAATACATTCCATTTCTATACAACCTATACTATGTTGATGCTCAGAAATCTTTAGTGAATGGTATTTGGAGAGGGTTTCCTCAATATTATGAGTTTGAATTTTTTAGACCTAACATACAGGATCAACATATCAGTTATGTTGCTAAAAGTGCTTACACTTATAATTGGACTTATTACTTAAGTTTACCACAAGAGAACAATTATACAAAACAGATGTTTTGGACGGATGGAATTAACGAAATTGAATGGCTATCAGGGGATGGTATTCCTTTTGTTGTTAAAAATATGAAGTTTGATGGTACAAATTACATTTCATTTATTTGTATTAGTGAACACAACTTACAGATAGGAGATTATGTAGAATTGTCTTTAAAGTATGACGGAAATAATCTATTCCAAGTTAACACACTCGGTGATGGTACATTTGGGTCAGAAACTTACATATTCAATCTAACAAATGTTGGATATACTGGTACGACATTTGCAAACAATGCAAAGGGAACTTTCAAAAAGATTGTTGATATAACAAATTCAGGTGAATCAAAGTCCACGTATTATGTAAAAATGCACAAGATTATCACAAACGTTAATGATATTGTTGTAACAAAAACTGGATTTGAGGAAGTACCATTTACCGCAAACAAGAAGTTTGAATTTTCCTCGTTAACCCCAAACAATATATCAAGAATTTCCCAAAAGAACGCATCCACCGTATACACATTCACTGCAAACTACGACCTGAATATTGATAATATTTTGGACAATCAGAAAAGACCCCTAAATGAGATATTTCTCACAATTATCAATAAAGGTTTTACTGGATATTTCAATAAGCCAACACAAGAAACAGGACTAAAAGAAGGTTGGGAATTCAACATAACAGAAAGAAACAATTTATATTGGGACAGTAACAACCTCAAGTCAAATTCCAACATCGGATATTCTTCTTATACAAAAACTAATGGATCAACTGAGGAATTTTATTATAATAAGGATCTGAAATCGGGAGACACAATCTGTGGAGATTGGTGTGAATGGAATGATGTAACTCAGTCAGAGAGAATAATATCACCATATTATCATAAGATTAAATACAACCAAGATGTATTCAAAAGTGAACCAATCACAAATACAAATCCAAGCGGATATTATTACCAACCACATATTGGTATGGTGATTAGAGTATTTTCAAATTATATTGAAACAGGGGAACTCTACAACGTTGATCAAATACCTTTTTGGGCTTTTTATTCAAACGCATATGAACAGTTTATGTGGAGAGACATTTATGAGTATGGTTTTATCGATGAGGCGGACAGAGGAGTTAATTATCCTTTTTTAAATTTTTCACATTATCCATTCAACGCATCTCAATTTAGACTAATACCGGACGGAGGGTATGATCTTGGAGGAGTCATAAGCGAAGGTCCCAAATTCGGACCGTTGAGTGGGTTTAGCATAAACACAGGAGATAAAGTAGTCAAACCTATAGTGGATGAGTGTGAGTAAACAAATATTGTTATCGGGTATTACCAACAATAGTATCAACATTCCCGTAAATTTGGATTGGGAGTATCTTGATACTGAGGCAGATATTGTTGCCTTCCAAGATAATGTTATCGAAGAATTACTCAGATCTGACAAGGATTTTGAAGTCAACAGATTTGCTCACGCTGATTATCAAACATCCACAGAAATAAACTATGAATTCTATTTCTACGAGGGTGCTGGTTTGTCCAACGTAAACAATTGGAAGATTGATTACAGAGCCGAGGGTTTTACAACACAAGAAATATATTACTATGCTAACTCATTTAAAAACTCATTTTTCAAGTTAGACCTTTATGATAGTCCGATTGATACTCAACAAACTAACTACATCACAATTATTATACCCACACAACAAGGTGAAAGAATGAATACTCTGATGCAGACAACGGATGTTTTAATCAGAAAACCTAAATACATATTAAACTATGTTGGTGATAAAGAAGGGTTCTTTATTTATTGGTTGAAGAAAAGAACTTTCTTAGATATATCAAGATTTTTTATGTCTGCCAAGTTTTTTGATGGAAAGACCGGTCAATTTGTAAGAATGATGAATAGACCACAGTCATCAATTTTAGGTAACAAATTTAATTTCTCACAGAGTGAGTATTTCTACTACAGAGTAGATTTAGATTACGCTAACAGAACTTATCAAGTATTTGATACGTTCAACATAGAACCTCAAAGGGTTGGGGGCCTAACACCCATAAAATGGTATGAATACATAAATCCATAATGCCCGATTACAATTACATTATATCACCCGAAGTTATCAGTGGAGATCTGTTCACGGTCAACGTATCAGGCAGCCCTGTGGGAGTTTATTCAGCAATGACACAGGTTCTTAGTTCGGGACCAGGTGGATCTTCACTTTTGACTGGATTAACAATACCCATACTTATAACTGAAAATGTTGTAGATTGTGGATACTACTCACCTTTTGATGGTGCTGTGCACCAAAAAGATGTTGTAACAAATTTCATCTTTTCATCCACGACATCTAACCCATACATTTATAATGTTTACAACACATCAGACGAGTTCAAAAAGTTTATTGAGTTATCAACCTATACAATTGATTGGGGAGATGGATCATCCCCAAATAGTTTCAATCAACTCACCCCCGCATCAATATCTCATCAATACCCCACGGTTGTGAGTGCTTATACAATTACTTTGACTCAAAATAATCCTTGGGGTACAAATATTGTTAAAAAGGAAGTAGTTACCCCATATAGAATAGCAACAATTATCAATCCAAACGGAACCGCATTTTTTGTATCAAACACAGGAAGTTGGACCTTTACACCTGTAAGTTACAATTTCATTTTTTCAGGTGATGCTGAAAACAACATACAGGATCAAGTATCTTCAACGTTTACAACTGTACCATATACGGTCTCGGGTGTAACAAATTCGAGAATACAAGAGCTTGCTCAATATGGTCCTCAGAAATTTATCGTTGGGGCACCCGTAATTAAAGACGGAGGTATATTCGGAGTTATAAATAATAGGTCCCCATTATTTACAGCATACACAATACACAATGTGGATTACTACGACTTTGCCAATGGAGAAACTAAATTCTTCGTCCAAAGTTCAGGATTCACTGAAAATGAACTAACAGCACAATTCTTTTTCAAGAATCCTGCATTACAGAAGGCTGTGGGAGATGCGGAGATTGTTACTAATATCTACATAGAAAGGGGAAAGAACTCCGCTTACGAACAAATACAAAGACTTGGAGAGGTAGATAACTTGGGAGACTTAATCAATTATGGTTACAAGTTTTTCAACGTTGAAACCAAATAAACAGATAAACTATTTATAGAAAATAAAACAAAGAAATGGCAATAGCTTCATACGGGACAATAAGACCAGCTGACTGTTCACCAGATGACATGGAGATAATTTTGAATTATACTCCCTCAAGAGACGTAACAAACAATTTCGTTTTGAAAAAACTCGATGCTAAAACTCTATTACGTCCTTATTTCAGCAATCAACAAATCGGAGGGTCCCCTGTAGAAATCTTGGGTGGATTATACAACTTAACCCTTCCAGCGACAGAATTCAATGCTCTTGGGATTTACACACTTTTGATTAGACCTGCACAAATAAGAACTGTAATTGTGGATTGTGGCGTTCTAAGCGCATTACCAAACGTAAAAGGACTTGTATTAGACCTTAATTTGATACCTCAGGAATATAGAAATAAATTTGTTCCTCAAGGTCTTGTTGGATTTAGAATAGAATATCTGAATAGTGATGGTACAAAAATACCTAATTTCTTTAGAGTTGTTACATCTAATTTCTTTTGTGAGCCAGTCGTCACAAATCAGGTAAATACCCAACAAAAATCAATAAGATACAGATACACTGATAGTACGGCAAACTTAATGTTCCTAACCCTATCACCTTCATCATCACCAACAAACAAACCAAACGCAACACCATATATCGGACAACCCGATCAAGACATCGTTTTAACAAACACCTTTTTCAATCCTGTAACAATTGATATTGAAATGGTTGAATATGACGTGTCAACGCTAGCAATCGCGCTTTACGGAAATCAGACTAAATCTATGGATGATGGAATTTACACAATCTATGACTTTAACAATAATATCTACAGACAATACAACTTGTTTGAAATCAGAGACCAGTTCAATGATCTTCTATATGAAGTTAGACAAAATAGGGGTGATAATATAGATTTCAGTAAAAACTTCAACACGATTATTAGTTAATGCCACAACGAGAAAAATATTTTTATCCACCAAGGCCAGGTAGTGGTTCTGCAACTCCCTTTGACAACATTGTAGGTTTACAAACTGTTGAAGGTGGCGGGCTTACGCAAGGTAACTTCGAGTTCACAACAAGTGTTGTTGAAAAAGTTACGAGAGAATTTAACATTGGAGCATTTTCCTCACCCATTAGCTTAGAAGATTTGGAGATAGAGAGTTTGGATGAAAGCAGATTGATATTTGCTAAAGAATTCAGAGTTTATCCAAACTTAGATTTAACTGAGGTTTCGAATTTCTCAATGTATGGATCGTTATCCAAGAGACTTCAAGTATCGGTGACAAAAATAATTAATAAATTTCCCGCCGCATTGGACGTCAGGTTCATGAATGAACAATCAATTACTGGATTGACAGCCTATAATATTGTATATGATGGTGTCAATGATGAGACTATATTCTCAGTTGATGTTGATAGACTAGCAAATCCATTTTCCATTGATTATTCTATTTCTGCAGCAACAAATATTGTTGCTCGAGAGATAGTTACCTCTCCACTTAGGAATTTGAATAGTACTTACTTGGATTATTGTATTGCAATTGCAAACTCAGGTAACACAGATAATCCTTATGATATTTTCAAGGTATTATCGTTTGAACCATCAGTAAGTTTAGCATCAGGTACTTTGGTATTTTATGTTTCAGGATCACCATTCGGGACGACAGCCACAACTTATACAACTAATTACCATATAAGACCAAACGACTTAGTAGTTGATGAGGTGTTTGCTGAATCTTTTGATGAGGTAGAAAAATTCCTGTTAAATAGATATATTCAACCACCATATACAGCGGTTTTTCAAGTTCCGAGCGAGGATGAAAACGGTCAGTTTTATAATAATTTTACATCAATCACTTGGCCATTACAAGGCACATGGAATTTAGACATTATAACAAATTCATTTGATGAATATCTCAGACAATTATTTTTCGTTTCAGAGGAGTTAGATTCATATAAAACAAATCTGATTTCCCGTTTCTTGATACAAGATTCTTTCAAAGAGTTCGATACCAAGGATAGAAAGGTTGAAAAAATTCTTCAGATATATGGTAGAAGTTTTGATGAAGTTAAAAAGTTTATTGACGGCATGGCAAACATGACCTCGGTTAACTATACGATCCAAAATGACATACCATCACTACTACTAAAAAATTTGGCCGCGACATTAGGGTGGGAACCTAATATATCACCAATTACCAACGAAAACTTTTTAGACTCAGTATTTGGACAAACCAACGCGCCCGTCTATCCAGGTTACGCAAGAGCTCTTACACCAACAGAATTGAACTATCAATTTTATAGAAATCTAATTTTAAATTCCGGATATCTTTTCAAATCAAAAGGTACAAGAAGATCCGTTGAGTTTCTGTTAAGATTAGTGGGAGCACCTGACGCTTTGATAGAATTTAATGAAAACATATATGTTGCCGACCAAAGAATAAATCTTGATCAATTTGCAGTTCAATATGCAAAGATTTCAGGAGGTACATATGTAGATAATGTGCCAACATTATCCTCAACGGTGACTTACAAGTTTCAAGGAGAAACTTACAGTGCATTCACCTCAACAACAATTTTTGAACAAGTGAATTTGGGACTTGATGATTTTCCTATGGATACAGAGGGTTTTCCATACGCGCCCCTTCCTACACAAGACTATTTTTTCCAAGTAGGTGCTGGTTGGTATGAGTCCACACCACAACATAGGAGTCCTGAGATCCCTGTAGAGACAAATGTATTCACAGGTACGAATCCAACATTTCAAACCCAACTTGAACCATTTACTTATGGACAGATTTATTTGGAAAGATACAGAGATTTTCCATACATGACTGAAGGGTTCAAACTTCGAAAAACTATTGATAACAAAAAATCTTGGTTGACAGATGATGAAGACCTTAGAATATCAACAGAAGGTGGATATGAAGCATTTTACTACATCGACAAAGAGAAATTGGTGCTAAACGTAAAAAATGTTGATCTTTTTCTAAATCCTGGACAAGGGTTAGTATATGATGTGTGGAATCAATCAAGATTGTATGATTACCCAATACCTGAGACAGGAATGACAACTCCATTTCCTACGCCAGGAGGTGTCGATTGGACATTTATAAACCCACAACCAAAGAAAAAAACCTTCTTCGAGTTCGCACAAACTTTCTGGCAAAATACAATCAATGTTAGAAATAGAATGTACATCACTGATGGTCACACTGGCGGGTATCCAACTCTATCATCAATATTTTGGAAGTATCTTGAACAAGAAAATACAATTGGTATACCAAACAACAACTACACTTATCAGAAATTAATAGATTATGTTGATGGTCTTGGTCCATATTGGATAAAATTGGTTGAACAAATGATTCCAGCAACAACGATATGGAATTCAGGTACAAGATTCGAGAATTCTATTTTCCAAAAACAGAAATTCGTCTACAGAAGACAAAGAGGATGTCAATTTATACCCGTACCTGCTGAAGCCTGTTATATTATAGGTTCAATGTTCAACTACGACTGTTCAACTGAGTTTGTTGAATTCAAAGTTTTTCCTTGGTTGAACGGAAATACCACTGTATCTAATTTCCAAGGAGTATTACTACAAGCCTTACAGAATTATTTGACTGAGGAAGGACTAACACTTAATGATTGTATAACTAATACACTTTCAACAACATGGTTTGTCGACCTGAAGTTAGGTAATGAACAAATAATTAAATCCACTTTCTATCAGGGGGAGGGATTAAATGACGTACCGACTAACAGCCTTTGGAAAAATAGTTTAGCGGATAACTTGGACAATTTATATCAGTACGGATTGAATTACTTTTTGAATGGAAACACACTGAACGTCACAAACATGGATTGTATACCAAAAAACTTACAGACAAAACTCCAACTGAATGTTGGAATAAACATATCAATAAATTGTTTACGTGGCTGATTTTAATTACATACTATTTGTCACTGGTGATTGTCAAAACAATTCTTCAGGTTCCATAGAGGCCGGTTTCTCGGGTGGAACACCACCGTATACGGTTACTTGGTATTACCCAAGTAATGCTGGTAGTATAGAGGGTATTATGGCAATAGATTATTTAGCGTATGACTACGACTACATTGACCCACTTTCGCCAAAACTTACGTTCTCACAAGTTAATAATCTATCCGCAGCAACATACCCCTTCAGAGTAAATGATTCTACCGTTCCTGTCAACTTAGAGTTCACTGTCAACGTACCAGTATCATCGGGTAACTGCGCAACAATAATCGATGTCTCGGCAACAACCTGTAGTCTGAATAATGGTACAGTTTCGGCTGAAGATTCATCTGATTACTCTGAGACTTCTTTCTTTTTATACACGTTTGAAGGAGAATTATTGCAATCTGCAACAACAGACTTAGAAGTGATAACTTTCCAATATCTCTCTGCCGGAACTTACTATATTGCAGCTGTGGATTATGGTGGATGTACAGGTAAGACACAAACCTTTGTTATAAATCCATCAGTCGAGGTTGATTTTGGTTTTTATATTATACCCGACACCCAATGTGGACAACCTTCAGGAAAATTGATTATCACAGGACAAACAGGTGTACAACCATGGAGCTATATTTGGAACGATGGATCCACAGGAAGCACAATATCAGGTCTCACTGCGGGAACTTACTCTGTAAAAGTAACAGATTCATCAGGATGTTCTAAAATCAAAGAACAGTCAATTGGACAAGTCGATCCCGTAGGTCTCGGAAGTTTTGTCGTCGACAATATCCCAACTTGCTTGAACACAGATGGTGTAATAACCATGACAATAACCGGTGGAACAGGACCATACTATTATTCAGCCTCAACGGGACAAATTGATGTATCTTATTCACAGTCATTTACCCTGAGTGGAGTGCCTGCTGGATCTTATAACTTTTTAGTTACGGACGCAGCACTATGTAAATTCAGTACGGGTATCGATTTGGCAACAGAGAATGGTATATCGGATATAATTCTTACTATTGAACAAAGCTCATGTAGTAATGCTGACGGATCAATACTAATTACGGCTATAGGGGGCACCTCACCGTTTACATATACATTGATTTACCCTGACTCATCAACTGAAACGATAACAACTAACGCCGCATCACAAACATTTAACGATTTATCAGGAGGAACATACTCTATAATTCTCGAGGATTCAAGTGGGTGTTACTTTTTAGAGGAAAGTACAATACTGTCTGACAATATCTTCACTTTTACCGCAACCACTACAGGGACTACATGTGGAGGAAATACTGGAATTATTTTAGTGGAAAAATCTTCAGGAGGAACATCTCCATTTGACTATTCTTTAGATGGAGTTCAAAATATAATTGATACAACTGCTAGTGCGGTAACATTTACCAATGTCTCATCAGGACAACACCAAATTACTATTACAGATACAGATGGATGCACACAGGTTCAACAAGTTTTTGTTAACGGTAGTGTGCCCTTGATATACAACCTATATTCTACATCTTGTGGACAAGGGTCAGATGGTTTAATTACAACGTTTATATCTGAGGGAGTACCTCCATTCGAATTCGAGTGGTCAGATAATGTATCGGGTAATCCTCAGTCTATAACCGCCACAGGTTTAACAGCAGGAACTTATTCTGTTACAGTCATAGATTCAGGGGGATGTAGTCAAACAAGAAATGCAATTATAGACTGTAACAAGAGTTACGTGTCTTACAGAACTTACTTGGTCGGAGAACAAACATTCTCATATGTATCGGGAACAAAAAAAGGTTTGGGTCAAATCATGAATACTGGATTTGACGAATTAACCACAGGAAGAACAAACTGCCAACTTGTGTCAGCCACATTTATTGCAAAAGTAGAATTAGAACCCGAAGGAATCGAATTAGATCAAGATTTTTATGTGTCTACAAGTTTGGTGGACGCTCCACCTGATTCATTATGGTATAATACAGTTCAATCTTTACTTGAAACAATTCCTGGAATCGGACAAGTGACAGTAAATGAACTTACAAGCGAAATTACAATCGAAACCGATAGATCCGAGGGTTCTTTAAATTGCGAAGAAGTTATAGTTGAACTAATTATATTATACGATATTAGGTGTTTGTCATGACAAGAGTAGAAATCACATCGGTTACTGGAGGTACATACCCAATAAATGTGTATGTATCAGACATTTATGGTAATTATGAAACTTTAATTTATACAATTACCTCAGGTAATCCCATACCTCCCGAGACAGGTGTGACACTCTCAACAGTATTTGCGACCGCCCCCGCTATACTTCTCAAAATGCTTGATGCGAACGGCTGTGAGAGAATCCAATTGTTAGAGTGCAGATTTGGATGTTCGTTTCTAATTACCATACATACAGTTTCTTGTGTCACCGATATTACAATAAGCACTTCATCATGTGAGGTAGGTGGACTATCGACCGTTGAAGCTTCCTGTGTATCCACACTGAGTTTATCCGAGTCAAGTTGAAAGGTGATGATGGCTTAACAAAAATAATTGTAATAATATCAATGATAAATTAGTGGAAAAGGGTATTTATAAAAAAAATCTTGGATGAGTCTTTACTCGATATTCGTTGTCAATAATGCCCCAGACTGTGATAATTCCATAGAACAACAAGTTACGGTAACAGGTTGTACAAGTTACATAGTACGACTTGCTTCGAGTTCTAATGCTTTAGGTCCATTTGATGTATATTATTCTTCTTTTCCCATAGGTCTCACAGGAGCAACTTTAGCTTACTCAGCTCAGACGAGAACAGATATGTTCAACGGTGTTATTATTACTTTCGAATGTGTAACACCCACACCTACACCAACTCCGACACCCACTTTAACTCCATCTCCAACTGCTACAGTTGGTACTAGCCCAACACCAACACCAAGTACGACTGAAACTCCGACACCCTCACCATCACCGACTACAACACCAAGTGAGACACCAACAAATACACCAAGCGCTACCACTACTCAAACACCGACTACAACACCTACTCCAACAACCACACTTTCCGCAACACCGAGTGAGACGCCAACAAATACACCAACACAAACAACGACTCAGACACCCACTGAAACACCATCGGTAACACCGAGTAACACCCCAACAGGAACTCCAGCAGCTACCTCTACACAAACTCCATCTCCAACAACAACCTTAACCGCTACGCCAACTGAAACACCGACTCAGACACCAACTACCACAACAACGCCAACTCAGACACCATCTGAAACACCAACTAATACTCCAACACCTAGCAATACAGAAACACCAACACAAACACCTACCAATACCGAAACACCAACTAATACTCCAACACCTAGCAATACCGAAACACCAACACAAACACCTACCAATACCGAAACACCAACTAATACTCCAACACCTAGCAATACCGAAACACCAACTCCAACCCCAACTCTAACTAATACTCCAACAACAACACAAACACCTACCAATACCGAAACACCAACTAATACTCCAACACCTTCCAATACCGAAACACCAACTAATACTCCAACTCAAACTAATACTCCAACAACAACACAAACACCTACCAATACAGAATCTCCAACACCAACTAATACTCCAACACCAACTAATGCTGCTTTACCCAACTACCTATTCATTGAACCAGTAAGTGGTAACGTAGAAATAAATTCATGGATGTTATCTCAATCATCACCTGGTTTATTCCGTGGTTTCGCGAACGGTCTTGCTCTTTCTACAGTTCAAGCAACCTTTAATACACAAATGAATAACTACATATCATTCTCAGGTTGGGGTGGAAGTTTTCCTAGCATACAAACAGCATACTCTCAACCAACTGGAGGCGGAACAGACGATTATGGGAACGTTATCAATGCTTACTTATTTAAAACAATCCAAGTCTCTGCGGCTACAGTACCTGGAAATGCTTGGTATACGTTCATTATTCCAACAGGATCAACAAACGGCCAAAGAATCTCGCAGATTGGATTCAACAATGCGTCAGATCCTAACACACTAACAACAGCCAATATGACCGCAGCCATCTATAATCTAACTGTAACAAATACAGGTTCAACAATCCCTGTGGGTGTGTATAGAGTATACACAACATATACAAATGCAACATTTAGATTTAATGGCGCAACTAACGATATTTACTTTAAAGGTAATACATTAATATAACACAAAAAATAAATAAAAATGAGCTTTGAGTATCGAAATCCCACTTCAGCAGTTATCTTACAAGGCGCAGATACCGTCACGTTAGATAACAATACAGGTACCAACTTCAGCGTGTACTCCATTGGAGGCTACATGGAAGTTTTTTCTCATCAGGACCTCGAATTTACGATTCCTGATGGTAGTTCAGGTACAATTTTGTATTCAGGAAATACAATACCAATTAATTTCACATATGGAACACCGCTTTCTTCACCAAACGCAGTGACCATAGAAACCGACGAGATTTCTTGTGGTAGAAGACGTTTAGGTATGATGGTATACGTCATCTCTGCTGAGACGACGTATCAATATGAGATAGACAACTACGCCGCATTGTGGGATGCTGCGGAAGCTTCGGGTTCATTGGTTGGAGACTCAGAAACGGGATATCAGTGTTATACAAATACAGTTGCAGGTCAAAATTTCGTAAATGTATGGACAGGATCTACAATTGAAGGTGTTGGTGGGGTTACTAGAGCAAATGCACGTTGGAGAATTGCAAATATGAACGACACCGTAATTACAGGTGGTACATATTTTTCTGCGACTACAACTTTAGTTTTATCAGATAATGATGGAACATCAGTTTCAATTACAGGGTTTACAGGCACAGTAACCGGAGGAACTTACAATAGTGGGACATCTACACTTACTTTGAATAATAGTGATGGAACCTCCGTACAGGTGACAGGGATCAATTCAGGAACAAGTGGTAGCTCAGGTTCATCAGGAACAAGTGGAACTTCAGGTATAAGTGGGGTTAATGGTACTTCAGGCTCTTCGGGTTCATCAGGAACTGATGGTAGTTCAGGAACATCAGGTTCATCAGGTACATCAGGATCTAGTGGAACAAGTGGTTCTTCAGGAACATCAGGAACTGATGGTAGCTCAGGCTCTTCGGGTTCATCAGGAACTGATGGTAGCTCAGGCTCTTCGGGTTCATCAGGAACTGATGGTAGTTCAGGAACATCAGGTTCATCAGGTACATCAGGATCTAGTGGAACAAGTGGTTCTTCAGGAACATCAGGAACTGATGGTAGCTCAGGCTCTTCGGGTTCATCAGGAACTGATGGTAGCTCAGGCTCTTCGGGTTCATCAGGAACTGATGGTAGTTCAGGAACATCAGGTTCATCAGGTACATCAGGATCTAGTGGAACAAGTGGTTCTTCAGGAACATCAGGAACTGATGGTAGCTCAGGCTCATCAGGAACTGATGGTAGCTCAGGTAGCTCAGGTAGCTCAGGTAGCTCAGGTAGCTCAGGCTCTAGCGGTACGAGTGGATCTTCAGGATCTAGTGGAACAAGTGGTATTGAAGGCGGTCAATTATTTACAGTAACTAGTGCAGGTTCAAATTATACTATTAGTGGATATGCTGGTAACTTTCCGACTCTTACTATAGTAAGGGGACAGTTGTATTACTTTAATGTAAGTGCTGTTTCAACAAGTCATCCGTTTGCTTTAAGATTATCATCAGGTGATACATCAGCTGTGCCGGGTACAACCAACAACGATCCTGTAAATGGAAAAGCTAACACTAGTGTTTTAATAATTTATAGAGTTCCAGCGGATGCTCCAAGCAGTATAGTATATCAATGTGCTAATCATGCGGGTATGATTGGTACTATTAACATAGTAAATCAAAATGGTTCTTCTGGTACTTCAGGTAGTTCAGGAACATCAGGCTCATCAGGCTCATCAGGAACTGATGGTAGCTCAGGAACATCAGGAACTGATGGTAGCTCAGGTACTTCAGGTAGCTCAGGATCATCAGGAACTGATGGTAGCTCAGGCTCTTCGGGTTCATCAGGAACTGATGGTAGCTCAGGCTCTTCGGGTTCATCAGGAACTGATGGTAGTTCAGGATCTAGCGGCACAAGTGGATCTTCAGGATCTAGTGGAACAAGTGGTTCTTCAGGAACATCAGGAACTGATGGTAGCTCAGGCACATCAGGAACTGATGGTAGTTCAGGCTCATCAGGCTCATCAGGAACTGATGGTAGCTCAGGAACATCAGGTTCATCAGGTACATCAGGATCTAGTGGAACAAGTGGTTCTTCAGGAACATCAGGAACTGATGGTAGCTCAGGTACTTCAGGTAGCTCAGGTACATCAGGAACTGATGGTAGCTCAGGTACTTCAGGAACTGATGGTAGCTCAGGCACTTCAGGTAGCTCAGGCTCTAGCGGTACGAGTGGATCTTCAGGATCTAGTGGAACAAGTGGTTCTTCAGGCACATCAGGAACTGATGGTAGCTCAGGCACATCAGGAACTGATGGTAGTTCAGGAACATCAGGCTCATCAGGCTCATCAGGAACTGATGGTAGCTCAGGCACTTCAGGTAGCTCAGGCTCTAGCGGTACGAGTGGATCTTCAGGATCTAGTGGAACAAGTGGTTCTTCAGGAACATCAGGAACTGATGGTAGTTCAGGCACATCAGGAACTGATGGTAGTTCAGGAACATCAGGCTCATCAGGCTCATCAGGAACTGATGGTAGCTCAGGAACATCAGGTTCATCAGGTACATCAGGATCTAGTGGAACAAGTGGATCATCAGGAACATCAGGAACTGATGGTAGCTCAGGCACATCAGGAACTGATGGTAGTTCAGGAACATCAGGCTCATCAGGCTCATCAGGAACTGATGGTAGCTCAGGCACTTCAGGTAGCTCAGGCTCTAGCGGTACGAGTGGATCTTCAGGATCTAGTGGAACAAGTGGTTCTTCAGGAACATCAGGAACTGATGGTAGTTCAGGCACATCAGGAACTGATGGTAGTTCAGGAACATCAGGCTCATCAGGCTCATCAGGAACTGATGGTAGCTCAGG